>Ga0255057_10000152_pt1 | contig 39282 bp, 34 predicted proteins | sample Cases_109_6_MG_FD_189022 | JGI IMG/M metagenome (GOLD analysis project Ga0255057, IMG submission 189022) | Seawater microbial communities from Amundsen Gulf, Northwest Territories, Canada - Cases_109_6 | ecosystem: Environmental > Aquatic > Marine > Gulf | place: Canada: Northwest Territories... | reverse complement strand
GGCCGAGTACTGGGGCATCACCGTGACGGGAGTGGCGGCGGACGACCTGTGGCCGCTGAAGGACTATCCCGAGCACGGTCCGGACCGGGATGATCCGTATCTGTTCGTGTACCAGCCTCTGCTGGACGCCTGCCTGGAGCGTGCCCGCGCCGACGGCTGCTCCCTCGTCCTGTCCGGTGACCGCGGTGACGAAGTGGTGGGAGACTGGATCTATGATGAGCTCGGCTTGCTGCTGACCGGGCGCTGGCGGACGCTCGCCCGTGAGCTGACGACCGGTCCGAACCGCACACGACGTCGGCTTCTGCGTACGCTGCGACGAGACCTCATCGGTCCGCTGGTCGGCCGGGTGATGCCGGCCATGAGAGGTGCTGCAGACACAAGTTACGCAGCGACCCTCCCACCGTGGATCCGGTCCGAATTCGCTTCTCAGGTCGGCATCGAGTCGACCCTCGCCGGTGCGGGGCACATGTCGGCCCGCGAGGCGTCGCCGCAGGCTCGTCGCTGGGACCGAATCATGAATCGATCCGCGATCTGGAGAGCCTCCGGCGAGGAACGACGCAGGGCACGGCAGGGCACCACCTACTGCGATCCGTGGAGCGACCGCTCGGTCGCAGCCTACGCGCTCGCGATCCCCCAGCACGAAGTGAACCGGATGTCGGAGCCGAAGCGCCTGACACGTCGCGCCGTGCGGCACCTGATGCCCGCCGGCGTCGAGGCGCGACTCGGCAAGACGGAACCGAACGCACTGTTCGATCGTGGGTTTCGCGAGGCAGGGCTGCCGGTCGCGCGCGAGTTGCTCGCGGATCCGATTGCGGCCCGGATGGGCTTCGTCGATCCGGAGCGACTTCGAACTTCGTATGATCGGTTCCTGCGGGGACAACCGGTGCGTCATGACTTCTGGTGGCCACTTACGCTGGAGATGTGGCTGAGGGCCCACTGGACATGACACGAGGGTAGGCGGGCTTGCCGCGTCCGTGCCACACGTTTTGTGGTGCCAACGCCGCAATCATCGGCTGGTTTTCGGCTGCCATGTTGGCGCACCGAGTCTCGCTTGTCCCGGAAAGTCAGGCGAATCGGCTGAAAACGGAGGGAGGTGGACGGCGTGTGCCCGATCGTGTATCGTTCTTGCGTGAGAATCGGTCGAGTGAGCCCGAGCTTTCGGGCCGTCATCACAACCACCGGTGGGAGGGCCGTATGCAAAAGAAGGAATACCATAAGCCCGAAATCAAGTCGTGGGGGACAGTTGCTGACCTCACGGCCACGGGCATGACACATCCGGGCAACGACGCAAAGGCCGGCAGCGCCGCCTCGATGGGAAGTTAGCTGCCCGGACCCCGGAAGGGTGTTTCCCGCCGGGAGTAGTGGAGAGCGAAAGGCCCGCCCGAGTGGCGGGCCTTTCGTGCGTATGCCACGACTGTGCAAACTAATCCCATGTACGGTGTGTATGACTTCGGACTGATGCTCGCGGATCGCGTGCGGACGGAAGCCTACGTGAGGGCTCTCCGACAGGCGGTGACCCCGGGATGTACGGTCCTCGAGATCGGAAGCGGCACGGGCCTGTTCGCCATGCTGGCCCGCCGGTGGGGCGCCGGCCGTGTGTTCGCCGTGGAGGTCCTGGACACGATCGATCTCGCGCCCGAGATCGCTGAGGCCAACGGGCTGGCGGACGGCATCGAGTTCATCAGGGGCTTCTCGACCCGGCTGAACCTTCCGACCAGGGCGGATGTCCTGATCAGCGATCTGCGCGGCACGCTGCCGCTGCACCAGATGCACCTTCCGTCGATCATCGATGCGCGCGAGCGACTCCTGGCTCCCGGCGGTGTTCAGATTCCCTTCCAGGATCGGATTCGTGGGTCTGTGGTCGAGGCGCCCTCCATGTTCCGGCGCCTCCAGGGACCCTGGGAAACGGACCGTTTCGACATCGATCACGCCGTGGTCAGGAGGATTGCGGCGAATACGTGGCGCCGCTGGCACCAGGACGACATGGGGGACGCACGGTCGCTGACCTCGCCGGCCGACTGGGTGACCATAGACTACACGCGCATTCGGGATCCACATTGCTCGGGCGACCTGCGGTGGACCGTCGAGCGGGCGGGTACCGCACACGGCCTGAACTTCTGGTTCGACGCTACGCTGCTGCCGGGCATCGAGTACTCCACGTCTCCCGAAGCTCCGGAGCTGGTGTACGGCAACGCCTTCTTTCCCTTGGAGCGTCCCGTAGAGGTGCTCGAAGGTGACGAGATCCTCTGCTCCCTGCGGGCGGACCTGATCGGAAGTCGGTACGTGTGGACGTGGAGAACAACGATTCAATCTCGGCGCTCAGGGCCTGTGGAGTACACTCAGTCGACGTTCTACAGCACCCCGCTCGGTAGGACGGATGTCGCCACTCAGGAATCGGGGCACGCGCCCCGGCTCGCCTCAGAGGGTCGGTTGCTGAAGGCGGCACTCGAGCTGATGGACGGATCCCGGACGCTGGAAGTTATCGCCGATGAGCTGGAACGGGTCTTCCCCGGTCGATTCAACGAATGGGACAGCGCGATCGCCTGGGTGCGGCAGCTGTCACGCGAGTACAGTGACTGATACTCGCCCCCGGTCAGATGTCGGACCGCTGAACCAGGTTCTGGTCGGCCATGGTCTGCACGAACTGCTCCACATCCTCCTGCAAGGACGATCGTTCGACATCGAACTCCAGGGCCAGGGACTCGACGACGCGGAGCACTTCTCCGGTGTCGGAGAGCACCTCCCACATGCGTGCCGCCACGTCATCCAGCGCGAAGTACTCCCGTCGATCGAGATCGAGCAGCACGCCGCCGCCTCCCGCGACGGACCGGTACAGAACGTGGTCGTGAATCAGTATCTCGGTTGCGCTCATGCGAACCAAGGAAGATCGGCTGCGAGGGTGTGTCAAGTTCGAAGACGAGACCGTGGGATTCGCGGGCGGGGTTTGGAATGAGTGGGTTGTGTGGGGTTGTGCGGTGGGACGGGGGTGAAGTGGAGGGAGTGTGGGTGGAGGCGATGGTGGAGGCGTCGCGGTGGCGGGGTCCGGATGGTGTGGGTCGGCACGTGTCGGGGGGAGTGGGAGTGGCGTACCTGGCACAGCATGTGACGCCGGAGTCGGTGCGTGAGGTGCAGCCGCTTGTGGTGGGCGATGTGGTGGTAGTGGCGGATGCGCGGATCGACAACCGGTTGGAGCTGATCGCGGATCTGGGCCTGGGTGCAGGGGAGTGGACGGACGTGGAGCTGATCCTGGAGGCGTACCGGGCGTGGGGCGTGGAGAGCGCGGGGCGCCTGGTGGGAGACTTCGCGTTCGTGGTGTGGGATGGGGGTCGGCGGCGTCTGTACGGGGCGCGGGACGCGCTGGGCATGCGGTCGCTGGTGTACCGGGTGGAGGCGGGCCGGATTCTGTTTGCGACGGAAGTGAAGCAGATTCTGGCGGTTCCGGGGGTTCCGGCGCGGATCTTCGAGCCGGCGGTGGGGGTGTACCTGGCGGGTCCGTACATGCCGCCGGAGTGGACGTTCTACGAGGGAGTGATGCGTGTGGGGCCGGCGCATGCGCTGGTAGTGGAGGGTGGGGAGACGCGGGTGTGGCGGTACTGGGACGTGGATCCGGGGCACCGGATCCGGTACCGGCGGGAGGAGGAGTACGCGGAGCACTTTCTGGAAGTGTTCCGGGAGGCGGTTCGGGCGCGGCTGCGCAGCGTGCACCCGGTGGGTCTGCTGCTGAGCGGGGGAGTGGACTCGGGGAGCGTGGCGGCGGTGGCGGGCTCGCTGCTGCGGTCGGGCGAGGCGGAGTGTCCGGATTTCCGGGCGTACAGCTTCGCGTTCGAGGAGTTGGTGGAGTGCGACGAGCGTGCGGTGAGCGGGCCGCTGGCCGAGTACTGGGGCATCACCGTGACGGGAGTGGCGGCGGACGACCTGTGGCCGCTGAAGGACTATCCCGAGCACGGTCCGGACCGGGATGATCCGTACCTGTTCGTGTACCAGCCTCTGCTGGACGCCTGCCTGGAGCGTGCCCGCGCCGACGGCTGCTCCCTCGTCCTGTCCGGTGACCGCGGTGATCTGCTCGCCGGTGAATCGATCTACGATCTTCTGGCCCTGCTACGCGCCGGACGCTGGCCGACCCTCGCGCGTGAGCTCGGGACGTTGGCGGAGTGGCAGGACTGCTCGCTGCGAACGATCGCGGCCAGACAGCTGTGGCGTCCGCTCAGAGATACCGCGTGGCCAATGGATCGGGCCCCCCGTGTCCGACGCCTCATCAGCCGCCTCGCCGGACGAGACCGGAAGAGGGGCGGCACGAATCTGCCTACCTGGCTCCACGGGTACTGGCTGGAGATGGATCGCGCCAGGATACGGACCCGTTCCGAATGGGCACCTAAAGGCATGAATTCCGCTGCCCGGGCGAGATACCGATCGGTGTTCTCCTCGATGCACATGTGGGGTGTCGGGTGGTCCGAGCGGATGCACGCTCTCCGAGGAGTCGGCTTCGCCGATGCGTGGAGCGATCGTCGGCTGGTGGAGTTCGTGCTCGCCGTTCCCCAGCGTGTCCTGAATACTGTGGGAGACGAGAAACGACTCGTTCGTCGAGCCATGGCTTCGCTGATCCCGCCTCATCTTCTGGCCAGGCTCGGAAAGACGGATCCATATCCCTTGTTCGATCGAGCGCTGCGCGCACGGGCGGCGCCCACGATCGAGACTCTCCTCGTCTCGTCACGGGCCAGTTCCAGGGGGTGGCTCGACGGAGAGTCGTTGGCGGCCCACTACCGAGACGTCCGCGACGGCGGAGAGGAATGGCACAGCCTGTGGTGGGCTCTCAGCACGGAGGCGTGGCTTCGCCAATTCCACGGGTGATCTCGCGAACTCGGGGCAGGGAGAGAAATCGTAGCAGGGTTCTTCAGCAACTTCTCAGGTGTGGCACGATGGATGCGGACCGAACCCGGGGGACTTCTGACGTTCAACAGGCTGACTACATTCGCCGGGGACTCGCTTGAACAAACTTTCGGATGACACTCGGCTGCGTCTCGCAGACGATAACGTGTGGTCGCAGCTCGGAGAGGAGATCGTGATCCTCGACCTCGCCTCGAGTTCCTATCTGGGCCTCGACGATGTCGGTGCGGCGGTGTGGGACATGCTCACAGAGCCACGCCGTGTAGATGAGCTGGAGACGGATCTCGCCGCGGCCTACGAAGTGGATCTCCGCGAAATAAGCAGAGATCTGCGTCCGTTTCTCGAGGAGCTCGTGACCCGGGGACTCCTGGTGCTGGATGAGGAAGAATCTGAGCCGGTTCCGTGAGCTGAGTCCGGAAGAGAAGCGTGCAGTCATGCGCGCCGGCCTGCTGGTCGCGGTGATCAGGGTCGGGCTCGCGGTCCTGCCGTTTCGCCGTATGCTGCGGGCTGTACGGCGTGCGGCCAGGCCGCATACCGGGTCCCGGCCGCGGTCGGGGCGGCCCTCGCAATTCGACAAGGATCTAGCAGTATGGGCCGTCGAGGCTGCGGGCCGGCGGTTGCTGACCAGTAATCCCTGCCTTCCCCAGGCGCTTGCCGTGTTGATCCTGTTCCGCCGCGCCGGGGAGGATGCCGAGCTGCACATGGGCGTCAGTCGGGACGGGGATGGTCCGTTCGAGGCGCACGCGTGGATCGAGAGCGATGGTAAGGTGGTTATCGGAGGGGACGTGCCTATCGAAGGCTATGCTCGCCTGCAGGGTCTGGATACGGGGTACCTGTGAAGTCGCGACGGCGCATTCCGATCTCCCGGAGGATCGCCGTCTCCCTCCGGCTTCGCAGGCCGCTCCTTCTGGTGTGGCAGAGCGCGCCGGGCTGGACCGTCCTCAGCATCTCGCTCGTCTTCGTGCAGGCGGTGCTGCCCCTGGCGGCGCTGTACGTGATGAAGCTGATCGTGGACTCGGTCACCGCCGGGCTGCTGACCGAAGCTGCCGCACCGTCGTTCGCGCACGTGCTCGTGCTGATCGGCGCCGCTGCCCTGATCGGGCTCGCTACCACCGGTGCCCGCTCGCTGGCCACCCTGGCGACTGCGGCCCAGAGCGAGGCGGTGACGGACCGCATGTTTGGTGTGCTGCACGAGAAGTCCGTTGGCGTCGATCTCGCCTACTACGAAGACCCTCGATACCACGACACGCTTCACCGCGCGCAGCTCGAGGCTCCTTATCGACCGCAGAAGATCCTCGGTGCGTTGACGCAGGTGGTGCAGAGCGGGGCGACGCTCGTAGGAATAATCGGTTTGCTGGCCACGGCGCACTGGGTGCTCCCGCTGCTGCTTTTCGTGGTCGTCATTCCCGCCTACGGGGTCCGCGTCAGAGACTCCGATCGGAGATACGAGTGGCAGCGCCGGCGGGCGGAGACCCAACGCAGGGCCCTTTACCTCGACCGACTGCTGGTACACGAAGACCACGCGAAAGAGGTGCGCATCTTCGGTCTCGGCGCGGAGTTGATTCGACGGTTCCATGGACTCCGCGATCAGCTCCGGTTTGAGAGCCTCAAGCTGGAGAGTCTTCGCACCCGCGGCGACGTGCTCTCGCAGGTTCCCGCGGCGGCGGCTGCCTTCGCTTCCTACGGCCTGATCGCCTACCGCACGATGTCGGGCGCCCTGACAGTTGGAGATTTCGTGATGTATCTCGGGGCGATCCAACGCGGCCTGGGCCTCGTACAGACGGTATTCGGAGGCCTCGGCAGCCTGTATGAGAACAACCTGTTCCTCTCGACGCTGGACAAATTTCTGTCCCTGGAGGAAAAGCTCGCAGAGCCATCCTCACCCCGATCCGTGCCACGCGAGATCAAACGTGGCTTCGCCGTCGAGGCGGCTCGGTTCCAGTATCCGACCGCGACTCGGCTGCTTCTCGACGGGGTGGACCTTCACATCGCACCGGGCGAGATGGTCGCCCTGATCGGAGCGAACGGATCCGGCAAGACCACGATCGCCAAGCTCCTGTGCCGACTCTACGATCCGACGGCGGGGCTCGTGACGCTCGACGGTATCGATATCAGGGAATTCTCGAAGGAGGAGTATCGCAAGGAGGTCGCGGCCATCTTCCAGGATTTCGTGCGATATCAGATGTCCGCGCGGGACAACATCGGATTCGGCGACGTGCTGGGCGATCCCGCCTCGCCGAGAATCGAGCAGGCCGCCAGGCGATCCAGCGCGCATTCCGTGATCCAGCGTCTCCCGCGGGGCTACGACACGACTCTCGGCAACTGGTTCGAAGATGGGGCCGAGCTCAGCACCGGAGAGTGGCAGAAGATCGCCCTGGCGCGCGCGTTTGCGAGTCCGGCCCGGCTGTTGATCCTCGATGAGCCGACGAGCGCGCTGGATGCTGAATCAGAGATCGAAGTGTTCCAGAAGGTGAGGGAGCTCGCCCGGGATCGCGCGGTCCTCGCGATCAGCCACCGTTTTGCCACGGTCCGCATGGCGGACAGGATATACGTGCTCGACGACGGACGAATCCTCGAGTCCGGTACCCACGAGGAGTTGATGGCACGAAACGGTCGATATGCCCGTCTGTTCCAGCTGCAGGCAGCCGCTTTCGTGTCGGAGGTGGGGCGATCCGCCGAACTGCCGTCCGGGGACGTCGGGTGAGTATCGCGCCAGCACCCCGGTCCGGACGTTCGCTCGACCGCCAGCGCGAAGTGGAGCTGTTCCGGGTCTCGGCTCGAAGCACGCTGAGCCCGACCGCCGAGCGCCACCTCGACGAGCTGCTGGCCGAAGAGATCGACTGGCCATACGTCCTGTCAGTTGGCGGACTCCACGGCATTCTGCCGCTGATGAACCTGCATCTCGGCGGCCGCGAAAAAGTTCCGTCCGCGGTACGCCGGGACCTCCAGGAACGGTCGGAGCGCGTCGCGCGCTCCAACTTGTACCTGTCGGCCCAGCTGACCTTGATCGCCGGCGCCCTCGACCGGGCAGGGTGCCCGGCCATCGTGCTGAAGGGGCCGGCTGTCGCAGCGACCCTGTATCCGAACCTGTCGCTGCGTGAGTTCGGGGACCTGGACCTTCTCGTGCGGCGGACCGACCTGGCCGGGGCGATAGAGGTGGTCCGGTCACTGGGCTTCGTTCCGTGGCGGAACGCAGCCGGTGCGCAGGAAGAGGCCATGCATCAGATCGAGTACTCCCGGACCTTCACGCGCCCGGGCGACGACCTCGACCTCGATATGCATTGGGACGTGGCCCGCAGCTTCTTCACCGGGCGGGTCGAGGCGGAGGCCCTGTGGACCGAAACGACCGGATTTACCCTGCACGGACACGAGCTCCGTGGTCTCTCGCCTACCGCTCTGCTGCTTGCGCTCTGCGTACACGGAGCCAAGCACGGTCCGTTTCCGTGGCCGAGGATGAAGTGGATCTGTGACATCGCGGAGTTCGTGCGCAGCGCGGGCGACTTCGACTGGGATGCGGCTGTCCGGCGTTCCGAAGAGCTCGGGTGCCGCCGCACGATGCTGCTCGGCCTGGCACTCTCCCGACCGCTGCTGGACCACCCGGTTCCAGAGGTCATCGAGTCAGATCTGAATCTCGAGTCCCGGGTGGAGGATCTGGCCGAGCGGATCTGGGCATGGTTGTCGCAGGATGCCCCGGTGTCGCTGAGCTTCAAGGAGCGGGTCGCCAACGACATGACGCTGATCGACAGTGGAGCCGCGCGCCTCTCCTATGCGGTTCGCCGTCTGTTCACACCGACCCAGAAGGACTGGGGGTCCACCCGCCTGCCAGGGCGCTTCGGCTTTCTCTACAGGCCCATACGCATCGCAAGGCTGTCTGGCCAGTACGTTCGGCATCCGGGTAGACTTCGGTTGTTGATCCGTCGTAGCCTACCGTCATCCGACTCCGATGGCACTTCCTGATGTTCCGCCTCCGAATCCTCTATCGCCATAGCGTCGGCGCTCTTGCTGGCGCTACTATCGAACCATGCAGCCTGACGCAGACCGATCTCGAGACCCGGTTGACGGCATGACCCCGCGCGGAGGCGGATCTCGTCCCCTGTCGTTGCGCGTGCGCCTCATCGGCGGGCTGTTGATCCTGCTGTTCCTGGCCCTGTTCTCGCTGACCGTGGTCGTCTTCGTATGGCAGCGTGCGAACCTGCCGGCGGACTATCTGTATGTCACCCTGGTCCTCGTGATCGCCATCGACCTGGTACTCCTGGGCCTGGTCGCCAACTACCGGCTGAGGGTCCTGGTAGTGGAACCCGTGGCCGAGATGGTCGGGGGCTCAGAGCGCATCGCGGCCGGCGACGAACAGCACAGGCTCCCGCGGTCGGACACCGCAGAGCTGGACCGACTGTCGATGGCGGTGAACGAGATGGCGGATCGGCTCATTCACAACCAGCAGCTTCTGACTGCCAACGTGAAATCGCTGGATGAGACGAACCGGGAGCTGTCCGCGGCTCGGACCAGCCTTGCCCGCGTGCACAAGCTTGCCTCGATCGGGCGCCTCGCGTCGGGGATCGCGCACGAGATCGGAAATCCGCTCGGAGCGATCATGGGATACGCAGAGCTGGGGCGTCGAACAGGGGAGGGGCAGTCCGAATGGTTGGGTGGCATCTTACACGAGGCGACCCGGATCGACGTCATCGTGCGGGGCCTGTTGGATTACGCGCGCCCGATGGCCGCGGCCACACGCGAGGTGGACGTGAACGGAGTGATCGAGCAGGCCGCCGAGCTGATGCGGGTGCAGGGCCGTCTGAAGAACGTGGACATGAGGCTGGATCTGTCGGATGCCCTTCCGTGGGTTCGCGCGGATCCCTTCCAGCTTGAGCAGGTACTGGTGAACTTGCTGTTGAACGCCTCCGATGCGGTCGAGGAAGCCCGCAGCGAAAGGTGGATCTCGGTGCGCACGGGTACCACGATCGTGACGCCCGGCGATCGATGGGCAGGTATCCGCCGCCGGGACGACCCTGAAGGCATCGACTACTCGCACCTGCGAAGACTAGCTCAGTCAGGGGACCCCGGACCGGCTCCGCAGCTGCGCGAGGGAGCGGCGGCGGTCGAGATTTCGGTGAGCGACAGCGGGCCCGGTATCCCGGCGGACGACATCCCGAGGGTGTTCGATCCGTTCTTCACGACCAAGGCGCCGGGACGCGGAACGGGTCTGGGCCTGGCCGTCTCGGCGAGGCTGGTCGAGGGAATGGGTGGCTCGATGGAAGCCGTGGTGAAGAATGAGTCGGGAGCGACGTTCAGAGTACTTCTACCCGTGGTCGAGGAGCTGCCGGAATGAAGATCCTGGTGGTAGACGATGATGCCGGCCTCAGGCGTACGACTTCACTGATCCTCGAGAACGAGGGTTACGACATCTCGACCGCAGCGGATGGCGCGGAGGCGCTGAAGCGCGCCGCGGAGCTGGGTCCGGATCTGATCCTGACGGACGTGCGAATGCCGGGTGTGGACGGACTCGAGTTCCTGGACCGCTTCCGGGAAGCCGGCGGTACCGCGCGGACAATCGTGATGACCGCGTACGGCAGCCAGGACCTCGCAGTCGAGGCGATTCGCAAGGGCGCCTACGATTACATCGACAAGCCGTTCTCTCCCGAGGCGCTTCTGCTCCGAGTCCGGATCGCTGAAGAGCACGGATCCAAGGACCACGAGATCCGGAGGCTGCGCAAGGAAGTCCGGGTCGAGAAACGACGGGGCGACATCGTCGTGGCGAGCGCGGGAATGAAGGCGGCAGTCGAGCTGGCCGAAAGGGTCGCACCACACCCCACGACCGTTCTCATCACCGGTGAAAGCGGGACGGGGAAAGAGCTCGTTGCCCGGCTCGTGCACCAGGCGTCCGCTCGTGCGGACGGCCCGTTCGTTCCCGTGAATTGTGGAGCCATTCCGGAGAGCCTGCTCGAATCGGAGCTGTTCGGCCACGTGAAAGGCGCCTTCACCAGCGCGTCGCGTGATCGAGCCGGACTGTTCGAGGAAGCCCAGGGCGGCACCCTCCTTCTCGACGAGATCGGCGAGCTGCCGCATGCACTGCAGGTCAAGCTGCTGCGCGCCCTGCAGGAGGGAGAGATCCGGCGTGTGGGAGAATCGAAGGCGCGCCAACTCGACGTCCGAATCCTGGCCGCCACGGCACGCGACCTGGAGGCCGACGTACAGGAAGGTGAGTTCCGCGCCGATCTGTACTACAGGATCAACGTCGTGCGGATCCACCTGCCGCCGCTCCGACATCGCGTCGAGGACATTCCGGTGCTTCTGCAGCACTTCCTGGAGCTGTACAACGAGGCGCTCGGTCTCGACTTAGAGGGATTCGCTCCGGACGCCATCAAGAGCCTCTCGAACTACTCGTGGCCCGGTAACATCCGTGAACTCGAGAACGCCGTGGAACGAGCGATGGTGCTCTGCGATGGCCCCAGGATTGAAGAGGCGGATCTGCCGTCCACCGTCCGCGATCCGAAGGCGACGATCAAGGCGGCGGGGGGGAACCTGTCCAGCGACGAGCTTTCGGTGAAGAAACGCACGTGGGAGCTCGAGAAGCATCTGATCGGCCGTGCGCTGGAAGTTACGGGCGGAAACCGTACGCGCGCCGCGGAGCTGCTCGACCTGAGCTACCGGGCGCTCCTCTACAAGATCCGGGACTACGGCCTGGAGTGACTGAGCGACCTGCAGGTGTTGCCGATCGCACACGGAAGTGTGGTAAGCCTGCCATACCCGTCTCCTTAAATCGGCTGTCAGATACCACTTAACATACTACCGGTAAACAACTTGTCTCGAATCAAACGACTTGGCACAACAGATGCTCCGAACAGGGTGAATCACTTCACTCCGGGGGACGAGCGTGCCATGAGCAGTGACGAACAGATTCGAGGTTTCGGCGGCGTGGGGGCCATGCGCCTGCGCCCAGGAGGCGCGGCGCGCCGCCGATTCGTCCGACTCGACGGACCGCGAGGGCCCGTCCGAGAGCCTGAAGTCCCGATGGACCGGGACATCGGACGTTTGGAAGAATTCTTCCTGCGTGCAGCCAACATCGTGATCGCCCTGGCGTCGATTCTGATTCTGCTACCGGTGATCATTGTAGTAGCGCTCGCCATCAGGCTCGACAGCAGGGGGCCCGTGATCTACAGGCAGCTCAGGGTAGGCCTCGACCGGCGTGGCCGTCTCGATATGCGCGACCGCACCGGGCGGCGGGTCAGCGATCTGGGCGGTCGTCCGTTCATGATCTACAAGTTCCGGACGATGCAGGTGGACGCCGAGCTCGAATCGGGACCGATATGGGCACGAAAGGACGACGACCGGGCGACGCGAGTGGGAGCGGTTCTCCGCACGACGAGGATGGACGAGATACCGCAGTTCTGGAATGTGCTGAAGGGGGACATGGCGGTCGTGGGGCCGCGTCCCGAGCGACCGAATTTCGTCCTGGCTCTCCAGAAGGAGATCGACGATTACCGTCTGCGTCACAGGGTCAGGCCGGGGATCACGGGCTGGGCTCAGGTGAATCGCGCGCCTGATCAGACCGTGGAAGACGTCAGAGAGAAAGTCGATTTCGATATCGAGTACGTTCGTCGGCGCTCGCTCTGGTTCGACATTTTGATCATGTTGAAGACGTTGCCGGTGATGTTCGAGCGTGACAGCGCCAACGGATCGGATGGCGAAGACGATTGACGGCTCTCGGAATGAGGCGGCCCCGACGCTTCCGGGCCGCGTAACGCGACGCTCAGGAGTTTCTTCACCCATGTCAAACGGTACGAGCACGACTCCGGCGGAAACCGCAAACGTGATGCTCGTCAGCGCACACGATTGGTTCACATCCGCCCTTCAAGCGGTGCTGGAGCCCGAGGGCTTCGTCTTCACCCGGGTCCGTTCGGCCCGCGTGGCGCTCAGGGACGCGCCTCAAGTCAATCCGGACATCGTGATCATCGACGAAGGGCTCCCGGACCTGGATGCGCCCGGATTGGCGTCATCGCTCAGTGCAGGCGCCATCAAGTCGAGCGTCCCGATTCTCGTGTACTCGCCCAACTTCTGGAACGAGAGCGCGCAGGCCGCTGCGATGCGAGCCGGGGCGTGGGACATCATCAAGGAACCGATCCGCTCCAACCTGGTCGTCGCCAAGCTGCGTCGTCTCCTCGAGATCAAGCGGCTCATCGAGGCGACCGAGGAAGGCTCCCTGTCGGACATGGCTACAGGCCTGTTCAACCTGGCGGGCATGATGCGTATGCTCCGTGTCATGGGTGGCGCCTCCCGTCGGCACGGTACGTCCCTGAGCTGTGTCGTTCTGGGACCGACGACCATGCCGAGCGCCGATTCCGTGGGCGCGCTCCGAGACAGCGCAGCCCGACTGTGGGGGCAGGGAATCCGCGAATCAGACGTGTGCGGCTGGATCGACGATTCTGAGCTCGGGATCATCACGTTCGGCACGGATGCGGCGGGCGTGACCTCGCTGGTGAGGCGGCTGACAGAGCGTACGGAAGCCGACCCGGCTGCTGGTGAGCTGGCGCCGGTGAGCGCCGGCATCGTGGAGCTGACTGACCGCTTCGTAGAGGATAGCGACATCGAGTCGCCCAGGGTCGCGCCAATGGCCACTCGAATTGCAGGTCTCTCCGGGATCGCGGCGGCGCGCAACGCACTGCGCGAGGCACGGGAGGCCGGTGGCGGCATTCGGATCGCGGACATCTCCTGACGAGTGATGTCTTCGGCCACCAGCTCCGATTCTGCGGATCGCCCGGATGCCTCCATCCTGTTTGCGTCCGATTCAGCGGCAGTGTTCCCGCCTGCCAGGGCAGCGGACCTTCTGACGGCGGCCCGGGCCGCGCTGCTAGGTGGGCGCGCTACCCTTCCGCACTATCGATCTGCCTCCCTCCGGACAACGGAGAAGAGTCCCGGTGATCCCGTAACCGAAGCCGATCACGCGGCCAATCGGGCGGTGCTCTCCGTTCTCGGCCGAGAGTGTCCGCAGGATCCCATCCTGAGCGAAGAGTCACCGCCTCCGGACTCCGCCGCGATCGGGGAGCGCCTGTGGGTCGTAGATCCACTCGACGGAACGCGCGAGTTCATCGACGGAATCGACGAGTTCGCCGTGATGATAGGCCTGGCGGAACTGAGTCTCGCGCGTCTCGGGGCATTCTACGTGCCGGGGACCGAACGCCTGTACCTCGGTCTGGCCGACGGAGGGGCGTGGATAGCAGAGTGCCGGCTCGATGCGGGATCGGATTCGCCGATCGAGGTCGGTAGGTTCCTTCCTCTATGCGTCGGGGAGCCGGAGGAGGACCGGGTCCGGCTGGTCCGATCGCGATCGCACCCGGACGACCGTCTACAGGCGATCGAGGCGGCGCTTCCGTCCGTCGAGGTGATTCCGTCGGGCTCGGTGGGCGTCAAGTGTGCCCGCATCGCCGAGCGTGCAGCGGACCTGTACGTCCATCCGGTTCCTTATCTGAAGGAGTGGGACACGTGCGCGCCGGAGGCGGTGCTTCGCGGCGCCGGGGGTCGGGTGACGGACTGCGGTGGCGGGCAGCTACGGTATGGAAAGTCGGACCCCCGGCAGCTCTCGGGCATTCTGGCCGGGGACCCGATCAGCTGGGCCGCGGCCCTTCCTCTGGTGCGCGAGCTGGCCGCGCCAATACTCTGACGGGTTGCAGACAAACGTGGCCGGATCTCGTGGGGTCCGGACGATCATATACGAGGGAACGAAACGACCATGACGCAGAAGTCGACAAACGTACACTGGCACGAGGGGCGCGTTTCCCGCGGGGAGCGTGAGGGCCGGAATGGACATCGGGGAGCGATCCTGTGGTTCACGGGGCTCTCGGGCAGCGGAAAGAGCACGCTGGCGAATGCCGTGGACCACCGTCTGCACGAGCTCGGCCTCAGCTCGTACGTTCTGGATGGCGACAACGTACGGCACGGACTGAACGGTGACCTGGGGTTTTCCCCGGAGGATCGTACCGAGAACATCCGCCGGATCGGCGAAGTGGCGAAGCTGTTCACGGACGCGGGGACCTTTGCCCTAACGGCGTTCATTTCGCCCTATAGGGAGGACCGCGACCGGATTCGCGCGACGGCCGATCGACCGGACGACTTCGTGGAGATCTTCGTGTCGTGTCCGCTGGATGTGTGTGAACAGAGGGATCCGAAAGGGCTGTACGTGAAGGCCCGCGCCGGTGAGATTCCCGAGTTCACGGGCATCAGCGCCCCGTACGAGGAGCCGGTCACGGCCGAGCTGGTGGTCGACACGGCGGCGAGCTCGCTGGATGAGTGTGTGGACGTGGTGTTGAATCATCTCGTGGAACGAGGTTACGTCGACAAGACGGTCGTCGCGCTGTGACCTGTCCGACGGCCTGGCAGACCAGGAACAGGGGTTCTTCAGCAACCCGCAAGAACAAGGAAAAATAACTAAAGTGACTATACAGCCTTATGGTGGTACCCTGGTGGACCGGGTGGTCTCCCCGCCGGAAGCCGATGAGCTGCGCGCGGCGTCGTCGGGGTTTCCCTCCGTGCAGATATCTCCGTGGACGCTCAGCGACCTCTATCTGATCGCCGTGGGCGGCCTGTCGCCGCTCGATGGGTTCATGGACGAGGGGGCGTACCGGAGTGTTGTGAGTGACATGACGCTGCCAAACGGTCTGCCGTGGTCGATCCCGGTCGTGCTTCCGGTGGCCGACGAAGAGTCCGCGAAAATTTCCGTTGGTCAGCCCCTCGCGTTGTACGCACCGGACGGCAAGCTGGCTGCAGTCGTCGATGTCACGGACGTCTTCGACCGTGACCGTGAGAGTGAGGCGGATGCCGTATTTCGCACCTCTGACCGAGCGCATCCTGGGGTGGCGGCGATGTACCGGATGGGTGGAAGGTGCGTGGCCGGCCCGATCCGGTACGTGTACGACGAGGACATCACGGGTTTCCCCGACGACAACCTGAAGCCGGCCGAGACGCGTGCCGCTTTTACGGACCGCGGGTGGGAAACCGTGGTGGCGTTCCAGACCAGGAACCCGATCCATCGGGCCCACGAGTATATCCAGAAATGTGCCCTGGAGGTGGTGGACGGGCTGCTGGTTCACCCGCTGGTGGGCGAGACCAAGTCGGACGACATTCCGGCTGACGTGCGTATGGAGTGCTACCACGTACTCCTGGATGGATACTATCCCGCTGATCGAGTGATGCTCTCGGTCCTGCCTGCAGCCATGCGCTACGCCGGGCCGCGGGAGGCGATCTTCCACTCGATCATGCGGCGTAACTACGGCTGCTCGCACTTCATCGTGGGACGGGACCACGCGGGCGTCGGGGACTACTACGGCACGTACGACGCGCAGAAGATCTTTGACGAGATCGACACGGACGCGCTCGGAATCGAGCCAATGAAGTTCGAGCATTCCTTTTATTGTCTGCGCACCAAACAGATGGCGACACCGAAGACCTCACCTGCGTCGATGGAGGAGCGTGTCTTTCTGTCGGGGACGAAAGTCCGCGAAATGCTGTCACGCGGCGAGTCTCCACCCGAGGAGTTCACCCGGCCCGAGATTGCCGCGATCCTGATGAAGTCCTATCAGGCGCGGGCGTCGGCAGGCTGACGGCCCTTTTCCGAGAGATAGCCAGTGCCGGCGTCGGCGATCCTCACATTCGCGGTACTGGCGGTCGCCATCTTCCTCATCGTGAGGGAGGTGGCGCCTCCTGACGCGATGCTGTTCGCGGCCCTGGTCGCCTTCATAGCCGCCGGGGTCGTCACGCCCGAGCAAGGCCTGGCGGGCTTCGGCAATCCAGCCGTGGCAACGATTGGCGCCCTGTTCATCGTCGCTGCAGGCATGCGGTCGACGGGAGTGCTCGAGAACGCCTCGCACGCGATTCTTGGACGCGGCGGTGCTATCGGGCGTGCCCTCTTTCGGCTGACCTCGTCGTCCGCGGTGCTTTCCGCCTTCATCGCCAACACACCGGTGGTGGCCATGGGAGTTCCCACGGTCACTTCCTGGGCGAAGCGCAACCAGGTATCGCCGTCGCGGCTGCTGATTCCGTTGTCGTACGCCTCGATCCTCGGAGGGACCTGCACCCTTATCGGTACCTCGACCAACCTCGTGAGCCACGGACTCCTGCAGCGCGCTGGAATGCCGGGCTTCGGCTTCTTCGAGCTGTCTGCGATCGGCGTGCCATGCGCACTCCTGGGTATCGTGTACCTGTCACGCGTGGCTCCTCGCCTGCTCGCGGATCGAGTGCCCATTCGTACGGTCGGGGAAGACGTACGCAGGTACCTCGTTGAGCTGCGGCTCACCGACCCGTCTCCCCTGATCGGCAGGACGATCGTGGAAGCCGGTCTCCGGCACCTTCCGGGACTGTACCTGGTTCGGGTGGAACGACCGACAGGCATCATCTCGCCGGTGGGGCCCGAGGTGCGGCTGCTCTCCGGAGACCTGCTGACATTTGCCGGGGTAGTGGAGAGCATCGTGGACCTGCGGAAATTCGACGGCCTCACGCCCGCTGGGTCGACCCGACCGCCAGACGCCAGCCGCTGGGAGCTTCACGAGGCGGTCATCTCGCCAGGCTCCCCGTTGGTAGGCTCGAACATCCGGGATGCCTCCTTTCGGGGTCGATACAACGCGGCGGTGATCGCCGTTCACAGGCACGGCGAGCGGATCGAAGGGCGCATCGGAGACATTGTCCTGAGGCCGGGAGACACGCTGCTTATCGAGGCGGCCCAGGCTTTCTCGCTCGCATACCGCGACTCACCGGACTTCTACCTCGTCAGCCGGGTCGGAGACAGCGCTGCCCCGAGACGTGATCGTGCGATGGCGGCGGTGCTCGTTCTCATGGCGATGGTCGCCCTGGCGGCCCTCGATGTCGTGCCCATCGTCGTGAGTGCGATCGGTGCGGCCATGGCCATGGTGGTCGTTGGCTGCCTGAGCTTGGGTGAGGCCAAGCGCTCCGTCGACTGGTCGGTGTTGGTCACCATAGGCTCGGCCCTCGGGATCGCGACGGCACTGGAAGCGAGCGGCGCGGCGGCGATTCTGGCGCAGGGCGTCGCCGGGGTGGGGGCCAGTTTCGGACCGGTTGGCGTTCTTGGCGCCTTGATCGCGGGGGCTCTGCTGCTCAACGCACTGGTGGCGAACGCGGCCGCGGTCGCCATCATGTTCCCCGTGGCAGTATCTGCTGCCGCCGGCCTCGGCCTCGACCCGAGGCCGTTCGTAGTTGGTGTGACGATCGGATCAGCACTCTCGATGTCCACGCCGATCTACCAGACGAATCTCATCGTGTACGGTCCCGGGGGCTACCGGTTCTTCGACTTCACGAAGGTGGGGGTGCCCTTGCAAGTCCTGTTGGCGATCGTATGCCTGCTGCTCATCCCCCTCATGTGGCCCATGACCGGCTGACCCCGCCGGCCTTCTTCCTGTAGCGCTCCCGCCACACTCGCCTCCGATTGGCCCCAAAGTCGGCGTATCCCGCCGTCACGCGAATCGCTGTAATCGATTGTAATAAATGGAATTGTGGCGCTGCTATCCGGCAATGCCCGGTCGCCCGGACAACTGGCGCGCCTCTTGTAACGGAAGCCCTTACCGGAGGGATAGACCCGCCGAACCCGTGCGGCACGGATGTCGAAGTCTGCCGTGCGGGAGCCCGTATCCAGGAGGATCACAGCCCATGTGCGGAATCGTCGCGTACGCCGGAGGAGAGCAGGCGAGCCCCATTCTCCTCGAGGCGCTCAGTCGGCTTGAATACAGGGGATATGACTCGGCGGGTCTGACGGTGCAGAACGGCAGCGGACTCGAGACACGACGGGCTGCCGGCCGCCTCGAAGCCCTTGGGGCTCTGCTCGACCATGAGCCGGTCGCGGGCGCGGCCGGTATCGCACACACGCGGTGGGCCACACACGGGGAGCCCACGGTGGGTAACGCTCATCCCCACCTGGACTGCTCGGGCGAGATCGCCGTGTGTCACAACGGCATCATCGAAAACGCCGATGTGCTCAGGGCCGAGCTGATACGCAGAGGTCACGAGTTCCGATCGGACACGGACACAGAGGTTCTGGCCCACCTCATCGAAGAACATTGGCTTCCGCCCCTGCACCTCAGTGTCGCCCGGGCCCTGCGCATGGTCGAAGGAACGTATGGCATAGCGGTGATGAGCTCGCGTGAGCCCGGCCGGATCGTCTGCGCGCGTCGGGGATCACCTCTTCTGATCGGTCTCGGCAACGGCAGGTTCTTCGCGGCGTCGGACGCCGCGGCACTGCTCCCGTACACCCGGCGCGTCGTCTACCTGGATGATGGAGAGCTGGCCGTTCTCGACTCTTCAGGCTGCGACATCCTGTCGATGGACGCCATGATCCGGATCGTGAAGCCGGTCGAGGAGCTCGACTGGGACCTCGAAGCCGCGGAGCGTGGGGGACACGCCCACTTCATGCTGAAGGAGATCAACGAGCAGCCGAAAAGCCTCGAGGCGACGTTGCGGGGCCGAATCCAGCGCTCGACTCCGGCAGTGAAGCTGGGCGGGCTATCCGATGTCGCAGGTGTCCTGTCGGACGCCCGGCGGATCGTGTTCACGGCCTGCGGTACGTCGTGGCACGCCGGTCTCATCGGGAAATTCATGGTCGAGGAGTACGCCCGCATCCAGGCAGATGTGGAGTATGCGTCTGAATGGCGGTACAGGGACCCCGTGCTCGAGCCCGGAACGGTCGTCGTGGGAGTCTCCCAGTCCGGTGAGACGGCCGATACCCTGGCCGCGCTGTCGCTGGCCAGAGAGATGGGCGCGACCACCCTGGGCATCGTCAACGTGGTGGGAAGCTCCATCGCTCGTGCTACAGATGCCGGCATATACCTGCACGCCGGACCGGAGATCGGTGTTGCTTCCACGAAGTCGTTTACGTCACAGATCGCGGCGTTGGCTCTGTTCGCCCTGTACCTCGGTCGTCAGAGAGGACTCGATCCGGAGGTGACCCGGCGCGTCCTGTCCGAGATCCAAACGCTTCCCGACAAGGTGCAAGAAGTCCTTGCCCGCGCGGACGAGATCGAGGGACTGGCCCGGCGGCTGGTCGAGCGTGGACACAGCAACTTCCTGTACCTGGGTCGCGGATACAGTTTCCCGGCAGCCCTCGAGGGGGCCCTGAAGCTCAAGGAAATCAGCTACATACACGCCGAGGGGTTCTCGGCAGCCGAAATGAAGCACGGTCCGATCGCCTTGATCGACGAGAGCATGCCCGTGGTCGTCGTCGCTCCGCGCGACAGCGTGTATGCCAAGGTCCTGTCCAACATGAGAGAGGTGAAGGCGCGCGGCGGCTACCTGGTCGCCGTGACCACCGAGCCCAACGGCCTCGCTGAGCTGGCGGATGAAGTGTTCATCGTTCCCAGCACGGAGGACAGCCTGCAGCCCATCATCACGAGCATCCCCCTGCAGCTGCTGGCCTATCACATCGGTGTCATGCGCGGTTGCGACGTGGACAAGCCACGCAATCTCGCCAAGAGCGTCACGGTGGAGTAGGGACGACCGATGAAGATCCTCCACGTCGTGGGCTCGCGCTCCGGTTTCTTCCGGATCTCGCCGGTGTTCCGCGCTCTAACGGCGGCAGGTGCGGATCGTCAGGTCATCGTGTACGCGGGATACCGGGACGAGCTGGTTTCCGGCGACATGTTCCTCGAAGAGTTGGAGCTGCCGTCGCCTGACTACGTTCTCGGCGTATCGACCGGAACCTCAGCCTTCCAGACCGGACGATCGCTCATCGCTCTCGATCCCATCGTGTTGCGCGAAGCTCCGGATTGGATCTTCGCCGTGGGCGACGTCGATGCTGCCCTGGCCGCGGCGCTCGTGGGACGCAAGAACGGAATCCCCCTGGCTCATCTGGAAGCAGGGCTTCGGGCCGGCGACCGACTCTCGCCCGTGGAAATCAACCGGCTGCTGGCCGACCGTCTCTCCGACGCGTTGTTCACGGCGGAACGGGAAACCAGCGAGCACCTGATCTCGGAAGGTATCGAAGCCGAGCGCGTTCATTTCGTCGGAAACACGGTAGCCGATACCGTGTCTCGTCTCAGGGACAGGTCATCCGCTCTCGAGCTACCTGGCGTACTGGGGCTGGAAGAAGGCTCGTATGTCGTCGCCCTGCTGCAGCGCACCGGCGGCCCCCAGCGGCCGGGACGCCTGGAGGAATTCCTGGAGGCGTTGGACGAGGTGGCGCTCGAGACGAGTCGGCCCACGATCCTCGTGCTGGATTCGCTCGCCGCCGCGGACGTGAAGGAGCAGAGACTGGAACACCTGCTCGCCCCGCTGACGGTCGTGCACTCGCCCAGTTACGTGGAGCTTCTAGCCCTGGTCGAAGAAGCCGGCACCGTAGTCACGAACGCCCGCGAAGTCCAGGATTGCGCGACCGTGGTCGGCGTACCGAGCGTAGCTGTCGGCGACCTCGCGGTCGGTCGGGCTGAGATCTTCAAGCGCGGCAACCACGTATCGGTTGACGAGATGGACCGGCTGCCCGAGATGGTGAGCCGCGTTCTGACCGAGCAACCTGCGCCGCAGCGACCGGAGCTGTGGGACGGCCACGCGGCTCAGCGGCTCGCGGAGATCACGATGGCTGACCTCCCGATGGCCATCGTCTGACCGCCTCCACCGTAACAAGGCTCCTCGGCATCCTGTGAGTCGATACTTGTATTCTTCCACACTTGGCACGGCTTTGGTGCCGTGATTTAGCCGTTCTCGTTGCGGAATGCGACGAACCGGTCTCGCTCCTTACCCCGCCCATTCACCCGAGTTGGCAGCCAGGTGTCGCGAATCCGCCACATCTGCGGATCATCACGCTCAATACGGCATCGAACCCTCGCGCAGGTCCGGATCTTGATCTTTTCGGGCCGGCCGGCCGTAGCGCCGGCACGACACCGTAGCCCGCGAAGGCGGCACGAGTGACGCCAAACCACGAGTGGAAGAACGATTCATGGATGAGAGCATCGATATCCAGGAGCCGATCGTGTCCGAGGACGCGGAGCGGATCCTGGTCTCGTCCGAGGACCGGGCGATCATCCGGATTCTGGTCATCGACGACGAACCCAGTATCCTCGAGAGCTGCGAGACCGTTCTCGGTGGCGAAGGGTACGCCTGCCAGGTTGAACGCCGCGGCGAGGAGGCTGTTCGGCGGCTCAAGACGGAAACGTTCGACATCGCCCTGATCGACCAGAACATGCCGCAGGTTCACGGTCTCGACATCCTCGCGGAGCTCAGGAAGCGGAATCCGGACTGCCTGGCGGTCGTGATGACGGGACACGCCACGACCGAGGACGGGGTCAGGGCGATCCAGGCTGGCGCCTGGGACTACCTGCCGAAGCCTTTCACGGCCACCCAGCTGCTGGTGCTCGTCGGCCGCGCGGCCTTCACTCAGATGCGTGCGGAGAAAGTGACGCAGCCCTCCCGGCGCGAGGGACTGCTTGTCGAACGGGGAGCGGAGACCATTCTCGGCGTGTCCGAGTCGATGCGTGAGGCGGTCAAGAAGGCGCTCAAGGTGGCACCCACGGACGCGTCGGTGTTCATCACGGGCGAGAGCGGAACCGGGAAGGAGCTGTTTGCTCAGTACATCCACCGGGAGAGTCGCCGCGCGCGCAAGCCGTTCGTTGCCGTCAACTGCGCCGCTCTTCCGGGCGGGCTCCTCGAATCCGAGATGTTCGGCCACCGCAAGGGCTCCTTTACCGGCGCGATTCGGGACAAGGCCGGTCTGCTCGAAATGGCGGATCAGGGATCGTTCTTCCTCGACGAGCTGGCGGAGATGCCCCCCGCGATTCAGGCGAAGCTGTTGCGGGTACTGCAGGACGGAGTGCTGCGGCGCGTGGGGAGTGAGAAGGACGACGCGGTCGTGGACGTACGCTTCATCTCGGCGACCAATCGCGAGCCCGAAGAGGCCCTGAAGGATGGCTCCCTCAGGCACGATCTGTACTATCGGCTCCGTGTCGTTCCGATTCACCTGCCGGCGCTTCGGGAGCGTCCCGAGGACATCCCCGTGCTCATCCGCCACTTCGTGGATCACTTCTGGCGCCGGCACCAGCTGCCCGGCAAGGAGCCACCCCGGCTCGCTGCCGAGACCCAGGCGGCTCTGATTCACTATCCGTGGCCGGGCAACGTCCGCGAGCTCCAGAACGTGCTCGAGAACCTCGTCGTCCTGTCCGATCCGGAGGAGGAGATTTCCGTCGAGCGGCTCTCAATTCTCGAGCAGTCGCCCGAAATGAGCCAGGGCAACGGCCTTGGCCCGACGTTCGACCTCCGCATGCCGTTCCACGATGCGAAGCAGATGCTGGTCGATCGCTTCGAGCGCGAATACCTGGCGCACCTGGTCGCGCGAACGGGAGGCAACATGTCCGAGTCCGCCCGCCAGGCCGGCATCGACAGGACAACGCTGTATCGCCTGATGGACAAGCACAAGCTGGCCCGAGAGGCCTTCGCGTCCTGATCATGGTTGACGACTCTACTCCACGGTCCAGCCCCCCGATCGCGGGGGCTGGAGATGATCCCGGCTCACGCATCACCGGGTCCGACTGGCCAGGGGCCGAGAGCCTGATCCGGTCGCTCCCCGAGCGCTTCCGACATGCCGGTACCAGACTGGCACTCGAATTGGTCGGATCTCCCGGGTCCCTGAAGATTGCCGACGCGGATGAGGAAAGTGCTGCCGCCAAGCCCTGGCATGCCGGACTCGAGCTCGAGGAATCGTGGGCTGTTGCGCAGGCATTTCGAAAGGCGATACGGGACGCTGACAGCACCGACGGGCGGGACGAGGATGCCACCGGTTCCAGAGGTCTGCATGCGGCCCTCGATCGCACGATGCTGAGTGTCGCCCTCGCCACGCTGGATCGCGCCACCGACGCGCACCGGCGAATGGTGCAGGACGTGTCGCACGATCTTCGCTCGCCACTCAACTCGATCCTGTTCCTGGCGGATGCGCTGCGGACGGAACGAAGTGGGTCGCTGACCCCGGTTCAGAGCCACCAGATGGATGTTCTGTACACCGCGGCAGTGACCCTCGTCCGGATGACGAACGATCTCATCGACTTCTCGCGGTTGGGGGTCGGGCGTGAGCGGATCGTCGTGTCCAGCACGTCCTTTTCACTCGAAACTGTGGTCACCGATGTCAGGAGCCTGGTTGGTCCGCTGGCCACACACCGCGGTGTTGAACTGCGAACGGTGTTCAGCGCCGAGGGCCTGCGACACGGGGATCAGCGTCTTCTGAGTCGAGTTCTTCTAAACCTCGTGTCGAACGCGATCGAGGCCGTGGACAGCGGCGGCGAAGTGACGCTCGAGTTCAGCGACACGAACGCGGGAGAGCTGCGAATCGAAGTCAGCGACGATCGTGGCGGAACCGATATCGATGCGCTCAGGCAGCTCCTTTCGATTACCGAGGATCGATGGCCCGGCGAGACCCGGGGCTGGACGCGAGGGCTCGGGCTGACGATCGCCGCGCGGCTCGTCGAGGCCGCAGGGGGCCGGATCGACGTCATGAGCCGGGAGGGAGGAGGCGGAACGGTGTTCCGAGTCGAGCTGCCGTTCCCGTGCCTCTGAACCCCCCGTTTCGTCACGCGCGGATTGGGTTAGAATGAGGGTGTTGCGCCTGCGCAACACTAGTGGAAGATTGACACAGATCTAGTGGCGTAACTCTCAGTCTTGTACATAGTTGCGGCGCAACATATAGTGGGAGCGCTTTTTGCCTACCCACTTCGGCAGTATGACGGCGACTCACTTACTGACCGAGTTGCTGGTGCGAGCTCCCCGCTGCGATGGTGGACGGGCCGCGCGACTAGGTTTTGGTGACAGGGACCGGTGTTTCGTTCCACACGACGAGTCCAGCGTCTGTTACTCAGAGGCACGGAGTGTATCCAGGAGTGGTTCCAGGCTGACATGAGGTCTCACGATATTTCCGATCGTTCCATCCACTGGCACGCACTGTATACGCGCGCGCGCCACGAAAAGAAGGTTGCCGCCGCGCTCTCGGATCGCGGCTTCGAGGAGTACGTGCCTCTCATCGCCAGAGAAAGCCAGTGGCATGACCGGCGGAAACGGATCCTGTGGCCGCTTTTTCCCGGCTATGTATTCGCCCGCTTCTCTCCGGAGCAGGCCGCGGCAGTCATCGGGATTCCAGGTGTGGCGACCGTCGTGTCCATAGCAGGAATCCCGGCCCGCATCCCGGAGAGCGACATTTCCAACCTTCGCGCCCTGGTTGCGGCAGCGGATGCCACCGGCTCTTTGCCCGAGCCCGAAGTGCTGCTCGAGGAGGGCCAGCGAGTGGAGGTTGTGACGGGGCCGTTCCGGGGGGTCAGGGGGATCGTGATCGAGCGACGCGGTGCGAGGATCGTTCTGCAGGTCGGGCTTAAAGCCATACGGCAGGGTGTGCGCCTGGAGTCACCGGCGAGCGCAATTCGCGTCCTTGAGGAGTAGACGTCTATTGAGCGGTGGAACGGCTGACTATCTGGTAATCGGAGGGGGGATCGTCGGTTTGTCGATCGCCGCTGCGCTGAAGCGTCGGTACCCGGATTGCGGCGTCCTGCTGCTCGAAAAGGAGTCTGAGTGCGGACGCCACGCCAGTGGCAGGAACAGCGGCGTGCTGCACGCCGGATTCTACTACACGGCCGACAGCCTGAAAGCGAAATTCTCCCGCGACGGCAATCGGGAGTTGACCGACTACTGCCTGGAAAAGGGACTTCGCATTCATCGTTGCGGAAAGATGGTCGTGACACGTTCCGCCGACGAGCTGGACTCGCTGCAGGAACTATTCAGGAGAGCTCAGCGCAACGGTGTTCCGGTACAACGAGTCGACGAGGAAGAGGTGGCCCGGCTGGAACCTGAAGCACGTACGTGCGGGGAGGCGCTGTACAGCCCTACCACGGCCACGGTCGATCCTGGCGAAGTCGTCAGGGCGCTCACGCTTGATGCCGAGGGCCTCGGCGTCGAGATCCGGACAGGCACGCTGTTTCAGGGCCGGAAAGGCCAGCGAGTTCTTACCTCCTCGGGGGTCCTTTCGGTGGGATACGTTGTGAACGCAGCGGGCCTGTATGCCGACCGCGTCGCCCGGCAATTCGGTTTCTCCGAAGAGTATCGGATCCTGCCGTTTCGCGGTCTCTACATGCGCTACGAGGGAAAGGGCCCGGCGCCTCGCATGCATATCTACCCGGTCCCACGGCTGGATCACCCCTTCCTGGGCGTGCACTGGACCGCGACGGTGGACGGTGGGACGATGATCGGCCCTACGGCGATCCCGGCCCTGTGGCGGGAGCACTACCGGGGCGTAAACGGTTTTCGCCTCGGCGAGATGGTGGAGATCGGTGTCAGGGAAGCCGGTCTGTGGCTCCACGACAGCTTCGACTTCCGCCGCCTGGCGTGGCAGGAAGTGCAGAAACGCAACCGGCGACGACTCGTGTCGATGGCACGCAGGTTGACTCGGAGATCGACTGCAGAGGGTCCGTGGAGGTGGGGAGAACCCGGTGTCCGGGCGCAGCTCGTCCACGTCGGCACGCGCAGACTCGAGATGGATTTTCGCTGTCAGGGAGACGACAGGTCATTCCACGTATTGAACGCAGTCTCACCTGCCTTCACATGCGCGCTCCCTTTCGCGCGCTATGTGGTTGACCAGATCGAGTCGCGTCTCGGTTCGGGTGGAGCGCGCGAGCGGTCCGCAGCCCGAGGGGTAGCCGAGGAGTTTGCTTGATGCCATCAGATAGTCAGCACGCCGAATTCTGGCCGTCGCGTCGGGTCCTGGTCACCGGAGGCAGCGGCTTCCTGGGATCCCACCTGCTCGAGCGACTGGCGGCGCAGGAGCCTGCGGAGATCATCGCGCCGGGCGTCGAAGATTATGATCTGACGGAGGTGGCCGCGGTGCGAGCGATGTTCAGGGAGCACCGCCCCGACACCGTCATCCATCTCGCGGCACTGGTGGGTGGGATCGGGGCGAACCGGGACAATCCAGGTCGCTTCTTCTACGCGAACATCGCGATGGGCATCCACATGATCGAGGAAGCGCGGATCTCGGGCGTGGACAGATACGTGCAGCTTGGCACGATCTGCGCCTACCCGAAGCACACTCCGGTGCCTTTCAGAGAGACGGATCTGTGGAACGGATACCCCGAGGAAACGAACGCCCCGTACGGAATCGCCAAGAAGGCTCTCCTGGTGCAGTTGCAGGCCTACCGGGCGCAGTACGGGTTCAGCGGCGTATACCTCCTTCCGGTCAACCTGTACGGACCGCACGACAACTTCGATCCCGCGACAAGCCACGTGATTCCGGCCCTCATCCGCAAGATGGTCGAAGCGCGAGAGGCGGGGGCGGACGAAGTCGTCCTGTGGGGGACCGGCGCGGCGTCGCGGGAGTTCCTGTACGTGGACGATTGTGCGCGTGCCACGTTGCTCGCTGCTGAGAGATACGACGAGGCCGACCCCGTCAATGTGGGAACCGGCGAAGAGATCACGGTTTGGGATCTCGCGGTGCTCATCGCCGGGATCGTCGGCTTCGAGGGTCGCCTGACTACGGATCCAAGCAAGCCAGACGGGCAGCCACGAAGGTGCCTGGACACCTCGCAAGCGGAGGAGCGCTTTGGGTTCCGTGCCGAGGTGTCCCTGCGAGAGGGACTGATGCGCACGGTCAACTGGTACCTGGGTGCGAGCGAAAGCGATGGGTCCGCGGCGGGTACACCCGAGATCTCCAGCGGAGCGAGGAACGACATTGAGTGATTTGAGACGTGCCCTGGTGACGGGAGTCACCGGCCAGGACGGGAGCTATCTGGCCGAGCTACTGCTTGGCAAGGGATACGAAGTCCACGGGATAATCCGACGAGCATCCAGCTTCAACACCTCGCGGATCGAACACCTGTACAGGGATCCGCACGAGGAAGACTCCCGGCTGTTCCTCCACTACGGCGATCTCACGGACAGCAGCGTGCTGAATCGCCTGCTGCAGCAGATTCGGCCCGATGAGGTCTACAACCTGGGCGCTCAAAGCCACGTGCGTACGAGCTTCGACCTGCCCGAGTACACGGCCGAGGTAACGGGACTCGGCACTGTTCGTCTGCTCGAGGCCATGCGGGAGACGGGTGTGCGACCGCGATTCTACCAGGCGAGCTCCTCCGAGCTGTACGGCAAGGTCCACGAAGTGCCACAGTCCGAGTCGACGCCTTTCCACCCTCGCTCGCCTTACGGGTGCGCCAAGGCCTACGCGTTCCACATCACGAGGAACTACCGGGAGGCGTACGGATTCTTCGCCTCGAACGGCATTCTGTTCAATCACGAGAGCCCGCGGCGCGGTGAGACGTTCGTGACGCGGAAGATCACTCGCGCGGCGGGACGTATCAGAATGGGCCTGCAGGACAAGCTCTATCTCGGGAATCTCGACGCGAAGCGGGACTGGGGGTACGCCCCGGAGTACGTGGAGGCGATGTGGCTCATGCTGCAGGCCGCCGAGCCGGGCGACTACGTGATCGCGACCGGAGAGACTCATTCGGTGCGTGAGTTCCTGGACGCGGCTTTCGGAGTCCTCGAACTGGACTGGGAGAATCACGTGGTGCTCGACCGCCGCTATGAAAGACCGTCTGAGGTGGACCTGCTGGTCGGCGATCCGTCGCGAGCGAAACGCGTGCTCGGCTGGGAGCCGAGTGTAACTTTCAGGGAGCTTGTCCGCATCATGGTCGACGCGGATCTCGAGGTGGCGCGGCGTGAGGCACACGGCATGACGTACGCGGGGAGCGACACGTGAGCGCTTCTTCGGTGACCGCAGCCCAGGCCCCGCAGCCGCATACCGGGGCTGCGGCCCCTCCGGTGCTTCGCATAGAGCCATCCAGCGGGTGGGTGGCTCTCCAGCTGCGCGAGCTGTGGGAGTATCGAGAGCTGCTGTACTTCCTCACCTGGCGCGACATCAAGGTCCGCTACAAGCAGAGCATCCTCGGAGCCGCGTGGGCGATCATCCAGCCGTTCATGGCCATGGTCGTGTTCACGATCTTCTTCGGGAAGCTGGCGAACCTCGGTCCGGCGGGCATCCCCTACCCGATCTGGAATTACGCGGCGATGGTCCCGTGGACCTACTTCGCCTTCGGCCTCGCGCAGTCCTCGAACAGTCTGGTGGGCAGCTCGGCGCTGCTGAAGAAGATCTATTTCCCGCGTCTCGTAGTGCCGATCGCCAGCACGCTGTCGGGCCTCGTGGACTTCACGATCGCGATGCTGGTGCTCATTCCTCTGATGATCGTGTACGGTTACTGGCCGACCGTCAACGTCATCTGGCTGCCGGCCTTCATCATCCTGGCCTTCATCAGCGCCCTGGGCGTCGGGCTGTGGCTCTCGGCGCTCAACGTGCAGTTCCGCGACGTGAAGCACACGATACCGTTCATGGTCCAGATCTGGTTTTTTCTCACGCCCGTCGTGTACTCCGCGTCGGACAAGATCACCGATCCGGTATGGCTGTCCATCTACAGTCTGAACCCCATGGTGGGGGTGGTGGAAGGCTTCCGGTGGGCGTTGCTCGGGCTGGACACGAAGCCGGGACCGATCATTCTCGTCTCGGCGCTCGGCAGCCTGGTCGTGTTTACGGGGGGTCTTTTCTATTTCCGGCGAATGGAAAAGACCTTCGCCGACGTGGTATGAGCCGATGAGCGACATCGCGATCCGGGCGGAGGGGCTTGGCAAAGAGTTCCACATCGGGGCCCTACGGCGGCAGCGTTACAACACTCTGCGCGACCATGTGGCGAACGCTGTCGCGGCTCCGTTCCGCCGGGCCGGCAAGCTCCTGCGAGGTCAGGCCACAGGAGCTGCGGAGCTCGACGAGACGTTCTGGGCCCTGCGTGACATCTCATTCGAAGTGGAGCGAGGAGAGGTCGTCGGAGTCATCGGCCACAACGGGGCGGGCAAGAGCACGTTGCTCAAGATCCTCTCCCGCATCACCGAGCCGACGATGGGAGTGGCCGAGATACACGGCCGGGTGGGCTGTCTGCTGGAGGTGGGCACGGGCTTTCACCCCGAGCTTACGGGGCGGGAGAACATCTTCCTGAACGGGGCCATTCTGGGAATGGCGCGCTCGGAGATCGCCGCGAGGTTCGACGAAATCGTGGCTTTTTCCGAGGTGGAGAAGTTCATCGACACGCCCGTCAAGCACTACTCCAGCGGCATGGGACTCCGTCTCGCCTTTTCGGTAGCGGCTCACCTGGAGCCGGAGATCCTCATCGTGGATGAGGTGCTCGCTGTTGGGGACGCGGCGTTCCAGCAGAAGTGTCTGGGCAAGATGGGCGAGGTGGCGGAGGCCGGCCGGACCGTCCTGCTCGTGAGTCACAACATGGCGGCGATCAATCGTCTCTGCGAACGAGCCATCCTGCTGTCAGAAGGAGAGCTGGTGCTGGATGGCCCGGCCGGCGAAGTGGTCTCCGCCTACCTGTCGGCCGGGAGGCCGATCGTGTCTTCGTGGAAGCGGTCGCAGGATGACGGCGAGCAGCCGGACGGAGATGCGGATGCGATACTGGAGTCGGTGAGCATCCTCGACGAGGCGCACGCACCGGCGGACATCGTGCCGTTCGACGGAGGCCTCCAGGTCGAGATCGGCTACACCCTGCGCGTCTCGATCCGCGGCCTGGCCGTCCTGTGCGCCGTGATCAACGACCGGGGCGAGGTGGTATGGATGTCCGAGGACATTGACACGACCGATCTGGGTGGGGAAGTGCGGGAAGCGGGTACGTACACATCCACGTGTCTCGTTCCGCCACGCCTCCTCAAGCCCGGACGATACATGCTGCACGCGGCGGGGCATATCCCCGGCACGCGCCGCCTGTTCAGGCGCCTGCAGGCAGTGACGTTCGAGGTGTCGCCGGTGGGCTACGACTTCAAGCTGTCACGCGAAGGAGCGATCACTCCGGTGCTTCCGTGGACCGTGCGTCGCGAGGAAGTCTCGCTGACGCGGGAGAGAGCATGGACGAGACCATGACACACGCCATAGAAACCTCAGACGGATTCTCGCCGCGCCGGATCGCGGACGACTACCTGGCCGAGTTCAGGGATCTCCTGGATCGGATCGATCTCGACGGGATAGCGCGAGCCGTGGAGCGACTGCGTGGGGCGCGGGACCGGGGCGCGACGATCTTTATCGCTGGCAACGGAGGAAGCGCCGCCACGGCAGCGCACCTCGTCAACGACCTGGGCAAGGCGACGAAGGGCTCGGGACGGCCGCCCATGCGCGCGTTGTGCCTGAGCGACAACGTCTCCTGGCTGACCGCCCTGGCCAACGACGAGGGCTACGAGCGCGTGTTCACGGGGCAACTGGAGAACTTCGCGCGCCCCGGCGACGTGCTGATACTCATCTCGGCGAGTGGCAACTCCCCGAATCTCCTGCACGTCGCCGGGTACGCCCGCGAGCACGGCGTCGAGACGATCGGCATCCTCGGGTTCGACGGAGGAGCGCTCAGGAACATGGTGGACGAGGCGCTGTGGCTCGAGTCGGGCATCGGGTCGTATGGGCCCGTGGAGACTGGCCACGCGGTGATGTGCGACATTCTCACCACGTGCCTCATCAGGGACACCGTGGCCGACGGACCTTCAGGTCACACGCGGTGAGACGGGAGCGTCCGACACAGGCGGTGATTCTCGCCGGAGGGCGTGGGGAGCGGCTCCGTCCGCTGACGGACCACGTGCCCAAGCCGATGATCGAGTTCCACGGCAAGCCGTTCCTCGAGTACATGGTGGAGATGCTCCGCGAGCAGGGATTCGAGACAATCCTCATGCTGCTGGGTTACCTGCCCGAGGTGATCACCGATCACTTCGGAGACGGCTCCCGCCTGGGTGTGAGAATCGATTACCGGGTGACAGCGCCCGAAGACCTCACGGCGCACCGGATCCAGGAGGCGGCCGAGTGGATCGATGACACGTTCCTGCTGCTGTACTGCGACAACTACTGGCCGATGCAGTTCGACAGGATGTGGGAGTCGTACGTGGAGTCCGGAGCCCCGGCACAGATCACGGTCTACTCGAACGCGGACGGATACACGAAGGACAGCGTGAGTGTGGGCGAGGACGGCTTCGTTCAGGCGTTCGATCGCACCCGCACGACGCCCGGCCTGCAAGGAGTCGAGATCAGCTACGCCATTCTCGACAAGCCGACCGTCCTGCCGCTCCTCCCGGAGAGGCAGGAGCTGTTCGAACAGGCCGTCTACCCGGAACTGGTACGCCAGGGCAGGTTGCACGCGTACTGGACGGGGCACCGGTACTACAGCGTGGGCAGCCATGAGAGGCTGGAGCTGACGAGCGAGTTCCTGGCTCGGCGACCGGCGGTGATCCTCGATCGGGACGGCGTGCTGAACGTGCGCCCGCCGATGGCCGAGTACGTGCGGCGACCGGAGGACTTCAGATGGCTGCCGGGCGCCCGGGAGGCCCTTCGCCTGCTGGCCGGGGCCGGGTACCGGGTCATCGTGGTCTCCAATCAAGCGGGCGTGGGCCGGGGATTGATGACGGAGCGGCAGGTGGAGGCCGTGCACGAGAAGATGCGGACGGAAGCGGAGGAAGCCGGAGGCCGCATCTACGCTGTCTACTACTGTCCTCACGCCTGGGACGCTGGTTGCGACTGTCGTAAGCCGAAGCCCGGCATGCTTTTCCAGGCCCAGCGTGAGCACCATCTGGATCTCACGCGCACGACCTTCGTGGGGGACGACGAGAGAGACGAAGAAGCGGCGCGAGCCGCCGGCTGTCGGTTCGCCTACGCAGCCGCCGATGTTCCACTACTGGATGTGACACATCGCCTGCTGAAAGGCGAACTCGAGGAGGCCATGACGTGAGCGAGCGAAAACCTATACTGATCACCGGACACCGAGGATACATAGGGTCGGTCCTGACACCCTACCTGGTGGAAAGAGGCTACGACGTGGTCGGACTGGACACCGGGTACTTCAACGAGTGCACGCTCGTGCCGGATCGAATGAGCGTGCGTGAGATCCGAAAGGACATCCGGGACGTCGAGCCGTCGGATCTAGAGAACCTGGATGCCGTGGTGCACCTGGCGGCGCTGAGCAACGATCCGATCGGCAACCTCAACGAGGGGTGGACGGGCGAGATCAACGGTCAGGCGACAGCGCGCCTGGCGGAGATGGCCAGGGAGGCCGGCGTCCGGCGTTTCCTGTTCTCTTCCTCGTGCATCATGTACGGGATGTCGGAGGCCAAGGAAGTCGACGAGACCTCTCCGCTCGATCCCCAGACCGAGTACGCGCGTTCGAAGGTGCGGAGCGAGGACGCTCTGCGGGAGATGGCGGCCGATCACTTCTCACCCGTCTACCTGCGGAATGGGACCGTGTACGGCCTGTCGCCCCGCATGCGGTTCGACACCGTGCTCAACGACTTCGTGGGCTGCGCCATCGCCACGGGCAAGATCGTGATACACAGCGACGGGAAGCCGTGGCGCCCGGTCGTCGACGTACAGGACGTGGCGCGAACCATCGAGCTGTTCCTCGAGGCCCCCGTCCACCTGATACACAACGAGGCCTTCAACAACGGGGCGGCCCACCTGAATCACCAGGTACGCGAGCTGGCGGAGATCGCCGCCGAGGCCGTGCCGGGATGCGAGCTGGAGCTTCGATCCGACTCGGGTGCCGATCAGCGCACCTACAAGGCGGATTTTTCCAAGATGCAACGCACTTTCCCAGACTTCGAGTTCAAGTGGAATGCCCGGACCGGGGCCCGCAAAGTGGCGGAGGGCCTGCAGGCAGCGGGTCTGACGCGCGACCAGTACGAGGGCAACCGGTTCGTCCGCCTGCGCTGGTTGCAGCACCTGCTCGAGTCCGGCCGTCTGGACCAGTCTTTGCACTGGTCGGACGCAGCGGAGGTATGCGAATGATAGATGGCGTCAAGATCATCCCGCTTCGTCAGATCGTGGACGAGCGCGGGAAGATCATGCACATGCTGAAGTCGACGGACGAGCACTTCATCGCCTTCGGAGAGATCTATTTCTCGTGCGCCTGGCCGGGAACGGTCAAGGCGTGGCACATACACAAGTCCATGACCGTCAACAACGCGGTGCTTCAGGGTCGCGCGAAGCTCGTCCTGTACGACCAGCGTGAGGGGTCGCTGACCGAAGGCGAGCTTCAGGAGATCTTCCTGGGCGACGACAACTACGTCCTCGTCCAGATTCCTCCCGGGATCGCCAACGGTTACAAGGCCTACGGCGACAGCCTGGTGATCCTGGCGAATGCCGCGACCGAGCCGCACGACCCCGAGGAGATCGTGCGCATCGACCCGTTCACGCCCGACATACCGTACGACTGGTCGCTGCGTCATGGTTGAGCATCTGCTCAGCAGCAACTCGACTCTGATCGTGACCCGCACTCCCCTGCGCGTCAGCTTCGCGGGGGGAGGCACGGACCTTCCCGCTTACTACGAGCGTGAGGGCGGCGCCGTGCTGTCCGCGACGATCGACCGGTTCGTGTACGTGATCCTCAAGCGTCACAGCGAGCTGTTCTTCGAGCCCATCCGCATCAACTATTCACAGAGCGAGCAGGTGGAGCGGATCGACGAGATCGAGAACAACATCGCCCGGGAGTGTCTGCTCTTTCTGGGCGTGGAGCCGCCCATCTACATGTCGACCGTCGGCGACGTACCGGCGTCGACCGGCCTGGGCGGGTCCAGCGCCTTCACCGTCGGACTGCTGAACGCCCTGCACGCGTACAAGGGCGAAAGAGTCTCGCCGGGGCAGCTGGCCGAGGAAGCGTCCTACATCGAGATCGACGTACTGCAGGAACCGATCGGCAAGCAGGACCAGTACGCGGCAGCCTTCGGAGGCCTGAACCTGTTCTGCTTCAATCCCAACGGAGGCGTGACGACGCAGCAGCAGCGGCTCAAGAACGGAGAGCTGAAGGACCTGTTCCGACACGTGATGATGTTCTGGACCGGCCACCGGGGCTCTGCCGCCCAGGTGCTGGCCGAACAGAAGGAGAACACGGAGCGCAAGCTGGACACCCTGCGCCGGATGCGCGACCAGGCGCACGAGCTGCACGAGCTGCTGGACAGCGGGTCGTTCGACATTCCGCGCATGGGGTCGATACTCGACGAGGGCTGGCAGCTCAAGTCGCAGCTGGCCAGCACTATCACCAACAACGAGATCGACGAGTGGTACGGGGCCGCCCTCAACGCCGGTGCGCTGGGTGGCAAGCTGTGCGGGGCCGGTGGGGGCGGCTTCCTGCTGTTCATCGTGCCCCCGGACCGACAGCCTTCAGTGCGCCGGGCCTTGCAGGACCTGACCGAAATGGTCGCCCTGCCCGAAGTACACGGATCCCGAGTCGTCATCCCCTTCAACGGTTGAACTCAATGCAACGTGCCACAATTCAAGACCCGGTCTCGCCGGCGAGCTCCGAGCGAGTCGACGAGGAGGTCCGCTGCCTGGCTTGCGGCACCGCGGAGGTCGAGATGTTCCTCGACCTGGGCAGTACCGCCCTGGCCAACAAGTTCCTGACGGACGCGGAGCTCGCCCGGCCCGAGGCCAGATATCCCCTGCGGGTCGGCTTCTGTCGGGCCTGCGGGCACGTACAGCTCACGGAGACAGTGCCGCCTGACGCCATGTTCACCGACTACCTGTACGTTTCGGCGGCCTCGGACACCCTGCGGGAGCACTTCGACGATCTGAGCCGCACTCTGGCGGAGCGCCACGGGCTGGGAGCGGACGATCTGGTGATCGACATCGGATGCAACGACGGATCGCTTCTCGGCTCGTTCGCCGACCTCGGAGTCCGGACGCTGGGAGTGGACCCGGCCGAGAACCTCGCCGAGCTGGCGAAGCAATCCGGAATCGAGCGCTACGTCGGGTTCTTCGGCGGCGACACGGCAGGGGAGATCGTCGAGCGCTGGGGAGAGGCGGCACTGATCACGGCCACCAACACCTTTCCGCACATCCCCGATCTGGAAGGGTTCCTGAAGGGGATCGACATGGCGCTCGTGCCCGGTGGCCGCTTCGTGGTCGAGGCCCACTACCTGGTGGACCTGTTCGACCAGCTGGCGTTCGACACCGTGTACCACGAGCACGTCTCGTACTGGGCGCTCGGCCCGATGTGCCGGCTGTTCGAGCGCCACGGACTGCAGGTGGTCGACGCCGAGCGGCTGCCGATCCACCACGGGCAGCTCAGGGTCACGGTGCAGCGACATGGTGAGGGCGTGGTGGACCCATCCGTGGACCGAATCCTGGAGATGGAGCGTGATCGAGGGATCGGTCGGCTGGAGACGTGGCAAGGCTTCGCGGACAGGGTGCTGGGGATCAAGCGCGATCTGCTGAGCACGCTGCACGAGCTGAAGGCGCAGGGAAGCCGGCTGGCCGGCTATGGGGCCCCGGCAAAGGGGAGCACGCTGCTCGAGTTCCTGGAGATCGGACCGGAGCTGCTGGACTTCATCGCGGATCGCAGCACCCTGAAGCAGGGTCGCCATACGCCGGGATCGCACATCCCGATCGTCCCGCCGGACCGGCTGATGACGGATCGACCCGACTACGTGCTTCTGCTGGCCTGGAATTTCGTGGACGAGATCATGGCCCAGCAGCGGGCGTACCGGGAGGCGGGCGGCAAGTTCATTCTGCCGGTGCCCGCTGTGAGCATCCTCTGAGATCGCGCATGACTTCTCCCACTCAGCCCCTGGTCACGATCGCGGTTCCGCTGCACAAGCGCCTGCACTTCCTGCCCGACGTGCTGAGCTCGATCGCGGCCCAGGACTACCCGGAGATCGAGCTGCTGATCTCGGACAACGGGCTCAACGGACCGGAGCTGCGTGAGCTGGTGGAGGAGCACTACCCGAGACCGTACACCTTCCGGCGGAACGAAGTCATTGAAGAAGTGATGTCGCGTCACTTCAACCAGCTCGTCGAGGCCGCTGCCGGCAAGTACTTCGTGCTGTTGTGCGACGACGACGAGATCGCGCCCGGATTCGTGTCGAGCATGGTAGAGGCCCTCGAATCCGATCCCGATGTGGGTGTGGCGATCCCGAACATCGAACTGACGAACGAGGCCGGCGAGCTGCTGTCGCCCGAGGAGGCCGCGCAGCTCCCATACTCGCGCCCCGAGCTCAAGCAGCTGCCGCCGGAGAAGTTCTCGGGCGCCGATTTCGTTCGCCTGTGGGTCGGTGGCAAGTGCCGCTTCAAGACCTTCGTGACCACGATGGCGCGGACGGCCGAGATCGAAGCGGTCGGGGGATACCCGCCGATGCCCACCGGAGACGACGATGCGGTGGCGCTCAAACTGTCGCTGGGCCGCAAGGCCGCGTTCTGCGAGAAGGCGGTGTTCCGCAACCGGGCGTACGAAGCGAGCGGCGGACTCGCCATCTCGCCGTGGGTCCTGGCCGCCGACATCAAGCGCTGGCTAGAGTTCCTGGACACCGATCCGGTTCTCCAGGAGTACGCGGCGTCGCATCCGGACGAGTGGCCGGAGATCCGACGGCTCATGCGCCACAAGGCCTGGGGGACGTACCGGCACCGCTGGAAAGGCATGTACCGCGAGCGAATGGGCCGCCTCGAGTGGCTGCGAGCGGGATTCGCGCTGCCCTACATCCCCGAATACTACCGCTGGCTGGCCGGCTACCTGTTTAAGCGCGGCCTGTCGTATCCCAGGCGCCTCCTGCGCGCCCCGGGGCAGGGCGCTCCCACATCCCGCTAGAACGGAGACACAGGTTTGGTAAAGCTTCAGAAGCCGAAGTGGATTTACTTCGACGGAGCGGTGCGGCCGTGGGACGAGGCTGTCCTGCACGTCGGGGTCGAGTCAGTGACGCGCGGCGTAAACGTGTTCGAGGGTTTGAAGGGATACTGGAGCCACGACGCCTCGAGCTTCGGCGTGGTCGCGCTCCCGCGTCACTTCGCCCGGCTGCAGCGCTCGGCGCGTCTTCTGCACGTGCCGTGTCCGTACGATCTGGCTGGCTTCGAGGACGCTTGCCGGCAGCTCATGCGCAGCCTGCTGACTCCGGAGCGTGACATGTGGTTGCGCACCGTCCTGTTCATCGTCGAAGGCCACTGGGGCCTGGGCGACCGGTCGGACCTCGTGATGATGGCCTACCACCAGGACAAGCAGCGCCCCGATCCGATCAACATGGGGGTGAGTGCCTGGCAGCGCTCGGCGGACGTGTCGCTTCCTCCGCGGGTGAAGTGCGCCGCGAACTACCAGGTCGCCCGCCTCGCGCGCATCGAAGGTCGGGCACGAGACTGCTCCGAGATGGTGCTGCTCAACCGGGAAGGCCGAGTGGCGGAAGCGACTGGCTCGTGCATCCTGATGGTCCGCGATGGAACCGTGGTCACGACGCCGGCTTCGGAAGGAGCCCTCGAGAGCATCACGGTAGACATCATAGAGGAGCTGTGTCGGTCGCTCGGCGTCCCGTTCGTGCGCCGTCCGATGGACCGCACCGAGCTCCTGGTGGCAGACGAAGTCGCGATCGCGGGGACTCTGGCGGAACTCGTGAAGGTCATGCGCATCGACAACTACGAGCTGCCGCGTCAGACGCCGGTGTTGGACTCGATCGCGGACCGGTTCTGGGACGCCGTGCGCCAGGTGGAACCCCACCCGGCCGCGGACCTCACCATCATGGCCGACGAGGCGAACCCACTGGACACTCGATGACCGCCAGCGCCGCCACGGCTTCGACCGGCGCCGACTTGCACCGTTTCATCGCGGAGCTGTACCCCATCTGCCGGAGCATCACCGGCGACGGGGTGCGGGAGACGCTGTCGCGCATCGGTGAGATCATCCCGCTAGAGGTGCACGAGGTGCCGAGCGGCACCAGCGTCCTGGACTGGACCGTACCTCCGGAGTGGAACATCCGGGGCGCCTGGGTGCGGGATGCCGACGGAGAGACGGTCGTCGATTTCGACGAATCCAACCTGCACGTCGTGAGCTACAGCACACCGATTCGGGCCCGTGTCTCGCGGCAGGAGCTTGCCGAGCACGTACACACGCTGCCTGAGTGGCCCGACAGGATTCCGTACCGCACGTCGTATTACGACGAGACCTGGGGCTTCTGCATGCCTCACAGGATGCTCGAGGGGCTCGTCGACGAGGAGTACGAGGTGCTCATCGACTCGTCGCTCGAACAGGGCAGCCTGACGTACGGTGAGTGCCTGCTGCCGGGCGAGACCGACGAGGAAGTGCTGGTCTCCTGCCACGTCTGTCACCCGTCGCTGTGTAACGACAACCTGTCGGGAATCGCCGTCGCCACCTTCCTGGCGTCGGAGCTGTCCGCCAGGCCGCGGCGCTACACCTACCGCTTCCTGTTCGTCCCCGGCACGATCGGATCCATCTCGTGGCTGGCCCGCCATCCGGAGGACGTGCACCGCATCAGGCACGGCTTCGTACTGGCCGGCGTCGGAGATGCCGGCGACCTGAACTACAAGCGCAGCCGCCGCGGCGACGCGGACATCGACCGTGTCGTCGAGCACGTGCTGGAGCACCGGAGCGAGGACTACGGCATCCAGGACTT
>Ga0255057_10000151_pt1 | contig 39348 bp, 39 predicted proteins | sample Cases_109_6_MG_FD_189022 | JGI IMG/M metagenome (GOLD analysis project Ga0255057, IMG submission 189022) | Seawater microbial communities from Amundsen Gulf, Northwest Territories, Canada - Cases_109_6 | ecosystem: Environmental > Aquatic > Marine > Gulf | place: Canada: Northwest Territories... | reverse complement strand
GGATGATTGGTCAGGTTGATGGGATTGGCGCCGTCAATGTCCATCACCATGATTTCTGACGACACCCGGTTGATGTTGGCGGCGGCCACCGCGATCCGAGCGCCGTCGGGCGAGACGGCGGGATCCACCGCGTGAGTCCACCCACCAGGATTCGGCAGCTCGGTCTCGCCCGACTCGGAGATGAGTGCCACGCTCGACCACTTGTCGTGAGAGGACACGCGGCCGACCGCCAGATAAGCGCCGTCGGACGCCCAGTCGATTCCTGCGTTGTTCCATCCACCATCCGCAAAGTGAACCGGCACGTCCGACCCATCGGCGGCAACGGTGTACACCGGCGCAGCCATAGCGGCGGGGGTGGGACCGTCGAAGGTGCGGGCGAACGCTATCCGCTCCCCATCAGGGGACCATGCGGCTGATCCATCCGACGCACCCAGCGCCCATTCGATCTCACCGGGGTCGGCCCGCGTAAGGCGGGTCCGCCCCTCACCAGAAGCCTCTATGACGAAGATCCCCGCATCGGACGCGAAAGCGATGGATCCACCGTTCGGCGACCAGGCCGGATCCGTGTCGCTGCCCAGGTTGTTGGTGAGGTTGATCGGGTTTCCGCCATCGGCGTCCATGACGTAGATCTCGTCGTTTCCGTCGCGGTTGGTTGTGAAGGCGATCTGGCGGCCGTCCGGAGACCAGGCGGGGTCCCGGTCCCGGGCCGGGTTGTTGGTGAGGTTGACAGAGTTTCCGCCGTCGGCGTCCATCAGGTAGATCTCGTCGTTGCCGTCCCGGTCGGTGACGAAGGCGATCTTGCCGCTCTCACCCGGGACGCTAGCGTCTGCCGCGCTGTCGACGGCGATGACGGCAGCCGCAACCATCAGTAAGCAAATCCACACCGGAGCCGTTCGCCACGGCCGAGCAAAGAGCACGAGGCCCCCTTTGTATAGTCACTCTTAGCGTAGGCGCCACCACTCTCCGCGCTAGAGGATAAAGTCACGTCCACGGGGGGATAGAGACCCGGGCGACGATCACCGGGGCCGGCGCCGCCAGTCGTTTTGGCGACTGGCTTCGCTCGTGAGTTGACCGACGTCACAAATTGCGACGGGCCCGGCGAGCTTTTTCGATCAGGTCGACGTTCTCGCCCGCCATACGGCGCTCGGCCCACACGGCGGGACGCACCGTGCGGAACCGATCGGGAACGAAGCGATGGGAGCCGCGTAGCACCGCAAAGTTGGCGTCGAGGGCCCGCTGCCGCTTTGAGTCCCAGCGGATGTTGAAGAGCTCTTGCAACTCTGTCGGGAGAGTGCCGCGAGCGGCGAAAGCGACGAACTGCCATACCGGCTTGATGAAGACCGGAACCGGACCGCCCCGCATCAGGTCGTATACCTCGAGAGCGACATCCGTCAGTAGCAGGTCGCTGCCTGTAACCACCGTGTGTATGTATTCGGCCATATCGTCGAACGACGGCGGCACATGGTCACGCGGAAGAAGGACCAACTCGGCGGAGATGAGGTTCTCTTCGTGGTACCGGTCCTTTTCCGAAGGGGTGAGAGGGCGGATCGTCTTCTCGTACATCAGAAGGGCGCTCTCCTCCAGCGTGGCATGCACCCACAGCAGCAGGTCATGATCGAGCGCGTCGTAGCGCTGCCCGGTGACCGGGTCGATGCCGTTGATGGTCTCGTGCAGCTGATTGATGCGGTGGGCGGTTTGCCTGGCCTCCTGCTTGGAGCCGAAGGCGATGATCAACTGAAGTTGCACCGTGCGGATGAGCCGCTTCCAGGGATCCCGGGCATAGAAGCTGGTCTGGCGGGCTCCGGCCGACACCAGGGGGTGGGCCGCTTGCATTAGCAGGGCGCGGGCCCCGCCAAACAACGAATACATCTCCTTGTTGACCTGCCAGAAAATGCTCTTCGGCCCGAAATACCCGGTGTCACCCACGGCGGCAGGTTATACCCGGGAAGGTTTCTGGCGACTTACTCGTAGGCGATGGCTTCGAGGACGTTGGTCCGTGCACCGCGGAAGCTCGGCCACAGTGACGCAACCACGCCACCTACGCCTGCCACCACGACGTACGTCGTGAGCAGCTGGAAAGGGAACCCGAACGAAAGCCCTTCGTCTTCTAATGCCACTACCACTGCCCAACCAAGGACGACGCCCACCAGCAGGCCGAGGAAAGCCCCGAACAGGGCGGTAATCACGGCCTCCCACCGGATCATTCTCCGCACCTGACGCCTGGTCATCCCCACAGCGCGGAGCAAGCCCAACTCTCGTTTCCGCTCGAAGATCGAAAGGGCGAGTGTGTTGGCGATTCCGAGAAGGGCAATGAGAATGGCCAGTGCCAGCAGTGCGTTGATGATCACCAGGAGAACGTCGATCTGGCTCTTCTGATCCTCGATGAACTCAGCCAGGTTCTTGGCCTCGGCGTTGGGGAAGTCGGCGAGGACACCATCTATCGCCGCCCGTCCGCTCTCGTTCTCGACTCCAACAGCGATATTTACGAACAATTGGTAGTCGAGCTGGTTGGCGTATCGCTCTTCATAGAAGTCGTTGCTGACGAGATAGGACGAGAAGAAGCCCTCGCCGGCGAAGGTCCCCACCATCGGCACCTGTTCTGTTCCTGTCAATGGAAACTGCATCGGCAAGGTGGAGCCCACGCTGACATCGAGATCCTCCGCAGCACCAACTTGCAGCAACACCCCTCCGCCCGCCAGAGCGGCAACACTGCCGGTTTGAACTTTGGCGACGAAGACGTCTTCGAGAGTGCTCGGATCCACCGCGATCAGTTGACGATCAGAGCCGTCCTCGTTCTTCCAGATCCCGAATTTGGTGCGAGAAACCACGCCGACCTCGGGAACCGACGTCAGCTCGGTGGCGATAGCAGGGCTGAGGCCGACCTCGGCCGGGTCGCCAAAAGTCGTCGCTTCAATCTGAAAGTCGGTGATCCCAAAGCTCTCGGTGACCTGATCTTCAACCGACTGCTTGAGGGAAGAAGCCAAAATGGCAACCACGCTGACTACTGCCACTCCGATCATCAGGGCGGAGGCGGTGGCGGCGGTGCGGCGGGGCCGGCGCACGGAGTTTTCCCTCGCCAGCGTCCCGCTGACACCAAACATCGTGGGCAGGGGCGCCCCGATGATTCGGGCGCTGCGCCGGGCCACGAGGGGAGCCAGGACGGTAACGCCCAGAAAAACGATGAAGGCCCCGAGGCCCACCAACGTCAAGGCATTCCCGATTGACCCGAACAGTCCCAGGGCCAGGATCACCGCGCCGATTGTGGTGAGGATGGTTCCGGCAACCAGCCGCTTGGTGAGCGACTTCGGTCCGCCGATGGTGGCTTCGCTGATCGCAGCCACAGGGGGAATCCGGGCGGCCTGACGAGCCGGGATCAGCGCAGAGAAAAGCGTGACCGCCACTCCCACCAACATCCCGATGATGACCGTTCGGGGGCGGATAGTCAGGGGTCCCTGCGGGAATCCGACACCGGCGGCGTCAAAGGCTGTGCGCAGCAACCAGGTGATGCCCACACCAGCCGCTATCCCTATGGCCGATGCCAGGAACCCCACCACGATGGCCTCGATCACGATCATCACCGTCACTTGTGACGCGGTGGCACCTACCGCCCGCAGCATCGCCATTTCCCTGGTGCGCTGGGCGATGATGATCGAGAACGTGTTGTAAATGATGAAGGCCCCCACAAGAACGCCGACGCCGGCGAACACCAGCAACGCGGTGCTGAGGAATCCGATCTCCTCCTGGAGGTCACTGGAGTCCTGCTCGCTCTGGGCCGCGCCGGACACTGCCCCCACACCCGACGGAAGCACGTCGTTGACCCGATCAAGAACAGTGGACAGAGCCGCCGTGCCATCGGTGGAGGCAGAAATTGACGCAAACTCGCCTTCGGAGTTGAAGAGGCGCATGGCGGTGGCTTCATCAAAGCTGGCGATGGTGGCGCCGAGAACGTTGTCGCTGCTTCCGAATCCGGAGAGCCCGACAATCTCAAACTCCTCTGAGCCGGCGACAACCACGATCCTGACTGTGTCTCCGACGGTGAGCTCGCTGGTCTCGGCAGTACCGAGGTCGATCATCACTTCGCCGCTCCGGGAGGGGGCCCGGCCCTCGCGGATGTTGAGAGGCGTAAGTGACTCGGCACCGGGAACCCACGACAGCCCGAAAGTGGGCGCGCCGCCGTTACTGATCGGGTCTCCGTCCTTGTCGATGATCTGCGCGAAGCCCTCGACGCTGCCGGCGGCAAACTCGATGCCGTCAACTGCCAGCACATCATTGAGCACCGACGCGGGGATGGGCACGACCTCAGAGTCGAAGTCGGTCTCGCCCCTCACGTAGACGTCGACATCGGCGAATATGTCATCGAACAGGCCGCTAAAAGCCCGGTCGAGGGTGTCGGTGAAAACGAATGTGCCGGAGACGAACGCCACCCCCAAGACGATGGCAATGGCGGTTAGGCCGAGGCGAATCTTGTGGGCGCGAACTCCCTTCCAGGCGAGCTTGAGCACTCCTAGCCTCCGAGCTCTTTCATGCGGTCGAAGATCGCGTCTGATGTCGGTTCGAGCAGCTCACCAACTACGCGGCCATCGCCGAGAAATACCACCCGGTCCGAATAGCCGGCCGCCCCGGGGTCGTGCGTGACCATCACAATCGTCTGTCCCAGGTCGGTCACGGCCTGCTTCATGAAATCGAGGAGCTCGCCGGTGCTCGACGAGTCCAGGTTGCCAGACGGTTCGTCGGCGAAGATGATCTCAGGTCGCGAAACCAGTGCCCGGGCGGCGGCGACCCGCTGTTGCTGGCCACCGGACAACTCTGTGGGAAGGTGGGAGAGCCGATCTCCCAGTCCGATGGTGGTAACTACCTGATCGAACCAATCCTGATCGATGTCCTCCCGAGCGATGTCGAGCGGAAGGGTGATGTTCTCGCTGGCGCTGAGGGTGGGTATCAGATTGAAGGCCTGGAAGATGAATCCCACTTTCTCGCGGCGCAGCAGAGTCAGTGCCCGATCCTTCAGGGAGCCGAGTTCGACATCGCCGATGAAGGTTTCACCTGTCGTTAGCTCATCGAGGCCGGCGATGCAGTGGAGCAATGTGGACTTGCCTGAGCCCGATGGGCCCATGATTGCCGTGAAGCGACCCTTCTGGAACTCAACGTTCACACCGTCGAGGGCGCGCACTTCGGCGTCGCCCTCTCCGTAGATCTTCGTGCCGTTGACGATGCGGGCCGCTACGGTCTCTTGCAAGGTGGAAGTCATTGGTCCCCCTGACCCTTCACTGGTTACTGAATCCTGGTCGATCAGGTCTGTCTCGGTTCCAGGCTATCCATCGAGTGTGGCTCCCGAAACCCTGAAAGTCCCGGCACAGGCGCTCAAGCCGGCCCCGGCGATGCCGATGTCATCCTGTGAGCGAGGAATTCGATTTTGACCATCCGACGCCGACTGTTGAGGGTATTCGGGCCCGTTTAGCGGCCACACCGGCGTTCGAGACCAATCCCGACGGTTCGACCCGCCGGCCCTCGGCGATAACCGTGCTGCTGAGCCTGCTCGAACAAAGGGATCGACGGGCCGCCGAGCATGCATTCCGGGTGGCCGAGCTGTCGTCGTCACTCGGGATCGCAATGGAGCTCAGGCCGGTGCGAATCGCCAGGCTGCGCATGGCGGCGCTGCTTCACGACGTTGGCAAATTGGTGGTACCGGAAGAGGTATTTTCCAAGGCCGGGCCCCTGAGCGATGAGGAATGGCTGCGGGTCAAATCCCACCCGGAATATGCCTTCCAGATGATTGCCTCGTCGGTTCATCCCGAGGTGGCCGAGACGGTGCTCAAGCATTGTGAGCGCATCGACGGAAAGGGCTATCCGTACGGCGAGAGTGGGGAGGAGATCCCGATGCCGTCGCGAATTCTCCTGGTAGCCGATGCCTACGATGCCATGTTGAGCCCGCGGCCCTACCGGCTTCCTCTCAGCGTCGATGACGCCCTGAACAATATTTCCGCAGGCGCCGGATCACAGTTCGATGGCCACGTTGTCGAGGCGTTGACGCTGATTGCCGAACACGAGGGTTGGGCCGCCGCCTAAGACTCCTTTCTCTTCCGTTAGCGGGCCTACAAGGGGTCAAGGAAGAAGTCCGCCCCGACCTAGTGGTCCGCCGCACAAATAAACACTGCGTCGCGGGCGTTATTTCCACGACAGACCACTAGCCTCCGGCTTCGAATGAGAGGCTCTATCGAAACGGCCTGGACCGTTGGTCCGCACGTCTGCAACGAGCCGATAGGCTGCTCGTTCGCCCGCGGCCATCTCGTCTAGCGTTGCCCCATGAGCGACGAATCTCCCCATCGAGCAGCTGCTCGTCGACCAAGCACCTTCCTATACCTGTCTCTCGGCCTGGGCCTCTTGTGGGTCTTCCTGGCCTTTCGAAATCCTCAAACCACCTACCACATGGGGCCTCCCCTGGTGGCACTGGCAGTGACACTGAGCCACAGGAGCGCAGGCTCGGGTCCGTTGTCTGTTCCCGCCGCAGCGGGGACGGCCATATCAGGATTGACCAACGCTCTGGTCGCAACGGCGGTGTTGGCTTTCAACGACAAGCTGATGGGTGGATCCTTGCTCCCGTTCGGTGACGCCACCGTCGAGTCGATCGTTTTTTCGTTTGCGGGAGCCGGGGCCGGCTTCGTGTTAGGAATCTGGGGACAAGGCCGCGCCGACCCGGTAGGCGACGAGTAGACGATGTGCGGCCGGTTTGTTCAAAGCGCTCCGGTCGCTGATTACGCTCGCTATTTCGGCGCCGATGTAGTCAAGACGGAGAGCCTGGAGCCCAACTACAACGTGGCGCCCACCGACCGTGTCTATGCGGTCGCCGAGCACGAAGAAACCCGGATAGTCGGCAGATTCGGCTGGGGTCTGGTCCCCCATTGGTCGAAGAACCGCAAGCAGGCCGCGCGCTTCATTAATGCCCGGGCCGAAACGTTGTTGGACAAACCCGCGTTCCGGGACTCGTTTCGCACCAAGCGATGTCTGATCCCGGCCGACGGATTCTATGAGTGGGCCCGGCGTGGCGACCGAAAAGTGCCCCACTACATCTTCATCGGAAACCACGCCCCTATGGCGCTGGCCGGGCTGTGGGCAGCCTGGCAAGACCCCGACAGCCAAGAATGGCACCGCACATGTTCCATCATCACCACGCGGCCCAATGAGCTCATGAAACCGATTCACGACCGGATGCCGGTCCTGCTCGAGCCTGAAATCTGGGACGAGTGGCTGGATCGGTCCAACGACGATGCCGAGTCGCTGCAAGCGTTCTTACGGCACCCCACGGAGGGCCTCCTGGAGAGTTATGAAGTCTCGACATATGTCAACTCGGTTCGCAATAACGGCCCCGAGTGCGTGGCCCCGGCGTGAGGTTTGGAGAACACGAGACCGCCGGTCTGCTCCGAGGGGGAAGAAAGGCCGACGGTCTCGACCGCTGCCGAAGCAGCGGGTTTGCTGCAGTGGGTCACTGCGCTCTTATAAGCCAAACACTGCTTGATGACTCCCATTGGAGAACAACGGGCCATTGGCGTCACCTCAGATGTGACTAGTTACCATCGGTCGATCTTGTGACAATCTCTACACCATGGACGTGATCGACTCGTGCTGATTGCCGCGCTTCTTTTGCTGGCCGGCGTGGCGGTGCTGCCTTTCGCTGCCGATCGCTTCGTGGTTGCGGCCACCCATATATCCCGTTCGCTCGGTGTTTCACCGGTCCTCGTCGGCGCCCTTCTGGTGGGCATTGGGACGTCTCTTCCCGAGATGGTGGTCTCGGGGTTGGCAGCTGCTCGTGGAGAAGCCGACTTTGCAGTGGCCAACATTGTCGGATCCAACGTCGCCAATCTGGCTCTGGTGCTCGGAGGAGCGGCCATCATCGCTCCGCTGCTCGCCCACAAGGAGATCACCCGCCGTGAAGGCCCCCTGGTCTTGGCAGCCACCATCTTGTACGTCGGGCTGCTTGCCGATGACCGCGTGCAGCGCTGGGAAGCCGGCGTGCTCCTGGCTGCCCTCGTCGGCGCGCTTTACTTGCTGGTCCGCTGGAGCCGAATGGATATGCAGCAGGCCGACCAGTTGGCTGCGCCGGCCGTGGCAATCCGCCCCGAGCTAACCGCCGCGTTACTGACGATGATGGCCACTGTGCTGGCCGCCACCGCCCTGATCGAAGGTGCCGAGCGGCTGGCTGAGGAGCTCGAGATCAAGTCGGCGGTCATCGGGGTTTCTCTCGTCGCAGTCGGCACGAGCCTGCCGGAGCTGGCGACTGCGCTGGCGGCGATACGTCGCCGGGCCGGCGATCTGGTGCTCGGAAATGTGCTTGGCTCCAACCTCTTCAATGTCCTGGCTGTGGGTGGAGTGGCAGGGCTCCTTGGTCCGGGAGCCATCGACCCGGATTTCGCAATCCTCCTGGTCATCATGCTGGTTCTCACTACCCTGACCGGGCTCCTCGTCATCTCCGGTAACCAGCTGGTGCGGTGGGAGGGGCTCGTCCTGCTGGCCTCCTTCATCGGGTTCATCACAGTGGCGGCGCCGGCATTGGCGTGACCGCCGACGACAGAACACAGCGTAGAGTTAGCTCATGGAGCCGGAGAAAACCCTCATCTGCATGGAGTGCGGTGGGACGGCCCACCTTCTCAGCCACCGGCCCGAGGACGATCCTTTCGAAGCCGGTGATTACGCCGCCTACGTGTGCGAAGACTGCAGCCACCGAATCGACATCGTTCTCGAGGACGACGACGAAGTCGGGCTGTTTGCCGGTCAATAGCATCGCCGCTGTGAAGTTCAGCGATCGGCGCGAGGCCGGGAAGCGGCTGGCCGAATCCCTCGGCCATCTTCGCGAGTTCAGGCCGCTCGTAATCGGGCTGCCCCGGGGCGGGGTGGTGGTTGCAGGAGAAGTCGCCGCGGCTCTCGACGCCGACCTCGACGTCCTGGTGGTGCGCAAGATCGGGGCCCCGTCGCAGCCTGAGCTCGGTCTCGGAGCGATCGCCGAAGGCGGGGTTCTCTTGCTCAACAAGCCGCTCATGCGTCAAGTCCGTGTCACCAAGGAGCAGTTGCAAGGCACCATCGACGCCGAGAACATTGAACTGGAGCGCAGGATGCAGCGGTACCGGGGTGATCGGCAGCCGATCGACGTCACGGGTCGGACGGTCATTGTCGTCGACGACGGCCTGGCCACGGGTGGTACGGCCCGTGTGGCAGCCGGTGCCCTTCGCCACCTCGCCGCTGGACCCATCACACTGGCAGTGCCGGTCGGTTCCAAGAGCACGGTTGAGGAACTGGCGACTGTGTTCGACGAGGTGGTATGTCTGTCCACTCCGCCAATGTTTTTCGCCATTTCCCAGAGCTACGACAACTTCGGGCAAACTTCGGATGATGAGGTCGTGGCAGTTCTCGCCGACTCCTAAACGGCCCTCGTGCCAGGGCGGGGCGCTACCTGTTAGCACTTTCCAGAGAGCGGAGAGCCTGGATCCGGTCTTAACCGCCCACCTTCGCCACAAGGGCTTCCAGTAGGCGGCGGATCTGGTCTTCGTAGCGCTCGCTGATCAGGTTGAGGTCTTCGTCGAAATGTTCCGGGGCCCGGGTGATCATCACCACCGGCTTGTTGACCACGGCCATGTCGAAGTGCGCCAGGATCTGGCGCAGGTGACCCTGGGCGTACGCCGTGCCGAGACGGCCGCCGGCTCCCATGAGTGCCGCCGGCTTCCCGTTGAGGGGCGAGTCGGGCCGGCGCGATGCCCAATCGATGGCGTTCTTGAGCACTCCCGGTATCGACCAGTTGTACTCAGGTGTGGCAATGAGAATGGCGTCGGCCTGGGCCAGCTTGGCGCGTAACTCCAGCACCGACTCTGGAAAGCCGCTGGCTCCCTCAACGTCGTTGTTATAGAGAGGCACGTCGAAGTACTCGACGATTTCCAGCTTGGTGTCTTCTGGCAGCAGGATCTGGGCGGCCCGCAGCAAGGCAGTGTTGAAGGAGCCGCGTCGCAGGCTTCCGGAAATCCCGGCGATGTGAATAGTGCTCATGATCCCTGCATTGTCTCCAGAAGAAGCTTCGCATCAGGCGAAGTTGACCACCCTATCAACCCCATCCGGCGGAGATTCATTTCAGGTGCCCGGCTCTACCACCCTTTGCCCTGCCAGCGAAGAGATCAGGTGCACTATCAACTCAGCGGTCTTGTTGTGCTCATCGAGGACCGGGTTGACTTCGGAGAAATCGGCGGATGTGATGATGTCGGCTTCCGCCAAGAGTTCCATCATCAAGTGGCTCTCTCGATAGGAGAACCCGCCCCGCACCGGGGTCCCCGTGCCCGGGGCCTCGCGAGGATCGATGGCGTCGGCATCGAAAGACAAGTGAACTCGCTCCACACCGTCGGCGGTAAGGACGGCGACGGCTTCTTCGATAAGGGCGGCGACGCCGCGCTGGTCGACATCGTGCATGGTGAAATAGGTCATCTTCGAATCTCTCACCCGCTCGGCTTCCTCACGGTCGACGCTCCTCAGCCCCAGCAAGACCGTGTGATCCTCCAGAGCCTTAGGATTCACGCCCGCCACATTCACGAGGGTGGCCGGGCCGTCTCCCAGGATGACGGCTACGGGCATTCCATGGATATTGCCGCTGGGACTGGTCTCCGGGGTGTTGGAGTCGGCGTGGGCGTCGATCCACAACAGGCCCTGACGCGGCTCTACCGACGCCACTCCGCCCAACGTTCCAATTGCCACGGAGTGATCGCCGCCGATGACCAGGGGGAAGTGGCCGGCCCGGACCGCCTTCTCCACGGCTGTGGCCAGCAGCTCGGAATCCTGGACCACATGGTCGAGATAACGGACATGGGCCTGGCCTTCGGAGGCAGTGGCCATGGTGGAGCAGGCGACATTACCGACGTCGACCACCGTGAACCCCATCGACTCGAGTCGGGGCACCAGGCCGGCGACTCGCACCGCGCTGGGGCCCATGTCGACACCCCGGTGAACCTGCCCGAGGTCTTGCGGCGCGCCGATCAGTTCGATAGTGGGGCGGGATTTGAGCACGGGGAAAGAGTAACAATCCAAGCTTGAACTCCCGGGGTTAGTCCTCCCCCAAAAGCAGGCCCAGGACCGTGCGATCGACTACCGGATCGTCCGACCAGCGCATCTCCAGATTCTCGTTTCCCATCCACGAGAACAGTGCTTTCCTGAGCGACTCGTCGTAGGCCGGGGAATTGGTCTCGAATCCGGCTGCGCTGAGGGCAACCGCCATCCGCCCTGCCAGGGGGTCATCGATGTCGACGAAATCCAGATCCCGGGGATTGGGAAAGAGCAGCCGATGGACCTCGATGACTCGCCCCAGTTCGGCCACCGGCTCCGGATGGTCGTCGACGCGTAGGTCCAGGGCGACGTCGGTGCCGCCCAGATAGCCGCCGCCCTCTCGAGTTATCAGCATGGCGGCCGACTGTTTGCCGCGTCGATCTCCGCCGACCGCGTCCCCGGCGGACATCGCCATTAGCAGGCGGGCGGTGAGATCACCCGAAGTCGACTCGAAGGCGGCGGCCATGTTCTCCACCACCTCGGGACCGGTGAGGATGTTGCCCTGACAGGTGTAGCCGTCCCCGATTTTGCTTCCTGCCCAATCGAAGCATTCGGCGCCGGTAAACGCCGCCGCCTGTCCGTTGCGGTCGACCACTCCCAGTTGGCGCTGGGTGCTCTCGGGGTCGGATCCGGTGAGCTCGGCCACTACCTCGTCGGCGGTTTTGGCCGCCAGCAGGTCGAGGCCCCGCGGGCCGTAGGTCACATTGGCGTAGGCCTGGGTGGCGATGGCACCCACGCCGGCCCGGGCCCAGGACACCACCGATCCGGCAGCGAGGAACTTAGAGGCGACCCCCACCCCCCACTCCCGTTCCTCCTGGTCCCATGCCACGATCGAAAAGGTCATGTGCCGAGCCTATCTGAGTAGGCCCCCCACCCTGTAGCCTGCGCGGCGTGAGCAGCAAGTCGGCCATCATCCACGCTCTCAAGGAGCTGAGGGTTCTGATGACGTTGGAGGAGGGGAGCCCCCAGGCCTTTCGGGTCCGGGCGTATGACAACGCCATCCAGGGGCTCGAGACAGTCACCGGCGACGTGGCATCCTTCACCGAGGCCGACCTTGTCGCCATCAAAGGCGTCGGTAAGAGCACAGCCCACAAGATCCTCGAGTTTGTCGACTCAGGGACCATCACCAAGCTGGAGCTGCTTCGTAAGAAATACCCGGCCGAATTCGTCAACCTCACTCGCATACCCGGGTTGGGGCCCAAGACGCTGCTCATGCTGCGCGACAAACTGAAGGTCAACAACCTGGAAGATCTGCAGGCGGCCATTGCTTCCGAGAAGCTGCGGGACCTTCCGGGGCTTGGTGCCAAGAGTGAGGAGAAGATCACCCGATCCATCGAGCGACTCGGCCTGCACGGCAAAGACGCCCGCACACCGATCGTCGAGGCACTCCCGCTGGCTCGAGCCATAGTGGCCGAACTGGGTGCACTCCCGGGGGTGAGACAGATCGACTATTGCGGCAGCCTGCGGCGCTTTCAGGAAGACATCGGGGACATCGACATTCTGGTGTCGTCCACCAAACCGCAACCCATCATGGACCACTTCGTGGCGATGGGATCGGTGTCCGACGTCATCGGACACGGGGAAACCAAGAGTTCGGTCCTCATCAGCAGCGGGCTGCAGGTGGATCTGCGAGTGGTCTTACCGGGGGAGTACGGGGCCGCGCTCCTCTACTTCACAGGATCCAAGACCCACAACATTCATCTGCGCCAGCTGGCAATCGACCGCGGATTGCTCCTGAATGAGTATGGCTTGTCAGATATCGAAACCGACAAGGTGGTGGCATCCAAAACCGAAAAGCAGATCTACGCCAAGCTCGACCTGCCCTTCATCCCGCCCACCCTGCGAGAAGACACGGGAGAGATAGAAAAGGCGGCCGTCGGTGAGTTGCCCAACCTGGTGCAGCTCAAAGATATCAAGGGTGACCTCCATTACCACTCATCGCTCTCCGGGGATGGGCGCTCCACTCTGGCGGAGATGGTGGCCGCTGCTGCCGGGCGCGGGTATCAGTACGTTGCCATCACCGACCATGGTGAGGACCTCACGATCAATGGGGCTTCCCGCAAGCAGATGAGGGCGCAACGCAACAAGATCTCCAGGCTGCAAGATTCGTATCCCGATCTGACGATTCTTCACGGCTGTGAGCTCAACATCGGCAAGACCGGAAGCGTCGACTACGACCCCGACTTCCTCCTCGAGTTCGATTGGACCGTGGCCAGCGTTCACTCCTACTTCGACCTCGACCAAAATCAGCAGACCGAGCGAGTACTGCAAGCGATGGCCAATCCGGCCGTCAACGCCATCGGCCACCTCTCGGGCCGCTACATCGGGCGTCGGCCCGGCATCGAATTAGATCTGGAAGCGGTCATGGAGGCGGCAGCTGCCACCGATACCGCTATCGAAGTCAACGGCGCTCTCGATCGCCTCGATGCAACTCCGGAGGCCATCCGCACCGGCATCGAGCATGGCGTTACCTTCGTCATCGATACCGACTCCCACCACACGAATGAGGGAGTGCGCATGGAGTATGGGGTCTTGAATGCCCAACGAGGCTGGGTTGACAAGAAGATGGTGGCCAACACCTGGCCCAAGGCGCGGTTCCTCAAGTGGTCCCGGAGCAAACGAGGGGGTTAGCCAGACGCGTCATAGTCGGCTGGATCAGGGACTTGCGCCGCCGATGTTTGCCTCGAAATCAGTTCGAGCCTGAACAACAATTCCGGGGTCTTCCCAAAACGCCGTGATAGCCCTTGCCAAGACCTCTGCGGTCACGATCATCACCTGCTGCCCATCGGCGCTCTGGAACTCCCTGTCGCCTTCGAGGTTGTGGAACTGCCAACCACCCTGGCGTCCCGTGCCAATAAGAGCGCTGGGTGCGCGCCGGGAGATATTGCCGAAGTCGGTGGCGAAGGGCAGTGGTTCCGGGTCGGTTAGAACATCCAACTGCATGTCGGCCATGGTCTGTTGCACGACCCTGGTGAGCGTCTGATTGGGGACGACCCCCATATAGGGTTTACCAATCCGTTGCAGGTCAATACGGATTTGAGCATCGGCACTGACCGTCGCAACCGCAGTTTCCAGCTCGGCCACGCGCTGAGCGACATCCGCATTGGTCAGGCCGAACAAGAGGATCTGCATATGTGCGCTAATTCGGCAATCGTTTTCAACGTCGCCGTTGACGGAGACGTTCTTGACCATGACGAACTCCTGCGTGTGGCGCTCCTCCATAGAACGAACCTCGCTCAACATTGCCTGAACCGTCCACAGCACCGACCCGTCTTGCTCGCCATGCTGTTCAAGATTGCGAGGCGAGTGAAGAGACAGCCGGTAGCGCTCCATCCAGCGCGAGACCTGAGAGACGGTGTTGTCGAATTCCGGATGCGCGTAGTACACGGCGTCAAACGCGTCCCATTCACCTCCTGCGGCAGTCAGTGCCTTGCTTCCTCCTCGCTGTGCCACCTGGGGTGCACCGATCTCGTCGCCGGGCAGTCCGATGACCGTGACACTTCCGGCGCGCGGCACGTCAGTCAATGCAGCGACGGCTCCCACCACGGCTCCAGAGATCACGCTGTGTCCACATGAATGATTTGGGAGATAGCTGCCGTCTTCATCCACGGCGGGGACGGCATCGTAAAGCATCACCAGGCCCACACTTGGTCCACCGCCCTGGGAGCTTGTGAGTGTTGCCTTGAAGGACGTGCGGATCCCCGCGAATGGCCAATCGACGTCCAGGCCCAGGTCGCGGAGGACCCCCACCAGATACTGCGCACATTGATCTTCCTCGTAGCCAAGCTCAGGGTTCGAGTAGACGAAGTCATTCACCTGTTGCATCAAGGCTGAGTGGTGTTGTATCGAATCCTGGATTGGCGTATTCACGGGGGGAGCTCCTTCGACGACGCTTCGGTTGGTGGGCAACAGCTTCTCTCACATCCTCGCACTGTCGGGCTTTGAAGGCGCACTCAGCTGCCGGATGGGGTTCCCTTCCCGTGTGTACGCGGTGGATCCTCTCGTCGGCACCGGCTTCCCGCAAGGTCGAGAAGGCTCTTGATTGCTTGCGGTATTTTCCGGCCTCCAGTTCCGGTTAGTCGACCTCGGCTGGCCGTCGAACCCGTTCGGTAAGCTTGGAAAGATTGAGCGTTCGTGGGAGATTCCTCATGCACTTCGGTGTCAACCTGAATAACCGGGAACCGCTCATTGCTCCCGATTATTCGTTGCAGGATCTGCTCGACCTTTCCACACTCGTTGAGACAGATGGCTTCGATTCGGTCTGGGTGGGGGACAGCCTGTTTTCCAAGCCTCGTTGGGAGGCGATCAGCTTGCTGTCGGCTATCTCACAGCGTACGGAGCGGGTCAAGCTCGGAACGTCCTGTCTCGTTACGTCGACACGGAACCCGCTGTATCTCGCCCTCGAATGGGCAACCCTTGACAAAATCTCTAACGGTCGGACGATCCTCGGAGCATGCATGGGGAATCCCGAAGAAGGCGTTCGTCGGGAATTTGCTGCTCTCGGTCTCGACTTCAAGAAGAGGGCGGGGATATTCGAGGAAGGGCTTAGGGTCCTGCAACGGCTGTGGAGCGAAGGCTCCGTGTCGTTCCAGGGTGAACACTTCGCCTACGACGATGTCTCCTTCTACTCCGGTACGGAGATGGGCCCGCTCATGCCTGTGCAATCTCCCCCACCGATCTGGGTGGTCTCCAACATCCGGCTGCTTGGGGACTTAGAGAGTGAGGTAGCCAACCGTCGACTCGAGCGAGCCTGCCGCCGCATCGTCGAGCTTGGAGAAGGCTGGATGACGTGTTGCCGTGCCCAACATCCTGAAGAGGTTGTCGAGCAGCTCGGCTACCTCAAGGAGGCTGCGGCCGCCATGGGCGTCAATATCTCCGATTACGCCATCTCCTATCAAGTCACAATGAATATTGGAGACTCCGAGGAGGAGGCCGGGGCCGCATTCGGCCAATATATATCCCAGTATTACCCCGAATTGAGCCAATCGATGGATCTCTCGAACTGGGGTCCGGTGGGTACGCCGGACCGGATTATTGAGTGGTTCGAGGCATTCCGTAAGGCCGGGGTCACTCATTTCGTGTGCCGCTTTGGCGATCTCGACCAATTCGGTCAGGTTGAGCGTTTCGCGAAAGAGATACTCCCGCATTTCAACCAGAGCTAGCGCCAAGGAGGAATCATGGCAGAGAACCAAGAACAGCCCCGCACCGAAGAGGACATGAGGAAGTCGGCTGAGCTCATTGTCGACACGTGTTTTGAGGTAGAGGAGGGCGACGTCGTCACCATCATTACCGACAACCGGCGAAGCGAAGAAGCAGAAATGGTTGCAACCGTGGTGTCGGAGCGTGGAGCCTGGCCGGTCGTCATGAATAACGACACACAGGTGCGCCGGGCCCTCCAGGACACACATTTTCCAATGGTGCCTCCGCGGAACCTCCACACCGCAATGGTCACAGCAGACGAAATCATCATCATGACTGATCTGGAATGGGCCAACCGTTTTGCCCACGTCAGCGCGGTGAAGGAGTCCTGTGCAGCAAACGCCCGGATTGGTTCTGTCGAGGAGGGATTCGGACGTTGGCCCATCTCGGTGGACGACATTGCGAGAACGATCGGAAACGCTAAGGCCGCTATAGCCATGCTGGAGGGGGCGACTCAGGTTCGGGTTACCTCCCCTGCAGGAACGGATGTCACCGTCAATATCGAACGCCGGCCTGCGCTCGAAGTTGTGCCGGTGAAGCAACGTGGGGCAATGATGGGGCCTGTCCCACTCTGGGGCGAGGTGGCCTACGCGGCGGTCGAGGACAAGACCGAGGGAACGATCGTGGTCGATGGAAACATGCTCGGGATCGGGGTCCCCCACAACGTGGAGACGCCGATCACCTGGCACATCGAGGGCGGTCGCTACAAGGCGATCGAGGGCGGCGCTGAGGCCACGAGGCTGCGGGATACCGTCCGGGACGTCGACGGGGCCGACGTCGTCGGAGAGTTTGCCTTCGGGACGAGCGACTTCGCGCCCTTGGGATCGCCCTCGGAAAAGGGTCGCAAGGGCACTGTGCACTTCGCTCTGGGAGACAATCAGAACTGTTACCCGGGGGGCCAGAACACCAGCCGGCTGCATCTCGATGGTGTGGCGCACAACGCGACATTGGAGATCTTGGATAGCGGCATTTTCATCCTCAAGGACGGGGTCTGGCAGTTGTGAGCGACGTACGGGTTATCTCTCTTGACGACGTCGAGCCGATCCCGCTTCCCGGGGGGAGCTGGAGCCGAATACTCGTTGGGCCTTCGACAGTCGCCGGAAACGTGTCCAGTTTGGGCTACTCGGTATTCACGCCCGGTACTGAAACCGATGACCTGTCTCACGCGGTGGAGGAACTCGCCTTCGTCGTGGCCGGCGCCGGGGAGCTTCGCCTGGAGGACGAGGTCGTCGCATTGCGCTCTGATAGTGCCGTGTTCATTCCGGCGCGGCTCTGGCACACTGTGGCCAACTCGGGCGACGAGGATCTTGTGATGGTCTTCACGTTCCCAGACCGGGGATACCCGGAGACCGAGCACAGGTCGGCCCGTTCGTCGTCAAACGGAGGCGCCTCTTGACCGAAGGGAGCGGCCGCGAGGCCTCGACTGCGGAGGCCGTGGAAAAGGTGGCCCTGGCGTGTCGCTTTATCGCCGGTTTCGGCTACGAGGATCTGACACTGGGTCACGTCTCGGTCAGATCTGCAGGAGGAGACCGGGTATTCATCAAGAGAAAAGGCGTTGCGCTCGGTGAAGTGACTGCCGATGATGTCATCGATTTCCACCTTGATGATCCCGACTGCCTGTCCATCCCCGGGATGCACTTCGAAGCCGCTATCCACGTAGGGGTCTACCACAGCCGGCCCGATGTCGCAGCTGTGATCCACGGTCATCCCCCATACGCAACCGCCCTCGGTGCGACATCGACGGATTCCGCTTACCTCGAGTTCCTCACCCACGATTCGGTTCTGTTCTTCGATGGTCTCGGTATCTACGACGATTCTGCAGAGCTCATCACCACGATTGAGCAAGGGAAGGCAGTCGCCGATGCGCTCGGGAGCCGTCGCGTCGTCCTGCTCAAGAACCATGGCGTGGTCGTTGCTGGGGAAGACATTCGGTGGGCGGTAATGGCCGCCGCAACTCTCGAGCGCGCCGTTCGTCTTCAGGTTCTGGCGAGGAGCCTGGGGGAGCTCGACCCGCTTTCTCGAGATGCGGCAGAGTCCCTCTTCCCTGCTAAGTACACGGATCGTTTGCTCGACGAATACTGGGCGTTGTGGAAACGCCGATTCGGCTCACAACTGAACGCCGATTCGTCCAACGTAGAAATAGGAGTCTGAGGATACGTATCGACTCGGTCATCAACGGGGTCCGCTTCGGCGGTGACGTCGAAGCGAATGTGTTGCTCGTCGACTTCTTGCGCGACCAACTCGGGCTGACGGGCACGAAGCAGTCATGTGAAGTACAAGTTTGTGGCAGTTGCACGGTACTTGTCGACGGTCGACCGGTTAGTTCCTGCGCGTACCTTGCCTACGAATTGGACGGATCGACGGTCGAGACGATTGAGGGCGCGAGAGACTCCGACTTCTACCAAAAGGCTGAGTCAGCTTTGGTACGCCACGCCGCAGTGCAGTGCGGATTCTGCACTCCCGGCTTTGTCATGACCCTGAAGTCGATTGCCGAGAACGGAGAAGCTACCGACGAGGCCGGGCTCCGTCGGAGTCTGAGCGGAAACTTGTGCCGGTGCACCGGCTACCGATCAATCCTCGATGCCGCTGCTGAGATCGTGGGTGGCTAGCGCAATGACGTCGTCGATCACGATTGAACGAGAGATTGGCAGGCGGGATAAGGCTATCGGTTCGAGTGTTCCGCGGGTGGACGGCACAGCCAAGATCAGCGGTGCTGCCGAATACGTGGGCGACATGTCAGTCGCGGGAATGCTTCATGGCAAGGTGCTGCGTAGCAATGTAGGGCGGGCAAAGATTCACAGCATTGATACCTCGGAAGCGGAGGCCATGCCGGGTGTCGTTGCCGTTCTTACAGGCGAGGACCTCGCCGACATCGATCCCTATTACGGCCACGCTCTACGTGATCGGCCGATCGTCGCAATTGATGAGGTCCGATTCGCCGGTGAGCCGATCGCTGCCGTCGCCGCCAACACGGAGGCGCAGGCCGAAGCTGCCCTGCTCTCGATTCTCTTCGAATACGCAGATCTTCCGGTTGTTGCCAGCCTTGATGCCGCACTGGCACCTGATGCTGTCCTCGTCCATGAGGGGCAGACGAGGGAGGGTTTCGCACATGGCCTTGGGCAGCTCCCCGAGCGAGACGGGAACGTCTGCTATCGGTATGGCTTCGAGCGCGGCGATATCGATGAAGCAATCGGGCTCGCCGATATCGTCATCGACCGCGAATACGAATTCCCCGCTGTCTATCAGTACTCCATGGAAACCCACACGGTGATTGCGCATCACACCGGTGACGAGATCAGCTTGTGGGCTAGCTGTCAGCACCCCTTCCTTGTTCGGGCCGAGATTGCGGCACTATTCGGGCTTTCTGTCGATCGTGTGCGCGTTGTTGTTCCATTCCTTGGCGGAGGGTTTGGCAGCAAGTCCTACACGAAGATGGAGCCCATTGCCGTCGCTCTTGCCCGTAAGGCCGGGCGGCCGGTGAAGATCGTCAACCGGGTGGACGAATCTATGGTCACGACGCGCCGGCACAACATGAAGTGTCGGATGCGCACATTTGCCACGAAGGACGGAGAACTTCTAGGCCGTCAGGTCGAGATCTGGCTTGACACCGGAGCGTACGCGGACAACGGCCCTCGCGTTACCGCGACTGCAGCCGACGCCGCGCCGGGGCCATACCGGTGGCCGGCGGTGCACGTACGGGGTCATTGCGTTTATACCAACACAGGTCCGGCCGGGTCGTATCGGGCGTTCGGGGCAACGCATCTCCAGTGGATTGGAGAATCCCAGATCGATGAGATCGCCAGAACTGCAGGTATCGATCCGCTCGAGTTCCGGCGACGGAACCTACTTCGGCCCGGCGAGGAGGTCCGGCCGGGAGGCCGACCTCTCGACGCCGATCTGGTCGGCGACGTCGAAAAGGCGGCGGCTGCTATCGGTTGGGGGAGAGAACGTATTACAAATCGCGGACTTGGAGTTTCCGTTGGTCTACTTGCCGCCGGAGCGCACCCTGTTTCGACGGCCTCAGTGCGGATGGATCCCGATGGCGGAGTCGCCGTGCTTGTGGGATCCACCGAAATGGGTCAAGGAAGCAGAACCGTCATGGCCCAGATCGCGGCCGAGGTCTTGTCCATAGATCCTGCCGTCGTCACAGTGCCGGGTGCCGACACTCGCTTCACACCCTACGACCGCTCCACCGGGGCAAGTCGCTCTACCACCGTTGCCGGTAAGGCTGTGGAGCTTGCGGCGGGCGAAGTGCTCGAGGCGCTGCTCGAAACTGCCTTGCTCATCTTCGATTCGGCCGAAGGCCACGAACTCCACGCGGAGGACGGCCACGTCTGGTTCGGCGACGAGTCAGTCGGGTATCCAGATCTCATTGCCAGGCGGTTCGGGTTCGTCGGTGGCGAGCTGCGTGGGTACGGCGAAGTCAAACCCGAAAAGGGAAGTGGTTCCTACGCAGAGGGACCTGTGTTTTGGGAGGTATGCGTTGCCGCTGCCGAGGTAGAACTGGATCGAGATACGGGGGTCGTGCGAGTTCTGCAGACGTCAAGCGTTGCCGATGTTGGAAAGGCGATCAACCCGCAGCTGGTAGAACGACAGGATGAGGGTGGCACGATGCAGGGACTGGGGAACGCCCTGTTTGAGGAGATGCTGTACACAGACGATGGTGTGCTCCTCAACGACACCCTTCTCGACTACCGCATCCCCGCTACAGAGGACTTACCAGAGAAGATGACCTGCATCATCGTGGAGAACGGCGACGGGCCCGGCCCCTTTGGGGCGAAAGGGTGCGGGGAGGGCGTTCTCGCCGCAATTCCTGCGGCGATTGTGAACGCACTCGCAGATGCCGGCGTATCCATGACGGAGTTGCCGCTTACCCCTGAGCGGGTGTGGCGGCGAATCCAAGAATCCGAAAGCCAGCAACAAGAAGGGAAACCGTAATGGTCGCTTACAAGACCGCAGCGATAATTGGCACAGGCACAATGGGGCCAGGGATGGGAGCGGTGCTCGAGCGAGCCGGCTTGAAGACCTTCCTGTTCGACATCGACCCGGAGGCCCTAGAGCGGGCCAGGGCCGGTGTTGATCTCGCCGGTGGGGTGCTCGACAGACTCGAGGCACCGCAGGTCCCGGGTGGATCGATCCATTTCTCGATGGGCCTCGAAGAGGCGGTCGGTGAAGCGGATCTCGTGATCGAGGCAGTGTCGGAGAATGTCGATCTCAAGAAGAAGGTGTTCGGCGACCTTGCTGCGCTCGCTCCCGAGTCTGCGGTGCTCGCGTCGAACACGTCGGGTATCCCTATTACCAAGATCGCAGAGGGCAACGAGGCTGCGTCCCGAATCATTGGCATGCATTGGTCGAACCCACCTCACCTCATCCCGATGATCGAGGTAGTGCAAGGCGATCAGACGTCGGCCACAGTCAAGGATGACCTCAGCGGGTTCATCCAGTCTTTCGGATATGAGGCCGTCGGCGAACGCGAGGTTCCAGGCTTCGTGGAGAACCGGATCCTCTATGCGATCCTTCGCGAAGTTGTTGAGCTTGTGGAACGCGGGATCATCAGCCACGCCGATATGGATACCTGCGTGAAGTGGGGCATCGGGTACAAGCTGGCGGTAATCGGACCTCTAGAGCTCATCGACATGGCCGGGTTGGATATCTACAACAGCGTCGGTTCTTACTTGAATCAGGACCTCTCGACGGCGTCAACGGTGTCGAGCATGATCACAGACCGGGTTGCCGAGGGCAGACTCGGCATGAAGACTCTCGGCGGGATTTACGACTACGACGCTGAGGATGTGAAGGCACTCGGGGCTGCCAGGGCCGCGAAGCTGATCGCAGTCCGCAAGGCACTTGAAGGTGATAAAGGAGGCGAATGAGAAATGGCCGACAAGAAGGTATACATCCTCGATTCCGGCACGCTGGTAATTGATCGATCCCAGGTTCTGTGGCATATCGACATCGGTACACCCGTGAGATTCCCCGTGTACAGCGTTCTGGTTGAACATCCCGACGGTCTGTTCTTGTTCGACACGGGTTATGACCTCGAGCACGTCGAGGAGGTTCTTCCGTTTGAACTTCCGGAACAGACTGCGGACCAGACGATCCCGGCTCAGCTCGAAAAATGCGGGTTCCAAGCCGAACAAGTTGACTTTGTGATCAATTCACATTTCCACTTCGACCACGTCGGAGGGAACAAGTATTTGACGAACGCGACGACCCTCGTAAACAAGGAAGAACTTCGGCACGCCAAGGTACCTGAGCCTTTCGAGCATCTTGGTTACTCCGACCTGTCATTCGACTTTCCCGGAACGAAGTACGAGCAAATAACCGGAGACGTCGAGATAGCTGAAGGCATTTGGCTCTTCGAGACCCCGGGGCATACCGCGGGCCACTACTCGATGATGGTGGAGATGGCTGGAGGACCGGCGATGATCTTCGCCGGCGATGCCGTGTACACGTTCGAGACTCTGGAGCGCGAAATCATCGGTGGCTTCCACCTCGACCCGACGGCGAGTATCGAGTCGATCCGGCGCCTCAAGCGGCTCGCCAAGGTACATGAGGCGGAGATCTATCCCTCACACGAGATGGAACCGTTCGCAGACTGGAAGAAGGCGCCCGAGTATTACGCAGGTTGACGTAGCGGATTGGCAATGTATGGATTTGGAAGCGAAATGGAGGATTTGACATGAAACATGAAGATCGCGTGGCAATCGTCACCGGCTCGGCGCAAGGCATCGGGACCGCAATCGCACGGAAGCTGAGCGAGGAGGGCGCGTCACTGGTCATCGCCGACATCAATGGTGAGGGTGCGACCGAGGTCGCTGGTTCCCTACCCAAAGCCATCGCCGTCACCGTCGACACAAGCTCGGAGGACCAGGTCGGCGTTCTGGTCGATGAAACTATTGAGAAATTCGGCAAGGTCGACGTGCTGGTCAACAATGCCGCAATCGTTCCGTTCACCGAGTGGGATGACATCGATTTCGCAGAGTGGCGCCGGATCATGTCGGTGAATCTCGATGGCGTCTTCTTGACGAGCCGGGCCGTGTATCCCCACATGCGTGAGGCGGACTTCGGGCGCATTGTCAATATCGCGTCAAACGTTTTTGTCGCCGGTACGCCGAACCTGGCGCATTATGTGGCTTCGAAGGGTGGCGTGGTGGGTTTCACCAGAGCGCTGGCAACGGAGCTCGGGCGTTATGGCATCACGGTCAATGCTGTCGCCCCCGGTCTTACAGAAACCGAAGGTACTTTGGCGAGCCCGCACGCCCAGGCGTTCGACTTCGTCCAGAGTCTGCAGGCGATTCCGAGACGAGCTATGGCCGTCGACATTGCTCCTGCGGTTTCTTTCCTCGCATCTGAGGAGGCAGCCTGGGTTACGGGGTCGCTGCTTGTTGTAGACGGCGGACACACGAGACATTAAGGGGCTGATATGGCTGAGTTTGAGTTAAAGGACGTTGGGACCGTCCTGGCTGTGGCCGATTTCGCCGCCTCTTTCGAGTTCTACACCAAGAACCTTGGGCTGGAGCCGGTGATGATGTTCGACGACCCTCCTTTTGCGATCCTCGGGCGCGGTTCTTTCCGCCTCTGCCTCGCTGAGGAGGGCCATCCGGCCGAAGATAGTCCTGGTGTCCTCATGAAGTCGCTGGCCGATCCACAGAATCCACCGGTGAGGCTCGTCTTGTGGGTTTCAGATTGTGCTGCCACCTACGAATCGTTGGTGGCGGAGGGCGTACGTTTCCTCGGTCCACCGTGGTCGCCGCCCTGGGGCGGATCGCGCTGCTTCGCGGTTGACCCGGACGGTTATCAGGTCGAGATAGAACAGTTGCCGGACGGGGCATGAATCCGAAGTTTGTGCGAGCCAGGCGAAAATGGGACCGTCTGGTCCATCCCGCCCGGGGCTGATGGCGTGAAGCTACCACTCTTCGAGATGCACCAGCCAACGTCGACCGATGCTGCGATTGGGCTACTCGCAGAACTCGGAGACGATGCCGTCATTTACAGCGGTGGAACCGAGTTGTTACTTGTGATGAAGCTAGGGCTGGCCGACTTCGACCATCTCGTCGACATCAAGCGCATACCGGGCCTTGACGCCATCACCGTCGATAACAACGTGCTCAGGATCGGCGCTGCGGCCACCCATCGCTCGATCGAGACCAACCAAGATATCGGTACAGGGTGGCCGAGCCTGGCGATGATGACGCGCCAGGTGGCGAATGTGCGAGTGCGGAACGTGGGCACGCTCGGAGGAAATCTGGCGTTTGGGGATCCAGCGTCAGATCCGGCGACGTTCCTGCTGGCACTTGAAGCGTCGATCGAGGTTCGCGGCGTGGACGGTCTACTCCGCAGTGTTCCGGTCGGCGAATTTCACCGGGGTGCCTATCAGACGGCGCTGGCTGACGCCGAGTTAATCGAATCGATCGTTGTCCCCCCTCTGGCCCCAACCACCGTCGTTGTCCACGAACGAGTTCGCTTTCATGAGCGGCCCGCAGTCACGGTGAGCGTGGCAGGGGATGCCGAGGCCGGCCAGGTGAGCGATGTGAAGATTGCCGTAGGCTCGGTGGGTCCGGTTCCGATCCGTGTCGGAGAAGCGGAGGTCGCGCTCCGAGGGACCGAGGTGAGCTCCCTTGCGTCTGCCGCCACCGAAGCTGCGGCGGCTGTTGAGGCTGTTGTCGAACCGACCGACGATATGCACGGATCAGTCGAGTACAAGCGTCATCTCGCCGGTGTGCTCGTCGGCAGGGCTGTGGAGAAATGTCTAGGGGAGGCGCTGAAAACCAGTGTGCCCGGGTGAGCAGGGAATTACGCTGTCAACGAGGAGGCCGGTGTTGAATCTGTCGAACAGCTTTCGAATTGCAGCACCGGTCGCCGCGGCATGGGACGTTCTGCAGGACTTCCCAATGGTGGCCCGCTGCATGCCGGGTGCCGAGTTGCACGAGGTGCGCGGGGATGAGCTCATCGGATCTATCACAGTGCGCTTGGGCCCGATGAAGATCAAATACGAGGGTGTTGCCAGCGTGGTGGAACAAGATACTTCACTTAGACGGATCGTGAGCGAGGGGTCTGCCAAGGACAGACGGGGAGGCGGGACCGCCAAGGCAACCGTGTCTGCAACCCTTGTGGACGACGACGGTGGAACTGTCGTGAACGTCGAAACCGAACTCGCCATCACCGGTCGACCGGCACAGATGGGGCAGGGCCTCATCCAGGACGTGGCCGAGCAGGTGATCAACCAGTTCGCGGGTCGCCTTCAGGCGGAGCTGGCTGGTGGTCACGATGGCGAGTTAGCGGCGTCAGCCGAACCAGAAGACACTCTCGATCTGGGAGCGGCCGTAGCCGGCCCACTTTTGGCCCGTGCGGTTCCTGCCCTTATCTCGATAGGAATCGGGATTCTCGTGGCTTGGTTGCTGTTTCGTAAGCGCCGATAAGCAGTTCAGCCCTGTCGGCTAGAAGCGATGTACTCCGGGTGGCGACCCTCGCTGGTACTGCGCCGGAGTTGGCGTAAGGTAGGGGCGGGAACCGTGGTGGTTCCCGAATATCGGGCAATAAGTACGTCTGTCTCGGTTGCGACAAGGAGGAAGCCTATGTCCAACAAATTCCCGGCCTTTACGCTCTCAGCGGGCCCCACCACGGCGCCTCCGCGTGTTCTTGCGGCGCAAGGCTTACCCATTTCGTATCACTACGACCCGGTATTTCTAGAGCGTTTCCGACTGCTCGGTGAGCTGGTCGGGCAGGTCTACGGAACTGATAACGACATTGTTCTCATGCAGGGCGAGGCCGTCCTGGGACTCGAAGCGGTTGTTGTAAATGTGGTTCGACCAGGGATGAAAGTCATCAACATCGTCCAAGGCCCCTACGGCAAGGGAATGGGCTATTGGCTTGCGGGACACGGGGCCAAGGTCGTGGAAGTCGAAACTGATTTCCGTGAAGTCCCGACGCCCGAAATGATCGAGGAGGTCGCAGCTGCTCACCCCGACGCGGAGGCACTCACAGTTGTTCACGTTGAGACGCCATGCGGCACCGTTGCACCTCTGAAGGAGATAGGTGAGATCTGCCGCAAGTATGGGTTTGTTTCAATTTCCGATTCAGTTGCTGCTTTAGGAGGTGTCGAGCTTCGTCCAGACGAGTGGGGCATCGATATTTGCGTCGCGGCGCCTCAGAAGTGTCTCGGAGGTCCGAGCGGTATGTCGCTGCTCGCCATTAGCCAGGCGGGGTGGGATTTAATCGAGAAAAACCCAGACGCTCCGCGCGATTCGTTCCTTTCGATTCTCGATTGGAAGACCAAATGGCTGGAAGGCAACAGTTTCCCGTACACGCCGTCGGTCTCCGATGTATATGGCGTTATCGCCGCCTGCGAGCAGATTCTCGAAGAGGGCGTAGATGCGGCTGTGGCGCGCCACGCCCGTACGGCTGCCGCCTGTCGCGCCGGTGTCTTGGCAATGGGTCTCGAACTTTGGCCTTTGGATCCTGCGACGGCCGCCGACAGTGCTACCGCCGTGAAGCTGCCTGATGGCCTAAATGATGCCCAGGTGCGTGATCACATTCGGGAGCGGTACGGAGTGATGATCTCTGGTGCCCTCGGTGCGGGCGATCTGGTCAGGATCGGACACATGGGCGAAACCGCCCGGAGTCTTTATCCGATCATTGGGCTCTCTGCTCTCGGGCAGGGACTGCGCGACCTCGGCGTCGAGGTCGATATCGGTGCGGGCGTCGAAGTGGCAATGAAGGCACTGAGCGACTCCCCCAATCCGTAATCAGCCGGCCGAGGATTCGACTGGAGGCCTGCCGGACCTGACTTGAGGGAATCCGGTTGACTTCGTCGACGAAAGAAGGAGGAGCAGTTCGATGAAAGCCGTTGTTCTCGTGGAGCCGGGTGACATACAGGTCCTGAGTGTTCCGGATCCTGAGATTGAGCACCCGGGAGACGCCATTGTGCGGGTCAGCCAGAGCGCAATATGCGGAGCGGATCTCTTCCCGTTCCACGGATTTACTCCAGGCTTTGAGAACGGAACGGTGCTCGGTCACGAATTCGTCGGCGAGGTAGTCGAAACCGGAGCCGACGTGGATCGAGTCAAGGTTGGGCAACGGGTGGTGGCCACCAGCACCATCTCGGATGGCTCTTGCGATCATTGCCTGGCTGGTCGGCCCTCCCAATGTAGCGGCCGAAGCTTGTTTGGCTACTCAGGGGTTTATCCCCGGCTCGACGGTGGCCAGGCGGAACTAGTTCGGGTTCCGGTAGCAGACCGGGTGCTGATGCCGCTTGACGATGCGATATCGGACGAGGCGGCAGTTTTCCTCGGCGACATTCTTCCAACCGGATACGCAGCCTTGAAGCGCGCTGACGCGGGCCTCGGAGACGTCGTAGTGGTGGTCGGGTGCGGACCGGTTGGGCTCATGGCGGTGCTCTGTGCCATGAGGCTCGCTGTAAACGTGATCGCCGTCGACACGATTCCTGAAAGAAGAGATCTTGCCGAGCGTCTGGGAGCTAAGGCCGTGGCGCCGGAAGATTCCTCAGCGATGGTTGACCAATACACGAGAGGCCTTGGCGCCGACGTAGTTGTCGAGGCTGCGGGAAGTCCCGGGGGGCTGACTCAGGCTCTGGGGCTGGTGCGCGGTCGAGGGGTTGTGTCCGTGGTTGGCGCCCATTTCGAGCCCGATTACCCACTCGACAACGGCCACATGTTCGAGCGCGAAATATCTCTCATCTTTACGATCGGCGATCCCTTCAACGACCGGGCGCGACTGCTCAAGCTGATGGTGAATGACGTTCTTGACCCGACGGTGGTAGTTAGCCACCGAATGCCTCTGGAGGATGCTGCGGAAGGCTATGCCCTGTTCGACTCGCGGGAAGCCACGAAGGTGGTCCTGGACTGCTCACTCTGAGCGACGTGGATTGTCGGCGCGGAGGTCCGATATGTCAGTAACCGACTGGTTCGGAGCTCATATTGCCAGTATCCCCCAAAGTGCCAATCTTCATCTCAATCTGCTCTAACGAGATCCGGCTAGCATTCCGCCAGGAACGAGCTTCGGTGGAATCGGTGATGGCATCGGGTCCATCGGCTTGGACGAATGAGAGGAAAACTTTCAAATGGGTAAAACAACGGGGATTAGAACGCGAACGTGGCTACTCATGTTCGTCGTTGTCGCTCTTGTGGCCGCAGCGTGCGGCAGCGACTCCGACGACACCACAACGACAGCCGGTGCAGCAGCCACAACGACGACAGCCGGTGCAGCAGCCACAACGACGACAGCCGGTGCAGCAGCCACAACGACGACAGCCGCTGCAGGAGTGACGGTCTCGAAGGTAGCGGTCTTAGTGCCAGAGGAGCCGGTCGACTTCGGCTGGAACCAGCAGGGCGTGGAGGGGGCAGTGGCCGCGGCTGATGCCGCGGGAATAGAGTCTGAGGTGGCGGGTGGGTTGGGCTACGACGCTCCGACCGCAACGCTCCGGCAACTCGCTGAAACATCAGACCTGATGTTTGCCCACGCGTCTGGATTCGGCGCAGCGGCTACAGAAGTTGCTGTCGAGACCGGTGTTCCGGTCGTGGTGTGGGGCTCGCCCGACGAAAGAGAACCCGGTGTTGCCGCGTTCGTAAGTACGAGCGCTCAGGAGGGTGGATATCTCGCAGGTATCCTCGCAGCAAGGACGACACAAACAGGCCAGCTCGGAATCGTCATCTCCGCTGATGACTTCAACTGGACCAGACATTCAGGTGGATTCATTGAAGGTGCGTGTTCCGTCGATCCGGCGATCGACATTGAGCTCGTCCAGATTGGCGAGGGTGGTTACGCCGACGTTGAAGGTGGAGCTCGAGTAACCGCGGTTCTCATCGCCGGTGGTGCTGACGTGATTTTGGGCAACGGCGATGGTTCGTCGTTCGGCATGATCCGTGCCGTGGAGACCGAAGACGCTCCCGCAGGGGCCGACAAGGTCTGGTTCATCGATGTCATCGGTGACAAGACGTCCATCGACACTGAGAACATTCTGCTGTCGTCGATACTGTGGGACTTCCAACCGACCTACCTGCAGGCGATCAGAGACGTCGAAGCTGGAACGTTCGGGGACGTGAATTACGACCTGAACCTGGCCACAGGTGGTATTGCTCTCCTCAAAACAGACAACATCTCCGATGATCTGTGGGCTGAAATCCAGACCGCCAAGGACGGGATTGTGGACGGATCGATCTCCGTGCCTGCCGCCGACACGCGCGCCGCAGCCGAGGAGCTCCTCGGCTGCTGAGCCTGACCTAGGATTGTGGACCCGGCACTCCTGAAGCGCCGGGTCCACGTCCGCCCACCAGGGAGCCATCCCTCTGGGCAAACAATCGACCTGAGGAAGAAGCGCCCACATGGACGCCGAGTCAACCGGATCTGTCAGGGACTCCATTGCTCCCCTGATCGAAATCACCGGTATCACGAAGCGGTTTCCCGGCGTTCTGGCGAACGACGATATTTCGCTCTCGATCGAGAAGAGTGAGGTTCATTGTCTCCTGGGAGAGAACGGCGCCGGTAAGTCGACGTTGATAAGCATCCTGAGCGGGATGACTCGCCCGGATGCAGGGACCATCCTGATTGAAGGGATCGAGACGGAGATCGATTCTCCCCGCCAAGCGCTCGACCTGGGTATCGGAACCGTGTATCAACATGCGACTCTGGTACCAACCCTCACTGTGCTCGAAAACCTCATCCTGGGGAATACCAAAGGAGCGACACTCGACGAGACCGAGGGACGCCGGCGCCTCGATGAGCTCGCGAGCATCTTGGGCGCCGACGTCGATCCGAACGCAGTCGCCGGAGACCTGGCTCTGGATGAACAACAGGTCATCGAGATCATCAAGGCCCTGTGGAAAGGAAAGACCGCTCTCATCCTGGACGAGCCGACAGCGATGTTGGCCCCGGCAGGTGTAGCCGAACTCGAAAAGATGTTCCAACGACTTAAAGCCGACGGCCTGGCGATCGTGTTTATCACTCACATGCTCCATGAAGCCATAGAGATGGGAGATCGAGTCACTGTCCTCCGCCAGGGCCGCGTGGCCGGGTCGATCGGACCAGACGAGCTTCGATCGGAACACTCGGAGCGCCTGCGGGACCGAATCGTCGAGATCATGTTTGGCTCCGAAGCGCCCGAAATGGGCGATGTCGCCGAGCTGCATGTCGACGTCTTGGAAGACCATCCTGATCAAGGGTCACTGGAGGAAGCCACATCGGACGCCGGGGGCCGATCAATTGGAGCGCCGATCCTGAAGTTGGACAATGTATCGCTCGAAGCCTCGCCGGCGAGTCATGGTCTCCACAACATCAACCTGACAATCACCGAGGGTGAGATTCTGGGTATCGCGGGTGTTGGAGGGAACGGACAGGCGGAACTTGCCGAGGTGCTGGCAGGTCAGCGCCGCGTCGACAGTGGCCAAATACACCTTCTGCACGATGGAAACCTCCAACGTATCGACCGCTTGGGCGTCCACGCCCGTGGGCAGATGGGTCTGCGCTACGTCAGCGATGACCGAAGGGGGGAGGCGACCGTTGGTTCGATGAGTGTCTCGATCAACCTGGTTCTCAAAAAGATTGGTGACGCTCCCTTTTGGCGGCGGCACATCATGCAAGCAGGGGAAATTCAGCGGAATGCAGAGTCGGCAGTCGAGAACTTCGACATTCGTACGCCAAGCGCGGATACGAACATCAGCAAGCTGTCTGGTGGCAATATCCAAAAGGTGATTCTTGCCCGCGAAACGATGTCCAATCCGCGAATCGTCATTCACAACAAACCGACGCACGGGCTCGACGTTCGAACCATGCTGATGGTTCGTGAGCGAATTCGCCAGATGGCTGCCGAGGGCGTGAGCGCCGTCGTTATCTCAAATCACCTCGAAGAGCTCCTCGATCTCTGCGACCGTTTCGCAGTGTTGTCGAAGGGCCGTGTTGTGGGGATTGTCGAGAACGGGCCAGACGCAGAGCGTCATATCGGGGACCTCATGGTCGGTGGGGCTGTTTCGTGAAGGCTTCAGACCACGTGCGCACCGAACTCGCCGATGAGAACGCCGACGGTCGGGCCGGCGCTTCTGACAGGAAGAACGGCAAAACCTCGGGGCTATCCGAGTCGAGCCGAACGGAGAAGATCCGTCGCGCCATACTGCTCACGATTCTGCCGCTGCTTGCCGCCATTCTCACCGGTGGGCTCCTCATCCTCGCATTCGGTGAGAACCCGTTCGCGTTCTACGGCACCATCATCGACAGAGGCATAGTGAGCTCATCCGGGCTTCAAGAAACGCTAATTCGTATGGCTCCCTTACTCCTTATTGCCGCCGGACTCATCGTTGCATTCAGCGCCGGTATCTGGAACCTCGGTGGCGACGGTCAGTTCCTGTTCGGTGCCTCTATAGTCGGCGGCCTCGCGGCAACCGTCTCTGACGCGATGCCCCGTGGTCTCATGCTGATCTTCATGCTCAGTATGTCGGCAGCAGTTGGAGCCGCGTGGACGATTGTCCCGGCGCTGATGAAGGCCCGCTACGGGATCAACGAGATCATTACCACATTGATGATGAGCGCCATCGGTGTCAACCTTGCCAGCCTCAGCGTCAAGGTCTGGTTCCTTACCGGCGAGCAGGGCCTGCAGATCCCACGCACCAGGATCCTGGATGTATCTGATCGTTTGCCGACCCTGTTTGGCACCCGGGTACACGCCGGGCTTGTCATAGGGCTCGTCGCTGTTATCGCCCTGCATCTCATGATGAGGCACACAACTCTCGGCCTCCGGTTGAACCTGCTCGGTGCCAACGTGAAGGCAGCGCGCCATGCCGGCCTGAAGGTCTCGAAGTTGATTGTCGTGACGTTCCTTCTGAGTGGGGCGTTCATGGGGCTGGCAGGCGGTGTCGAAGTGCTCGGGGTACAAGGACTCGTGCGGGCTGGCTTTAATCCTGCCCTCGGGCTTGTCGTGGTTCCGCTCGTTTTTCTTGCTCGGATGAATGGTTGGGTAACGATTGCCTTCGTCTTTCTTCTGTCGGTGTTAACCATCGGCGGCGAGCTGGCGACCCGGCAGGCAGGTTTGCCTAACGATTTCGGATTGTTAATCGTTGCGTTGGTTCTGATCTTCATGACCATTGCCGAGTACTTCGAGGCGCGTCGTGTTCGCGGGGAACGGACTGTTTGGCAAACAATGTCTGATCGCCTCCTTTCGAGAGGACGTGCCGGTGTTTGATGAGACTCTGATAACAGCCTTGCTCGTCGGCGCCATCGCGGCATCAGTTCCGCTGATGCTGGCCGGCATCGGAGAGCTCATTTCGGAGCGCGCTGGCGTACTCAACGTCGGGCTCGAGGGCATGATGCTCATGGGGGCATACGGCGGCTTCTGGGTTGCCATCGAAACTGGTTCGGTATGGTTGGGTTTCATCGGGGGGGCGGCCGCCGGTGCATTGGCGTCGCTCCTGATGGTGTTCCTGTGCGTGCGATGGGGTCTCGACCAGATCGTGGTAGGTATCGGGATTCTGCTCGGTGCAGAAGGCCTGACAAGCTTGCTGGACGCGGTAACTTTTGCTGATACTCGCCCGAGGATCGGCAGACCGGCCAGGGTGGACATCCCCGGGCTGTCCGATATTCCCGTTGCCGGCCGGGCGGTGTTCGGAGAGCCCTACATGGTCTACGTGACCCTGCTGGTTGTTGCTGTGGCGGGATGGGTGCTCTGGAAGACTCCCTGGGGTCTGGCGATCCGTGCGACCGGTGAGCGGCCGGAGGCCGTTGACGCGGCCGGAGTCAATGTGGTTGCCGTCCGCTCGCTGGCGGTGCTCAGTGCCGGCGTACTCGGTGGCCTGGGTGGGGCGTATCTTTCGCTGGTGAGCGCAGGGAACTTCATACCAATGATGACCGGCGGACGAGGGTTCATGGCCATCGTCCTGGCGATGCTGGCCCGAGGACGTCCACTGTTGCTCGCGGCCGGGGCGCTGCTGTTCGGGTTCGCCACTGCCGGGACCACCGCACTCCAACTCTTTGGCGTCGAGGTCAGGCCGGAGCTGGTCAACAGCTTGCCGTTTGCCGTGGTCCTCGCCGCTCTGGTGCTTTTCGGACGCAACGAATTCTTGCCGAGCGCGCTCGCGTTGCCCTACGTGAGAGGAGAGCGGTGACCGACACCCGTCGGGGCCGTATTAGTAGATGGGCTACTGAGGTGCTGCTACTCGCAATGGCCATCACGAGTTGCACAACGCGCGATGCCGTTCAAACCGACAGTGACCGTCCGGTGTACCCCGATGCTCCGATTGAGATCACGTCGCGGTGGTGGCTAACTCCAGATGTCGCCCAAGCGCCCGACAGCAACGATCCAGAGGAGCAAGCCGCTGCCCAGGTTCTCCAGAGCTTCTTCGGGTCGGACTCGGCCGAAGCAATGGCACCGGTCTCGATAGGCCCTGCCCGGGTCTTTGCCGACTTCATGATCGTTATGGAGGCGATTAGCGAACGTCACCCGATGGAGGAAGTCATTTCCCGAAGGGTGCCACGAATTGTCGGCAGCGCCGGTCTCGCCGACTTACAGATCGAGAGCGAGATCACCGAAGATCGCAGCACCGGGTCTGGCACGGCGAGTCGCACGACGTTTGACCAATTCGTGATGAGGTCTGGTCCAGACGGGCAATTGCGCCTGGTCGATTTCCGCCGCGACGGCATTTGGATTTCCGAGCTCGTTGTGACGGGCGACGACGTGAGATCTGTTGAGACCGCAGTACGTATCGTTGCGGTTATTCGTTCTACGCTGGGTCGCTACATGGTCGCAGGAGTGATCTCCGAGACTGCCGCCGAACAGTGGTCATTGAGCGACGCTCAACTCGCGTCGATCGATGGCGAGCAGGAGGCAAGCCCGTCTTTCTCGGAAATCGGTGAGAGCGCGTCGGCGGGCCCTGTGCCTTTCCTGATTACCTTCAACGACGGAGGCCTGGCGGACCAAGGGGGTAGGCTCGTCTTGCCGCCGCTCGATGACGTATCGCAAAGCGATCTTGTTTTCGAGATACCGAGTTTGGGCGTCCCTCGTGACGGCGACGACGTTTCAGGAGGTTGAGCAGGCGCCAGGACGGTGGCTTGATCTGGTAACGAAAGGAGGGGGAAATGGTGTTCGACGCACACATGCATGTCGGCGATTTCCCGATGTTTGGCGTTTCTCTGGACGGGCCCGGTTTGGTAGCGGCGATGAGGGAAGCCGGCATCGACGACGGCGTCGTGTTTCATCCCGACAACTCCCTCGTCGAGCGAACTGTCCAAGAGCTCGGGTCTGTGCACGCACTCGTGTGGGCCAACCCCAGGAATGAGAATGTTGTCGCCGAGACCTCGCGACTACTCGACTCCAAGGAATTCGTCGGTATAAAGCTCCATCCGCTTCTCGATGGGTACCACCCGAACGATCCGGCTGTTCATCCCATCATGGAAACGCTCCGGGACCACGGTGGGGCGGCCCTTATCCACTGTGGGCACCCCATTTTCACCTTGCCGTGGAGTATCGAAGAGCTCATCGCGGAGTTCCCTGATGTGCCCGTGATTCTGGGCCACATGGGTCACGGCAACATTATTTACATCAACGCCGCCATTGACGTGGCCGAGCGTCATCCCAACGTTTACCTAGAGTCGTCGGGAATGCCGATGCATACGAAGATCGACGAGGCCGTCCGCCGGGTGGGGCGGGAACGAGTCCTCTTTGGATCCGACGTCCCGTTCCATGATCCGGTCGTGGAGCTCCTCAAGGTCAAGCGAAGTGGCCTTTCCGATGAGGACCTTGAGTGGGTTATGGGTCGAAGCGCCGAGGAGCTTTTCTTAGGGAGATAGGACCCGGCCCGCCTACCACCGCGGCGGCAAGCGCCCGATCTCTCAAATAGTCTCGGAGCAAGCGGGGCGGTTAGCTGACCAGCCTCAGCAGATGGTCCCGGGCTCACAGAACAATGCGTCACCGGACTCCTCGTACTTACTCAGCAGCCAGTCCGATAGCAAAGGAAGCAGGCGGTCGGCGGATAGATAGCCGCGGGTGACGATGCCGTAGTCATCGCCGTCCCTCACCAGCAAGGTGGGGAAGCCGTTGGCTCCGAGCGATCTGGCCTCAGCGAAGTCCTTCCACGCCAGCCGGCGCATATCGTCCGATCCCAGCAGGCTCATGAACTTGTCGTGGTCGACGTCGAAGCCGTCGAGCAGGGCCGGGTACTCGGCCGGGTCGGTGATGTCTACCCTCTCCGAGTAGAACGCTCGCTGCAGCCGGGTATGAAAACGCAGCGTGTCGTTGGGGGAGAGCTCGCGCATCGCCACCACCGCCACCGCCGGAGTTTCGGTGTCATAAATCCAGCCGTCGCGTCGATCGAGGAATGAGTGGTCGAATGGTTGGCCGGAGGCATGGGCTACCTGCTCCCAGTGATGCGCCAGGGTGGCGGCCACCCTGTCATCCAACTCCTCGGCGTCGGGTCCGGGACGAAGCCCGCCGACCACCACCCGGATGGGGATTTCATAGACCTCTTGCATCCGCTCGAGGACGGGGGCAAAGCCCCAGCACCAGGAGCACATGGGATCCCCAACGTAGATGAACTCGAGGTCGCGTTCCATATGAACGGTCAACCTTTTGCGGGCCCCGCTATTCCCTCTTGTATGCGCGGGACCGCGACCCGCTTGCCGGCACCGATGCCGATCCCCAGCAGCGTTTCGCGGCGTAGTGACTTAGCGCCGGTGATCACGAGGATGTACGCCGTCAGCCAGGCGAGGGCGCCGGTGGCCAGGCCGCTGCGAAGGGGGTCGTAGATGAGGCCGCTGGCTACCGCGTAGCTGACGACGATCACGGGGAGTGAAACCAGGGAAGCTGCCTGCTGGGCTGCGGCCGCGCTTTGAACTCTGGCGGAGATACGCACGATCAGCGACAACGCGATGGCAATGAAGGGTGGCACTACCCACAGGATCAGGACCCACCAGCCGGCAGTTGGGAAGAACCACCCGCCAAGCTTCGGGCCGACGATGAGGTTGACCAGAACTGAATAGACACCGAAGCCCACGAGCGTGGAGGCGTAGCCGGGGATCAAAGCCGCCAGCAGCTTGCCGGCGTAAAGCTCACGCTCGGTAATGGGCGAGTGGGCCAGGAACTCGCCTGTGCCTCGCTCCCGCTCACCAACGATGGTGTTGGAGCCGACCGCGGCAGCGATGGTCAGCGGAACGATTATGGCAATGGGCGCCAGCAGGTAAACCGCGATGGCAAAGGCAGCCCGGACCTCCGGTGAGTCGCCCTGGATGTTGTTCTGGATGCTGATCGGCAGTGATTGGAGCACGGTGCCGATCTGCTCGATTGCGTCGCTCCCCTGGGCAGAAGCGATCACGTTGAGGGCCACCACCGGCACAACCACGAAGAAGAGCCCCGCCAGCAAACCCATCGGCAGCCAGTAGTCGCGGCTCTTGGCGAGCTGCTGGAGATCTGTTCGGGTGACGGCCCAGGCCCGGTGCCAGTTCACGACGTTGCTTCCTCGCCACGGTGATGGCGCTGCATCTCGAAGTAGAGCTGCTCGAGGGTGGGTTGCACGGGTTCCACCCTGGTGAGCCGCACCCCTTGCGTGACCAGGCGCTGCACGAGGGCGGGGAGCTTGTTGAGATCGTCGAGCTCAACAGTCACAAACCCGTTGGTTTCGGAGGCGACCACTCCCTCGAATTCCTTGACCACGGCCAGGGCTTCTCGATTCTCCGCGTCGAGGTGCACTCGCCTGTCGTCCCAATATTCGTTGACCAGGTGATCGGGTGGTCCGGCGACCCAGGCGTGGCCTTCGCTCATCATCACTACCTGATCGGCGATGCCTTCCGCCTCGTGCAGAAGGTGGGTGCACATCACGACCGTGCGGCCTTTGCCGGCCAGCTCGGTGATGAGTGCCAGCACAGCCCGGGCCGATTCGGGGTCGAGGCCGGCCGTCGGCTCGTCGAGAAAGAGGACCGCGGGGTCGTGGAGCACCGCTCTCGCCAGGGCCAGGCGGGTCCGCATGCCCGTGGAGTAACCGCCCACGTCGGAATCGAGCGACCCGGAGATTCCGAAGCGCTGCGCCGACTCCTCGATGGCTCGATCGGACTCGAGTTCCCAGAGCTTGGCAGCGAACTGGAGGTTGGCGCGGCCTGAGAGCCGCTCATAAAACGCCGGCTTGGGCGGAACTACGCCCGATAACTGGCGAATCTTCCCGGCGTCCACCCTCGGATCAAGGCCGAGGACGGAGATCTGTCCGGAGTCGGCCGCCAGAGCCCCGGTGCTGAGACGAATAGTGGTGGTCTTGCCGGCCCCGTTGGGGCCCAACAGGACGGCAACGCTGCCGGTGCGGATTTCGAGGTCGAGGTCGCGCACGGCCATCACGTCGCCAAAGGCGCGAAAGACTCCCTGGAACTTGATTGCCGGCTCGCTCATTCCCTTAGCCATCGGTCGTCACGGTACAGAGCCTGAGCTGCAACGCCTGCCTCAACACCGTTGGCGGGCGCCGCCTACCCTGGGGCGATGCCAGGTGGGCCTCTCTTCGAGTTTGACCGGGTCACCGTCACCGGGTCGAGCGGTGTTCGCCTATCCAACATCGAGTTGGCCGTTCCCTCCAGTGGAGTCACGGCTCTGGTGGGCCCATCGGGGTCTGGCAAGAGCACTCTGTTGCGGCTGTGCAACCGGCTCGAGCTGCCGACCAGTGGGACCATCTCGTATCGCGGCCAACCCATGAATGACATCGACCCGCTCAGCCTGCGACGGCAGGTGGGGATGGTCTTTCAGAAGCCGGTTCTTTTCGCAGGTACGGTGCGCGACAACCTGGCCGAAGCCGACGGCGTCCTCGACGACGATGCTTACCGGGCGGTCCTGAAGCGGGTGGCTCTCGGGGAGGGCTTCCTCGAGCGCCCCGCCGACGAGCTCTCGGGTGGCGAAGCCCAACGGGCCTGCCTGGCCAGGGCCCTGGTCGCATCTCCCACAGCCCTTTTGATGGACGAGCCGACGTCCTCACTAGATGGTGCGGCCGCCCACCGCCTGGAGGGGCTGGCACAACAGCTGGCCGGGGAGGGCATTCCAGTGGTGTGGGTGAGCCACGACCTGGACCAGGTGACTCGGATCGCCGACCATGTCGTGGTGGTCATCGGCGGCGCTATCGCCTACACCGGTACGGCGGCGACGGCGGGGGGGTCGTCCGATCCCCGTGTCCTGGAGTTCCTTGCTGGAGAGAACGATGCCGGGTGATGTTGATGCAGTAGGCCTCATCGCCTCTTTGATTCTCATCGTGGTGGCACTGGTGCTGTCCCGCTGGAACCGGCTTGGCCTGGAGTCGAGCATCTTCACTGCGGTGTTGCGAGCGACGGTGCAGCTGCTGGGAATAGGGGTGGTGCTGGCTTTCATCATCGATGAGGAGCGGTCGCTGGTGCTTTCGTGGCTGTGGGTGGTGGCCATGGCAGTGTTTGCGGCTCGCGTGCTATCCCGGCGGGCGCCTGAGATTCCCGGGCTGGCCCGCATCGGACTGGTCGCGTTTGGAGCTACCCTCGCCGTCAGCCTGGCAGTGATGTTTGGCCTGGGGATCTTTCCGCTCGAAGCCCGGGCTCTGGTGCCGCTGGCGGGGATGATGGTGGGCAACTCCATGAACGCATCGGTGGTAACGGCCCGTCGCGTGGTTGAAGAGCTCCGCGACAAGCGGGATGAGGTTGAGGCCCGTCTGGCACTGGGACACCCGTCACGGAGGGCGGCTTTGCCCTATATGCGGGCCGCACTGCGCACCGCCCTCATTCCCCAGATCGAAACGACCCGGGCGGTGGGCCTGGTGTTTCTTCCCGGTGCCATGACCGGCTTGATCCTGGCCGGAGTGGATCCCTTTGATGCCGTGCTGGTGCAGGCGGCGATCATGTTTCTGATTCTCGGCTCGGTGGCCACCACCACCACGCTGATTGCGTATGGATCGGTAGGGAAGTTGTTCACCCCGGACCACCGGCTGATTCGACTGCCTCGCCCCGCCGGCGGGTAATCGTTGTCTCAGGCCTCCACTTTGTCGCCCTTGCCGATGACGACGACGCCGTCGTCGGAGACCGTGTAGCGCTTGCGATCGGCCTCCAGATCAATGCCGATGTGGGCGCCTTCGGGAACTTCGACGTTCTTGT
>Ga0255057_10000150_pt1 | contig 39457 bp, 36 predicted proteins | sample Cases_109_6_MG_FD_189022 | JGI IMG/M metagenome (GOLD analysis project Ga0255057, IMG submission 189022) | Seawater microbial communities from Amundsen Gulf, Northwest Territories, Canada - Cases_109_6 | ecosystem: Environmental > Aquatic > Marine > Gulf | place: Canada: Northwest Territories... | reverse complement strand
GCTGGCTGGATACTCACGCACTCGAGTGTCTGCTGGAAAACATCGATGCCTCCCTCGGGTACACGCGACCGCGCCCACCGGAGGCAGAGGTGACGAAGTTGGCGGATAGATTGTTCGATATCTACCGTGGTCCCTTCATGGCAGGCGAGGGCGATCACCCGCGCTATGCGCCCGCGCGGGAGCGCTTTCGCAATCATGTGCTTCGCGCCGCGAGCGAGTTGGCCCGCTACTGGGAAGAGGGAAGACGTTGGGATCAGGCGGCGCGCTTGTATGCCCGTGGTCTAGAGGCCGACGCCCTAGCCGAGGGATTTTATAGACGCCTGATGCTCTGCTATCGACAGCTCGGACGGCATGCCGAGGCCGTCGACGTGTATGACAGCTGTCGGCGCACATTGGCTGCGGAGCGCGAGGCCACACCCTCTGCGGAAACGACGGCGATCTATAAAAGCGTCCTGGAAGCGCTGACCGAAGGATCCAAAGCGCAGCAATATGGATAGGCCTCCCCGCCGAATCCTACCGACGATCATATTTTCTCAGTTCACGGGCACCTCCCTGTGGTTTGCGGGCAATGCCGTTCTTCCCGATCTGCAGCGGCTCTGGGGGCTTTCACCGGATGCGCTGGGACACATGACCTCGTCGGTGCAGCTCGGCTTCATCACCGGCACGCTTGCTTTTGCGGTTCTGGCAATTTCGGATGTTTTCTCGCCTCGCAAGATTTTCCTCATTTGCTCCCTCATGGGCGCATTCTGCAACGCAGGGGTTTATCTGTTCGCCGACGGACTTTCGTCGTTGATGGTGTTTCGATTCCTGACCGGATTTTTTCTGGCGGGGATCTATCCCGTCGGCATGAAGATTGCGGCCGGCTGGTACCAGCGGGACCTGGGCAAGGCAATCGGATTTCTGGTAGGGGCGTTGGTGCTGGGCACGGCCTTTCCGCACTTGTTGAAAGCGATGGGTCAGAGCCTGCCCTGGTCGAGCGTGGTTCTGTCCGTCTCCGCCATCGCTGCATTCGGTGGTCTGCTGATGGTTGTCCTGGTACCGGACGGACCGTATCTCACGAAAGGTGCGAAATTCGATCCGGGTGCGCTGAAGAAGATATTTCAATCGAAGAATTTCCGTTCTTCGGCATTCGGATATTTCGGGCACATGTGGGAGCTCTATACCTTCTGGGCATTCGTCCCGGTGATGCTCGCGACGCACATGGGATCCGGCACGGCAGTCCGTCTCGACATCCCTTTGTGGGCGTTTCTCATCATAGGGGTTGGCAGCATCGGATGTGCCGGGGGAGGTCTGCTCACAGGAAAATTCGGAAGCGCCCGTGTGGCATCCGCTCAGCTCACGATTTCCGGAACTTGCTGCATGATCTCGCCGCTCCTGTTTTCTGCGCCGACGCCGGTATTTCTGTTTTTCCTTCTAATCTGGGGGATCACTGTCGCGGGCGACTCGCCGCAGTTCTCTGCGCTGAACGCGCTCAATGCACCGAAGGCGCTGGTGGGTTCCGCGCTGACAATCGTCAACTGCATCGGGTTTTCCATCACTATCGTCAGCATCCAACTCGTGAGCTACGCGAGCCACTTCATCGACACGCGATGGTTGTTCCTGCTGCTCACCATCGGCCCCGTTGCCGGGCTCTACGCCATGCGGCCGCTCCTCGGTATGCAGCGCGAGGCCTGAGTTCGGGAATTGGCCTACCCGAGTCCCGTGGCTGCACGATTGGATTGCACCGCTTGTTCGCGTTAGATTGTGAACAACCCGCTTCGAGCAGGCGGAGGACCTCATGCACAGTCGAAAGAGTCTAGAGCAGCTCTCCATAGTATGGGCGGACGATGCTGCCGCTATCGCAACGAGCGAGTCCGAGGCGGGCCGTGACTTCGTCCAGGGTTGCGATCTCATCGATAGATTGCTGGAAGCGGTCAAAGAGCGCGAGGAGGAAATAGACAAGCTGCACGCGGCACTTCGCCGTCAACAGGAGAAACTGGCTTCGCTCGGAATGTAGTCCGATTCACTCGTTCGGGCTTTCGATTCGAAACTGCGGGTCGAGGTTCACTTGTCCCTCGGTGGCGGTCTCGAACCAACCCAACTTCTCGCGCAGCGTCACGACGCTACCGATTATAATCAAAGTCGGCGCATGAACTTCGGCTCCTGCCACGTTCTCGGCCAGGGTCGCAAGAGTTGCCGTAAATACCCGCTGATCCGCGGTCGTACCGTGCTCCACCAACGCGGCCGGCGTGTCCGGCGCCATGCCGTGGCCGATGAGCTCTCGGCAGATAACCGGCAGGCCCACGAGCCCCATGTAGATGACGATCGTCTGCCGGGGTTGGACCAGATGTTCCCAGTCGAGGGCGACCGTGCCATCCTGCAGATGGCCGGTAACGAACACGCAGCTTTGCGCGTGATCGCGGTGTGTCAGTGGAATGCCGGCGTAGGCGGCACAGCCTGCCGCCGCCGTAATTCCGGGAACGACTTGAAAGGAGATCCCTTCTGCGGCGAGGGTTTCGATCTCCTCGCCACCTCGACCGAAGATGAACGGATCTCCTCCTTTCAGGCGCAGCACCCGCTTGCCTTCCCGAGCGAGGCGCACGAGCAACGCGTTGATATCCTCCTGGGGTAGGGCGTGACTGGCGCGCTTCTTGCCCGCGTAGATACGTGGCGCGTCACGGCGGGTGAGCTCGAGCACGCGACGCGATACCAACCGATCGTGCACGACCACGTCCGCCTGCTGCATGAGCCGCAGCGCGCGGAACGTGAGCATGTCCGGATCACCCGGTCCCGCGCCGACGAGATACACCTCGCCGGTGGCGCCGTCCCCATCGCCGTAATCATCGAGCGCTTTTGTCAGTGATTCGCGCGCATCCCCGTCTCGGCCGGCATAGACCATCTCTGCTATCGGGCCGGTCAATACGCGCTCCCAGAACTTGCGCCGTTGGGCAGGGCTGGCGACGCGAGCCTGTACGTCCTGGCGAAAATCCCGGGCAAGGGCCGCCAGGCGGCCGAATGCGGCCGGGATCAGCGCTTCCAGGCGCCCGCGGATGAGGCGCGCCAGCACCGGCGATGCCCCGCCGGTCGAGACCGCCGCCAGCACCGGGGAACGATCGATGATAGCCGGCATGATGAAGCGGCAAAGGGCGGGGTCGTCGACCACGTTCACGGGCAGGCTTCGAAGGTCGGCGAGGGCGGCCACGCGGGCATTCACCGAACGGTCGTCGCTGGCCGCGATGACCAGCTGCGCCCCGTCGAGATCCGCTTCCTCGAATCCGCCAGCACGGTACGCGGTGCGCCCGGCGTCCACGAGTGCCTGCATGCCGTCACCCAGATCCGGCGCCACCGCTTGCACCTCGGCACCGGCCTGCAGCAACAGCTCTGTTTTGCGTGCCGCCACCTCGCCACCGCCCACCATGAGGCAGCGCCGGCCGCGCAGATCGAGAAAGATGGGCAGGTAATCCATGGCCGCGTCAGAGTAACCCGATGGTTCTCATGGTGCGAGAGTCATTGCCGCGTCGGGTCGGAATGCGCAAGGAAGTCGCGTAGAGTCATAATTGACTCACGCAAACGGGGAGGGTGCAGAAATGGCAACCGAGGCAGAACTTCCAGCGGGCAGTATCGCGCTCGTCACGGGAGCCAGCAGCGGCATCGGCGAAGGAATCGCGGCACTGCTTGCGAACAGCGATTGTCGTGTCATTTGTGCCGGCCGGCGGATTGACAAGCTGGCGGATCTTAGCGAGAAGCTGGGAAGCGGCGCGCTTGCGTTCGAGTTGGATGTGACCGATGCGTCATCGGTGGAGAGCTTACATTCACGTCTACCCGCGGATTGGCGCGGCATCGACATCCTGATCAACAACGCCGGCCACGATGGCGGCGGCCGGCGTCGCTTCGACCAAGGCAGTGCCGCGCAATGGGCGAGCATTATCGAGACGAACGTGAATGGGCTCATTCGCACCACCCATGCCGTCATCCCGGGGATGATCGAGCGCGACCATGGCCATGTGGTCAACATCGGTTCCATCGCCGGCATTTCACCCTACGCCACCGGCACCATTTACTCCGCCAGCAAGCACGCCGTGCATGGCTTCAGCGAATCTCTGCGCCTGGATTTCGCGGGCACCGGTATCCGCGTCACGGAGATTCTTCCAGGTCTGGTGCGCACCAACTTCGCCCTCAATCGCTGGGGCGATCGGGCACGGGCGGACGCCTTTTACGATGATCTCGGGGTATGCCTGACGCCGGAGGATATCGCCCGTACCGTGCTGTTCGCGCTCCGGCAACCGCCCCATGTGGTCATTTCGCAACTGGTGGTGGTACCGAGTGCCCAACGCTAGCAGAGCGGCGATTCCGGCAACCGAACGGGAATCTAGTGAATAAAACGTGTCGGAATTCCTTACAACCGCGCAGCTCCCGTTAGCGGTTGAATTTCTTCGCCTTTTCCCATTCGGCGCAACTGTTCAGGGTCTACCATGGATAGCCGACCGCGAATTTGTCGGTATCCTTGACGAGGCTCTGCCCTAAGTCGTTGATTGCTTGGGGTGGCCTGTTTTTTGCAACGGTGAGCGGAGGTTAAGTCAACATGAGAGGAAGGTTTCCGGGATCGCGCGCGGGACCGACCTGCGGAGAACGAGATGACCAACGAAAAGCTGCACGCCATGTCCGAGAATCAGCTCAGGGCGCTGTACAGCTCTGCGCCCGTATACCTGAAGACGCTACTCGACAGAAAGCGGGTATTGGACCAAGAAATTGTCTGGGAACTGAACATCCCTGAGCGGGCCGCCCGCAGGACGTACTAGCTTCTATTCGGGGTCTGGGGATTACTCGCACCGTTTGAGCAGATCGAAGTAGCGGGCCAGTGACATTCCTGCGGTACGCATATTGGATTGGATGATTAAGACGCTGATTTCGTCATGCTTGGAGATGATGACGGGTCGCGAGCAGCCGTCCCGCGTAAACGCCATGTGCGAGCCTTTGGTCCCGGTGAGGGTGAAGCCGTCGGCTTCGAAGATGGCTACTTGAATGCGCCAGCTAGTTGGCGCGAGTTTCGGCATGCTGGTAGCCGACGAGTGGCAGCGGCACGTCTATCACGAGCCAGTCGGGCTTGGACGGGCTTTCGCGCCCAATCTTCCCGCCGCACTCTTTGAGTACCTGGTCCAGGATCCCCCGTTCGAAACAGGATTCGACAAAGAGCTGCACGGCCGCGACGAGGTTTCTCTTGGCTTCCTGCCTGGTCGCGCCCTGGCTCATGACATCCAAGGTCGCGCACAATGCCACGACCCGGCCGGCCTCCTCCTCGACGAAGGACGTGGGGAACCGGACGGTGAATACGAAGGCGGCTTCGCGCTGCTTTGGCATGGGCTCGGGTAACGCGGGTGGTATGGGGCGATTGTAGCACCCGCTCACTACGCAAGTATTACGTAAGCTCTGAACAGTGGGGTGTCGATACGACGTAAGCATTTGAATTAATTGGCGCTCCATAGGGGAATCGAACCCCTGTCCCCGCCTTCCTACGGCGGGGATGACTTTGAAAGAACACAGAAATAACAGCGTCTTACAGTGAGTATTCCGTCATTTGGAGTGACCCGAAAGGATCACGGCGAGTAGCCGTCTCGAATGATCCACAATTGCGGGCCGACCGGTTCGAGGGGCCGTCCGTGCTCGGCACCTGCCTTGTGGCCCTGGCTGAGCATGACGAAATCGGAGTACACCTCGGGGCTTTCGTAATAACTGTGACCGAAGCTTCCGCCTGCGCTACCCCGGTAGAAGATGATGTCCGCGTTGCCGACTTTGCGAAGTAGCTGCTTCTGGTCTTCTGTCAGATCTTCCGGGTTTAACTGACCGATCCTTTGTTTACTGCTATACAGCGATTCAGCGAGCCCGATTGCCCAGTCGTCCTCGCTTACGTAAATTGTCGTATGCCTCACCCCCTGACCGAGGCCCTCGGCGAGTATCCGCTGCGTCGCCACTTCGAGATCCATGTCCGGTGCGAACAACACCAAGTCACCAAAGTTGAACTGCACCTTGGGATCGTTTCCCGCCGCACGGGCTTCGATCATGAGCTCACGCAGTGCGCTTATCAGTACATCCGTCCCACGGCTGTGCGCGACTAGATTGATACTCTCTATTTCTGGAACCGTGCCAAGTGCCCGCAGTAATTGCTTCAAGTGATAGATCGTGAACTCACCGGATTCGCGATCATAGGAGTAACCCGAAACGTAACCCGATCCGCCGGCCGGCCAACTGTAGTAAATGGGCACACCCCATCTCCCACGCTTGTGCCAACCCATAGCCATGATGGGTGCACCTTCCTCGAAGCTCGTTTGTACACCATGCACGGCTACCCACACGACCCTGCCTACGCTCAATACCAACCTTCGGCGAAGCTCCTGCAGGGCGATGTCCATTGTTTGTGCGTGCGCCGCTTGGACCTCCGGCTTGCGGGGGTTCTATCGGTCACATATAGGAGATCCGCCCGCGTGGATCGGAGTGTTGGGGAAATTCCCTCGTAGCTGACGGCGTTGTCGCCATCGTACACGCTCGGAGGTAACGGCTCGGTGCGGGAGCAGGCAACAGCCGTCAGAGCCACCGCGACAGTTACCGCGAAACGCGCAAATTGTGTTGATCCCACAAAATGGCCCCTCACTAACCGGGATGAGTCTATATACAAAGCGGACAGTCTTGGACCGACTGTCGGATGTTTCTTAGCAGCATACGGCCGTCATTCACAAAGAGACCTCAATCCGCCAGATGGTTCGAGGGCAAGCTATCCGCCCTCTACTGCCTCCTTCCCCTCTCCACCTAACCGGGTGGCAACGTAGCCGATAATGAGCCCGACGACGGCACCTTCCGCTGTAAACCAGAACCGCGGCCGTTTATATCAGTCGACGCAGATCCTTGGATTGATCGGCGTCATTTTGACCGACCTTATTTGTTTGCCGATCGCAGCGGTTGAGGTACCGTGCGAGTGTCCGCTTCTTAAATCGGGCGATAGTATCTGTTAGATGGCTGGAACTGAATGACCGCATCTGCTGGCATAGGAGACATTCGCCTCTTAGGGTCCAACGGCTAAGACGGGTCGTGAGCCGCCGTTGGGCGGACACGGATAGATTTCATCGCCTGAACGGCGGAAACCAACCCAAATCGGAAGTCCGGCAACTGAGATTGAATGTCCAAAAGCAGCGAACGCGGTCATTCACTTCAACCTCTCTGACAGATACTCTGGGTTAAACCTCGACGATCAGGTTCGGAGACGTCGGCCTAGGCGTACGCGCTTGCTGCACCATTCTCCTGAGATGCCTCGGATCGTGCATCGTCGGTGCCATGCTCGGCGATCGGCGTGATCTCATCGAGCGACAGAATATCGGAATAGCGGCCCAGACGGTCGCGCAACTCTTGCCGGTAGAACGGCGGCAGCGCCGTCGTCTCGCCCTCGTGAAAGGCGCGGAACTGCCGGTCCCTGACCAGCATTTTGCGGATGCGGCGAAAGGCGGTGAGCTCGGTGTGCGCCGCGAAGGTCCGCAGGCTGTGAATGAATCGAATGGTGGCGCTCGACCGCGCCGTAACCCGGCGGCGCAACATGCGTGCAGATGCGAGCGTCTTGTGAATATCGATCAGGTGATCGTAGTAGGTGACCGGGTCGTAATGCTTCAGGCGAATGGCAAGATAGGGGTTGTAGTAGAAGGCAAAGGGTAAGGTTTCGAGAATGCGCCCCTCGCGCGCGTAGCGCTCGCGCAATGGTGTCGCGCCGAACGGCGTCGGGATATTGATCGTCGGCCAGACCCGCGGCGTGCGCTCGATGAAGGTCTTAGTCAACTCGACCGGCACCGCGCCCGCGTCTTCATCGCCGCCGAACAGGAAGTTGGCTTGCATGCCCTGCACGTAGTCGCCGAGCTGCCGGAAATGCTCTACAACCTGGTCGAGTTTGACTTCGCCGGATTTCGATCCGACGCCCGCCTTAGCCGAGTAGTCGACCCACGACTCGATACCTGGGGCGACATAGACGCAGTTCGTCTCGCGCAGCCGCTGCAGGCGGTTGGGCTTCAGGATCGAAAGCGAGCTTTCCATGATGTAACCGGGCCGCTGCCCCTCGGGGATGCGCGCCAGTACGTCCATCGTTGGGTCGAAGCGTACCGCGAAATTCGGGTCGTGAAACGCGACGAGCATTTTCGGGTAGTTGTCCGCCAGGTAGCGCATGTCCGCTTCGAGCTGTGCCTCGGGCAGGGCGACGAATTTGGCGTTCCAATCGACGCAAAAGTCGCAGCGGTATGGGCATCCGATGCTCGATAGCATCGGGACGATGCTCATGAGGATCTGACGTCCGTCGATGAAGGCGGCCTTTTTGATCTCAGGCATGCGCTCTTCGACCGTCGGAAACTGTGTCAGCGGTCGCCCGCTGGTGATCGTTTGGCCCGGGTCAATCCGGCGGCGAAGAATGTCGTCAATTAGAGCCTTGTCGCAGTCCTTGACGGCCAGGTCGAAGAAGCGAAGACAGTCCTGCGGGAACGCTCTCGCGTGAGGGCCGCCGACGACCGTGAGAACGCCGTCCTTACGGTAGAGCTTGGCAAGCGCATAGGCGAGCGTGCAGGCCTGCGTGTAGGTCGCCATGAAGACCACATCGAGGTCATCTGGCAGAACGCTCTTGGGGTCGTCCACCCCGTAGTAGGTCGTATAGAAGACCTCGTGCCCCAATTGGCGGCACCACACCGCCACCGTCTGAGGCATGATGCCCATGAATTGCTTGCGGAAATAGTTGGAATACAGACGAGCAAGTGGGCTTCGAACCGGTGCGTCGACCAAGAGGTCTAGGATTCCCACGCGCATCCGCCTGGCCCCCCCCAGGTGACATGAATACCGCCGCTTGGTCCAGGCGCCACCGAATTAGCGCCCGTCGCAAAAAGCCCGTGCGCCGCGCGACGTGTCCAAGCGGCAATCATTTTAGTGTAGCGAGTTCTGTGTCATGCCGCTATGGATGTCCCAATTGTCGGAGCTGTCCGCGACCGCCGCAGCCGTGAAAGCCACGCCAGGTCGCCACGTAGGTCAGGTCCGAGACCCACAGCGCGTTTGGTCGCCTCACCTGGAAGTTCCGGTTCACGCGGTCTGCAGGACACGCCAGCGCCGGATTCACGACCGTCGTCTTGGTCTTGCGGCCTCGAACAGCGCCGGTCAGACCCATTTCACGCATCAGCCGCTTCACCGTGCAACGGGCCACTTCAATGCCCTCACGGTTCAACTGAAGCCAGACTTTTCGAACACCATACACTTCGAAGTTCTCCCGCCAGACGCGTTCAATCTCCGGTTTCAACTCAAGGTCGCGTTGTGCTCGCCTCGGCAGCCGGCTCGGATCGGCTTCCCGCGCCTTGTGTTCATAGTACGTCGAGGGGGCAATCGGCAATACTGCACGAATTGGCTCGACCCCGTACTCGTCTCTATGGCCGTCGATGAACGACACCATCATTCCCCGTGGCGGTCGAGCTCCGCCTGGGCGAAAAAAGCCGACGCCTTGCGCAGGATCTCATTCGTGCGCCGCAGCTCGCGATTCTCGCGCTCCAGCGCCTTGAGCCGCTCGCGCTCGTCGCTCGTCAGGCCCGCGCGCACACCCTGGTCCCGCTCAGCCCGGCGCACCCACTTGCGCAGCGTCTGCGTCGTACAGCCGATCTTCGTCGCAATCGACGCCATCGCAGCCCACTGGGATTCGTACTCCGCCTGATGTTCGAACACCAGCCGCACCGCTCGTTCCCGGACTTCCGGGGAATATCTTGTAGACTTGTTCATGACCCCATCCTCTCAATGATTGGAGTCTCCGGGAATCCCGGCGCGGTTCAGGCTGAGGGCCCTGCCTGGTGCAATGTTCGGCGGGGCTTTCTCTTGGCGGCAACCCCCTCGGGAATTTGAGTAAAAAGTGAGTACGCCTGTGGGGGTTGTTGCTAAGTCGTTGTTTTATTGGCGCTCCCTAGGGGAATCGAACCCCTGTCCCCGCCGTGAGAGGGCGGTATCCTGAACCGCTAGACGAAGGGAGCTTAATTGCAGAATGCTGTACGGCTTCGAGTGCGATGGTATTATACGCCGCCCATTAGCACGCTCAACCGCGCCAGGCACACCCGGTGCCGAAGGACTCAGACACTATCTCCCAGGCCACCCGAATTCCCCGACCCGAGCACTCGATCTCGCGGGCCGACATCAGTGGCGGCGCCCTCAAGGTCCTCTACACACTCAAGAACGCGGGTTTCGAAGCCTATCTCGTGGGTGGCGGCGTGCGCGATCTGTTGCTGGGCCGCGAGCCCAAGGACTTCGACGTCGTAACCGATGCCGAGCCCGAGCAGATCAAGCGGTTGTTTCGAAGCGCGCGGCTCATCGGCCGGCGCTTTCGACTTGCCCATGTGCGATTCGGACGGGAAATTATCGAGGTTGCCACCTTCCGCGGCGCCGTCGACGACCCCGACGATGAAGACCACGTCAGCGTCAACGGCAGAATCGTCCGGGACAACGTCTACGGCACCACGGTGGAAGAGGATGTCTGGCGGCGGGACTTCTCAGTAAACTGCCTTTACTACGACATCCGCGATTTCTCCGTTCTGGACTTGACCGGCGGGATGGCCGATCTGGAGGCAGGCGTCTTGCGCATCATCGGTGATCCGGTGCGCCGGTATCGCGAGGATCCCGTGCGCATGCTGCGCGCGGCGCGCTTTGCCGCCAAGCTCGGTTTTCGGCTGGGTGATGAGACGGCGGCGGCTATTCCTGAGTGCGCACCGATGCTGGCGGAGATCCCCCCGGCGCGCCTTTATGAAGAGGTGCTGAAGCTGTTTCTGGGCGGGGCGGCCGCACAGAGCTTCGAGCTTCTCAATCACTTCGATCTGTTCAAATACCTTTTCGCCGAAAGTGCCGAGCGCTTCGACGAGGATCCCCTGAGTCCCGCCGCGCAGCTCGTATTGCAGGCGATGGCCAATACAGACAAGCGCATTCAGGAGGACAAGCCCGTCACCCCCGCTTTCCTGTTCGCGGCATTGCTCTGGCCCGCGGTGCAGAAGGACGCTAAAGCTCACGAGAATCGCGGCCTGACGAGCATACAGGCGATGGATGCGGCAGGTATGGATGTGCTCGCGCGCCAGGTATCCCAGGTCTCGCTGCCGCGGCGCTTCTCCCTGGCGGCGCGCGAGATATGGAGTCTCCAATCGCGCCTCGAGCAACGCCGCGGTAAACGTGCGATACAATTGCTCGGCAGACCCCGCTTTCGTGCTGCTTACGATTTTCTGTTGCTGCGCGCCGGAGCGGGAGAGGAGGTCGCGGAAATGGCCGACTGGTGGACGAAGTTTCAGGAGATGGACGACTCGGGCCGCAAGGCCGCGTTGGCGGGCACTGGCTCGCGCCGCCGCCGGCGTCGAGGCCGACGCCGGCAACCTCAGGCCCAGACATGACCGCCGCGGCTGCGCCGGTCGACGCCGCAGCCGCGACTACCGCCTACATCGGTATCGGCAGCAACCTGGAGCAGCCGGTGCATCAGGTGCTTCAGGCGCGAGACGCGCTCGCCCGCCTACCGAACACCCGGCTGCTGGAATTCTCGCCGCTGTATCGCAATCCGGCCGTCGGACCGGGCCGGCAACCGGACTACGTGAACGCGGTGGCGGCCATCGAAACGCGCCTCGCGGCTCATGAGCTGCTGGATGCGCTGCAGGCGGTGGAGGCGAATCAAGGCCGCGTGCGCGGGTCGGTTCAGTGGGCGCCGCGGATCCTGGATCTGGACCTGCTCCTGTACGGCGATTCTGAGCTCGGCGACGAGCGCTTGACCGTACCACACCCGCGCCTGGCGCAACGGGCCTTCGTTTTGAAGCCGCTTCTGGACATCGCACCGAATCTGGATGTCCCCGGCCTTGGACCCGTTACGATACTGTTGTCCAACCTGTCGGAAGCCTCGCTGCAACGCATCGGCGAGACGGAGATGGTCATCGAACCGCGTGAGGATGCACACTGACGCGATGCCGGTAAGCGACTTCAATTTCATCGTCGTGGAAGGCCCCATCGGCGTTGGCAAGACGACCCTGGCAAGGCGGCTCGCCGAGAGCTTCGCGGCCGAACTGCTTCTGGAAGAGCCGCAGGAGAACCCGTTCCTGGCACGCTTCTATGAAAATCCCCGTGCCCACGCTTTGTCGACCCAGTTGTATTTTCTGCTCCAGCGGGCGCAGCAGATACACGGGCTGCGCCAGTCGGATCTGTTCAACCGCGTGCGTGTCGCCGATTACCTGATGGACAAGGATCGGCTGTTCGCGGAGCTCACCCTGGAGCCGGACGAGCTCACGCTCTATCAGCAGGTGTATTCACAGCTGGTCGGAGAAACCCTGCGGCCGGATCTGGTGATCTACCTGCAGGCACCGGTCAGCGTCTTGCAGGAACGAATCGCCAGCCGCGGAATCGGTTACGAGCAGAACATCGACGCGCAATATCTGCAGCGGCTGGTGAGTGCCTACACGCGCTTTTTTTATCACTATGAAGCGTCACCGCTGGTAATTATCAACGCTGCCAGCATCGACTTTGCCAACAGCGACGAGGACTATCAGTTGCTGTTCGACAAATTGCGGGACGTAGGCAAGGGCCGTCACTATCTCAACCCGCTGCCGTTCTGAGTGCCACTTCAATCCCCGCCGGGCGGTTGCTCCACCACCTGCTCGTAGGCGTGTCGCTTGGTAATGCGGCCGCTGTGCAAAAAAACGTCGACGGAAGCATCGAAGGATTCGGGGGAGATGCGCACCCCGGGGCTCCAGCAACCGAGCTCCTGGTACGATTTCACGGTTTTGATCAGGGCGTCCCGGTCGATCTCGTTGAAATACCGTCCTATCACCGACGCGACCTCATCACTGTCCATTTCGATGGCGAACTCCCGTGCCCGCCGGTAGGCGCGCATGAAGGCTTCTGCGCCCGGGCTTTCTAGCCACTTCCGGGACGCGGCGAGGCTGCTGAAGGCGACCGGGCCAATGGATTTCCCCAGCCAGGCGACCGGTTGCCCGATTCCCTTCGCGGCGAGCTGCTCGGGCCCCGGTCCCTGCAGATGCACGTAATCGCCCTGACCGTTGCGAAAAGCCTGCTCCATGGCTTCCGGGCTACCCGCGTCGATGGCTTCTATAGCGCGGAAGTCGACGCCTTCCTTGTGTAACGCGTACTTGAACATGGCCAGGGGTTGCCGCCCGTGATCCACGAGTACTTTCTTTCCCTCGAGCTTGTTCCAGCTGAAGGACTCATCGGGCTCACGCGCGGCCAGTATGAACCCGTCGCGTTCGTTGATCTGGGCAAAATGGACCAGCGGCGATTTCTTGCCGCGCTCCAGCGCGCCGAAGTTGGCCGACACGGCCGACTGCGCCACTTGAACACTGCCTCCGTGGATTCCCGCGAGCACGTCTCGCGGCGTCTCGGCGATGGAGAATTCGGCGTCGATGCCTTCGGCTGCGAGATAGCCCCCGCCAATCGTGACCAGCAGCGGGGTATAGAAGGCCGAATGGCGGGTGACCATAACGTGGCACTGGCCCACGGAGTAACTCCTGTCCGGACGTGTGGCCACCGGTGGGCGACCCTCACGGAGCATAGGAGTTGGGCGAGCCTCCCTCAAGGCTGGCCGTGGGGGATGGACAAAGTCCAAACGACAAGAATTTGACGATCCCCCTCACGCGCCTACCGTCTGTCGGTGACAGGCGGCCGTTCGTCCCCCAGCCGGTAGAATTCGAATTCCCAGCTGCTAAGCCTGATTAGGAGTCTTTGAGATTCATAGCGGGTGGCACCATGTTGAATTACATACGTTGGACAGAAGACCGGCTCAGAAAAGAAATCGACAAGCTGGGGGATCAGATCACCCACGTGGCACAGAATCAAGACCGACGTTCGCGCCATGCGGTTTCTTACATGCGGCAACTGCTCAAGGACAAGCAGGATAGATTAGCGCTTCTGAGGCTCAAGGAATCTACCTGAGCCAATACCCTCCTAATTCTCTTTTCAGGTACGTACGCCGAGCGCCTCTGAATGAGGCGCTCGGCGTTTTTGTTTGAGGATTTTTTTCTTTCAGCCGACTCCAAACGCACTCTGCCGGGCGGACCAGTGCATGGCGGGAAACAGCGCCGCCAATGTTGCCGCCGTGCAGGCGGTGAATAGCGGCCGCCCACCCGCGCATGTGGTCAATAAGGATCCGGACGATGCAAGCTCACCAGGTGATTGATTCGTCGCTACTGAACCGAAGGGCTTTGACGCGCTATTCAATCATCGCCGAACTCGGTGCGCAGGCGCTGTGCGGCCGTCACCATCGACGTGAGCTTTCCGAAGGCGACATCCCGCGGCAGATATTTCATGCCACAGTCGGGTGCGAGGATGACATCTTCTTTCGGTATATGAGGCAGAGCGCGTTTTATGCGCTTAACAATGGTGCCGGGATCCTCGATGGTGGTATTCGACAGGTCGATGCAGCCAACCATTATTTTCTTGCCGGGTAGTTTCTCCAACACCGCGCAGTCGAGATTGGACTGTGCCGTTTCGATGGAGATCTGGGCACAGGTGCATGCGGCGAGCTCCGGCAGAAACGAATAGCCCGACGGCCGGTCGTGGACGATGGCGGCGTAGCCGAAGCAGATGTGTACGGCCGTGGTCCCGGTAATACCGTCAAGGGTTCGATTCAGGGCTTCCAGTCCGTACTCCCGTGCCTGCTCCGGACGTGCCTGCATGTAGGGCTCGTCCACCTGAATGACATCGGCGCCGGCGGCAAACAGATCCCTGATTTCTTCATTTACCGCATCGGCATAGCCCATGGCTGCTTGGGCCTGTGATGGATAGTGATCGTTTTGCGCCTGCTGACTCATCGTGAAAGGACCCGGCACGGTCATCTTGACCAATCGATCGGTATTGGCGCGCAGAAATCGCACATCCTCCACTCCCACCGGATGCTTGCGCCGAATCCCGCCGACGATTCGCGGCACCGGATTCGGATGCCCCGTGCGATCCAGGGCCGTGCCGGGATTATCGATGTCCACTCCTTCCAGTGCCGTGGCGAAGCGGTTGGAATAGCTCTCGCGTCGGATCTCTCCATCGGTGAGAATGTCCAGCCCGGCCGCCTCCTGGGCGCGGATGGCAAGCAGGGTAGCGTCGTTCTGTGCTTCCTCCAGCCAAGTGTCGGCCACCCGCCACAGCTCTCTGGCACGGGTTCTCGGAGGAAGGCGATGGGCGAGCTTGGCACGATCGATGAGCCAGTCGGGCTGAGGGTAGCTGCCTACCAGCGTGGTGGGGAATAGCATGTACTTTTTCCTCCCGTCAGGCGGAAAAGTCCGCATGTTACACACTTCCAGATAGGGTGCAGAGCCGGCCGGTTGTCCTTCACCGTCCAAGAACGTCTAATATACAGACAGGCCTCCCTTGCTCCTGCGTAATACCCCCCCCGAAAGACATATACGGATGGTGATTCACCCGCTTTTCCAGGGCGCTCGTGTCCTGGTGCTGATCGTTGTGCTCGGCGTCAGCGTCGCGTCCGCGGCCCAGTCCACGGACAGCGCCCCCGATGCCGACTCCGAGTCCGTCGACTCATGGAGCAGCGATTTGAAGGCCCCTCTTCGTCCGGCCGACAATGTGGGCGGATCCTGGAACTGGGTGCTGCTGTACGGGCGTATGGCCGATGAGCAGCTTTCCAAGGTCTTTGTCTTCAACACCGGGTGGGAAGAAGCGAGGCTGCTCTCGGGAGAGATCGGTTACACGCTCAAGGAAGACAACCCCATTGTGCGGTTCCTGGATCCCGTGCTGAGCACGGTCGACGTGGCCATGAACGTCACCTATCAGGACGACCCGGCCGGCACTATCTTCGTGTTCAGTCCATACATCATGGCCCGTTGGAGTAACTTTCCCTGGAGCAATACCATTCGCACGACCTTCGGAGCGGGAGCAGGCCTGTCGATCGCCACGGATATCCCGAGTATCGAGATCGATCCGGATGAGCCGAATGGCGACTACAGCAACGTCCTGAACTACATAGCGATCGAAGCCACATTCGCGCTTCCCAAGTACAAGGACTGGCAGCTCGTCTACCGTCTGCACCATCGTTCGGGCATCTTCGGTCTCTTCGGGGCAGACAACGCGGGAAACACCGCGGTTCAGATCGGCATCCGGCACTACTTCAAATAGCTGCGCGCACCGCTTGCCGTCAGCGCCCGCGCGCAACCAGCTGTCGATCGGTGGTGGTGATGTGGGTCAGAATCCATTCCTTCACCCGTATGGCGAATGCTTCGACGTGATCCCCACCGGGGTTCGTGCCGAAGCTGGCTACGACCTCCGTGACCTCCTCGAGAAATTGATCGTGCTCGGCCTTGTGAGCCTCGTAGTGAGGGTTCTTCATCTCGCGCATGGCGCTCTCTTCGAGGGCAAAGTGCGCTGCCAACCGCGCGTGCAACTGTCCTAGACAATCTTCGAGCTCGACTCCTTCAGCCCGTATTGCGCACTGCTCGTACAAGTCGTTGATGCACTGGAAAAGATCTTTGTGCTCGAAGTCCAGAGGCTCCAGGCCGAGGAGGTACTCGTCTTTCCATTCGAACAATGCCACGGGTCGACCCTCCTAACGCTCTCGTCGCTGCTTGGGCAGCTTCGATGGTTTGACCGGGCGCTGTGGCCCCCACACTTTTCCGTAGTACGAGTCCGCCAGATTCAGGGCGCCAATGGGATTGTGGGCGAGCACTCGATCCTTGGCCACCAGCGTGGTAGCGAGTCCCTCGGAGTGCTTGAAGAACAGGCTGTCGTGTCCAACGCAAAGCCCCAGCACGACGTTGAGCTCGCAACCGGCTTGATTCAAAAGCTCCGCTTGGGAGACCGGGTTGCACATCGACTCGTGCCCACCCGGGTGGATCTTCTCGGAATCCTTCAAGCCGATCGCCTCCTTGGCAACGCTACCGTGCTTGCACGCAGCCGAGGCGACCTCGAAGCCATGGCTCTCGAGAATGCCGCTCATCGTATATGCCTGATCGACAAAGCTGATGCAGGTGGCTATGCCGATCTTCTTGAAGCCCATACGGCTTGCGAAGGCGCAGATTTCCTCGACCCGGGTCCATCGACAGTAGCCTTCACTCTCAACTCGCGCCGACTCTTGCGCTACTCTGCGCACGAACGGATCGGCATAGCGCTCGAAGGCATCGTCGACGGTCTGCCCGGCCACTCTGGACGGGCAAAAACCTGGTCCGCGCTCCCTGTCTTCGCCCTGCCGGCAGGCGCGCACGCTGGGCGGACAGTAGGCGCAGGATGGATCCTCGTAGCGCCGCGTTGCCCGGTTTTTCACCGATTTCGGGTTCTTCACTGTCATGTGGTGTGACGGGTCAGATCGAGGGTGTCCGTGCTTTCCTTCGTTGCCCCATCTCCTCGTGTGCCAATTACCAGAGCCGGTAAGGCGCTGCCATGACGCAGGTCAATGGAGACGAGAGGTAGACTTGACGCCTGGCGCGGTTGGCAAGGAGTCTCAACCCTGGCTCGCGCGTCGCCTGTCGGCCGGCAATCGGGCGAAGAGATTGACGAGTTCGTAAATCAGGGTGGCTGCCGCCAGAGAGGTGAGCTCGGCATGATCGTAAGCCGGGGCCACCTCGACCACATCCGCCGAAACGATGCCCAGGCCAGCCAGTCCGCGTAAAACGTTCACGAGCTCGCGGGTGGTCATTCCCGCGATCTCGGGGGTGCCGGTTCCCGGCGCGTGGGCGGGATCCAAGACGTCGATGTCTATCGACAAATAGAGCGGATGATCGCCCACGCGCTCGCGAATGCGTTTCACGACCTTGTCGATGCCGTCCGACTCGAATTCGTCACAGTGCACGATCTTGAAACCCAGATCCTCGTCGCGTTTCAGATCATCACGGCTGTACAGCGGACCCCGGATCCCAACGTGCATCGATGCGTGGTCGAGGAACAATCCTTCCTCGCCCGCGCGCCGAAAGACGGTCCCGTGGGTGTGAGGTGCGCCAAAATACGTGTCCCACGTGTCCAGATGGGCATCGAAGTGCACGAGTGCGACCGGTCCCACGTGATGGTTGACGGCGCGCAGTAGCGGCAGGGCGATGGTGTGGTCGCCGCCCATGCCGACGATTCCACCGACGCCGCCGAGGAGATCGGTGGCCGCCGTCTGAATCTGCTCGACGGCTTCGGCGATGTTGAAGGGGTTGCAGGCGACGTCGCCCGCATCGGCGACCTGCTGCTCCATGAAGGGCTCGGTCCCGTAGGCGGGATGAAACTGGGTTCTGAGATGACGGGAGGCCTGGCGGATGGCCAGAGGTCCGAAGCGGGCTCCGGGCCGGTAGCTGGTGCCGGCGTCGAACGGCACGCCCAGGATCGCCACGTCGCAGCGCGGTACGTCCCGTAGCTCCGGAAGTCTTGCGAAGGTGGACGGGCCCGCATAGCGCGGCACGACGGTTCCGCTGATCGGTTGTACGGGCTTTTCCTGATCGCCTGCCATGCTCGCCTCCTCAATCGTGGCCATGGATACCGCCGACAAGCTCATGGGGTGTCGATCGTATCGGTCAAAGATCGTCTCCGCTGGAGACGAAGTGGGTGCCGGTCAGATGTTCTGCGCAGAGTAACATTCAGCGGTGACTCGCTCACTTGCCACTGCCCTTTCAACACGTTCCCGGGTGCGCTGCCGGCAAAGCTCAGGTACCCGTACTTGCCGTAATGCGGAAGCTTTCTGGCGAGCCCCGGGAATGCCTGGGGATTTTCGCATCCAATCCACGCAAGGGCCGCACCGTCGCCGCCGGAGCGCCGCGCTACGAGCACCGTACACTCCCCATCGCGAGGTCGTAACTTACCATGAATGCGTACGCCCCGCGGTTCGAAGGTTACACCTTCGGTCAGGACTTTCTGCGCCAACGCCGCACGATAACGGTTCTCCCAGCCGAGGATCCACACGGGCCGCTCCGACGGCAGTAGCCCCACGTTCGTGTCGGCTATGATTTTGCCCGCGCCCAAGCGCGAGGCAAGATCGCGGTAAGCCTCCCGCAGCGCGTCCGGCGCAGCCGCCGGCAACACAAAAAGCGCCTCGTCCGAGCCGAAGAGCTCGCCGAGAGCAGGCGGGATCTCGGCGGCGTCGAGCCGACGGAACAGATCGAATTCCGGATCCACGGCGAAGCGCAACGGCCGCTTATCGAAGTCGAGACTGAGTTCCAAACTCTTTTCGAGCATCGAAAGCTCGTGGCGTATTGCATCCTTGCGACCCTCGAGCTGCACCGCCACTGGCACCCGTAATCGATAGGCAGGACCATCCTGGCTCTGCTCGAGCCGGGCGGTGAGCTGGTAGCCACTACCCGTCTCCTCGACCTGAACATGGCGCAGGCTCAACGCCGGTGCGCCCACGCGGGCCACCCACTGATCGAATTCCTGCTGCAGCTCGAGATCGCTTGCAGCCTCGAAGGCCGCTTGCAGATCGGAATAGCTCGCAATGCGGAACCGCTGCTCGGTGTAGAACCGCCGCAGCCCATCAATAAAGGCGCGGTCCCCGAGCCGGCGTCTCAGCATGTGAAAGAACATGAGCGCCTTGTCGTAGCCGACCGCCTCGGACGCTTCGCCGTGCTTGGCATGGAACTCTCTGAGGGCGAAGTCTTTGTCCCCTATCACGTAGTTGCGGTACTTCTGCAGCGCGGAGCGCCGGTGCGCGACACCACGGCCGCGTTGCTCCTGAATCAGGTGATCCGCCAGATAAGCCGTGAGTCCCTCGCTCCAGTTGCCGCTGGCATAGTCGACGTAGACGCTATTACCCCACCAGTTGTGCAAGATCTCGTGGGGATAGGACGAATGAATGATGAACGGAAGCCGAACGACCCTCGAGCCCAGGAGGGTGAACGACGGCAAGCCGTAGCCCGTCTCCCGGAAATTCTCCACCAGGGCGAACTTGGCGTAAGGGTATGGCCCGATGAGTCGACTGTAGAGATCCACGTAGTGCGCCGTGGCTTCCAGGTAACGACGGGCAAGCTCGCGCTCAGGGCGCAGGAGGAAGGCGAAGGCAGCGATTTGCCGCGTGTCCCGTTGATAGACGTGGAAGCGGTTTGCGGCCAGAACCATATCATCCTGGGGCTGGCGCTCGACCCAGCGAACCACGGAACGCTCGGTACGGCTCTCGCGCAGGCTACGCTCTCCCTGACTGACCGCCGTCCACCCGGTGGGTAGATCGACTTCCAGGGAGAAGCTGATCAGGGCGTTTTCGATTCGTGGGAACCAGTGGCTCGCACCGGGCAGGTACACTCCGTCAGGACCGATATGACCGGCCGACAACGGAATCTCGATGGCTGCCGATCCTGCGGTGACCGCAACACGTTGCGCCAAGCGACCCTGATACCGTAATGTCAACCCGGGCGCGCCTTCCGGTAACCTTACGGTGTAGCGTGTAATCGACGCAGGCCCTTGCGCGTGCCTGGTCCTGGCGACCAGACGGGCCGGCGGATCGATGTCGACGGGCTCCATGGCGGCGTTGAGGGTGAATGTCAGCTCGCCCTCGTCCGCGGCCATGGGTCGGGGCAACCGTATGCGGTCCTGGACCGCGAGATAACCGTCCTCCGGCTCGAGCTTCACCTGCAGCTCGTGGTGGACCGTGGTTTCTGCCATGGCCGAAGCGCAAAGCGCCCACGGCAAAAGCAGCGGCAGGATATTTGGCAAAAGCCGGCTCAACTGGGATCTCCGTGCACGAAGCAGCGCTAACTTGTAAGGAAAACCGAACCGGAGTCAATTCTCTTCGGAAAATGCCCGAGTGCACCATCGGGCGGATCCCTATTATATCTCTCCACACTGTCTTTCTCTGCACGCTGCTGTCATTGCTGATCCCGGCGGTTGCCGAGGCTTCTTCCGCGAAAGCCTGCAGCGAAGCCGCCGCGAGCAGCGACTGGCACGCTCCTGAGGTGATCGCCGGCGGCGTCGAGCTCGATTTCGAGATCCTGATCGGCATCCTCGCGGAGAGCCGCGTGGTGTTCGTGGGAGAGAGCCACGACCGCTACGACCACCATCTCAACCAGCTCGAGATCATCTGCCGGCTGCATCGCCGGAATCCCGATATGGTTATCGCCATGGAGTTCTTCCAGCAGCCCTTCCAGGCCCACCTGGATGATTTCGTCAGCGGTCGTACCGACACCGAAGCCATGCTCCGGGCCACCGAGTACTACAATCGATGGCGCTTCGACTACCGGCTCTACGAGCCCATCATGATCTTTGCACGTACGCAAGGGATCGCCATCGTCGCCCTCAATCTTGCGGCGGAGATCACCACCAAGGTCGGTCTCGGCGGCATCGATAACTTGAGCGAGGAGGAACGCGCCGGCCTCCCCGGCACAATGGAACGTTCCAACGAACAATACCGCGAGCGCATAAGGATCGCGTTCGAGCAGCATCCGGAGGAGACCCGCGGTGATTTCGAGCGCTTCTTCGAGGTCCAGCTCCTGTGGGACGAAGGAATGGCGCAACGCACGGCACGTTATCTGCTTGAGCATCCCGAAAGCCGGCTGGTGGTGCTGGCGGGCACGGGTCATGTTATTCGCTCCGGGATCCCCGCACGCGTCACCCGCCGCGAGCCTGCGGGCGCCGTCAGCGTGGTGCTCCAAGGTGGCTTCCACGACTCCTCATTACTTGACGAGGAAGACGGCGATTTCATGCTCGTCTCGAAGATGCTCGAGCTACCGCCCGCGGGTATGCTGGGTGTGATGCTCGACACCGAGCCCGGTCGAGTCAGCGTTCAGTCCTTCGCCGATGGCAGCGCCGCCGAACAAGCCGGGCTGGAGACAGGGGATCGCATCGTAGAGCTCCAGGGCCGGCCGGCAAGCGATTTGGCCGGCATCAAAATGGGACTGCTGGGCAAACGCCCGGCGGACACGGTTTCCGTCAAGGTCGAGCGGAAAACCGGCGACGGCTCGGTCGAAACACTCCTTTTCGACGTCACGCTGCGATGAATGGCAGTAATAACCAGCCCTGAGGACAAGGTCATGAGTTGACGCAGATCAATCGGCAATTGACGACTCGGAATTAAAGATAAATGTTTTCCCAGCCGATACTCAGCTGAGAGCAGCCGAACGCGGCCCGCTATGGCAAAGAACCCTTCCAACCTCCGATTCATGGACCCGTATTTCCTCGGCCCCTACGGGGAAAACGACGGATTATTCGAGAAGCTGTTGCTGCAGTTCGTACGCGATCACGTCTACTGGCGACGGAATTTCCACCCGGAAGACAAGCCCCCGATACCTACCTCGGCACAATTTCAACCCGACTACCTGGAATTCGTCGCCCGACTGGATCAAGAGCTCCATCGCCTCTCCGCCACCTTGAAACAAGCGGTGCCGTTATTTCATCCCCGATACATGGGGCACATGGCGTCGGATGTTCTCTTGTCGGGTCTCCTGGCCCAGATAATCACCTCTTTGTATAACCCGAACAATGTTTGCGAGGAGGTCGCGCCCACCACCGTCCAGAACGAGATAGAGGCTGCGCGCCAGCTTGCCCGAATGTTCGGGATGGCCACGGACGAGGAAAGCGGGGCCTGGGGGTATCTGACATCGGGTGGCACCCTTGCAAATTTCGCCAGCCTGAGAAATACCATCGCGCTCAAGTTTTACCCCCTCGCCGTGGCCGAGGCGGCACGATCGACCCGACTATCCCTCCCTCCGATGGGTCCACAGTCGAAACCGATTCACGAGTACACACCGTGGGAGCTCGTCAACCTGTCCATCGAGGCGGTCATCGATCTGAGACGATCCTGTTTCGAGCACGTCCGCAGCAGCGCATCGGCCGAGGGGTTCAATAAGTTTGCAAATGCCATTCACGCCGAGCGTATCGAGACGCTCGGTCTTGCATCCTTTTTCGAGAAACACAGCGGACTCTCCAGGCTCCGCGTCCTGGTTCCCTCCTCGGCCCATTATTCCTGGGCAAAAGGCATGAAGCTGACGGGCCTCGGCACGCAGAACCTGGTCGAGATCGCGACCGACGATCACATGCGCATGGACATGGAGCATCTCGCAGAGACCCTGGATAGCTGCCATAGGCAGAAGATCCCGATCCTGCAAGTGGTTGGTGCACTGGGCACGACCGAGTTCGGCACGGTCGACCCCATTGACAGGATACTGGAACAACGCGCCAATCTTCGGAATGACGGGCTGTATTTTTCCGTGCACGTCGATGCCGCGTGGGGAGGATATTTGACCAGCATGTTCCGAGATCCCGATGGCTCGCTGGTGCATCAAGAAGACCTCAGGAGCGAGTTTCACTACTTTCCCAGCGACGCGGTGTACCGTGCGTTTTCGTCCGTAGGAAATGCGGACTCGATTACCGTCGATCCGCACAAGCTTGGCTATATTCCTTATCCGGCCGGTGCGTATATCTGCCGACACCGGGATGTGATCGCATTCATCGCAGAGGATGCCCCGTATATTTTCGATATCGAAAAACAGATCACCCAACGGGAGTTGCTCCACAAGATGGGCCAGTACACCCTGGAAGGTTCCAAGCCGGGCTCTACCGCGGCGGCCGTATACGTCACGCACAAGGTTCTGCCACTGAATCGCGAAGGATTCGGGCGGCTTCTGGGCCAGACTGTCCATTCCAGCGAACATTTTTACGACAAGCTTTGCGAGCTGAGAGAACGACTGGAACCCACTGCGCGGCTGAGCATTCCTTTCCCAACGGACAGCAATGTGCTTTGCCTTTGCGTCAATCCGGCGGCCAATCACGACTTGGCGGTTGCCAACCGATTCGTGCGGCAATTATTCTCCGCGCTGAAGGTGACGCCCGACCAACCTATCCAGACGAAAGAGTACTTTGTCTCTTATACTTCTCTGGAGAGAAAGAGGATGGGCGAGCAGCAGTCGCGTCGTATTTTGGAAGGGCTGAATATCGATGCGGCGACTTTTCGCGACTCGGTGGAAGATCCGACAAGAGAAGCCGATCACATATTTCTGCTGCGCCATACATTGATGAACCCCTGGCTTCTGTTTGCCGATGACGACGGAAATAATGTACTGGATCGCTATCTTTCCTTCCTCGAAAAGCTCATTCGGGATCTCTGTCGAAGCGGTAACTGAGAAAAATCCGGCCCGTGTTTGCCGACTCCCGATAATCCCGGCTGATATTTCCGGCCGATTCTTGACCTGCGTCAAGGCCAGCTCGCCTTGCATCCTCGGCCGAGGAAACGTTCGGCACATTCCATGTTCAAAACTGTATGTAATAATGAGCGTTTCAATGTGGATAAATGACTAAGACCAGTGAACGCTCGGATGTTTTCGATCACATGGAGGGACGGACATGGCTAAAGAACGCGAGTCGACAGCTCCCGCAAGGGTGAGTTGTGACGTCTGCCTCAAGGAGGTGCCCAAATCCGAGGCGCAGAGTCCTGAAGGATCTGATTATGTCTTGTATTTCTGTGGTCTCGATTGCTATGAGCAATGGAAAAAGCAAAAGGATCGTGAGAGGTCAGCGAGCGAGCCGCGACAAGGTCGTCGCCCCGAACCGCCGGCAACATGACGTCACGGACGAGACACAGCGAAGTTTAATGGGGCGTGGGATCGGCTGGTGGGCCGCGGCCATTCGGGCTTCGTTCCTACAGCCCCCAGGAGGCCTTTTCCGGGCTGCGGAACTGATCTGCATCAATGCGGCCGATTCGGGATCTTGAAAGAATTTGTTATGGGAAATGACCACTGCAAGCGGGCGGTTGAACGCGAGGAAAGTCTTGTGGCTACCGAGCAACTACACCGAAAGCTCGCGGCGATTCTTTATGCGGACGCAGTCGCATACAGCCGACTGACCCGAATCGACGAAAACACGACTCACCGTCAGTTAGGCAGCGATCTCGATCTCATTGCCGAGACCGTCGAAGGGCACGATGGACACGTGGTGCACTATGCAGGCGACGCGGTACTCGCCGAGTTCGGCGCGGTAGCGGACGCCGTCTCCTGCGCCGTGGACATTCAGCAGGAGATCGCACACAGAAACGAGGATCTCCCTGAGAATGACAGACTCGAGTTTCGAATTGGCGTCAATCTGGGAGATGTGATCGTCGACCGCGGCGACATCTATGGCGACAGCGTAAACGTGGCGGCGCGCCTCGAGAGCCTCGCCAATCCGAGCGGCATCTGCGTTTCGGGAGCGGTGCTTGCCGCAATGGGCGATCGACTGCCCTTTCCCTGTCATTACCTCGGTGAGCAGAACATCAAGAACATCGAGGTGCCGGTGCGAGCCTACCGCGTTTGCTGGGATACCTCGTCGACGCTGGATGATTCCGGGCAGCGGCCTATCGAAATTTCTAACCGGCCGTCGCTCGTTGTCTTACCCTTCGTGAATGCGAGTGGTGACGACAGCATGGATTACTTCAGTGACGGCTTCACGGAAGATATCATTACCGAGCTCTCACGGTTCCGGGACGTCTTCGTCATCTCCCGAAACTCGTCCTTTACTTACAAGGGAAAAAGGATCAGACCTCCAGACGTCGCGACGGAACTCGGCGTCGACTACGTCGTCGAAGGCAGCGTAAGAGTAGCGGGAGAGCACATTCGGATCACGGCGCAGCTCATCGACGCGAGGACTGACCATCATCTTTGGGCCGAGCGCTACGACCGAGATTTCACAGATCTGTTCGTCGTGCAAGATCAGATCATACGCAGTGTGGCATCGGCCGTGGTAGGCAGACTCATGATGAGTGCCGAGGACCGTGCAGCCCACACGCGAAGTCAAGACATGCGGGCCTGGGACTATGTGCTTCGTGCTCAGCACACGGTCTGCGATACCCGCGAACACAACCTGAGCGCCCGGCGGCTATACGAGGAGGCGGTGGAACTCGATCCCGAGTGCGCCCGAGCGTACTGTGGGCTCGCCGTTTGCCATTTGATCGACTGGGTGAGCCACTGGTCGGAGACACCCGAAGCCTCCTACGAGCAGGCACTCGCCTGTGCGCAGCGGGCGGTGGCGCTCGACCAGGCGGACAGCAAGGCACATTGGGTGCTGGCGGAGCTCTTGCTCTTTCGCCGGGATTTCGACGGAACCCGGGACCATGTCGCGCAAGCGCTCGCTCTCAATCCCGACGACGCGGACGCACACGCGATCCGAGGACTTTATTTGAGCTACATGGGTGACACGGCCGCGGCGGTCGACAGCCTCGCGACAGCGATTCGCCTGAATCCACTCTACCCGGCGTGGTACCTCTGGTTCACGGGATTCGCATACTACACGGCGAGGAATTACCAAGCAGCGCTGGCGCCACTTCGCGAAGCCAGTCGCCGCAATCCCAATTTCATTTCTCCACGCCTGAAGCTCGCCGCAGCGCTTGCGCGCCTGGGGAACGTCGAGGAGGCAAAGGAAGCGGTGGCAGAGGTACTCAGCATCAATCCCGATTACAAGGTCCGACTCGAGGCAGATCGACCTTTCCGCGATCCGGCCGATCTCGAGCATTACCTCGAAGGACTGCGATTGGCCGGCTTGCCGGAGTAGAGCGACTGCGCATATCGATCAAGGTACAGGCTTCTGACAGCCCGTATTTCTCAGACTGGCGCGCGCGTCTTGATTGAGGCACTGTACCCTCGAGAGCCGGCAGTCGGCGCGGCAGTTGGTGGAGGGCGTCGCCATGAGCGAGGCGAAACGCGGCAAGCGGCGTCACGGATTGTTTCACAAGCTGCTGGTTGCGAATCGCAGCGAGATCGCCATCCGGGTGCTGCGTGCCGCGAGTGAACTCGGCATAGGCACCGTCGCCATCTATTCCCACGAGGACCGCTTCTCCCTGCACCGCTTCAAAGCTGACGAGGCTTACCTGGTCGGAGCCGGACTCGACGCAATTCAAGCCTACCTGGACGTGGACGAGGTACTGCGCGTTGCCCGGGATGCCGGCGCAGACGCGATTCACCCGGGTTACGGCTTCCTCTCCGAGAACCCCGCACTGGCTGACGGCTGCGCGGCGACGGGTATTACCTTCATCGGTCCCCGGGCCGACGTCATGCGGCTCCTGGGCAGCAAGCTGGAAGCACGCCGGCTGGCCGAGCGGGCCCGTATCCCGGTGGTACCCGCCACGCAAGCCCTGCCCGAAGATATGGCCGAAGCCACCCGGCTCGCCGAAGCGGTCGGCTATCCCCTCATGCTCAAGGCGAGCTGGGGAGGCGGTGGCCGCGGCATGCGGGTCGTTGAGCGCCAGGCACAGCTCGCCGAGCAGGTGGCTGCGGGGCGGCGCGAGGCCGGTGCCGCTTTCGGCAGCGATGAAGTCTTCCTCGAGCGTCTGGTGCGCCGGGCGCGACACGTGGAGGTCCAGATCCTTGGTGACTACCACGGAAACGTCGTGCACTTGCTGGAGCGGGACTGCTCGATGCAACGTCGCAATCAGAAGGTGGTGGAGCGGGCCCCGGCACCGTATCTGAACTCCGAGGAGCGGGACGGTTTGTGTGAATCCGCGGTCCGCCTCGGCCAGGCGGCGGGCTACGAGAATGCCGGCACGGTCGAGTTCCTCCAGGATCTCGACGCCGGCCAGTTCTACTTCATCGAGGTCAATCCCCGTATTCAGGTCGAGCACACGGTCACCGAGCAGGTGACGGGCATCGATATCGTGAAAGCGCAGATTCGTATCGCCGCGGGAGCCGAGATCGGGTCGACGGCGAGTGGCGTGCCGCGTCAGGAGGCGATCCGTGCGAACGGCCACGCCCTTCAGTGTCGAATCACGACCGAAGATCCGCGCAACAAGTTCATTCCCGACTATGGGCGACTCTCGGTATACCGCGGCGCCGCCGGCTTCGGAATCCGCCTCGACGGCGGCACCGCCTACTCCGGCGCTCTCATCACGCCTCACTATGACTCATTGCTCGAGAAATTGACTGCATGGGCGCCGACGCCGGAAGAAGCCATCGATCGGATGCTGCGTGCGCTGCGCGAATTCCGCATCAGAGGCGTCGCGACCAACTTGCCGTTTCTGGAGGTGCTGGTCGGACATCCCAAGTTTCGTAGCAATGACTACACTACGCGTTTCATCGACGATACACCGGAACTGTTCGACTTTCCTCCACGCCGGGATCGCGCGACACGCTTGCTCACATTCATCGGCGACGTAATCGTGAATGGCAATCCGGAGGTTGCCGGTCGAGCCAGGCCGGACGAGCTGCTCGACCCCGTTATGCCAGAGCTTCCGCCGGGCAATCCGAGATCGGGTAGCCGGCAGCAGCTGCAAACGCTGGGCGCCGAAGGCTTCGCCCGCTGGATGCTCGATTCACCAAGACTGCTGCTGACCGATACTACCTTCCGTGACGCCCACCAGTCGTTGATCGCGACCCGCATGCGCAGCTACGACATGCTGAAAATAGCGCCCCACTATGCACGCTTGATTCCCGAGCTCTTTTCCCTCGAATGCTGGGGTGGCGCCACCTTCGACGTGTCGCTCCGATTCCTGAAAGAGGATCCATGGGCGCATCTCGTCGCGCTTCGCGAGCGCGTTCCAAACATCTTGTTGCAGATGCTGCTTCGCGGCGCCAACGGTGTGGGTTATCGGAACTACCCGGACAATGTCGTGCGGTATTTCGTCGCCCAGGCGGCGGACGCCGGCATCGATCTTTTCCGCATTTTCGATTCCCTCAACTGGATCGAGAACATGCGGATCTCCATCGACGCCGTGTGCGAGGCCGGGAAACTATGCGAGGCCGCTATCTGCTACACGGGAGACATTACCGATCCGAGCCGCACGAAATACGACCTTGATTACTACGTGAAGCTCGCCAAGGAACTCGAGTCGGCGGGCACGCACATCCTCGCCATCAAGGACATGGCCGGCTTGTGTAAGCCAGCGGCCGCGTATCAATTGATTTCGACGCTTAAGCAGGAAGTCGGCGTTCCCATCCATTTCCACACTCACGATACCAGCGGATCGGCCGCTGCCAGCGTGCTTGCCGCCGTCGAGGCGGGCGTCGATGCTGTCGACGGCGCCATGGATCCCATGAGCGGCCTCACCTCGCAACCCAACCTGGGCGCCATCGTCGAGGTCCTGCGTACCCACTCCCGTGATCCCGGCCTCGAGCAGGAGAGCATGCGCGATATCGCTTACTACTGGGAGGGCGTTCGCCGCTACTATCTGGCGTTCGAGAGCGATATGCGCGCCGGTGCCGCGAGCGTCTACGAGCACGGCATGCCCGGCGGTCAGTACACCAACCTGCGCGAGCAAGCGCGCGCGCTCGGACTCGAGCGGCGCTGGCGAGACGTAGAGAAGGCCTACGCTGCGGTCAACGATCTATTCGGCGACGTCATCAAGGTGACGCCGACGTCGAAGGTGGTCGGCGACATGGCGCTGCACATGGTCAGCACTAATATGACGCCGGAGGAGATCAGCGATCCTGAGCGTGATGTCGCGTTCCCTCAGTCGGTGGTGGAGTTTTTTCGCGGCGACCTGGGACAGCCTCCCGGCGGCTTTCCAAAAGCCTTGCAACGAAAGGTACTCAAGGGCGAGCAACCCTTGACCGCACGCGCGGGTGCCTCGATGAGTGCCGTCGACCTGGAGGCCGAGCGCGCCCAGGCGGCGCACAAGCTCAGACGCCATGTGGACGATCGCGATCTCGCCTCTTATCTGATGTATCCGGCTGTGTTCCTGGACTACGACAAGCACCGGCGCCAGTTCGGGCAGGTGCGCGTATTGCCCACACCGCTGTTCTTTTATGGCCTCGAGCCCGGGCAGGAGGTGTCATTCGACATCCAAAGGGGAATGACCCTGATCGTGACCTACGTGGCCTTGAGCGAGCCGGACGACCATGGTCATCGAACACTGTTCTTCGAGCTCAACGGTCAACCGCGCACCATCAAGGTGCCCGATCGATCCCTTGCCGCCAGCGTTCAGACGCGCCGCCAGGCCGACCCGGAGGATGCGGGACAGATCGGCGCGCCGATGCGCGGAATGATCGTGACCGTTGCGGTTACGGTGGGACAAGCGGTGAAGCAGGGCGACCGGCTCTTCACCATCGAGGCAATGAAGATGGAGACGGCTGTGCCTTCGCCGGTCACGGGCGTGGTGGACGAGATCGTCGCCAGCGTGGGAGTCCGGGTAGAGACCCGGGACCTGGTCATGACCGTGCGCCAGGTGGCGGCAGATGGGGTCGGCTCTTCGGGTACTTAATCCACATTCATTGGTCTTTGCCGCGAGGCATGCATCCTCGAGCAAAAGGCGATCCACGTGGCATCGCTGGCGCGCTCGGCGCGGCAACCGTAGAAGGCTTGACGCTGTGCTCGATGCGGGGAGTACTGAGTCGCCTTCATTGAAATCGGGTCAAATGTACGTGCCGATCTTCAGTCGGGCCTCGACCTCCATTTTTCGCGCCGGGCGCTCCTCGAAGCTGTCCCAGCCCGCGGCACGCAGTCTCACGACTTTCCGATCCGCCTTGATCCAAGCTGGGCGCTATCGTCGAATCCGTACAACATTGCTTCAATCGCACGAAACAGTTTCTGATCGAAAATATTGAACGTTACACCGAACCCGCGTCTGGAAACGTGCTTGACGATCACTGGTAATCGGTATCGCCGGCCCCCGCGCGTGTCGGCGACGATGAACTCCGCTTTGAGCGGCGTTCCTTCGCGGAACAGGTGCCACACTGTCTCGACATACGTCCCCTCCAGGCCGACGTTGCGAGAAACGGCGGTAGCAACTGGTAGTCCCTTCTCGTAGATCACTACGTCCAGAGCGATCGGCTTTCTCGCGCTCCATCGTCGTTCCGCCGCATCCGCGTCAGGTGGCGGATCGCGCATGGCGAGTGGCTGGTTAACCTGCCTCGATTCGCTTTCAGACATGGCTGCTCCTCACCGGTGGCCAGGACGATTTGTGGGTGGTCTGTCGCGCAAATCCGCTTGATCTCAGTCGGCGGTCTCGGAAACGGCTCGGTCAGCCCGATTGCGCTCGGTTCCGGCCCGGCAAACGTCACTGCTGCAGTCCACGCGCATGGGCGCGCCCTGAATCACACGCATGAGCACGAGCGGCACGGCGATACCGATCACCATCGCCGCATAGGCCGGCAGCGCGTGGGACGATAACCCCGGAATGACGTGCAAAATGAGCGCGTCATTGCTGCCGGGCACCAATGCGCTTGCGGAAAGCTACCATGTTGCGCCCGCGCTGGCAGTGTGATCCCGCACACGTTGCGCGCAATCCGCGATCCCTTCGCCGTGATGGCGATGTGGCTTCGGCCTTTTACTGCATCCCATACAGCACGATATTCAGCAGGTTGTCCTGAAAGGTCACGTTGGCCGGCAGGTTCACGTGGCGCTCGCAGACGAACACTGACCAGGCAATGGGAAAGTCACCACGGGTGGCGTCGGGGTCGAGGCTATCCATCGCCAGCAGACTCGCCTTGGTGACGCTGCCGTCGCCAGGTTCGATCATCAACTCCTCGTAGGGTATGCCGTCCACCGGGTGCTTGATGTTGCGCGGATGGAGCCAGACATGGGTGCGGCCGTCGACCTCCTCCAACAAGCATCGGGCCGGTGTCGGCAGGCAGGCGCTGCCGAAGACAATATAGTTGGTCGGCGTCTCACCGACAGGCCGACTCAGGGATCGATGGAGCCGGGCGGCGCGGATGAGCTGCCGCTCGAAGTGCGCCTCGAACGCGGTTAAATAGACATCGGCTCGCGACGCGTCCGCGAAACCCGCGCGAATTCGTGCACGGACGTCTGGGTCCCAGACCGACCAGCGGTGCCGGCGCCAGGTGGTGACGTTGTACAAGTCGAGGTCCAGCCGCCGGCCCCGGATGTCGATCATCCAGGTGCGATCCGGATGCGGCAGCAGCTGAAACATTCCCGGCATCGTCGCGATCGTCTCCGGGCGCAACCGCGCGAGGCCGATGCGATAGCCTGTGATGGCTTTCTGCAGCGCTTTGATCGAGCCATAGTTGGGCGTCCCGATCAGTATCGCCTGTCGCACCTTCTGGCCGCCGGCGAAAGTGATCGTCGGCTCAACCTCATGCAGGGCGTCGACTCCGCCGAAACGCACAAAGTAGCGAGTTACCAATCCACCGGCCGAGTGCGCCACGATGTCGACTTTGAGCGTGGGGTCGCCTCGCAGGCGCCGCAGCCGCTCGACCAGGTCATCCAATTCGCGGGCGGCAGCCACCATTCCCTCACGCCAGTCCCAGGCGAACAGCACGCAATCGCTGTCCACCGTGACCTTCTCCAGGGGCACGCAGGTATATCCGCCAGCATCGCTCAGCGTCTCGATGATCTGCGCATAGAAGTCTTCGCCGGCAATCTCGTGGAAGATCCCGCCAGTCTTCAGCTCCGGGGGCTGCGGCGCACCGGCGATGACATCGCTGCCCGGGATTTTCGACGCCAGGTCATCAAAGTCACCGGCAAACATCAGCTCCCAGGACGACCCGGGCCAGACCTCGCGGTCGTCGTCGACACGGCGCAGTCGCGACCCCATGACTCCGGGGATCACGATAAGCGGATGCGCTTTGGGCTTCGCGGCGACCGGAGCGTAAAGGCGTACTAAATCGGGTTTCTGCTGCGGGGCGCAGCCGCCTAAGAGCAGCACCAGAATTGCGGCGGACGTGCGGGTATCCAGCAATGGCCAGGTTCCTATGAAACGGGCGAGTCTTGTGTACTGAGACTCCTCCAGGGGGCGAAACGTTTCACACACGGCGTCAGTGGCGCTGCCCGTCTTGCCGTGAGTGTGCGCTTCGACACTGCAGGCACAGCCGCGTTACGCTATTTTTGCTGCTGCAACTTCGCGGTCGTATCGAACTACCCGATGTGTTCGACAGAGCGGGTTACGGTGAGATAACCCGAAATGGTCAGGGCGATGACTTATTTGATTAGAACATAGCGATGCGTATCCATACAGGAATGATTTGTGCAATGAGCCCTCCCAGTGACCGCAACAGTGCCGCCACCCGTGCACGCGACTCGGCAGAATCGAATGACCATCGTCGACTACAGCACGGGGATAGTGAGAAACGCGCCCGCTCGCGCCCCATGATGACATTTGTGGAGCACAGCGCCGAGGAGCTTCTGCAGATTCTGATGGAAGCGCGAAATGCGTACTGTGACGGGCTCCGCGATCGGACTGAAATCAAGAAGGATTAAGAAGGGAGGGCTCGCCGTCCCTGGTGAGCCCACCAACGCGGCGCCATCGGCACCAATATTGCTAGACTCCTTCGCCCAGAGGACGCGTGAACGTGTATTCGCCGGGCGTCTTCACCAGCAGGTCGTAGTTTTTCGATGCCGTGCCGTTTATGAAAGTAAACGGCGAGCTGACGAGCCACAGGCCCGATCCGGCCACAGTACCCAGGAAGCTGATGGGCCGTACCACGAGCACGTCGACGGTCGCCGCAGCGGGGTTGGCGGCCAGTGCCGGTGTTGCTGTCGCGGCCAGCAGGGTGGCACCGACGAGTGAGGATTTCAGAATCTTACTCATTGCTTGCATGACGATTACCTCCAGATTGATGTGTCACTTGTCCTCCCCGTTATCGGTTGCGCGGCAGCGCATGGGTAGAACATGTGCAAGAGGCTACGCTGCTGATGGCAGGCAAGCAGTGTGATATGGCACACGTTTGCTTCGATCATCCGCAACGGCGTAGCGGCGCTGTCGAACCAATTCCTGAATTGCTGATCCAAGGAAGTAACTGGCCAAATCAGACTTTCCCGGCCACCGCCGAAAAATCGCGTAGAGGAGCCAGATGAGTAAGCAAACAGCGGATGCTGCCACGAAAAAAGCCATAACCGCCGCGCTGGAACATCTGACCGGGTCGGCGCGAGGTACCGCGACGTGGTTGAGTGGCGTTGCGTTGGACGTGTCGCTGAGTAAGGGCCGTCTGGTTCAAATAACTGAATCCAGTGGCGAACAAGCGGAAGGCGATATCGTCGCGCGCCTGCACCGCTCCGAGGAGACTTACGAGATCGAAGCCCGTGAGGCACACCCCCTTTGGGTTAACGGTGAGCGCATTTCAGCAAAATGGCTGGAACATCGCGATTTAATCGAGTTCGGTGACACCGGCCCCCTGTCCCGCTTCCGACTCTACCGGGAAGGAAGCCGCGTTCGAAAGTCCGTTGCCGATATCGTCAGTGATTGCATCGACTATGCTCGCGTGAGCCGCAAACCCATTGGGACGCGCCTCAGCCGTGCGTTTCGTGACATGTTTCGGGGCTTCGCGCGCCAGACCACGGTCCTGTTCCGGATTTCCGTCATCGCAGCGATCGTCATCTTGGCGGCGACCACCTTCCAGCAGAACCGCTCCACCGTCCGCCTTCAGCAACAAGTGGAAAGCGACGCCATACGGCTCGAAAGCTTCGGCAGCGACCTGACCCGCGCAAGGCAAGAGGCGTTACGTCCGGGCGACCTCAACGCCGTGCGCCAGGAGTTGGGTCATCGCCTTTCCGCAGCAACCGAAAGACTGGCAGTGCTCGAGGAGCGCTCCGACGCCAGCGCCCGGGTTATCGCGTCCGCGATGCAATCGATCATCTTCCTACAGGGGGCGTACGGATTCCGAGAAAAGACAACAAATCGCATGTTGCGACACGCCGTCGACAATGAAGGGCGTTCGCTTTTCTCGTCGCGCGGCCAACCGGTGCTGACGCTCGAAGGCGACGGCCCGGTGGCCGAGCGGCAATTTACCGGAACCGCGTTTGTCGTGACCGACACGGGAGCATTGTTGACCAATCGTCACGTCGCCCTGCCCTGGGAATTCGATGCCAGCGTCGAAGCGCTTGGCGAACAGGGAATGGAGCCAGTGTCGATCAAGTTCATTGGCTATCTGCCCGATACCAGAGAGCCGTTTCCGGTAAAACTCCTCAAAGCCAGCGACGATGCCGATCTCGCCGTGCTGCTGTGTAAGGGAGTCACGGGCGGCATACCGCACCTGCGCTTGAGCGACACGCCACCCAAGCCGGGTGATGAGGTGATTGTCATGGGATACCCCACCGGGCTGAGATCGATGCTGGCGCAGACCGGTGACGCCTTCATAAAGGAACTACAGGACGGCGAGAACCTCGATTTCTGGGCGGTCGCCGCACGGCTTTCCGAGGAACAGTTTATCAGGCCACTCGCCAGCCGCGGCATCATCGGGCAGGTTACGCGGGCAACGGTCGTCTATGACGCAGAGACCACACACGGTGGCAGCGGCGGACCAGTTCTCGACATCAACGGCGACGTCATTGCTGTCAATGCCGCCATCATTCCGGAGTACGGTGGCTCCAATCTCGGCGTACCAGCGGAGTACGCCAGGCGGTTACTGAAGGACGCCGAAGTACGGCAGTTATTACCGGGCTGATTCCGCAAAGGCATGCGCGACGGCGCAACATTCGTCCTTCGTTCCCCCGCAAACCAGATTGTCCCATGCTTGTCCCACGAGAGGCGAGTCGCCCAACATCAATTGCAGATGATGGTCGTAAGCGACTGTTGCGAGTATTTGGTGCCGGGAGCGAGAATCGAACTCGCACACAGTTTCCTGTACCAGATTTTGAGTCTGGCGCGTCTACCAGTTCCGCCACCCCGGCACGGTTTGGGTTGGATACGGGCAGGCTAGTATAAGGAACAGCTGCAGCCGGGGGCAAAGTCGAGTTGCCGATGCCGGAAGGGCGGTCCGCTGCTATCGCCGCGTCGAGGAGCTCGGCATCCCGCTCGACGCCGACTCACGGCCGAGCCGCGTAGAACGAAAGCACGGGACTCCTGATATCCAGAGTTTCGAAATCTGTGAAGCCCGCCTCTCTCATCAGCTCCTCCGTGCGGGCGGGACCCATGCACGTGCCGAGCCCGGGTCCGCCGCTTGCCAACGACTGGGTCATGCAATGAAAGACGCTGAACCCATAGTACATGGTCGAAATCGGGCCGCGGTTGTCCTCGAGCTGGTCGGCGGCTCTGGGTTCTACCACGAACAGGACGCCGTCGGTCTTGAGAAGAGTGCGTATTTCCTCGAGAGTTCGAACAGGATCGGCAAAATCGTGAACGCAATCGCAGGCCGTGATGAAGTCGAAAGGCTCGCCGGGATCCAGATCACCGGTTTTTTGAGCGACGAAATGTACCCGATCGCCAATATCCGATGATCCCGCTGCGGCTCTCGCGTGCCTGATGGATTCGGGATCGGGGTCCAGACCCACGACGGTTGCCCGAGGGAACGCTCTTGCGAGGGTCAGTACGACGCGTCCTGCACCGCAGCCGACATCCAATGCCCGACCTCCCGCCTCCAGCCGCTCCACCACTTCCGGCAGTGACTTGAGCCAACTCGTCGGCGAGAGGCGCTGCTCATACTGTCCGCGATTGATCATGTCGAGCGCCTTGATACCGTCTGTGCCGTATTCCTCGAAAGGCACGCCTCCGCCCTGCTCGAATGCGATCGCGACTCTTGGTGCGACGCCAAGCAATACCGGCGCAAAGCAGAGGAGTCCTCCCATGAAGTGATCGGTGCCCTCAGAGGCGAGCAAATATGCGTGCTCGTCCGGCAAACGATATGTCTGCTGCGCCGGGTCGTATTCCAGATAGTCCGCGCAGACCATACCCTTCAACCACTCTTCCACGTAGCGCGTTTGCAGCTTGCTCTCCTGGACCACATCCTCCAACGACATCCAATCCTTGCCTGCCATGGTCTGGAAGAGCCCGGTCTTGACACCGATGAACCCGAGGCCAGCGGTCATCGCGCCCGCCATGTCCGTGAAAACCTCTTCGGCGAAGGCCTTTACACGTTCCTTATCCATGCCGATTACCCCCCGTGCGGTTACTCTTCGAGCGAAAGGGCAGGACCACCCGCAACAAACGCTTCTCGGTTGCGTCGACAGAAAGACTATACCTCGTTCCGGCCACCGCATAGATCTGCGTCAGCTGTGATTTCAGGCCGTGTCCCTCCTCCGGGGCCCGGCAGCGGTGCCGATGCTGGAAGGGCGATCTGCTAACATCGCGGCGCATGCGAGCCAGCGATTTCCGTTTCGAATTGCCGCCGCAGCTCATCGCTCAGTACCCGTGCGCGAGCCGCCGGGAGAGCCGTCTGCTGCTGGTGGACGGGGTCGATGGCGGGCTTCACGATCGCCGCTTCGATGAGCTCGGCAGCCTTCTCGAGGCCGGCGATCTGCTGGTGATGAACGATACCCGGGTCATCAAGGCGCGGCTGGCCGCCCGCAAGGCGACCGGCGGCAAGGTGGACCTACTCATCGAGCGGATCATCGACACGAGCCGGGTGCTTGCGCACCTGCGGGCCAGCCGCAGCCCGCGGGTGGGCAGCCGTCTGCTCATCGACGATCGGGTAGAGGCCCTGGTGCGCGGCCGCCGTGACGACCTGTTCGAGCTCGAGCTCGAGAGCGGCCATACGGTCGACGCGGTGGTCGAGGAATTCGGCCGGATCCCCTTGCCACCCTATATCCGCCGCGACCCCGAGCTCGTGGACGAAGAGCGTTACCAGACGGTCTACGCCCGCGAGGACGGCGCGGTGGCGGCGCCCACGGCGGGGCTGCATTTCGACAGGGCCTTACTGGAAGCGCTCAGAGTCGCGGGCGTCGGGACGAGCTTTATCACCCTGCGGGTCGGCGCGGGCACCTTTCAACCGCTGCGCAGCGACGACATCGACGCCCACGTGATGCATTCGGAATGTGCCCGGGTGTCGGCGGAGGTATGCGAGCAGGTCGCCCGGACCCGCGGCCGGGGAGGGCGCGTAGTCGCGGTGGGGACTACCACCGTCCGGGCGCTGGAGAGCGCGGCGGCCGGCGGCGAGCTGGCGCCATTCGAAGGTGAGACGCGCTTGTTCATCAAGCCGGGCCATGCGTTCCTCTCGGTGGACGCGCTTATCACCAACTTTCACCTTCCGGAGTCGACGCTGCTCATGCTGGTGTGCGCCTTCGCCGGCTTCGAGACTGTCATGGCCGCCTACCGCCACGCCGTCGCCGAGGGTTATCGCTTCTTCAGCTATGGTGACGCCATGTTCTTGACGGCCAGGACCCCCGAGTCGAGGGATGGACGAGTTAGGGCGAAGCAGGAGGCCCGAGCCGAATGAGCGACATGCGCTTCCAGCTCATCACCAGTGACGGTGCGGCGCGCCGGGGACGCATGCATTTTCCCCGTGGCAGCGTCGAGACGCCGGTGTTCATGCCGGTCGGTACCTATGCGACGGTCAAAGCGATGACGCCGGAAGAGCTCGAGTATTGCGGTGTCGAGCTCATCGTTGCCAATACCTTCCACCTGTGGCTGCGCCCGGGCGCCGACCGCATCGAAGCCCACGGCGGTCTGCACGACTTCATGCACTGGCGCAAACCCATTCTTACCGACTCCGGCGGCTTTCAGGTTTACAGCCTGGGCGACATGCGCCGCATCAGCGAGGAGGGCGTATCTTTCCGTTCGCCGGTCAACGGCGATCCGGTATTCCTGGATGCCGAGACCTCCATGGCCTTGCAACGCCGCCTGGGCGCCGACATCGTCATGGCCTTCGACGACTGCACGCCGCTGCCGGCGAGCGCGTGCCAGACCCGGGAATCCATGGAGCGTACGCTGCGCTGGGCGGCCCGCTCCCGGGAGGCCCATGGCGATAGCGAGGCGGCGCTCTTCGGCATCGTCCAGGGCGGCCTGCTGGAGGATCTGCGCCGCCGCAGCCTGGCGGGATTGCTGGAGCTCGGCTTCGACGGCTACGCCCTCGGTGGGCTGTCCGTGGGCGAGTCCCGAGACCAGCGCGAGCAGGTGCTCGATGGCATCACAGCTGAGATGCCTGCCGACCGGCCGCGTTACTTGATGGGCGTCGGCACCCCTGAGGATATCGTCGAGGCGGTGCGGCGCGGGATCGACATGTTCGACTGCGTGTTGCCCACCCGCAATGCGCGCAACGGCCACCTGTTCGCGCCCGAGGGCGTAGTGCGCATACGCAATGCCCGGCACCGGGGCGACACGGGCCCTGTGGATGCGGATTGCGCCTGCTACACCTGTCGCAACTACAGCCGGGCTTACCTGCACCACCTGGATCGCTGTGGCGAGATCCTCGCGGCGCGCCTCGGCACCATCCACAACCTTCACTACTATCAGTCGCTGATGCGGGGCCTCAGAGATGCCATCGAAGCCGGGGTGCTGGCGGAGTTCGTGGGCGCGTTTTATGCCCGTCTGGCCCCTCGCAAGGCTCCCGGCGAGATGTCATAATCGCGCGCTCAGTGCACTCACAACGATGAATCGGGGTTTCAAGCATGGGATTTTTCATATCCGACGCGTACGCTCAGGGGGGAGGCGGCGGGGGCGCACCCTACGGCGATATCATGTTCCTCGTCCTGCTGTTCGCGGTCTTCTACTTTCTGCTCATTCGCCCCCAGCAGAAGCGTGCCAAAGAACACAAGAAGATGGTCGAGGCCGTTGCCAAAGGTGACGAAGTGGTCACCAACGGCGGTCTTCTGGGCAAGGTGCTCGAAATCGGCGACAATTTCTTGACCGTGAACATCGCCGAAGGCGTGGATGTGAAGCTCCAGCGCAGCTCCGTCGCGTCATCGGTGCCCAAGGGAACCATAAAGTCCACCTGAAGTCGGAATCCTCCGAGACTCACCCGGCATCGCAGTGCGGCGCCGATTCCCCGGCGACGATAGATGAACC
>Ga0255057_10000149_pt1 | contig 39589 bp, 32 predicted proteins | sample Cases_109_6_MG_FD_189022 | JGI IMG/M metagenome (GOLD analysis project Ga0255057, IMG submission 189022) | Seawater microbial communities from Amundsen Gulf, Northwest Territories, Canada - Cases_109_6 | ecosystem: Environmental > Aquatic > Marine > Gulf | place: Canada: Northwest Territories... | reverse complement strand
CGAAATAACGCGAAAATGTTCCACTACACTTTTTTCAGGATCCCAAATCGCCATCACCGATACTCAGTTTACCAATAACTTGACACCCCAGATCCCTTCAAAATAGCGATTCACTGTTCAAGTTGGGTCTAAGCGCTCTCGTTGCAACTCGACAAGTCCCAATCCGTGTAACGCCTCCGCTGAATCGGGGACGCCCGTCAGATAGTCGCGTAGGATGGCCTCCGCCTCGCCGAGGTGGTTGGTCTTTATCAGATTGTAGGCTTGTCGCAGGGTGTCGGACATACGAGCAATGACTTGAGAGAACGCGATCAGTTTTGCCAAGCGGTCGCGCGGCGTCGAGGCCGCGCTAGCGTGGCAGTCTAACGAAAGAGGGTGGGTTCACCACCCCCACAAAGGGGGTAGGTCGAGAGGCTCGGAAAACGCTCTAGAAGAAACCGAAGATCGGCAGCTTCGAGCCCAACCAGATGCCGCCGGCGGCGATGCCGACGCCGTAAGGCACCGGCTCGCCCTGGACCAAGACGCGGGGGATGGACCGCGACTCGGGCGCGCTGCCGAGCAGGACGAGCGAGAAGAATATCCGCCGGCCGACGATCAACGCCACAGCCAAGCCCCCGCCGCAGAGTGCAACGCCGAGCAGCAGGTCGGCAAGATGCCCGAACCCGGCCCAAAGCGACAGCGCGGTCAGGAGCTTCACATCCCCGGCGCCGAGAATATTGAAGCGATAGAGCAGCAGCCCACCGGCGAAAAAGAGCGCGGCGGCGCCGACATGCGACCCCCAGGGTATCGGAAACGGCTGCAGCAAGGCCAAGGCGACGAAAAGAGCGATGACGGCAAGCGATATCAGGTTAGGGATGATGAACTTCCAGATATCGGTGATCGCCGCCGTCAGCAGCAGGATCATGTAAAGATAAAAGGCCCCGCGGGTGATCTCCAAATAATAGGCGTCCATTATCTTTCGTGGTCCTTCCCTTGAGCGAGCTCAACCGGAACCGCTATAGACATTCAGGGTTAATATTCGCCAAAGGGCCGCCGGCACCCATCCGCGCTCGTGATGCCCTCCGGTCCACGCGTCGGCTAGTTGATCGCCGCGGGGATCTGCGCCGCCTCGTCGCCCAACTCGCGGAGGCTCTTCAGATAGTTCAGGTTTCGCCATGCCACCTTGTTGAAGGTGGGATCGGCCTCCATGGCACGCAAAAAATAGGCCTCCGCCAAGACGTAATCGCCCTCCATCAAGGCGATATAGCCCACATTGTTGAGCGCCTTGGCCAGCTCGGTATCGCTGCCCGATCCGCTGACCGCGCGGCGATACTCTCCCTTGCGCGCAAGAGCCAGACGAACATTGGTCTTGATAAGCGGCGATTCGGGATCGAGCCTCATGGCCTCTTGCAAAGGTTTGAGCGCGTCGTCGGCCTTGTCCTGCATCAAGAGGGAAAAGCCAAGGTTGTTGAGGATCATGGCCTCGTTCGGCCGTACGGCGAGGGCCCGCCGATAGGCGTCTTCGGCCTTTTCCCAATTGTCCTGGGCATCGTAATAGGCGCCCAGTGCGTTCCAGGCCCGCCACCGCGTCGGATCCTGTTCCACCGCCGCCGAAAGCTCCTTGAACGCCACTTCCGTGTCGCCGACCAGGATCAACGTGATGCCGAAGCCCTGCCTGGCGTCCGCCGCAACCGTCGGCTCGTCGACGAGAGAGCGGAAGATCTGCATGGCGCCTCCGGTATCGCCTAACGCCAGTCTCAATTCGGCGGCGGCAAGCTTGCCTCGGGGATCTTCGGGAAAGGTGAAGACAAAACGCTCCAAAAGGACCCGCGCATCGCGGATTCGGCCCTCATCCAAAGCCTTTTCCACGAGCAGAATGGTCCCCGGCTCCGCCGCCGGCACGCTATCAGGCGGCAGCAGCGGCATCTCGTCTTCGATGCTCGCCTCGTCTTCCTCGCCCATGCCGGTCGTCTGGCAACCGGCAAGCACCAGCCCCGCCACCGCAAAAGCGGCGATCACCCGGGGAAGACGGCAGACGTTGGTCGACCGATCAGCCCGAGGCGTCATCCTCCTGGCCAAGATCAGCGATGAGATCGCGGTCGAAATGCAAGAGATCGCCGCCGATTTCAATACGAATATCGGCATCACCCTCGTCAGTAGCGGCAAGACTCACCTCCACCGGCAACATGCTGGCCAGGCCCATTGCATAGACCTGCCAACCCTCGCCGTAATAGATCGTCGTTTGGGTCCGCTCAGATGTATCCGCGTTGTTCAGCCGCGCCGTCGATAGTCCGCGCTTGGAAATATACTGTTCCAGCCGGACTGCCATCCCTTCTCGTCCCGCTCCGTTCGATATCTCGATCGCCGGAGCTTGTGCCATTAACGGCCCCCGATAGACGGGTGTGGAGGATTTGAGGCTATCCTCCTTATCCTCTTGTTCGATCTCCGCGCTGGCCACGACCAGCTCGGGGTTTGATGCGCCGAGTGCCAATGAATCCGGCGATGCGGCGTCTTCATGGGCCGCCGCGTATTCGACCATCTTGCCGGTAAGCGCCCGCGGCGCTTTCGGCACCGTTGCCTCGGCGGTTTGCAGGCGCCGCCGCGGCTCGGCCGTCGCGACCATCTGCACCATTACGGCCGTAAGCTCACGCGGAGGCTTCATCACATTCGTCTCGGCCGCCTGCGAGCGCTGCGACTCTTCCGTTTCGGCCATCCGTACCAGCATGGCTGTAAGCTCGCGCGGCGCCGAGGTGAAGGCGGGCGCGTTGCTTGCCTCACTGACAAAGGTGACCGGCTCGTCGAGCCTATCCACCAAGGAAACCGGAACACCCAGCTCCGCGACCACGGAATCCTGCTCGAGATATGGGATCTTGGATCCGGCACTCTCTTCGGCCACGGGCATAGCCGCCAGGCGGGGTTGCGCTTGGGGGGCAAACGTCGTCGTCATGGATGTGACTTCGAGCACCGTCAACCCGCCATCTTCCGCGAGCGCCGCTGACTGGACGGGTTCCAATGGCACGGACGGCATCGACTCGGGCTCGAGTTCCGCCGCTTCCTGCCGCATCGGTCCGGACGCCGGCGCCGCCGCCCGCTCCATCTCAACGTCGGTTGCCGCCACGGGCTGCGTTATCAGGGTTTGCTCGCCCTCGCCGCTCCGCTCGACCCGGGGACTGGAGGCTACTGCCTCGCCCCGCAGGAGAGGATGGGCCAGTGCGTCCGCATCGACCGTCACCGCGGCCTTCTGTCCACTCTCCGCGGCGGTGAAGGACTGCGATGCCAGCTTGCGGTTCGTCTGAATGACCCGGTTGCCATCGTCCAAATCGTCCGCTTCGCGAAGGAAGGCCAAGGCCAGATCGTATCGCGTCTGCAGCCAGTAGGAATATCCGATGTTGTTCAACGTCTGCGCCGATTGCGGATCGACGACCAGAGCGCGCTTGTAATACCGCTCCGCCAGGTCGAAGCGCCCGACCTTGTCGTAAGCGGCCGCAAGGCCGTTCCAAGCCTCCACAGAGCGTGGATTACGGGCCGTCGCGGTCTGGAAATGCTGGACCGCCAGACCGTAATTGCCTGCCTGGAAATGAATCACGCCAAGCTCATGCGCCCCACTGTTGGCTGCCATGAAATCCGTAGTATCCATACCTTCGGCAAATTCGCCGCCGGGATCCGCGCAACCAGCTAGTGCAAGCGGTGCAATAAGGAACACCGTGCTTAGCAATTTTCGCTTGCTCATAATCCGTCCCTCTCCCAATTCCTATTCCTATTCCTTGGCGGAATTATCCGTTACCGGAAAGTGTCGGCAACAATACCCGCATTATTCTTATGATACTTGGAAGTAATGCAACCGTCATCATACAAGGTAATATTCCAACGACCAACGGAATGGCCAACATTACTGGTAGTCTATGTGCCTTCTCTTCAGCGCGCAACATGCGCTTAATACGCATTTCCTCGGAATGTACGCGCAGGGTCTGGGCAATACTGGTTCCGAGTTGATCCGACTGAACCATCAGGGTGACAAACGAGTTGATCTCGGGCAGCCCGACGCGTGTCGCGAAGCCTCTGAGCGCCTCCTCCCTCGACTTGCCGGCACGCAACTCCAAGGCGACTACACCGAAGTGCTGCGCCAGGACCGGATAGGACGGAGCCATCTGCGTTCCAACCCGATTGAAGGAGGCGTCCAGGCCAAGTCCGGCCTCCACGCAAACGACCATCATGTCGAGGGCATCGGGGAAACCTTCCTGCACTGCCGTCTGGCGCATCTGTACCTTGCGGTCGAGTATGGCGCGCGGGAGGATGTAACCGACGAAGGCCAGGACACCGAGGAAAATGAAGCTCATGTTGATGGGAATGCCCGTCGGCACGGCCGCTATCCATACGATAAAGGCGGCCGGAAACCCGACAGTGCAAATGACGCGGATGATAAGGTAGTTGCGCAGCGCCGTGGGCCCAAAGAAGCCTGCATGGATCATCCGTTTCCGTAAGGTCGAGATCGCCTTCGACTCCGACGGCGCCAGGTGCTTTTCGAGGACCCCCAGCAGTTTGTTCCAAGGCGCCTCGCGCTCGTGCCGGCGCAGCGACTCCTCCTTGCCGGCCTCCAAGACAAGAGCGTCGACCCCCTGCCCGGCCAGCCGGCGCTCTACCGGGCTGCGCCCGGCAATGACCGTTGCGATCGCCACGACACTCATGAACACCGCCAGAAAGATGACCACCAACACGAACCAACTCGTATTGCCCGAAAGCTGTACGAAGAAGTTCGTCAGTTGGTCGATCGTGGCCTGAATAAAATCCACAACGCTCTCCTCTTAAACCCTAGACTCGGAAGTTCACCATGCGCCACATGATGAAAATACCGAGCAATAGCAGGCCCATGGCGATCCCCATAACCGGCCAGAAAATCGGATCATCGAGTACATCGCCGTAGTAATCCGGCGCCGTCACCGAAAGACCGACGAGCGTCAGGATCGGCAAGGCCGTCAGAACGTATGCCGACATCCGTCCCTCGGAAGACAGTGCCTTGATCTTCTGGAACATGCGGAACCTGTCACGAATGATCTTCGAGAGGTTACTCAGCACCTCCGCCAGGTTACCGCCCGTCTCGTGCTGAATATTGATCGCCACGATCACATATTCGAAGTCCGGATGGCCGATCCTGTCGCCCATGTTATCGAGCGCCTGTCTCAACTCCTGGCCATAGGTCATCTCGTCGACGGCAATACCGAATTCCGTACCGACGGGGTCCGGCATTTCCCTGGTGACGAGATTGAGTGCCGAAGCGATCGGATGACCGGCGTGCAGGCTGCGCACGATGGTATCGAGGGTATCGGGAAGCTGCTCGCCGAACGCCGCCACCCGCCGCGCCTTCTTGTTTACTAGTAAGACTGTGGGCAGGCCCCACCCGACCAGCAAACCGACCAAAATGCAGGCGGCATTGGTGGCCAGGATGTTTGGCAACTCGGAATTGTAAAGAACCACAAATAGAGCGAATGTCACGAACCCGCTGGCCGCGAACATGTAGATCAAAAGCCTTGGCAAAGACAAGGTCATGCCCGCCTTGGTCAGGTTTTCCTCGTACCAGATCAAAGGCGCGGCCAGTATTCCCCAGGAGCGCAGACGGCCGCGCGGCTTGCGCCGCAACGAGGTAAACACTTCGGACGGATCCTGGCCTGTCGCCAGCATGTTCATGCGCCGGTTGGCCTTGGTATGCTCGCGGCTATCGAGAATGAAGTAGTAGAGACCTTCCAACAGGAAGACCGCCGCGATAAATACCGCGCCGTATACGAGATAGATTGAATCAAATGGCATGGTTACACCTATGCGAGGACGTAGTTCGGATTGAAGATGCCGTCCGGTGCTTCGATACCGCGGGTACGCAGCTCTTCCATGAACTTCGGCCGTATTCCGGTGGCGACGAACTCACCTTCGATGTTGCCCTTCTCGTCGGTCGAGATCCGCTTGAAGCGGAAGATCTCTTGCATCTGGATCACATCGCCTTCCATGCCCGTGATCTCGTTGAAGCTGACCAGGCGCCGCTTGCCGTCGCTCAGGCGATCCAGTTGAATGACGACATGAATAGCTGAGGCGACCTGAGCGCGCATCGAGCGGGTCGGCAGGTCCATACCCGTCATGCCGATCATCTGCTCCAAACGCGCGAGAGCATCGCGGGCGGTGTTGGCATGAACGGTCGTCATGGATCCTTCGTGGCCGGTATTCATGGCTTGCAGCATGTCGAAGGCCTCACCGCCGCGCACCTCGCCGACGATGATGCGGTCCGGGCGCATACGCAGGGCATTCTTGACCAGATCGCGCTGTGCAACCTCACCGCGGCCCTCGACGTTCGGCGGGCGGGTTTCGAGCCGGCCGACGTGGATCTGCTGCAACTGCAACTCGGCCGCGTCTTCGATGGTGATGATGCGCTCGCGTCCATCGATGTAGGCGGACATGGCATTCAACATCGTGGTCTTGCCGCTGCCGGTACCGCCCGAAATGAGGACGTTCCGCCGCGCACGCACGACGCCCTGCACGATCGTAGCCACGTCGGCGGGTAACGAGCCGATCGAAACCAGCTTCTGCAGATCGATGGGGATCTTGGCGAACTTGCGGATCGATAGGAGCGGGCCATCTACCGCAAGTGGCGGGATGATGGCATTTACGCGTGACCCATCGGCGAGGCGGGCGTCGACCATCGGTGACGACTCGTCGACCCGGCGTCCCACCGCGGAGACGATTTTGTCGATGATGCGCAGCAGGTGGCGGTCATCCTTGAAATGGACCGGCGTGAGACTCAGCCGGCCGCCCCGCTCCACGAAGACCTGACGATGGCTGTTCACCAGGATGTCGGTGACGCTGTTGTCCTTGAGAAGCGGCTCCAGGGGGCCGAGGCCGATGACCTCGTCGAGAATGTCGTCAACCAGCCTAGCTTGCTCGGAAAGGTTGAGCGGCTTGTTCTCCTCGATCAGCAGCTCGCGGACGATCTCGCCGACCTCCTTGCGAAACACCTCCGAAGGCATCTTGTCGATCACCGACAGGTTGATCATGTCCAGCAATCGCTGATGCAGGTGCATCTTGAGATCGGTATGTATCGGCGATAGGCGTTCTTGCAGCTCTTCGTCGACGCCTTCGTCGACCTGCAATGCCGACGGCGGGGCTAGGGTATCATGCCCATTCTTCTTAACCGCCAGCTTCTTGCCCGTCTTGCCATCGTCCCGAGAAGAAATTCGTGCAAACATGATCCAAAAATCCTTACCTTACGGGTTGCCGCCTATTCCTATGCGGCGCTCAAACTTTTTTCGTCGCGCTGATTGGCCTCGATCGTCGAGACGGCCCCTTCGATCATCTGGCGGATACCTTTCTCGAGCTTCGAGCGCATTTTAATGCGGCTGATCGACACGCCCTGGTTCAAAGCCTCGCTCATGGTCTTGTAATCGTTGGGTACGCAGTGATCTATTCTGCGGCCCATCGCCTTTTCCGCTTCCTTCAATTGAACGGCGCGGTTCCAGCCTTTCTCGTACCGATTGAGGACCAACTGCACATCGACATCGAGAAGTCCTTGCATGTGCAACGTATCGAGCTGGTGCTTGGTCTGGCGGATACCGGGCACCGAGAGTTGCGTGACGAGCAAAATCAGGTCGGACTGCTCGAGCGCCGTGTACATGCCCTCGTTCCAAACAGGAGGCATGTCGATAAGGATGACCTCGTATACATCGCGCGCGACATCGATGAGCGCTGCGACGAATTCCGGGGTCATGATCTCCAGCGGCATGACCTCGCGCGGCGAGGCCAGGAGGTGCAAGCCCGACTCGTGCTTCGTCGTCACGCCGGCAAGCAAGGAGCCGTCAAGGCGCTCCGGGCTCTCGATCAAGTCGCCAAAGCCCACACGATTATCCAAATCCAGATAAAGGGCCGCGATGCCCCGTTGAATATCCAGATCGATCAGGCAGACCTCCTTGTCCTGCTTGGCATAGTCGGCGGCCAGGAAGCATCCCGCCTGCGCGGCCAAGGTGGTGGCACCGACGCCACCGCCGCCCTTAAGAAACGAGATTACCTTGCCCTTCTTCCCCGCCCCTGCCGTCGTGGCTTTCCGCTTGGAAGCGGCCAGCGACAACGCCGCCTGCAGATCCGCCTTGGTGATCGGCTGCGGCACGAAGTCGACGACACCCAGGCGCATGAGCTGCCGGACATCCTGGATCGTCGCGTCGGGTGCCGTCCCTACGACCGGCACGTCGGGAAAGTATTTGTTGACGATGGTATCGAGAACAGCGATCTCGCTAGCGTCCTTCGGATTGACGTCGAGGATCAGGACATCCAGCGTCTTAAAGATTTCGATTTCCGGCCTGACGTCCTTCAGAGGGCCCACATGGGCCTCGAAGCGAGCGCCATTCATGTCGGTGCATTCCCGATCGAGCTGCAAACCCGACGCCTCGGAACGCATGACCGCGACTACGTGAAGTTTCTGGCCCGCTCCCATTCTTTCGGCGCTCCCTTCGAATAGGGACACAACTGTGTTCGACTTCATTGCCAAGTGACTTCCTGTCGTTAATACCTAAAGATGAATTCAAAACAAATCATTTAAAAGACCCGAACCTGCTCGGCAATTTACGAACTGTCGCGGGCTATCTGTCTTGATCCAGGAACCGACTGCGCCGACGCTTACTATCCGATCGCCCTCGGTCCCTCCTTATCCCTAACCCCGCTACCTCCGGGGATTGTAAGTATCGATCTCCTCCACCGCTTATCATCGCTACGAGTTGTGGGTCGGCTCGGCCGCGAAAGCAGCCGCTGTATCGGGGTTCCACGTTTGACCTACGTATGGCCCCAACCGACCCATTAACTCTTCAAACCTCCAGTTTCTCGCCTCAATCTCCAAGTTAGTCTGACGTGCTTTCCGCTTCGGCCGCCGTCACGGCGCCGCTCTCGTACCGGTCGATGGCGAGTTTGGCACGCTTGGCCTCCAGATCGGGAGCCCCGTCGGACGCATTGGCCGGTGTCGGATCGATGATCGCCACCGCATCGTTGTGCTGAATGGAGTTGCCGAAGCCTGCATTGAGGGGCTGGCTATGGTCATAAAGCGGCCCACCGTTGCAAGCGGCGAGCGTAAAGGATGCGGCCGCCAAGCCTATAAGTGCAATGCGTGTCATGTCTTGCCTCCCTTCGCTCATTTAACGATATGGCCGTAGGCGCCATCGATGCCGCCGGCCGATTGGGCCTCGAAGGCCGAAGCGTTGGAAACGCCGCTGCCCATACCGGATCCCGGGGCCTCCAAGCGACCGAACAAGAATAGGTCCGAATCGGTCGGCGGGATGTATGACTCGGCCGGTGTGGCCAACGTGCCGGCCGGCGAAGGCTGCACCAGGCGCGGCGTCACCATAATCACCAACTCGGTCTCTTGCCTTTTAAAGCCAGTGCTCCGGAACAGCGCGCCAATAATCGGCAGGTCCCCCAATCCCGGAAACTGCTGAATGGTGTCGGAGAAATCGTTCTTCAGCAGCCCCGCGATGGCAAAGGATTGCCCGTCACGCACCTCGACCGTCGTTGACGCCCGCCTGACTAGTAGGCTTGGAATGGCAAACGCGCTACCGCCTCCAATTCCATTATTCCCGTCTCCGATGCCGCCGCCAGTTACGACAACCGATTCCGGCCGGGTCGGGTCGATTGCACTTTCCTCTAGGTCAACCACCAGATTAACCAGTCCGCCATCGAGCACGGTCGGCGTGAAGGCCAGCGAGATACCAAATTCCTTGAACTCCACCGAAATGGCATTTACGTCCTGAGATACTGGTATGGGAAATTCACCGCCGGCCAGAAAGCTTGCCGTATCGCCCGAAAGCGCCGTCAGGTTCGGCTCGGCCAGGGTTCTCGCATGGCCTTTTGCTTCGAGTGCATCGAAGAACAGGCTCATCGTCGTCCCGCCACCGAGGCTGGTGTCGATGGTGCCGGCGGTACCGAAAGCCTGCGCGGACGGCAGCAGACTGCCGCTGACGAAGAAGAAGTCGTCATTGAGGATATTGAAGTTGAAGTCGATATCCCTGCTGAAGCCCCGGTTCACCTCGGCGAAGCGGACCTGAAGCATGACCTGTTGGCTGCCTTGCACGGAAAGGAGATTGGTAATGTTCCCCTCACCGCCGGCAAATCGCGAGGCGATATCCATCGCATGGCTCAACTGAGACGAACCGGAGACGATGCCGCTCAACAGCAAAGAGCCGGCGGCAACCCGTACCTCGATGTTCTCCTCGGGCATGACCTCGAACAGCTTCGCCTTCAGACCGTCGACGTCATAGGAGACGACGAGGTCGAGCACGGCGATGAGTTGCTTGTCGGCGCCGTAAAGGGTAAGGCTCGTCGAGCCGATCGACTTGCCCAGGACATAGACCGAGCGGTCGGTCAAGGCCAGAACGTCGGCAATCTCTGCGTTCCCGACCAGCAAGTCCTTCAGAGGCACGTCGAGCCTCAAGACCTGTGATTTGTTGATCGGTATGATGAACTCGCCCGCGTGCCTGTCCTGACCGCTTACGACGATCACCTGTGGCTGTGCCGCAGCGGGGTCGACGCCGAGCCCGAAGGTGCCGGCCACCGCGAGAGCCAAAACGACCGCGCCGCCGATGGCTCCTCGCAAGTGTCTATCCAAAGGTCGCATGAAAACCCCCAATCTCCCAGTGCACATGATAATGTTCCTTAATATTTTAACCAATTACCACCTAAGATTACATCCAATTACATCTTAATCCAAGCACGCCGTCAAATCGAACTTTCAGCGATACACTCAACCACCAGGTATAGGGGGCCGAATACTGCCGGCCCCCAAATATTTCTACCTGGACAGGTTGCGATCATCCCGCCGCCTCCACTCATCCGCCTTGCTGATCTGCATTGGATGACGAAGAGCTGCCGCCGTCCTTCTGCCCACCCGAGGAGGGCAGAAGATTGACCGGCGATCCACCCGTCACACCGCCGGAGCCCGTCGAGGCGCCGCCCTTTTCAGGCTGTACCTCGTAGCTCGTCGCTTTGAGCGCGCGCACGATACGAACGGCCGAGAGCGGCGATTTACGCGCGGTCACCTTCGTGGCAACCGTACCACCCGACGGCTTTTTCGGCTCGACCTTGCGCGGCGCAGCGGCGATCTGCGGGCGCTCGGCTTCCTGGAGTACCAGGCTCGCCGGCTCCGGCTGCTCGGGAACATTGGCCTCGCCGATCCTCAGATCGCGAATGCTGATGGTCTCCGGCTTGATCGCATCGACGTTCGTGGTGTGACGCAATGCCAGGGACAAGCTGCCCACGCGCTGTGAAAGGACCAGCTTCTGGGCCTGCGTTGGCGTGACCTCGAAGGTGATGGCCCGCACGACACCGGGCTGCTGGCGCGCTTGGTTGGCGTCCTGATCGATACCGAGAACCTTGATATTCTGCATGAAAATATCCGTGACCGGGCTGCCGCCGCGTTCCCGGGTGAGTAGAATGTCCACACGATCGCCTGGAAGCACGAAACCGGCCACACCCGTCACATCGTTGATCCTGATCGTCATCGCACGCATATCCGGCGCAACCAGCGAGGACAGGATGGCCCGGCCACCAAACCCGGAGACCTTGGACTTCAGGATCGGCTCGTTCGGCTCGACGGGACGAAGTACGACCCGCTGCTCCTCGGCGCTCAACAACTCGTCGAAAGAGGCAAAGGCGCCAGCCGGCACTGTCGCCGCCGGCCAGTCGACAAGACGTAGATGCTCGCGCCTGAGCACGTTTCCGAACTGCAGTGCGGTACCCGCCACCACAACCTTGGTAAGCGGAATTTCGGGGGCCTTATTCTCTTGCACAATGACCGGCTGAACTTGGTTTTCCAACCAATTTCGGGCCAGATATACCGACCCACCCGCCAGCAATAAGGCCAGTGCCAGCATCCAAAAGGCGCGCATACGCATCATCTCACTCCTTGACTGCAGGGGCCCGTTTCAAGAAAAAATGAATCCCCCGAGAATCGGAATCCTAACAAACTCTCCTTAGAGCTTAAACACCTTTAAGTAGGAAGCGCCCGGCGACTCGCGCCAAAATTGTTAGCCAAGTCGCCGGGCTGCCAAGTTGTCACAACCTTAGCAGGTCGCGCTCAAATCTTTCGCGTCGCTGATGCAGCTCGCGGCATCAGAGATCGCCCCACTGATGGTCTGACCAAGAAAGATCGTCGCACCAGCAATACCGGTAGTCACGATCGCCAGGATCAGTGCGTACTCAGCAGCTGAAGCGCCACCCTCGTCCTTAACAAACCCAGCCACAAAATTACGAACGTTCGCCATTTGCTAATCTCCCACTTTAAACCTTGCTGTCTTACCCGCCCCACGGCGCTACCAAAAAAACCGGGTCCGAGCCTCCGATCCGAAACAAAGTGCTGTTCAGCCTTTGGCGCCGGACCTTGGGTTGGGTTTTAAATCACGCAGTGTCAATTTATCGTCAAATAGACAAAAATTTTGTAACTTTATTGAAGCATATTTTATTAATTTTTCCCCGCCAGTTTCCATTTCCAAGACCCAATTTCCAGCTTTGTCATCAACAAAAAAGTCGGAAAAATTTCATAGATCATTGGAATCTTTTATTAAACATCACTTTATTGGTTTTCCCGGTGACCTTGAATTTGTTACAGTACTGTCGTAAAACTAGCCTTCTCTAGGGCCTATTATCGCCATAGTTCATACAATTTTATTGATCCAAAAACTCAAAGCTGTGTTCATTCTGTTACCTGATCGACTCCGGCTTGTTGGCCTCCCGCCCATCGACCACAACGTAAGGCGCCGAGCACGACGCGGGAGGGGGTGCAATGGTCGCTCACTCCGCCCCGGCGGAGGCCGGCCACCCCGACTCGGCTAGATTTTTTTCCACCTCCACGCTCTCCGGCAGCCCCAGCCAAGGGGCGATGCGGCGGAGGACGGCCCCGACTACCACCCATAAGCAACACACCACGATGGCCGCGGCGTAGCCGTCGACGGCATAGTGCCAGGCCAGATGAACCGAGCCGATCAAAATGAACAACGCAAAGACGGTGAAGACGATGCCCAACATCCTGGAATGAGCCCAGCCCAGTAGCGCGATTACGGTAACCATGGCGATGTGCATCGACGGCATCGCCGAGATGCCGCCGAACCGTCGTCCTTCGGTCGCCAGGTAACCCTCCCATAGATATGCCTGGACCGCGATCAGGCCGCCGTCGGATCCCTCGTATACCGTCGTGAGGTATTCCATCAGGGGCCCGAAATCACCCGGACTTCCGGTGACCTGCTCGTAGTAGACCGGACCCGCTGAGGAAAAGAGCGTACCGCCGACGCTGCCTATGAGCATCCAGGAAAGGGTAAAAGTCAGGATGTAGCGCATGCGTAGGAACGAATCGGCCAGACTGAAGGTCTGCCAGAAGAGAACGGTGTACATATACAAAAGCCACACGATATAGAGGGCATAGACCACCTTGGTCAGGCCAGGTGTGCCAAGCAGAGGGTGCAGCCACTCCCAAGGTTGTCGGCCGAAATGGATGACCCGATCCAAGTCCGCGAATGCGGGATCCCAGGAAAACGGCGTCACCACCGGTATGAGAACCTTTATGTTGGTGAAGGTGGTGAAGACCAGCGGCAGGACGAAAACGATCGGCACGGCCGGCAGCAACCTCTCCGCCGTCAGGTATTGCGCCCTCATCTTTGACCAGCAATGGCGGGTCAATTTCTCCGGACGTTCGACGACCGCCTCGCGGACGATAAAGATGCCGGCGCCTATGATGATGATGGGCCACAGCATGCGCATGAAAAAATATGAGGTATAGGAGAGCTGTCGGCCCTGCCCTTCACCGAAGTAGGTAATATAGAGATAACCGATCACGACGTACGTCAGACAGATGCCGAGAAAGACGGAATGCTGCCGAAGCATCTTGGTGACCAAGGGGCGCCAGTGGTCCGACCGGGTTCTTATAGTGCTCTCGCTCAACGGCCGTCGACCTCGTTGCTGCAGGCGATTGGACTCATACACATTCAATAGTTGCACTTACACACGGAATGATTAAGCCACTATTATCATGGCTCAGGACTTTCGGCGGCTCCCGGGTCGGCACTTTCCGAGTCGACGGTCAAATCGAGCACTATATGGAGACCATCTGCATCGTTGAGGCGCATGGCAGATTGTAGCGTCTCGGACAATAGCCTTTGCTCGCCGTCGCCCGCCATCTGCCTGGCGATCCTTGCGGCTGCACTTTGCGACCCCAGCGTGCTCTCCAAAAGTGCCACCCTTTGCAACGTAACCTCACGATTGCCGGGCCGCGGGGCCGCAAGCAGCACGAGTTCGCCCTCTAACATATAAAGTCTATATAGGTCTCCCGCGGCCTCGGCCACGGCAAGCCCGCGCTCGAACAGCTGAGCGGCTTGTGTGGGGCGGTCATGGGCCAATAGCGCAAGCCCATCCAGGTAGTCCAGCAGCGCCTCATAGCGCGCGTTACCCAGATCTCCCGCCTCCTCTCTTGCCGCTTCAAGCTCGGCTGCAGCCTCGGTGTAGTGGTCGTCCATCAACAGTACCGCCAGCACGCCGCGGGTTTCTATGGCGTCCAAGGCGAGCCCTTCGTTGAGCGCATCGCTGTGGGCCGCACGGACCGCGGGTATCAGTCTTGCACCGTAAGAACGGCAAAGCCCTCGGCGCGCGAGGAAGATATCCGGCGCCAGCCACGCACCCGCGCCGTGCCAGCCCTCGGCCATGCGTTCGGCACGCCGGGCCGCCCGCACCGCCGAATCGGGATCGCCGAGGGCGAACAGAGCCCGCGCGCGGCAAACCTCGGCCGCCCCCTTGACGTCGCGCAAATCGGGCCCTTCGGCCGCCTGCACGACCGCGCCGGCGCCGTCGAGCGCCGCGGCGAATTGGCGCCGCCACTCGGCGATGCGCACCAGTCCCAGTCGGGCCCGCAGTGTCAGCGCTTGGAGATGGGCCGACCGGGACATCTCTTTCGGCGCAAAGATGGCGGCGACGCTCTCGAAACACTCGGCGGCCTCGTCCAACGCCCCTCGGCGAAATGCGAGACCCCCTGCCGTCAGCCGGAACTCCGCCGCTTCCTGCGGCTTTCCGCTCGCAGCCAAATGCCGGGCGATGGCATCCGACTGCAGGATCTTCTCGCGCCCGTCCAAGAGTTCGCAAGCCTCCGCCATAGCACCATGGAAGGCATGACGGCGCGGCGGCGACATCGCGTTCAACACGGTGTATCGCACCCGGCGATGGCGAAATCGAACCTCCTCGTTACCCACCTCCAGCAAGCTCGCGCCGATCAATTCGTCGACGCTCGCCGCAAAGTCGCCCGGCGAGCATCCGGCGGCCTGCGCCAACAAACCGAGGCCAAGGCGTTCGCCGTGCACGGCGGCCAGCGAAAGTATCTCCTGACCCGCCTGGCTCAAGCTCGAGACTCTCGCCCGGATCTCCCCCTCGACCTCTACCGGAAGATAGCTTTCGTGGTCGGGAATGGCCCCGTTTCGGGCTAACAGATCCATGGCGAGAGCTATCGCCACACGCGGGTTTCCCTGACTGATGTGCCACATCCACTCGATCTGGGCATGTCGAATGGGCTTGAGACCCAGTCGGTTCAACAATTCCCGGCCGAGCGCTTTGGTCTCTTCCTCTGACAGCGGGGACAGCTCCAACAATCGGCAATGCGGCTCACCAAGGAAGAGCGAAAGGCGCATATCGAACCCGACCGATAGTCGAACGTCCCCATGCGGCACGCTGACAAGAACCAGAACCGGGTAGTTCACGATGCGGCGAATCCACAAGAAGGCTTGGTCCAGGTGGGCGCGGTCCAGCCTGTGCAAGCCTTCGAAGGCGATCACCATCGTCAGGCGCCGTGACAGGATCCGCACCAACGTGGCAGCGGCGTCCTTGACCTCCGTCGTGACAGGGCGAGCCTCGGCACCCGGGACCTGGGCTCCTTGCTCTCCCGGTATCCCTTCGCGTAGCAGGGCAAGAGCGTCGCTCCCTTCCGCCGCCAACGCCTGCTCGGGAAGGTTCGATGCTTTTTTTATGATGTGCCCTATCAGATCGTGCCATGGGAACTGGGTCGCCGGTCCCTGTTCGCGGACCGAAATCTGCATAGCCCCTTGCGGATGTTCGGCCATCAAACAAAGGCACAAATGCCGTTTGCCGACGCCTTGCTCGCCCCGTATGACGACAATTCTGCCAAGCCCTTGCGACAGCTTTTTAATTTCATCATCGAGGCTGGCCAGCTCGGTAGCACGACCGATCGCAACGGGGTGGTCCGCGGGTTCGTTCTCTTCCGCGAGCGCTTCGGCCGGCGAGGACTTCGATGGTCTGATCCGCGCCGGACCACGGTCATGCTGTGTTATGCGCTCAACCAATTTTAGCGTTTCTTCGTCGGGCCCAATGCCGAACTCACGCTCCAGGACCGCAGCACATTGCCGGTATTGAGCGATCGCCGCCGACTGCAGACCGCCGCGGGCATACAGTTCGATCAGGGCCCGGTGCAGCTCTTCGCGCGTGGGGTCGTGCTCGAGTGCCCGCTTGCCGACCGCGATGGCCGCCTCCGGCTCGCTCTCCCCGATCAAGGCCATATATTCGGCCGTGGCGCGAATGTAGAGATCCTGGAAGCGGTTGCGGTGGGCCAGCAACCATCCGTCGAAGTCGGAGGACCTGATGTTCAGTCCGGCCAGAAATTCTCCGTCAAACAGATCGATGGCCTCGCGCAACGATTGGCCGGTTCCTTCCTTGATCATGGCCTCGAAACCTTGGACATCCGCGGTAAGTGCGCGCTCATCCAGCGAGATGAGCTCGCGGCCGATCCGCAAGGGCTCCAAGCCGACGCTGGCGAAGACTTTTTTGATGTCCAGCAAGGCCTGACGCAGGCTTTGCCTGGCCCGAGGCTGCGCGTAGTCCCCCCATAGGAGGTTGGCGATCTGCTCGCGTGTGGCCGAGCGCGAGGGCTGACAGGCCAGGTAAGCCAGAAATGCCTCGCTCTTGCGAAGTTGCAAGACAAGCGCCTCGCCGCTCGGAGATTGCAGGCGAAATCCCCCCAGGAGCTTAAGGCTGGCATGGTTCGGCACCGACATCTTTAAGATGCGCCGTCCTTGTTGCGCTTGCTGGTCCGCGGTGTTGCTATGCCGGGCGGCGATGCGCCCGAGCGCGGCAAATACAGGTGCACCGCCGTCCCGGCATCCGGCCCGGCTTCGATTTCAATATGCCCGCCCAGGCGCGAGATAGTCGCGAAGACGGCACTCAACCCTAAGCCCATGCCGGGCGCCGCCTTATCGGATCGAAAGAAAGGATTGATCGCCCTCTCAACGACGTCGGGGCTCATACCGGGTCCCTGATCGCGCACGCTGAGGCGCACGTAATCGCCGGGCGTCAAGGCCGGGCGGGTGGCCACGAAATCGCGGTTCACGCGCAGGTTTTCCGTCTCGATGGTGATCGCCTTGTCAACTCCTGCCGCAGCGCGCGCATTGGCGACGAGCTCGTTCAGACAATCGGCGAGAAGTGCCTGGTCGCTATCGACCGACCAAAGACCGGCCCCGACGACGACCTCCAAACGCCCGCCCTTGTCGTTTTCCCGCGCGGTGCGCGGCAACGAGGAAATCAGGTCGTTGAGGCTCAGTGCCTCGATGTGCGGCGAGCCGGGTGCGATGAGCCGGCGCAGCTTACCGATCAGCAGCGCGGCGCGTCGGCGGTCCATGGTTTTGGCGCCCAGCTCGCTCAAGACCGTCATGAACCTCTCGAAGTCGCTGGCCTCCGTCTCGCCGCCTTTCGCGGGCAACGGCCGACCAAAGACCTTCAGCAGCTCGCCGCAAAACGCCTCCAACCCATTGCCGATCTGTGCCACGCGCTGTGTCATAGCGCGGCTGTGGTCGCGGCGTTTCAGCGATGAGATATCGAGGATCAAGCAGTAGGTCTCCCCGGCCGAACCACTGCTTTCGGTCATCAAGATCCAGCGGTTGCCGCGCAGCCTCTGCTCGATCACGCTGCCGCTCTTGGCGTGCCACTCCAGCCTGTCGCGAAGCCAGGCATCCTCGCGAATGACGGTATCCTCCGCCAGCAGGCGGCGCGCGAATTCCCGTTGAAAGGTCTCATATGGCGTCCCGGCGGCAAAGACCGGCGCCAGCTCCGGCAAAGTCTCTCTGGCCGCCGAATTGGTGAATGCCAGCGCGTCACGGCGATCGAACATGACCAGCGCCGCCGGCAGGTGTTCCCATGGGCGAGCATAGGCCCCCTCGCTTCGAGCATCATAGGCGCTCGCTCGCGTGCCGCCCGGCAAATCGCCGGAGCGCTCCGACGTCCATCTCGACCCAAGAGAGACGACCATCTGCTGTATTTCGAAGGCATGAAAGGGCTTGCTAAGAAAATAGAGCTGATCCAAGGGTGGAGCGCGTTCGGCTAAATCTTTGGGATGTATTTGTAATTCGGACGTGACTAAGACGATAAACAGGCCCTCGTCCAATTCGCGCAGGCGCTCGACGATCGCCGGTGCCCCCGGCTCGCCGCCCGGTTCGACGAAGGCGATGGCAAAAGGCCTCAGCTCCGCCTTGGCCTGCTCGAGCGACCGCAACGCCTCGGCCGGTTTTCGGCACAGCGTCAGATCGACGGCCGGAAAGCCGGGCGGCGGCGCCATGACGCCGGCGACGAGTGCTTCCAGGGCATCGGACCCGACACCCGAACCCTCGGCCAGCGACGGCGTCAGCATCGCCTGGTAATCGCGACGCACCTTGGCCGAGGGTTCCAAAACCAGAACCCGATAGGACGAACTCTCGATCATCTCGTTTTCATGACTTCTGCTCTCGCCCGGCCGCCGGCGCGTCCTTATCGCTCGCCACCGTCTCGAGGCGGGCGAGAAGCGCGTTGACCTCCGTGGCGATCACCCCGACTTCATCGCCAGATCGCATCGAAAGCCGCTTGGCGCTATAGCTATTTTCTTCGGGCATGATCCGCAAGAGTTCCCGCGCCAGGTGCGAGATCGGCCTCAACACCACGCCTTGGATCGCACACAACAGCACGAAGAAGGTCGCCGCGCCGACCAGCAGGCTGTAATCCATCGACTGGCCGAGGCTGGCGCGGGCCGCCACGAACGCTTCCTCGTCTACCGAAATCTCGAGCCAGAACGCCGGCTGGCCGGCGGCATCCTCGAGCGCCGCGCGCAGATGCTGGGGACCCGATGACGAAGGGGGTTCCTGGGCGACCGGATCCGGCTCGTCGATCGGAACGACCCGCAAGATGCCACCCACCAGGGTTTCCCATCGCGCGATCTCCGTCGCGTCGATAAAGCGCAGCATGGCGAGATGTCCCACCACTGCCGCACCGTAAACCTCATAGATGAGGGGCTTGACCGTATAATAGGCCGCGCGCCCGGCAACGGCGACGATACCGGTCGGCGGCGCTTCGTCGCGCGGCAGGCGTTCCATCGCCTGCGCGAGGAACACCTCCAACTCGTCGGGATTGACCGAGAAGCTCGCCAACCGTGCCTCTGACAGGGCGCCCCAGAGCAGCGCGCCCTTGGTGTCGTAGAGCCCGAAAAGATCGATATCCTCCGCCAGGAGCGTCCCGGTGACCATGTCGGCAAAGGGATAGTCCGCGCTCGGACGCGCGGCATAGGAGGCCGTTTCGGGCCAGGCGGCCCAGTCGCGCGCATAGTCGCTGAGTTCGCGCTGCCCGTCCGCCGCCGCGGCCTTGGCCCGCCGAAGGCGGTCGACCGCGGCCTCGCGCTCGGCCACGAGGAGCCCGGGCAGGGCCACCTTTCCCAGGATTGAGAATTGGGCCAGTACCGAGACAACCATTACGGCGGCGATCAAGAGGAGCGACTTGAGGCCAAGTGACATGATTGCACCTTCGGCAGTTCGCGTGTCGGTCCCACTACTCGCGGGTCAGGCTATGGCCGCATGACCCGAGCGGTGCCAAGTACATGGGGACACACCCTAACGGCAAATACCACCGGAAGGTTAACGAGACGCAGGCTCAATGGGCTCCATGGGCACCGCAGCGGCGCTCCCGTCAGCGATGCTTCCACTGCGGTTTGCGCTTCTCCGCGAAGGCCCGCATGCCCTCCTTCTGGTCTTCAAGCGCGAAAGTCGAATGGAACAGGCGTCGTTCGAACCGCACCCCTTCGCTAAGAGTCGTCTCGTAGGCGCGGTTGACGGCCTCCTTCGCCATCATCGTCGCCGGACGCGACATGGACGCGATCGTCTCGGCGGCCCGCATCGCCTCGTCCATAAGCTTGTCCGGCGCCACGACGCGGCTGACCAGCCCGGCGCGCTCGGCCTCTGCGGCGTCCATCATACGCCCGGTCAGGCACATATCCATGGCCTTCGATTTGCCGACGAAGCGGGTCAGGCGCTGGGAACCGCCGACGCCGGGAATTACCCCCAGCGTGATCTCCGGCTGTCCGAATTTCGCGTTCTCCGCAGCGATGATGAAGTCGCACATCATGGCGAGCTCACACCCTCCGCCCAGGGCGTAGCCGGCGACCGCCGCGATGACCGGCTTGCGGCAGTGGTTGACGCGCTCGTGGGTCGTGCTGATGAAGTCCTTGCCATAGACCTCCGCGAAGGTCATCGGCTCCATCTCCTTGATGTCCGCACCCGCCGCAAAGGCCTTCTCCGACCCTGCGATCACCATGCAACCGATGTCGTCATCGGCCTCGAACAGGTCGAGGGCCACCGCGAGCTCTTCGGTCAGGGCGATGCACAGAGCGTTAAGCGCATGGGGACGATTGAGAGTGATGAGCCCGACGGGGCCGCGGGTCTCGACGATGATGTTTTCATAAGCCATAAAAATCCGCCTCGTTAACGGTTGTCGAAAGTACCAAAGTGCGTCACCCGAGCGGCACGCCTAGGCGCCGCGAAAGGGCGCGCGAACGGGCGCAGAAGGTAACCCTCCCGCCGGCAAGCGTCCATCAATTTTGGCCTTCCGGAGAGCCGCGCCCCGGAGCACGCGTGGGGGGCGCCTGAGGGCGCACGCGGGGAACACGCGGTCGGCCCCCGCTCGTGCCCTTCGCCCTTACCCATCGTGGCGGGTGAGGCTCTCCATCTTCGCGCGATCCATTATGTAGAGGTTCCGACCCTTTCGCCGCACCAACTCTTCCGAGTAGATGTGGCTCATGGCGCGGGCGACCGTCTCGCGGGTCGTGCTGACGCGGCTCGCCACCTCACGCAGCGGCGGCAGAGGGCGCACCACCCAGAGCCCCGGCACCGCCGCGTCGGGCTGGGCCATGCGCAATAACTCGGAATAGACCCGCTGCGAGGCGGCCAGGGTGCTGAGTTCCATGATGCGGATGTCGCTCATCCGAACGATGGCCGCAAGCGAGCGCAGGACCCGCAACGCCACCCCCGGCTGGCGCTCCAGCAGGGTCAGGAAATGCTGCGAGGAAAGCTCGGCGATGAGGCTCGCCTCCGCCGCCACGATGGTCGCCGAGCGCGGACCTCCGTCGATCGCCGCCAACTCCCCGAAACTCTCCCCCGGGCCGAGGCTGGCAAAGACCACCTCTCGGCCCGCCGGCGTTACGTTGAGCACGTTTACCCGGCCCTCGGCCACGAAATAGACCTCACCGCTGGCGCTATCCGCCTCGATCACGGTCTGACCTTTGCGGTAGGGCCGCCACCGGCATAAATGTTCCATGCGCCGGATCTCGCTCTCGTCGGCGTTCTTAAGGAGACGCATCCTGGCGAGGCCGCGATCCGTCCCGTCCCCGTTCATGTCTCTCCTCCAGCCCCGGCCGCGCGCGGATCATCTTTACAACCTATTCGGATCATTGTCGCTCAGCTTTACCCGCTCAACAAGCCGCCGAACGACGGACCCCGTCATGCGTAATCGAGCGGCAAGGCGGTGGTCGACTTGATCTCCTCCATCGCGAAGTTGGCGCTCACGTCGGCGAAGTCCGCGGACGAGATCAACTCCTTATAGACCTTGTCGTATCCCGCGATATCGGGGACGACGATGCGCAGCAGATAATCGATGTCGCCGCTGAGCCGATGCACCTCGACGATCTCGGGAATGCGGTCGGCGGCTTGGGCGAAAGTTTCGAGCCAGTCCGTGTCGTGCCGGTTCGTGCGCACCCGCACGAAGGCGGTAATGCCCAGGTTTATCTTCCGCGGGTCGACCAGCGCGACCCGGCGGGTGATGATACCGGCCTTCTCCAACCGCTGCACCCGGCGCCAGCAAGGCGTGCTCGAAAGACCGACCTTCTCCGCAAGCTCGGCAACGGAGAGCGAAGCGTCGCGCTGCAGCCAATGAAGGATGTTCTTGTCGATGCGGTCCAAGAATTTTTTTCCTTATTATTGTACAATCGTAGGAGTATATCCTAATATTTAGCAGAAACTAAAGCAAATAGAGTAAGCTTTTTCTCCCGAATACAGATAAATTTCCTGAGAGCTCAGCAGCGCATCCTTTGGGAGTCCAGCATGGTTCCGAGCAAGCTTTTTACCGCCCACCCGGCCTCGGTCGGCGAGACCTATGGCGAGCACATGGTAATGGCGACTGGCTTTTCTGTGCGGCTGCTTCTGGCGAGCATGGCGTGCCTGGTCCATGCCGTGTTCCCGTTTCTGTTCGTTAAGACCGGGAGCGGCATGATCACGCAACTGCATGACCGGATGGTCACCAACCGTGTGCGCAAGTCCCTGAGCGGCGGTGGCGAGGCGGTTCGCAGCACCTGAGGATCATTGATTCTCCAAGCTGGAAGATACCACCTCCGAGAGACGGGCATTTCGCCCGGCGGCACATTACTCTAAAACATCCATCAGACGGCCCCGATGCCGAGGCCTGCCGCAAGGGGGATGCCCCGATGCTCGACCCGAGGGAACTGGCCCTGCGCCAGGAAATCATCGATACCTGTCGGACGTTGGACGCGCGCGGCATCAACCAGGGAACTTCCGGCAACGTCAGCGCGCGGTGGGACGCCGGCATGCTGATCACCCCCTCCGCCCTGCCCTACGACGAGATGCGCCCGCAGGACCTGGCCTTCCTTCCATTGGAGGGCGACGAACCGTCGCAGGGCCCAAGACCGCCCTCCAGCGAGTGGCGTTTCCACCGCGATATTCTGGCCAGCCGGAGCGAGGTCGGGGCGGTGGTGCACACCCACTCCACCTACGCGACGGCGCTGGCCATTCTCGGCGAGCACATTCCGGCGCACCACTACATGGTCGCCGTGTCCGGCGGCAACTCCATACGCTGCGCGCCTTATGCAACCTATGGCTCCGCGGAACTCTCGCAAAACGCGTTGCGGGCGCTCGAAGGGCGCACCTGCTGCCTGCTGGCCAATCATGGCGTCATCGCCACCGGCCCGAACCTCAAGAAGGCCCTCTGGCTGGCCGGCGAAGTCGAGACCCTGGCAAAGCAATGCGTGATCGCGCGCCAACTCGGCGAGCCCTATATCCTGAGCGATGAGGAGATGGAGCGCGTGCTCGAGAAGTTCGCCGACTACAGGCTGAGCGGCGATTGAGCGAGGCAAGTCACGCGGTCCTGATATGCGCTTGACCGCCTGATCGGCTATCGTCGCTCGGAGGGCGAAGACGCACCGCAGAGGACGCAGATGGCCAAGATCCTGCTGGTCGAAGACAACGACATGAACCGGGATATGCTATCCCGGCGGCTGGTCCGCGAGGGTTACGAGGTGGTGGCCGGCGAGGACGGCGCCGAAGGCGTCGCCAAGGCGGCCGGCGAAAGGCCCGATATCATCCTTATGGACATGGGACTGCCGGTCATGGATGGCTGGGAGGCGACCCGGGCAATAAAGGCCGACCCGCGGACCGCATCCATTCCGGTGATCGCCTTGACCGCCCATACGACGGCGAGCGACCGGCAAATGGCCTTCGAGGCCGGCTGCGACGACTACGACACCAAGCCCATCGAAATGGCGCGCCTTCTGGGGAAGATCGAGCACCTCTTGCGCGGCGCCGGGTCATGAGCCCACACCGTTAAGGAGACGACGACAATGTCCCGACTTTTCATCGCGGCGCTGCTGGCCGCCGCCACGGCGGCCGGCGCGAGTTTCCTATCGAGCCCCGCGGCGGCCGGCGAGGACGTTCTTTCCAGCGGCCGCTTCCAAGGCCTCAACGGTCACGCGACCGAGGGCTCGGTGGTCATCAAGCAGACGGATGACGGCGCCGTTGCCGTCCTGGAGGAGGACTTTTCCTTCGACGGCGCGCCCGATCCCAAGCTCGGCTTCGGCAAGGACGGTACCTACGACCGCGCCTCGACGATTACCCATTTGAGCCAGTTGAACGGCCATCAGGTCATCGAGATTCCGGGCGGCGTGGACGTCTCCGGTTACAACGAGTTCTACGTCTGGTGCGAGCGCTACAAGGTGCCTCTGGGCGTTGCCAAGCTGAAATAGGGCCGAAAGCCGGGCCCACCTCTATCCGTCGGGCGCCAAGGGCAGCGCCAGGGGCGCGACCTCGTGGCCCGGCCTGCCGCTCCAATGCTTGGCCGGCACCTCCGCCTCCGCTTTGCCGCGCAAGGTCTCCAAGCGCGTCAATGCGGCGGCGAGGTCGAGGGTCACCACCTCGCCGTCACGGACCACCTGCTTTCCGTCGACATAGACGTCCCGCACGGCGCGCTCGGCCGCCGCGAAGATGAGACTGCGCAGCGGATCGCGCAGCGGCTGCATGGTGGGCGCATCGAGATCGACCAGGACGACGTCGGCCTTGGCGCCGGGTACCAGACGGCCGATGTCCTCGCGATCCAAGGCTTGGGCGCCGCCGACCGTGGCGGCCGCGAAAACGTCGGCGGTCGTCGTCCCTTCGACCCGTCGCTCGGCAACGCGTCCCAGAAGGCACGCCAGGCGCATCTCCTCCAGCATGTTGTGGGGAAAGGTATCGGTGCCGAGCCCGAGCGGAATGCCGGCATCCCGGTAGCGCGCGAAGGACTCCAGCAACATGCCATGGCGCACGAAGACGTTCGGGCAATGGGCCACGGCGGCGCCGCTGGCCGTGAGGCGCTGAAAGTCGTCCCGCTCGCCCCAATAGATCCAGGAGTGGCTGTCGATGAAGATGCAGTGCGCGACGATCGTGCCCGGTCCCAGCAGGTCGAGGCTGGCGAGCCATTCCAGGGGCGTCATGCCATGGCGCCGGGTGATCTCGTGGAATTCGACCAAGCTCTGCGCGGCGTGAATCTGAAACGGCACGCCGCGTTCGCGCGCCGCCGCGAGGCTGGCCTTCAACAGCTCGGGCGTGCAGGTGTCGATCTGCGCCGGGGTGACCATCGCCCCCAGTCGGCCGCTTTCGTGGTTCAGGGCCCGGTCGATCACCTCCAGCGCCGCGCGAAAGGACGCCTCGCCGCCATCGGGGCTCCAGTCGTAGGTCACCTCGTGCCCGTTGTCGCAGCGCCAGCGCGCCGAGCGGTGCATCGGTGCGACGATGCCGCGCAGGCCGCTTGCCGCGAGCAGCTCCAGCCAACCGGGATAGGGCACCGACAGGTCGACCAAAGTGGTGACCCCGCTTTTCAGCAGCTCGGCATAGGCCACCTCGGCACAGACGCCCATCCCGGCCTCATCGGGCCCGTAGACCGGCATGTAGTCGAAAAGACCGCTCATGCCCAGGCGCGGATTGCCGAGGTCCTCGAAGAAGCCCTTGCCCAGAGGCTCCGAGAGGGGATGCGAATGGATGTTGACCAGCCCCGGCATGACCATCAGCCGCTCCCCGGCGATCACCTCGTCGGCCGGCCCCTCGTAGCCGGGCCCGACATGCACGATGCTGTTGCCGCGGAAGGCCAGGTCGCAGTCGCGCCGGTATTCGTGCCCGCCCGTCGCCTCGTCCCAGGCGACCAGCCAGGCGGCGTTGCGGATCACCGTCGTCTTGTTCGTCTCGTCCATGAAGCGCTCCCTCTCTCACCAACCTCGACGCTAGACCTTAGAGTATTATCCGATCCTGTCGAACTGCCACCCCGGAGTATCGGTGCCGGCGTTCGCGGCACTTGAGCGGCGGGCCGCTTTCGGTTATGGCAGCGCTTCGCGGTACCGATGAGCGGCGTACGGCGCGGAGGAGGAGAGCAGCGGCCATGGTCGGCGAGACGATGCAGGTGCGGGTCAACAAGATCGCGCAGGAAGCCGAGGACATCCGGTCCTACGAGTTCGTCGACCTGGAGGGTCGCGAGCTTCCGCCCTTCACGGCGGGGGCCCACCTCGACGTTCATCTGCCGGGCGGGCTGGTCCGGCAATACTCGCTGGCCAACGATCCGACCGAGCGCCACCGCTATGTGGTGGCGGTCCTGCACGAGCCGCAGGGGCGCGGCGGCTCCGCCGACCTGCACAGCCACGTCCGCGAAGACGACACGCTGACCATATCGCACCCGCTCAACAACTTTCCCCTCGCCCCGGACGCGGCCAAGCACCTGCTGATCGCCGGCGGCATCGGCATCACGCCGATCCTTTCCATGGTGCGCGAGCTGCAGCGGCGCGGCGTCGACTACCACCTGCACTACTGCACCCGCTCGCCGGAGAAGACGGCCTTTGCCGACCTGCTCGCCACGCCGCCCTTCGACGGCCGGGTGTCCTTTCACTTCGACGGCGGGGACCCCGCCAAGGGGCTGGACGTGGCAGCCCTACTGCGCCCTTACGAGATCGGCCAGCACCTCCATTGCTGCGGGCCGACGGGATTGATGACGGCGGTGCGCGACGCCGCCGCGCACTGGCCGAGCGGCAGCGTGCATTTCGAATACTTCGCGGTCGATCCGGACCTGGCCGCCGGAAGCGGCATCGACGCGCTCTTCGAGGTGGAGATCGAGAGCACCGGTGCGGTCCATCAGATCCCCGCCGAGCAGACCATCTTGGACGTTTTGCGCGTGGCCGGGCACGATCTGCCGAGCGCCTGCGAGGAAGGGATCTGCGGCACCTGCATCACCGAGGTGGCGCGCGGCGATCTCGACCACCGGGACATGGTCCTGGACGACGACGAGCGTGCCGCGGGGGACCTCATGACCATCTGCTGCTCGCGCGGCAAGGGACGGATTGTCCTGAAGCTTTGACGAGCCCACACCCTGGCCTGCCGTGGATCGGCGGCCTATGATATTGTGGCGGCGCCCGGGAGGTGAACATCCCGCTTTTGCACAGGATTATTTTATGTGAGCATGGGCTTCGCTATCCGCTTTTCGGAGCGGAGCGCCGCCAGGACAGGGTTAAGCAACAAAAACAGGGAGACAAAGACCAATGCGATTGCGCAGTCTGACATTCCCATTGGCGGGAATGGCGGCCATGTTTGCCGTGGCCGCGACGGCGGTGCCTGCAGGCGCCGATGTCGAATCGAGGGACCCGATCAAGCTCACGCTCCATGACTGGACGGGGCAGCTGATCACCACCAACATCATGGGCGAGGTGTTGAAAAACGCCGGCTACAACATCCAATATGTTCAGGCCGACTACATCGCCCAGTTCGCCGGCCTCAAGTCCGGCGACCTGCACGTCGCCATGGAGATGTGGGAGACTACCGGCCGCGACGCGATGGATGAGGCCACGGCGACCGGCAAGGTCGAAAACCTGGGCGAGACCGGCATGCAGGCCATCGAGGAATGGTGGTATCCGGCCTATATGAAGGAGCTGTGTCCCGGACTGCCCAACTGGGAGGCGCTGAACGACTGCGCCGAGGCTTTCTCCATTCCCGAGACGGCGCCGCGTGGGCGCTACCTCGGCGGGCCCGTCACCTGGGGCGGCTTCGACGACGAACGCGCCGAGGCGCTGGAGCTCGACTACGAGGTGGTGCACGCCGGAACCGACGCGGCGCTGTTCGCCGAGTTGGAGTCGGCTTATCAGCGCAAGGCGCCGGTCCTGCTTTGGGTCTATGCGCCGCACTGGGCGCCGGTGAAGTTCGAAGGCGAGTGGGTGGAGTTTCCCAAGTACACGGCCGAGTGCTACCAGGACCCGTCATGGGGCACGAACCCCGACATGGCCTATGACTGCGGCAAGCCGCGCGGGCCGATCTGGAAGGTGGCCTGGGCCGGCCTCAAGGACAAATGGGCGGGCGCCCACAAGGCGATCGTGAACTTCAACGTCGGCAACGACGAGATGGGCGCGATGGTCTCCGCCGTGGACCTGGAAGGCCGCAAGCTCGACGACGTGGTAGCCGAATGGATGGCCACCAACGAGGATCGCTGGAAAGCCTGGATCGAATAGGCTTTTTTCGAGACTTCGATCGGGGCCCTTGGCCGGAACGCGTGAACGAGCGCGCCCGGTCAAGGGTTTCGGTTGCCTTTTGGTATTAGTTGCGCTTGCAGGGGCAGCAGTACGAATATTTCCGGCGACCTATCCATGGACACTGCCAACGCCAAACTCGTCTGCCGCGACGTCTGGAAGCTGTTCGGCCCCGGTGCCGAGGCCTTTCTGCGCTCCCATTCGCAGCCGCCGAGCTTCGCGGAGATCCAGCAAGCCGGGCTGATCGGCGCCGTGCGCGCCACCAATTTGGAGGTTCGCGAGGGCGAGATCTTCGTCATCATGGGCCTTTCGGGCTCCGGCAAGTCGACCTTGGTGCGGCTCCTATCGCGACTGATCGACCCCACCGGCGGCGAGATCCTCTTCGAGGGACGCGACCTGCTGGCCCTGTCCAATAAGGAGATGATCGACATCCGCCGGCATCGCATGGGCATGGTGTTTCAGCACTTCGCCCTGCTGCCGCACCTGACCGTCCTCGGCAATGTCGCCTTCCCGTTGGAGGTTCAAGGCGTCGACCGCGTAACACGGGGAAAACGCGCCCACGAGGTCATCGAGCTGGTCGGCCTGAAGGGGCGCGAGGACTACTACCCGCGTGAGCTTTCCGGCGGGCAGCAGCAGCGCGTCGGGATCGCCCGTTCGCTCGCCGTCGAGCCGGACCTGTGGTTCCTGGACGAGCCCTTCTCGGCCCTCGACCCCCTCATCCGCCGCGAGATGCAGGACGAATTCCTGCGCCTGCAACGCCTGCTGGCGAAGACCATCGTTTTTATAACCCACGACTTCGACGAGGCCATTCGCCTGGCCGACCGGATCGCCATCATGAAGGACGGGGCCATCGACCAGATCGGCACGCCGGAGGAGCTGGTGACCTCGCCGGCGACGGACTACGTCGCGGAGTTCACCCGCGAGGTCGCGCGCGCCAAGGTGCTCTCGCTGGCCAGCATCATGACGCCCAAGTCGGCCGACGGCGATCAGTACGCCGGTTCGTTTCCGGCCTCGACGAAGATCGCCGACGCGGCGCCCGATCTTCACGAAAGCGCCCTGCCCTTTGCCGTGGTCGACGACGCCGGCAAGGTGATCGGGCACATCGCCAGGGAAGACGTGATCGCGGTCCTCATGGGTCAGGGGACGGACTGAACCATGGCCCAAGTCGGCAAGGCGGACGACGCAAACGCCGGGCCCGAGAGAGGCGAACGGCTCTGGTACTTGCGCCCCTTTAGCCTTGCCTGGGGTGCCCTCATCGCGGCGACGGCGCTGCTGATGATGGCCGGCGGCAAGGAGATCGGCTGGGCCTTCAAGGTGCCGCGCGAGCTGCGCCTGCCGCTGCGCCACCAGATCTCGGACCTCATGGATTGGTTGATCAACTCCGCCGATCTGGGCCTCTTCACCTTTTACGAGTTCACCCGCGGGATCGCCTGGCTGATGCAAATCCCGCACCGTCTTGCGACCAGCATATTCTCGACCGGCTTCCTGCAGGGTCAGGGCTCGGACGCGATCAAGCTGACGCCGTCGCTGTCGTGGATCGCCGTCATCGTGGTAGTCGTGGTGCTGGGGCGGTATGCGCGGGACTGGAAGCTGGCGGCGCTGGTCGGCGGCTGCTTCACCTATCTGGCGGTGTTCGGCCAGTGGGACAGCGCCATGATTACCCTCTCGTCGATCCTCATCGCCGTGCCTTTCGGCGTCGCCGGCGGCCTGTTTTTCGGCGTGCTGGCCTTTCGCTGGCGTTGGGCCGAGCGGATGATCATGCCGATCCTCGACCTCATGCAGACGGTGCCCGTGTTCGCCTATCTGGTGCCGATCCTGTTCTTGTTCGGCTTCGGGCCGGTGGCCGCCATGATGGCCACCATCATCTATGCCATGCCGCCGATGGTCCGCGTCACCGCGCTGGCGCTCAAGCAGGTGCCGAGCGAGATCCGCGATCTCGGCGACATGACCGGCTGCAACGGCGCGCAGATGCTCTTCAAGGTGCTGATCCCCTCGGCCATGCCCTCTTTGATGGTCGGCGTCAACCAGGTCATCATGCTCTCGCTCAACATGGTCATCATCGCCTCGATGATCGGCGCCGGCGGCCTGGGCTACGACGTGCTGGCGGCGCTCCGGCGCCTCGACATCGGCACCGGCATCGAGGCCGGCGTGGCGATCGTCGTCCTGGCCATCGCGCTCGACCGCCTGAGCCAGGCCTTCGCCAAGAAGCAGCCGCCGGCGCGCCGTGAGAGCGCCAACCTGAACTGGGTCCAGCGTCATCCCTATCTGGCGGTCAGCCTCGCGGTGATCACGGTGACGGTGCTGTTCAGCTTTCCCTACGCCGCGCTGGAGCGCTATCCCGAGGCGCTGACGATCACCACCGGGACCTTTTGGGGCCGCGTGGTCGCCTATATCAACATCAACTATTTCGACCAGCTTGAGGCCTTCAAGACCTTCTTGCTGTTGAACATGCTGATCCCTTTCAAGCGCTTCCTGCTGTCCCTCCCCTGGCCCATGGTGGTGCTCGCCGTGGGCCTTGCTGGCTTTCAGCTCGGCGGCCTGCGGCTCGCCCTGGTGACCGGACTGCTGGCCCTCTTCGTGGCGCTCGTCGGTCTGTGGGCGAAGGCGATGGTCACCATCTATCTTTGCGGCATATCCGTCGCCTTCGCCTGCCTCATCGGCATTCCGGTCGGCATCGTCGCGGCCCAACGGGCGCGCTTCGGGCGCGTCACCGAGGTCGTCATCGACACCCTGCAAACCCTCCCCTCCTTCGTCTACCTGATGCCGGTGGTCATGCTCTTCCGGGTGGGCGACTTCGCAGCGATGATCGCCGTGGTCGCCTATGCCCTGGCGCCGGCGGTCCGTTACACCATGCACGGCATCCGGCAGGTGAACCCGCAATTGGTCGAGGCCGGGACGGTCGCCGGCTGCACGCCCTTCCAGGTGCTGACCAAGATAAAGCTGCGTCTCGCCCTGCCGGAGATTCTGCTGGGCATCAACCAGACCATCATGCTCGCCCTTTCGATGTTGGTCATTACGGCCCTCGTCGGGACCCGCGATTTGGGCCAGGAGGTCTATATCGCGCTCACCAAGGCGGATACCGGGCGCGGCATTATCGCCGGCCTGTCGGTGGCCTTCATCGCCATCATCGCCGACCGGCTGATCACCGCCGGCGCCGGGCGCGCCAGGGCGCGCCTGGGCATGGACTAGCGGCGGGGAAAGGCCATGCACGAAGACATCCAAAAACGCGTCGAGGCCCTGCCCTGCTGGAGGGGCGCGGTCACGGCCGAGCTCCTGGGCGGCGGCATCACCAACGTGAACGTCAAGGTCCGTGACCGCGGCGAGGCCTTCGTCGTGCGCCTGGGCGGCGACATTCCGGTGCACCAGGTGATGCGCTTCAACGAGCTGGCGGCCAGTCGCGCCGCTCACGCCGCCGGCCTGTCGCCGGAGGTAATCCATGCCGAGCCCGGCGCGCTGGTCATCCGCTTCATCGACGGGCGGGTCTATGGCGAAGCGGAGGTGCGCGACGAGGCGAACCTGCCGCGCATCGTCGATCTGGTGCAACGCTTTCACCGCGAGGTCGCCAAGCACCTGCGCGGGCCGGCGCTGGTCTTCTGGGTGTTCCACGTGCTGCGCGACTACGCGCACAGCCTCGGCGAGGGCGGCAGCCAGCACCTGGGCAAGCTGCCGCGGCTGATGACCATCGCCGAGCAGCTGGAGCGGGCCGTCGGGCCGATCGATCTGGTCTTCGGGCACAACGACCTGCTGGCCGCCAATATCATCGACGACGGCCGGCGGCTGTGGCTGATCGATTTCGACTATGCCGGCTTCAACAGCCCGCTCTTCGACCTGGCCAACCTGGCATCCAACAACCAGCTTGCCGAGGATCAGGAACGGCGCCTGCTCGATAGCTATTTCGGCGGGCCGACAGAGCCCCAGCGCTGGCGCGCCTATTCGGCGATGAAATGCGCCTCCCTCCTGCGCGAGACCATGTGGTCGATGGTCTCGGAGATCCACTCGACACTCGACTTCGACTACGGCGCCTATACCGCCGAGAACCTCGAACGATTCGAGCGAACACTCAGCGCTCTCGAACAGGACCTTGATTTGCAATGAATTCCCCCCTTCCCTCTCATGCCGATATCGTCATCATCGGCGGCGGCATCATCGGCTGCTCGACGGCCTATCACCTGGCCAAGGAGCACAAGGCGGAGGTTTTGCTGCTGGAGCGCGGAAAGCTCACCTGCGGCTCCACCTTCCATGCCGCCGGGCTGGTCGGCCAGTTGCGCTCGAGCGCCTCGATCACCCAGCTCCTGAAGTATTCGGTGGAGCTCTATCAAACGCTGGAGGACGAAACCGGCCTGGCCACAGGATGGAAGCAGAACGGGGGCCTGCGGCTGGCCAACAACGAGGAGCGCTGGACCGAGATCAAGCGCCAGGCGACGACGGCCCATTCCTTCGGCCTGGAGATGCACCTGCTCTCACCGAAAGAGGCGCGTGAGCTCTGGCCGCTGATGGACGCCGGCGACCTGGTGGGCGCCGCCTACCTGCCGACCGACGGCCAGGCCAATCCCTCCGACATCACCCAGTCGCTCGCCAAGGGGGCCCGCCTGCATGGCGCGCGCATCGTCGAGGATGTGAGCGTCACCGGCGTACGGGTCGAGAACGGGCGCGTGGCGGGGGTCGAGACCTCGCAGGGGACCATCGCTTGCGAGAAGCTGATCAACTGTGCCGGCCAATGGGCCAAGGAGGTCGCAAGGCTCGCCGGCGTCTCGGTTCCCTTGCAGTCCATGCAGCACCAGTACCTGGTGACCGAGACCATCGCCGGGGTGACGCCCGATCTGCCGACCCTGCGCGATCCGGACCGCCTGGTCTACTTCAAGGAGGAGGTCGGCGGCCTGGTGATGGGCGGCTACGAACCGAACCCCATGCCCTGGGCCGAGGACGGCATTCCGCAAGGCTTCGTCTTCTCGTTGCTGGACCCCGACTGGGACCACTTCGAACAGCTCATGGAGCAGGCCCTGATCCGTGTGCCAGCCCTGGAGACGACAGGCGTCAAGACGCTGACCAACGGGCCGGAGTCCTTCACCCCCGACGGCAACTTCATCCTCGGCGAGGCGCCGGAGGTCAGGCACTACTTCGTCGGCGCCGGCTTCAACGCCTTCGGCATCGCCTCGGCCGGCGGCGCCGGTAAGGCGCTCGCCGCTTGGGTGACGACCGGCGAGCAGCCGATGGACCTGTGGGTGGCCGACATCCGGCGCTTTTCGACCCTGCACCGCGACGAAGATTGGGTGCGCGCCCGCACCGTCGAGGCCTGCGCCAAGCATTACACCATGGCCTGGCCCTTCGAGGAGTATAGCAGCGGCCGGCCGCGCCTCACCTCGCCGCTCTACGAACGGCTGAAGGCGCGCGGCGCCAGCTTCGGCTCGAAGCTAGGCTGGGAACGGCCGAACTGGTTCGCGCCCGAGGGCATGACGCCCGAGGATCGCTATTCCTTTGGCCGCCAGAATTGGTTCGATCCTGTCGGCTCGGAGCACCGGGCTTGCCGCGAGCAGGTGGCCCTGTTCGACCAAAGCTCCTTCGCCAAGTTCGAGCTGAAAGGCAAGGACGCCGCGCCGGCCCTCGCCTGGATCTGCGCCGGCGAGGTGGACAGGCCCGTCGGCCGTCTGATCTACACCCAGATGCTGAACTCGCGCGGCGGCATCGAATGCGACCTGACGGTCGGGCGCATCGGCGAGGACGCCTATTACATCGTCACCGGCACCGGCTTTCGCACCCACGATTTCGCCTGGATCCGGCAGAACATTCCGGCCGGTCTGGAGGCGCGGCTCACCGACGTGACCGAGGACTGGGCGACGCTCTCGCTCATGGGCCCCCGGTCGCGCGACCTCCTCTCGGCGGTGAGCGAAGCCGATTTCTCGAACGCCGCCTTTCCCTTCGCCACCCTGCAAGAAATCGAGATCGCCGGGCATAGGGTGAGAGCGCTGCGCATCACCTACATGGGCGAGCTCGGCTGGGAGCTGCACATCCCAATCGACCTGTCGGGCGAGGTCTACGACGCGCTGGTCGCCGCGGGCGCGCCTTTCGGGCTGGCGAACGCCGGCTACCGCGCCCTCGAAAGCCTGCGCCTGGAGAAGGGATACCGGGCCTGGGGGGCCGATATCACGCCCGGCGACTCGCCCTTCGAGGCGGGGCTCGGCTGGGCCGTGGGCCTCAAGTCCAAGGGCGATTTCCTCGGCCGCGAGGCGGCGGAAATCGCGGCCAACAGTCCGAAGAAGAAGCTCCTCGCCTGCTTCACCGTGGACGACCCTTCGGTGGTGCTGCACGGCCGCGAGACCATCGTGCGCGACGGCAAGCCGGTCGGCTACCTCTCCTCGGCCGGGTGGGGCTACAGCGTCGAGAAGAACATCGGCTATGGCTACGTAAGGAACGGCGCGGGCGTCGACCGCGACTACCTGACCTCGGGGCGCTACGAACTCGAGGTTGCCTGCGAGCGGGTGGCCGCCGAGATCCACCTCGGGCCCCTCTACGACCCGAAGATGGAACGGATCAAGGCCTGAGCTAAGGGGCTGCTGGGAGAAGGGCGATGGCCGGACAGCAAGCACGAATCGTCATCGTCGGCGGCGGCGCCATCGGCTGCGCGCTCGCCTACCACCTGGCACGCCGGGGCGAGGCGGACGTGCTGCTGCTGGAAAAGGCACAGATGACGCACGGCGCGACCTGGCATGCGGCCGGCCTGGTCGGCCAGCTCAGGGGCAAGAAGAACCTGACCCGCCTGATGCAGAACTCGGTGCGGCTTTACGACCGCCTCGCCGAGGAGACCGGCCAGGACATCGGCTGGAAGAAGGTCGGCTCGCTGCGCATCGCCGCCTCCGAGCCGCGGTTGAGCGAAATCAAGCGCGCCATGACCCAGGCCCGCGGCTTCGGCTTCGAGGCCGAGCTGATCTCGCCCAGCGAAGCCAAGGAGCGCTTTCCCTATATGTCGACGGCGGGCGTCGTGGGCGCCGCCTACATTCCTTCGGACGGCTACGTCGATCCCTATGGCCTCACCCAAGCCTATGCCAAGGGCGCGCGGGCCGGAGGGGTCACCATAAAAGAGGGCGTGCGCGTCACCGGGTTCAAGCGGCAAGGCCGCCGGATTACCGCGGTGGAGACCGATCAAGGACCGGTCGACTGCGAAGTCGTGGTCAACTGCGCCGGCCTCTGGGCCAAGCCGGTGGGCGAGATGGCCGGCGTGCGGCTGGCGGCGGGCGTCGTCGAACACCAGTACATGGTCACCGAAAAGGCCATCGAGCACGACCCGGGCTTGCCGACCTTTCGCGACCCCGACGCGATCTTCTACCTGAAGCCCGAGCTTGGGGCCTTCGCGGTCGGTGGCTGGGAACAGGGGACCAAGGGCTGCTGGCGGCGCGGCGCGCCTTGGGACTTCTCCCGCGAGCTCTTCGCCGGCGACTTCGAGCGCTTCGAGCAGGTCGTCCTGCCCGCGGCCGAACGTGTACCGGTCCTGGGCGAGGTCGGCATCCGTACCCTGATCAACGGGCCGATCCCGGTATCGGCCGACGGCGAGCCGATCATGGGCCCGGCGCCCGGCCTCGACAATTTCTATGTCGCCTGCGGTTTCACCGCCGGCATCGCCGCTTCCGGCGGCGCCGGCGAGGCCATGGCGAGCTGGATCCTCGACGGCGACCCCGGCATGGACCTCTGGGCCTTCGACGTCCGGCGCTTTGGCCGCCACCACGCGGCGCGGCGCTTCCTCGAGGACCGCACCATCGAGTCCTATGCGAATTACTACGCCATCCATTGGCCGGGCGAGGACCTGAAATCCGGCCGCCCCCTGCGCCGCTCTCCCCTGCACGGCCGTCTTGTCCACAAGGGGGCGCGGTGCCGCTCCAAGTTCGGCTGGGAGCGGCCCGATTATTTCGCCCCAAGCGATACCGAGGCGACCCGGCGCCCCTCCTTCGAGGGCAAGCCCGGCTGGTTCGAGCGGGTGGGCGAGGAATGCCGGACCATCGCCGAGCGCGTGGCGCTGATCGACCAGACCTCCTTTTCGAAGTTCGAGCTCAGCGGCCCGGGCGCCCACCAAGCCCTGCAATACCTGGCTGCCAACGACATTCCGGAGGAGCCGGGGTGGTGCACCTATACCCAGTTGTGCAACGAGCGCGGCGGTATCGAGGCGGACCTCACCATCATGCAGCCGCGCGAGGGGCTCTTCTACATCGTCACCGGCAGCGGCTTCGGCGTGCGGGACGGCCAGTGGATTGGATCGCACCTGCCGACGGACGGGACCGTGGCCCTGCGCGAGGTCACCTCCGCTTACGGGGTGATCAACATCTGCGGGCCCCTGGCGCGTCAGGTGCTGCAAGCGGCCAGCGACGACGACGTCTCGGCGGCCGCCCTGCCCTTCTTGTCGCTGCGCGAGATCGAGATCGGCCAGGCCCCGGTCTGGGCGGCCCGGGTCGGTTATGTCGGCGAGCTCGGCTGGGAGCTGCACATGCCGGTGGAGTATATGGCGCATGTCTATGAGACGCTCATCGGCGCCGGTGCGGATCACGGCATCGGCGATGCCGGCTATCTGGCGATCGAAAGCCTGCGCCTGGAAAAAGGCTATCTCTACTGGTCGAGTGACATCACGCCCGATTACAACCCCTACGAGGCCGGACTGGGGTTCTGCGTCAAGCTCGGCAAGGGCGACTTCCTCGGGCGCGCGGCGCTGCAACGCATCAAAGGCGAGGGCGTTCAACGCCAGCTCGCGTCATTTACGGTCGAGGGTTTCGCCCCCTTCTTCGGCGGCGAGGCGATCCTCAAGGATGGCCGCGCCGTCGGCCATAGCACCAGCGGCGGCTACGGCCACCGCATCGGCAAGACCGTGGCGCTCGGCTATCTGCCGGTCGAGCTGCGCGAGGAGACCGACTTCGAGATCGAGGCCTTCGGCAGGACCTACCCCGCAAAGCGCGGGGCGCGGTGTCTCTATGACCACGAAATGACCCGACTGAAAAGCTGAGCCAGGGGCGAAATTTAGATGACCGACGACCTTAACATTGCCAGACAAACCATTGCTTCACTTTACTTTTTCAAGGATATAGATCCGACCACCTGCGATATTCGCCGGTTGGGCGGCTTGACCAATCTGGTCTTCCGCGTGGCCGTCGGCGACGGCGAGGCCACCTGCCTTCGGGTGCCGGGCAAGGGAACCGAGGACTACATCGACCGCGCGGTCGAATGCCACAACGCCAAGGCCGCCGAGGCGGCCGGCGTCAGCCCCGAGGTCTTGCACTTCGACCCGGAAAGCGGCGTCATGGTGACCCGCTTCGTCGAGGGGATCCAGACCATGACGCCCGAGCTGTTCGGCAGCCGGCAGGGCTCCCCCGCCCGTGCGGCGCGTGCCTTCCAGAAGCTTCATGGATCGGGCGAGACCTTCCAGTTCCGCTTCGAGCTGTTCGCCATGATCGACGACTACCTGGCCCATCTCGACAAGCTGGGCGCGGAGCTGCCGGAGGGCTACCACGACGTGGTGGGCGAGGCCGGCGCGGTGCGCGAGGCCTTGGCCGCCCATCCCGCCCGGTTGGCGCCCTGTCATTGCGATCCCCTGTGCGAGAACTTCCTCGACGACGGCCAGCGCATGTGGATCGTCGACTGGGAGTATTCCGGCATGAACGACCCGCTGTGGGACCTGGGCGACCTCTCGGTCGAGGCCGGGTTCGACGCGGCGCGGGACTGCGAGATGATGGCCGCTTATTTTGAGGGGGCCACGGGCGGAGCGCGCGAGGCCCAGTGGGGACGCATGGTCATCTACAAGGCGATGTGCGATCTGCTGTGGACGCTGTGGGGCTTGATCCAGCACGCCAACAAGAACCCGACGGAGGATTTCTGGGCCTACGCGACCGGTCGCTTCGAGCGTTGCAAAACATTGATGGCGGCGGACGACTTCCCGTCGCGTCTGAAAGCCGTGCGCGACGACCTCTGAGGCGGGGCCCACTGAGGTAGGCGGTCTTTCGTCACGCCACAGCTTAAAGTAAGTTCAAACGGTCGAACCATTCGCCCAGGAAAGGTGACCGCCATGCCCGACGCGGTGGAGGATCTCCAAGACCTCAAATCCGGATTCTTTGCCGACCGGCCGCAAGGCTCCCTCTCGCTGCCCGCACGCTGCTACACCGAACCGCGCTACCTCGCCGCCGAACAACGTGCCGTCTTTCATAAGACCTGGCAGTTCGTCTGCCACGAGGAGACGCTCGCCGCGAAGGGGGACTACATCGCGTTCGACGTGCAGGGCATGAGCCTCTTCGCGATCAAGGGCGCCGAGGGAAATCTGCAGGCCTTCTACAACGTCTGCCGCCACCGCGCGCATGAGCTGTTGCGCGGCCAGGGCAACGTCAAGGCCATCACCTGCCCCTATCACGGCTGGAACTATCGCCTGGACGGCAGCCTGCGGGCGGCCCGACGATCCGAGCTGATCGAGAATTTCGACACCTCGAGCTTCTGCCTGAAGCCGGTGCGGATCGAGGTCTTCTGCCACCTGGTCTTCGTCAACCTCGACCCCGACGCCCGGCCGCTGGCCGAGCTGTCGCAAGGGCTGGGCGACGAGGTGGAGAGCTATGCCCCCGACATCGGAGACCTAACCCACGCGCACCGTATCACCTACGAGATCCAGTCCAACTGGAAGAACGTGGTCGACAATTTTCTCGAGTGCTATCACTGCCCCATCGCCCACCGCGACTTCGTCAGCCTGGTGGATATGGAGAGCTACAAGGTCACGACCCATGGGATCTATTCCAGCCACATGGCGCGCGCCGGCCTGCAGGAGAACACCGCCTATGACGTAAGCGAGGCCGCGGTGACCGACCACGCGGTCTGGTGGCTGTGGCCCAACGTGTGCCTGCTGCGCTATCCGGGCGACGGCAACCTGATGGTCTTGAACATCGTGCCCACGGGGCCCGAGACGACCTACGAGACCTACGATTTCTACTTCACCGACAAGGAACCCACCGACCAGCAGTGGGAGGCCCTGCGCTACGTCGACCAGGTGCTGCAGAAAGAAGATATCGACATCGTCGAAAGCGTGCAGCGCGGCATGCGCACGCCGGCCTACGACCGCGGGCGCTACATGACCGATCCGCAGGACGGCGGGCTCAGCGAGCACGGCGTTCACCATTTTCATAGCCTGGTGCTCGAAGCCTACGAGGCCGACCTGCAGGCGGCCGACCGGCGATCCGCGGCGGCGACATGACCGCCGCGGCGGACCCGGCGGGCAAGGTCGCCGTGGTGACCGGCGGCAACGGCGGGATCGGTCAAGCGGTGGTGGCATCGAGATCGAAAAGACCATCGAGGAAACCAGCGAAGCCGATTGGGACCGCCTCATGGGCGTGAACCTGAAAGGGACCTTCCTCGTCTGCCGGGAGGCCATCGGACTTCTGCGCAAGTCCGGCGGCGGTTCGATCGTCAACTTCGGCTCCTACGACGGGTTCGTCGCCGACCCGAAGCTGGCCGCCTACTGCGCCTCCAAAGGCGGGGTTCATGCCCTGACCCGGGCCATCGCGG
>Ga0255057_10000148_pt1 | contig 39724 bp, 46 predicted proteins | sample Cases_109_6_MG_FD_189022 | JGI IMG/M metagenome (GOLD analysis project Ga0255057, IMG submission 189022) | Seawater microbial communities from Amundsen Gulf, Northwest Territories, Canada - Cases_109_6 | ecosystem: Environmental > Aquatic > Marine > Gulf | place: Canada: Northwest Territories... | reverse complement strand
TACGACCAGTACTGCTGATTAATCGCCCGGCTAACTGCCGTTTCGGCCCGTAGAATCGCTCCGGGCCGTAAAGAAAGCGGAGTAATTGCCGAAAACTGCTGTAGATGACTAGCTATCCCGCGCCCCGCAGGCAGCGTTGGCGCGCCGCCGCAACCCTGGCGGCGGCCCTGGCGCTGCTCCTGTTACCGGCAACGGCGACTGCCCAGGAAGAGCCCGCTGGTGTCAACTTCACGTTCAACGGCGGAGGCTGGGGGCACGGCACCGGCATGAGCCAATACGGCGCCCGGGGCCAGGCTCAGGAGGGGCGAACGTACGATCAGATCCTGACCCACTACTTCACCGGAGCTCGCCTCGCCCGTCTCAGGGACACTCCCACCCCGGGCCAGATCGGCAGTGAGGGGCCCATCTGGGTGGGGCTCGAGCAGCGCTTGACTCACAAGGACATCAAGGTGTGGCCGCTGGGCGCCAGCCCCCACCATGTGACGGTGAGCCGTGACGCCCAGTCCATCGACATCCTTCCCAACAACACATTCTCATTCGACTACACGCCCGATGGCTGCACGTTTTTCGTCGGCGCTACCTTCTGGGAGGCCGGGAGTTGTTCTTTCGACATCGAGTGGAATGGGTGGGATGAGCTCCCGGGGGCCATCATCGACACCACCCTCCTCGATGACTCCAGCGACTGCTTCGTCAACGGGGAGCGGTGCTACACGAGGGGAACGATGCATATCCGCCCCTGGTCCGAAAGCGGAGACGTCAAAGGCTTCCATTTGGTGGTCGAAGTGGACATGGAGCAGTATCTATACGGCCTGGCCGAGGTTCCCTACTCCTGGGAAGAGGAGGCTCTCAAGGCTCAGGCGGTGGCGGGCCGATCCTATGCCGTCAACAAGCAGGCCCTGCGCGGCCACCCGGCCGACTCGCCGACCCGCCAGCAAGTGTGCTGGTGCCAGGTCTATGACACCGTCAAGGATCAGAACTACGTCGGCTGGGGCCGGGGGGAAGAGGCGTGGCTCGACGCGGTAGACGCCACTGCCGACAAGGTGCTCTTTCACAAGGTTGTAATCGCCCCCGACTCTCACCAACGGGCCGGTGAGCCCATCGCCGTTCCCACGTTCTACTCGTCGTCGACCTTCGGCCACACCGAACATTCCGAGGTGGCGTTCCGCCGGCCGATCGGGTCCACTCCCCCCTACCTGGTGGGGGTTCCCGACCTGTGGAGCATCAAGCCAAGCGTCAATAATCCCTACGCCCACTGGTCCAAGAATCTGACGAGCGTAGAGCTGGCGGATGCTCTGGGGATGACAGATGTAACCGATGTGGAGATCATCTCCTGGTTGCGCCCGGATACGCCCGATCAGGCTGCCTATCAGGTCCAATTCAGCACAACATCCGGTGAGCCCGTCATCCGCAAAGCTTCCTCATTACGCTCGACATTGGGGCTGCGGTCCATGCAGATTGTTTCCATCGACAAGCACGGGACCGGCGACCCCGGCCTCCCTCCGGTCCAGGTCGGCATGCAAAATCCCGGCAACGGCCTGTGGAGCCTGAGAAACGCCGATGACACCAGCCAGGATTTCTGGTACGGGATCGCATCCGATATCCCCCTCATGTGTGACTGGAACGGTGACGGCCTCGACACCGTGGGCCTATACCGCGCTTCATCTGGATTCATGTACCTGCGCGACACCAATGAGACCGCCGTCGCCGAAAAGTCTTTCTACTTCGGCATGGCCGAGGACGTGCCCATCTGTGGTGACTGGGACCGAAGCGGCATCGACACCATCGGCATCTACCGTCCCGGCGACGGACGCTTCTATCTCAGCCTGGCCAACGAGACTCGTGTGGCAGACATCGAGCTGGTCCTGGCTGCACCGGGGACGGTACCCATTGCCGGTGACTGGAACGGCGACGGCTTCGACACAGTCGGTCTGTGGGACCCTGTGACGGGGAACCTGTCACTAACCAACTCTCTCGATGCGCCTGCCATCGACGTCAGCTATGCCTACAGCGCTGAGGCCACAGACCGCATCGTGACGGGCGATTGGGATGGCGACGGCTTTGACACCGTGGGAGTGTTCCGGCCGGAAGACCTCACGTTCTACCTCCGAGACGATTACTTTATGACCGGCGCCAATCACACAATCGTGTTCGGGGAGGCGGGATGGAATCCAGTGGCTGGAGTGTGGCAGGCGAACTGAGGTCCGTCTCCCTGGTCCTCGTTACTCACAACTCGGAAGCCCACATCGAGGCTTCGCTGCGGGCCGTTACCAGTGACCGGGACGGACCCGACGAGATTCTCGTGATCGACAACGGTTCGAGCGACGGCACGGTGGCAATCGTTGAAGGCTTCGGAGTCAAATGCGTCCAGTTGGACTCCAACCAGGGCTTCCCCTACGGCTGCAACCTGGGAGCTTCCATGACCAGTGGCGATGTGGTGGCTTTCCTCAACCCGGACACCGAGCCCAGCCCTGGTTGGCTGCCACCGCTGGTGGCGGCATTGGACAGGCCCGGAATAGGTGCGGCAATGCCGGTGCTCGATCTCACGTACGCTCCGGGTCACTACTTCACTTCCGGAAGTGCCCTCACCTACCTGGGGTTTGCCTGGTCGACCGACAGCGGCGACCCGATCCCCGACCGGCTCGAGGAGGTTGAGGTGCCGTTTCCTTCCGGGGCAGCCTTCGCCATCAAACGCCGGATCTTCGAAGAGTTAAAGGGCTTTCGCGATGAGTATTTCCTCTACCTCGAGGACGTCGACCTTGGATGGCGGCTCCGGCTGATGGGGCTCAAGTCGGTGCAAGTCCCCGCGGCCCGCGTCGCCCACGATTACGAGTTCGAGCGCCACGCCCGCAAGATGTACTACCTGGAACGTAACCGCCTGCGGATGGTGCTGGCCAACTACGAGCGCAAGACTCTGCTTCTCCTGGCTCCCGCCTTGCTGGCGGCCGAGGTCGGCGTGGTGGCTGCTGCCATCCGCCATCACTGGCTGCGCGACAAAGTGGCAAGCTGGAGGAGTTTCTGGAAGCTACGGGCGCTGACTGCAGCCGAGGCGCAGCAATCGCAGTCGATCCGCCGGGTCACCGATGGTGAGATCCTGGCGACGATGGACGCGGCGTTTGTCGGCATCAATCAGATGTCGCTCCACCCGGTGATGAAATGGCTCAACCGCCTCATCGCCGGCTACCTGCGAGTGGTGCGCCTGCTGGTCCGCTGACCCGGCGGCATCGCAGCCCTTGGGGCTCGCTGAGTTGCAGTATTCATGGCCTAGACGCGGGCGAGGGGTCTGGGAAAAATGGAGGTGTGCGAGTTGGTGCCGCCAACGTCGTCCAAGGGGGCGCGGGTAGCTTTGACGTGCACAACGCCTTACTCCCGACCGGGCAAGGAGAAGAGATGAGGGCCCGCTACTCCGACACCAACGGATACATCGAACGCGACGGCGTCAAGATTTACTACGAGGTCTACGGTGATGGGTCGCCCACCATCTTGCTCATGCCGACCTGGTCGTTGTTTCACTCGCGACACTGGAGGATGCAGATCCCTTACCTGGCCAGACACTTCCGGGTGGTGACGTTTGACGGCAGAGGGAATGGCAAATCCGATCGCCCGCTCAATCGCGAAGATCACTCCTACGACCAGTACCTCGGCGATGCGCTCGCGGTCTTGGATGGGACTGGTACCGACAAAGCGGTCGTCGCCGGATTGTCATTCGGCGGGTACCTGACGGGGCTGTTCGCCGGCCTCTACCCGGACCGCACGCAGGGGGCGGTGTGTATCACTCCATCTACCGGCCTGGGACCCGCTCTCCCTGAGCGGGTCGCTCATTCCTATACGGACGAGCTCGACACGACCGAGGGCTGGGCCAAGGAGAACGTGCACTTCATCCGTGCCCACCATCGTGAGTACGTTGAGTGGTTCGTGTCAAATATTTTCACCGAACCGCACTCGACAAAGAGCTTCGACGACGGCGTCGGTTGGGCCATGGAAACGGATGCCGAGACCCTCATCGTCACCGATCTCGCCGAGATGGTCACCGGCGAAGATCTCGAGGCCATTTACCGCTCGGTCTCATGCCCGATGTTGATCATCACGGGCAGCGACGACCATATCATCGCGCCGGACTCGGGAGCGAGGCTGGCAGAGCTCACCGGAGCGCACCAGGTAACACTCGACGGCTCGGGACACGCCCCTCAGGCCCGGGACCCGGCGAAAGTAAATCTGCTCATAAAGCAGTTCGTCGACCGTATCGGGGCTGTTCCGCCGCCGTCGGCCGTGTGGGTTCGCGGGCTGCAGCGTCGGAGGAGGGCGCTGTACCTCTCTTCTCCGATTGGCCTCGGCCATGCCCGCCGCGACGTGGGGGTGGCCCAGGCGTTGAAGGAGATCGCCCCCGACCTCGAAATTGACTGGTTGGCGCAGGACCCGGTAACTCGGGTTCTCGCTGAAGAAGGGGAAATCCTCCATCCCGCCAGCGAGTTTCTGGCGAGCGAATCCGCCCACATCACCAGTGAGTCCGGCGAGCACGACCTGCACTGCTTCGAAGCGCTGCGTCGTATGGACGAGATTCTTCTCGCCAACTTCATGGTCTTCCAGGAAGTCATGCAGGAAGGCAACTATGACCTCGTCATTGCCGATGAGTCGTGGGACATCGACCACCACTGGCACGAGAACCCCGAGCTGAAGCGCGGTCAACTGGTCTGGATGACCGACTTCGTGGGCTATCTCCCGATGGAGTCGGGAGGTGATCGCGAGGCTTACGTCGCCGCCGATTACAACGCCGAGATGATTGACCACATCGCCCGTTATCCCGGCATGCGGGATAGGGCGATCTTCGTCGGCAATCCCGACGACATCGTGTCCGACCGTTTCGGTCCCGACTTGCCGCTGATCCGCGACTGGACCGAAGAGCACTTCACGTTCTCCGGATACATCACCGGCTTCGATTCACGTTCACTCGACCGCGACGCTCTCCGCGCCGAATTCGGCTACGGCTCCGATGAGAAAATCTGCGTGGTCACGGTCGGGGGGTCCGGTGTCGGTGGTGACCTCATCCGGCGAGTGATCGACGGGTATCCGGAGGCCGCCGACAAGGTGCCCGGGCTCCGGATGATCGTGGTCGCAGGGCCCCGTATCGACGCGGCTTCGCTGCCACAGCCGGACGGCGTTGAGATCTACCCCTTCATCAATCGGCTGTATCGGAATCTGGCCGCTTGTGACATCGCCGTGGTGCAGGGGGGACTGACGACGACGATGGAGCTCACAGCCGCCCGTCGTCCATTTCTCTACTTCCCGTTGCGAAACCACTTCGAACAGAACTTCCACGTCAGGCATCGGCTCGACCGCTACCGGGCCGGCCGGTACATGGAGTTCGCCGCCGCCGGACCGGATGAGATAGCCGAAGCCCTCGCAGCAGAGCTCTCACGCCCGACCGACTACCTGGAGGTAGAGACGGACGGAGCCGCCACCGCTGCGGCACGCATAGCCGAACTGCTCTAGGAGGCCGCTCCCTTCCGCCCGGCTGGAGTGCCGCAGTGAGAATTCAACAAGCGGTCTCAACATCGTCTCTCCAGGTGCGTGACTTCCCATAGGCTGGATTCTCAGGGCGCCTTCCTTCTACGATCATCGGATGTCTACCAATCCGCACGCGACCGGTGGCACAACAGGCAACTCCCTGGCCGCCGACCCGGCGAGCCTGGCTCGGCACTTCGGTGGCGGCGATGAGTTGTTGCCGCTGTGGATCGCCGAGCCCTACGTCGATCTCGCTCCGGGGGTCACGGCGGCCCTGGAGGTGAGGGCGGACATTGGGTGGTATGGCTACGAGACGCGGCAGCGGAACGTCCTCGATTCGTTCTGGGCTTGGATGGCGGCCCGTCACGGGTGGGACGGATCGGGTTTGAAGACATCGGTGAGCCCGAGCGTGGGTACATCGATCAGCGTCCTCATCGAACAGCTAACAGGACCCGGCGATGGTGTGATCTTGCAGCCTCCGGTGTTCACCGACTTCAAGCCTCTCATCACATCGGCAAGCAGAACCGTGGTTCGTAATCCGCTGGTCCTCACCGAGGGCGGGTACCGCATGGACCTGGATGACCTCGCCGCCAAGGCTGCCAACCCGGCGAACCGGATGCTGATCTTGTGCAATCCTCATAACCCGGTCGGTCGCGTGTGGGCACCTGAAGAACTCGCGGACGTTGCCGCGATCTGCGCCCGAAATGACGTCTTCGTGATCGCCGATGAGATCCACGCCGACCTCGGCCTCCCGCCGTTCACGTTCACACCGTTCGGCTCGTCTCAGAGCGATTCTGGTGTCTCGTGGGCCGCTACGCACGGGCCAATCAAGACCTTCGGTCTTGCCGGCGTGTGTGACACCCTGTTGGTAACCGACGACCGGCACGTCACCGAGCTCTTTCGGTCGAGGAGCTCACAGCTCCACCTCACCCGTAACAACGTCTTCGGACTCGCCGCATTTGAGGCCGCCTATGGCACCGGTGGGCCGTGGCTCGACAACCTGCTCGAACTCATCGCGGCAAACACCTCGCTGCTCCAGGAACGCCTCCCAGACGGTATCGAAATGATCGCTCCGGAAGGCACCTACCTCGCCTGGCTCGATTTCCGACAGCTCGACATGGACGTGCCTGAGCTGGCGGCGTGGTTGGTTTCGTCCTCACACCTCGCGTTGAGCCCGGGACATTGGTTCGGACGTGAGGGTGCAGGCTTTGCCCGCATGACAATCGCCGCGCCCACCGGGCAGATTGAAGACGCGATCGGCCGAATGACCCGCGCCGTCGCCCAGATCGGGGGCTAGGGCCCTACCGTGACCGGTGTGTTGTGGGAGTCCGGGGCTACCGTTTGGTCAATGGAGGTCCCGGATCGACGCGAGGTGCTGACTGCCGACGGCTCGGCTGTTGGCGTGAGAGTTTGTTCGAGGCGCACGCTGATGGTGGGTACACGCTGGGTTTCGGATGCTCGGGGACTATCACGCTGCGGAGGACCTGGTTCAGGAAACGTTTGTGACGGTGTTGCGCCGGTTGGGCAAGTTTCGGGGCGAAGGATCAGTAACAGGCTGGCTGTATCGAATCGCTTACCGAAACGGAGGCAGCGTCACATGAGGACCCGACCGACAATCGCGTTGATAATCGCCATGGCCATTGTTGTGAACGCCTGTGCCTCGGGCGGTGACGCACAGGTCGATGAAACGATACGGCCGTTCTCGGAGGTACAGGCCAACGAGTTCAGCTTCGAGAATGACTCCACGTTTCCCGGCCGCGGAATCTTCCGAGTAACCACAACCGAACCGATGATCTGCGCCATCGTCTGGGGGGAAACTGAAGCTTTGGGCCGGTTCAACAATTCGCTCGATATGAACGGAACTGGAATCGTCGAGCACGACGTGTTCCTACCGGACGCCGAGGCCGGCGCCCCCTACTTCTACCGGGTACAGGGCTCCACAGCGGACGGGACCTTGTATCAGAGCCAGATGATGACCTTCACGCTTCCGGCGACCGGCAACGGAAACCTCGGCGACGCCATGGGACAACATGGGGAGAACCTCGCGCTGGGCGCCTCGGTGGTCGACGTCAGCAGCGAGTTCAGCGCCTCCTGGGCGGCCGGCAACGCGCTCGATGACGACCTCGCGACCGAGTGGTCGAGCGGGGGAGACGGCGACGAGGCTTTCATCACGATCGATCTCGGCTCCCAACAGGACGTGGTGGGTGTCGAGTTCCTCACGCGGTCAATGGCCAACGGCACCGCCACTGCCAACACGTTCTGGGTGGTCGTCGATGACGGCGACCGGCTCGGACCTTTCCAGGCCGGGAACCCGGCGGACGCCAAGTTCACCCCGATCGAGTTCCGCGGCCAGATCATCCGCTTCGAGATCGACACCTCAACGGGTGGCAACACCGGCGCCATCGAGGTACGCGTGTTCGCACCCACGGACTCCACCGGCGCCGGGATGGGAGGGTGAGCATGACTCCCGGCTTCCTCCTTGCCACGTCGCCTCAGTCCGTCAGGCGCCGGACCGTCGTGGCCTGGACCTTCGTGGGCGTCCAGGCGCTTCTTCTCGCCGGCATCGTCGTGGTACCCCGCGACGACTCCTGGCAATTGGGCCAATTCGTACGTGTCGGCGGAACCGGCCTGGTCGCCGTCGGAGTCGGTGTCGGTCTCTGGGCGGCGGCGCGCCTGGGACGCGGACTCACACCTTCACCGCTACCGAATGGTGCGATATCGCTTGTCAGCCGCGGGCCATACCGCTGGGTCCGCCATCCCATGTACACGGCCGTGATGCTTCTCGCAGTGGGCGTCGCGACACGCTCTGGTAGTTGGCTCGTGGTAGCGCAAACGGTGGCTTTGATTGTCCTATTCAACGTCAAAGCCCGGTGGGAAGAACGCCGGCTCGTCGAGACCTTCCCCGACTACACCTCCTACCAAGCCACCACCCCTCGATTCCTACCTATGCCTTAGAGGCTAAGGCCTCCGCAGCGCGATTCCCTCTGGTGTGGCATCGGCAATCACCGTGTCGCCTTCCCTGAATTCTCCTTCGAGGATCCCCATCGCCAGCGGATCGGCGATGCCAGTCTGCAGGAGCCGCTTGAGGGGACAGGCGCCGAAGGTGGGGTCGTAGCCTTCGTCGGCCAGCCATTCGGCAGCGGAAGCGGTGATTTCCGGAAGGCTCGTCCCGACCGCTTCGGGTTGGTCGTCGTACATGAATTGGCCTGCCCGTTCCTGGGCGGCAATGGTCGACACCAGCATGCCGGGGCCGAGGCGGCCTGCCAGCCAAATCAGGATGCGGGCCCGGCGGGTCGGTTTGAGGTCGCCGGGCGGGGCCCCGGCCTCATTTAGCTTGTCGGCCCACAATTTCCCGTGGCGTTCCTCGGTCTCGGCGAGCCGCACATAGAGTTCGGCCAGGTGCGGGTCGGATTCGAGAGACGCCAGAGCACGATACGTGGCGGCTCCGTCCGTCTCGTCCTGGAGGTTTTCTCTATATCGGCCGATGTCATCGAGCTGTGTCACTGCCGGCCTTTCTTCGATCTATTTCTGAGGTGCCGGTTGAGGAAGTCGGTGATTTCGCTCATGTGCGGCTCGAAAGGCGTCAGGTCACTGTGACCACCATCGGGCACTACTAACAACTCGGCGCCCGGATGGGCGGCGGCAAGCTCATACAGGCTCTCGATGGGAACCACCGGGTCGGCGTCGCCGTGAACCAGCATGACCGGAGCATCTACCAGGGCGATGCGGTTGCGGGGAGCGAAATCATCAAACCGATGCCCGATGATGCGTTGCATGACCCCGAGTACCAATACGAGCAGAGGTTTGGGGATGCTCGTCATCTGTTCACGCATCATCTCACCCGGGTGAGCAAACGAGGAGACCGAGACGACTGCCTCGAATTGATCACCCCGTGATGCGCTGAGAATGGCAGCCCCCGCACCCACCGAATGGCCGATGACACCAACCGAGGTCACGTCACGACGGGCCCGCAACCAAGCTGCCGCCACCTCCAGGTCCTCGGCGAAACGCGGCATCGAAACGAAACTGTCGTGCTCGGAGATCCCGTGATTTCGGGCATCGAGGAACAGGGCATGAAACCCGGACCGGTGAAGATGAGGGGACAGCGGAAGCATCAAGCCGGCGTTGCCACCCCAACCGTGCAGAACCACCACCGCCGGGGCAGCGCCCTCGACCGAAATGAACCAGCCATGCAGCCGGGTTCCGTTGACACTATCGAGCCACACCTGCTCCTCAGGCAACCCGAGATCACCGGGAGTGCGTGTGGCGTCGCGCCGGGGAGGCGCAAAGGTGCGCTTCATAACTCTGGGAACCGCGTAATAGGCGCCCGCCGCCAATGCTATCGGCAGCCAGATCCACCGGCCCACGGTGCGGATCGTCGGAGCAATGGTGGCCTGCATTGTTGTCATGTGGCCCTCTTGATCTTTCCCAACCCCGCCTCCATCAGGTCGAAGCACGTCCTCCTTCGAGGGAAAGTAGTGCAAGAACCTACTATCAAGAGGACCACCGTTCTAGAGCTCTGGGTCTGACCCAGCAGGAGTTGTCGATTCCTCTCCCTACGCTACGACCCGGCACGGGACTCACAGTAGGTCGGTATTGAGCGCTCGGAGTCTTCCCCAACGCGTCCGTGCCGGCACGAAGGCCTTGCGAGTGAACAGATTCATCGAACAGCTAGGCCGCCCCCTGCGGGTGCAGCTTGCCGCCGCGCCAGAAGTCTCCGTCTTCTCCGTAGGATCGCCTCCATGAGCATTCGGCCGGCTACAGATACGTGGCATGCCGTCGAGGTGTCTGAAGTCATCGCTCGTCTCGACACAGACGGAGAAGATGGCCTCGACGCCGCGGAGGCGGCACGCCGGTTGGCGCACTTCGGCGCCAATGCGCTGAGCGGTGTCGGCGGACCGACCAGGATTGCCCTTTTACTCCGCCAGTTCCGGGATGTGCTTGTGTGGTTACTACTAATGGCCGCCCTGGTCAGCGGCGTGCTCCTGCGCGAATGGGTCGATGCCGCTGTGATCGGGGCGATCGTGTTGCTCAATGCCGTTCTCGGCTACGTGCAGGAGGCGCGAGCCGAGAGCGCCCTCGCCCGGTTGAAGGAGATGGCTGCTCCGGAAGCCAAAGTCATCCGCGGCGGCGAAGAGCGGCTGATTGCAGCGTCAGAAATCGTGCCGGGAGATCTCGTTCAGCTCGAGGCCGGCGATCGAGTACCGGCCGATGCCCGAGCGGTCGAGGCCGCTCACCTGGAGGCAGACGAGTCGGCACTCACCGGCGAGTCGTTTCCGGTGGTCAAGACGGTTGCCCCGGTGCTCGTGGACGCTGGCACCGCTGATCGCCGATCGATGATGTTTGCCGGGACCGTAGTCAGTACCGGTCGGGGGAAAGTATTGGTGACAGCCACCGGGATGAACACCGAAGTGGGTCGGCTGGCAGCAATGCTGGAGGTGGAGGAACCGCCAACTCCTCTCCAGGTGGAGCTGACGCGCGTTGGAAAGCGCATTGCCGTGTTGGCAGTCGCAATCGCTGCCATCATCTTCTTGTTGGGAGTGGCTAGAGACCTCCCGGCGGAGACGATGTTTCTCACCGCGGTGGCGTTAGCCGTTGCCGCCATCCCTGAGGGCCTCACGGCTGTGGTCACGGTCATCTTGTCGCGTGGGGTCTCGTCGATGGCGCGTAATCACGCCATTGTGCGGAGGCTCCCGGCGGTAGAGGCACTCGGCTCGGCGTCTGTGATCTGCACTGACAAGACGGGCACGCTGACTCGCAATGAGATCCGAGTGCAGGCACTCGACTTTGCTGATCTGCATGTCGCTGCGCAAGACGCCCGCGATATCGATAGCCGTACCTGGCGTTATGCCCAGGTGGCTACGCTCTGCAACGATGCCCGGGCAGCGGTGAACGGACCCGTCGGCGACCCGACCGAGGTGGCGCTCCTGATGTCCGTGGATCCGGCGCTGGCGTCGCTGACCGAACTTCGACGCCGCTATCCACGAGTTGACGAGCTTTCGTTTGACTCCGCCCGCAAGCGAATGACAACGCTGCATTCCGACGACGGTGGGTTCCTTCTGTGCTCCAAGGGTGCACCCGAAGTGATCATTGATCGGTCACAGCGGTTCGAAACCAGCCATGGCCCGGAGCCGCTTGATGAGCAGCGCCGCCGCAGCGCCATGTCGGTGTCGGAGGAATTCGCAGCTCGCGGGCTCCGCACCCTCGCACTGGCTTACCGTACGATCCCAGATCAGCCGGCAGATCTGTCACAAGAGGAGAACAACCTCGTGCTTATTGGCATTGTCGGTATGAGCGACGAGGTCCGGCCCGAGGCCCACCGCGCGGTTGAAGAGGCGCAGCGCGCCGGCATTCGAGTCGTGATGATCACCGGTGATCACCTGGTTACGGCCGTGGCTGTTGCCCGTGACCTCAACATCCTCCGTCCTGGACAGATAGCCATGTCCGGCTCAGAGCTCCGCGACATCGACACCGACGCTCTGAGCGACCGGGTCGACCAATACGCCATCTACGCCCGAGTCGACCCGGTCGACAAGGTCAAGATCGTCAAGGCCTGGCGGTCCCAAGGCGACATCGTGGCCATGACCGGAGACGGCATCAACGACGCCCCCGCCCTACGTTCTGCCGACATCGGGATCGGTATGGGCAGCGGCACCGACGTAGCCAAAGACGCAGCGTCGATCGTGCTCGCCGACGACAACTTCGCAACCATCATCACTGCTGTCCGGGAAGGACGGGGCATCTTCGCGAACCTGAAGAAGGTGGTCTACTACCTCCTATCGGCCAACGTCAGCGAAGTCCTGGTGATGGTGATCGGATTCGCCGTCTTCGGTTCGCTCGGCCAGCCCCTCCTTGCCACCCAGCTGCTGTGGATCAACCTCGTCACCGACGGACTCCCGGCACTGGCTCTCGGCGTCGATCCTCCCCCCGACGGCCTGATGGACCGACCTCCCGACCGCCGCCGCGACATCCTCGGGCCCCTCCACCAGCTGAGGATCCTGTGGCAGGGCGCCCTGCTCGCTGCCGGAGCCCTGGGGGCCCTCGTGTACGGCTACCACCTGCGGGACATGCCCTGGGAATACGCCCGCACCCTCACCTTCACAACGCTGGTCACACTCCAGTTGCTCCACGTCTACAACGTTCGAGCACAAGGCACGAGTGTGTGGCGCCTCGGATTCGGCCACAACAACGTGCTGGCCGTCGGGGTGGGAGCTTCCCTGGTCCTTCAAATCGCGGTCATATACACACCCGTCGGCCAACGCCTGTTCGACACCGTCGCGATTGAGCCGATCGACTGGTTAGCAATCAGCGTCCTCACCGTGGCGCCCTTTGTCCTGATCGACCTCGTCAAGCAATGGGTGCTGCGCAGCCACCCCGAATGGGAAACCGCAACAGACTAGATCGCCACCCGCCTCACTTCAGGATGGGCCGCGGATCGACAGCGCTCCCACCGACCTCCCGTGTCGGGCAACCGAGGGTGGGCCTGTGCCCCTTTCATTGGGTCATCAGTTCTTGGTGTTCGAAAAGAAGAAAGTGCCGGAGGGCGAAGGAGAGTGGCAATGACGTAGCTCCAGCGTGTAGGGCCCGGCCAGTACAATGTTGTAGAGATCCCGTCTTTTGGGACCTCGCTGCTCAGTCGGCCTGCTGGATGTCGTTGTGAGTTCTCTGGATCGTCAAGCCGCCAAAAGCGCTCATCTGAGGAGGTCTGATCCGAAACGTGAGGCCGGCTGGAGCGGCGACCGCGAGCTGAGTCGTGGAGCTTGTCTGGATCTTCGCGATGGTGGCCGGACTGGTAGTGGCGTTGGTCGCCAGCCGGGCTGCCGTCAGTCGGGCAACCACTCTCGCCGCCGGCTCGCGCATCCCGCCGTTTGTAATCGGCATCACACTGCTTGCGATCGGGACGGACCTCCCCGAGATCGCCAACTCGATCGTTTCTTCAATCGCCGGCCACGGTGACCTCAACGTGGGCGACTCTATCGGCTCGGCGGCGACGCAGGTGACTCTCGTTCTGGGACTGTTGCCCTTCATTGTGGGACCGTTCATCGTCGGAGCGCGGCGCGTGGTAGGCATCGGCGCGGTCACCGTGGCGGCTCTGCTCCTCGGTGCCTGGCTCCTCTCGGACGGCTACCTCGGACGGCTCGATGCGGTTGTTCTCCTCGTCGTGTGGCTCGTCGGCTCGATCATCGTATGGCGCGGTCTCCCCCGGGGGAGCGAACCGGCGATACGGGTCGACTATGGAAGAAAGGGTCGCAACATCGCCGAGGCTTTGCTGGCACTCGCCTTTGTCGGCGGAGGGGCAGCTGCCGCACTGTGGGGATTCGTAAATCTGGCCGAATCGTTCGACATTCCGGAGTACATCCTGGCGTTCTTCGCCGCCTCCCTCGGCACCTCACTACCCGAACTGATCGTCGACGTCACTGCGCTGAGGGCCGGGGCTCGTGACATGGCGATCGGCGACGTGCTCGGCTCGAGCTTCGTCGACTCCACCCTGTCCATCGCGGCGGGACCGCTCATCGCCCCGACCGTCATCTCGGCAGACCTGGCCGTCCTTGGGTCGCTACTGGCAGCAGCCGCCGTGGCTTTTGCCGTCTTGATCCTCTCGCGACAGGAGAGGCACACGCGGGTGACAGGCGGGTTGCTGCTCGCGGTCTATGCCGCCTTCTTTTTCGTATTGCTGTTGGCGTAGCCGGTGGAATGTCGGCAAGGTGCTCGGAACCGGCGACTCTGAGTTCGTTCACCCGGCCCGGGATAGCACCTCGACTTCGGACGGACGAGACACGAGCCGAGTCCAGTCAATGAGCGCCTCGATCACGCTGCCCAGGCGGTCCCGGGTCTCGTGATCGATGAGCCGGCCCCCCTCGTCAAACGCGGCACGTGCATCACCCAGATAGAGAGCCGGGCTCGGGAGTAGGAGCGCCTGGCACGCGACCAGGATCTGGCGGAGCTGAGTTTGGGCAAGGCGGGTCCCCCAGGGCCCCGTCGTAGCGCCGATCACGGCTACGGGCTTGCCGACGAGGCCCTGCGCGGAGTCGGATCGAGACAGCCAGTCGATCACGTTCTTGAGAACACCCGGGACCGATTGGTTGTACTCCGGGGTGGCGATGAGCAGGCCATCGGCGGCCTGCATTGCCTGTCGAAGTCGTGACACGCCGAGGGGAGGGTTTGCTTCAAGGTCCTCGCTGAATGGTGGGATGTCGGCCAGGTGCTCATAGACGGTGATGATTGTCCCGGCCGGGGTCAGCCCCCTGCCGGCTTCGAGGAGAGAACGCCTCGCCGGCTATGACGTGCTGTTGCGGCTCATCTCGGCTCCCGAGAAGGCACTACGAATGAGCGACCTGGCAGAGCGCGTCCTCATGTCGCCCAGCGGAACCACCCGACTCGTTGATCGACTCACCGAACGGGGCCTCGTCGAGCGTCGGGACGACGCCGCCGACGGACGGGTGGCGATGGCGCACCTCACAGAGGCCGGTGGGCAGCACCTCCGCAGACCCGCCCAGACCCACCTGCGGGGCATCCGGGAACACTTCACAGGTCGGCTCAACGAGACCCAGCTGCGCAATGTCGCCAACGGCCTGGAGACCATCACCGGGGCCCACCAGCCGCACTAGCCTGGCACGACACGAAACCCGCTCCCGGATCCGCCATCTCGTCTGGGCGACCTGATCCTGGCCCCCACTCATCGCCTCCAGGGCACGAACTGGGCTCCCCAGCACCTCCGCCCTGGCTGGCGCTCACATGTTCGGCTTCCGGCCCTGGTTGAGGGCGTAATCAGGGTGGGTTTTTGGTTGGGTCGTGTTCTGGGGGGATGATGCGTCTTCGTTGGGGGGGACTGGTGGGATCGATGCGGTATCCGCGACCGTGAATAGCAATGTGGTGGTGCCACCAGCACAACGTGGTCAGGTTCCCAACTTCGTGGGTGCCTCCTTGGCTGCGGGGGACAATGTGGTGGACCTGGAGCCGGTAGCGGCTCCCGCATCCATCAATAGTGCAACCCCGGTCACGAAGCAGCACGAAACGTCGTATTTTGGGGGGAATCACCCCCGTAGTGGAACTCACCACCGGGGCCCTGTCTGAGCCCTGATCGATCATCACTTCAACTGAGCCTTCACACAGGATCCGATCCAACGTGTCAGGACCCACCCGGGGACCCCCGCTAATAGCCACCCCCGCCTCACCCCCAGTCTCAGCAGCAGTAACCGCTTCGACCAGGACGGTGACAACCGGCCCCAAGGTACTGGTCCCCTCATCGGGTTCTCCGTTGAGCCAATCTTGGGCAATAGCCACCAGGGCATCAGCCCGCCGCTGGGACCTACTCCACACTCTGGCTTCGGTGGGGAACTGGTCGACTCGTTCGTCGAGGGCCCGGTTGACGATCTGCCAGTCATAGCCCCCCAGCTGGGCGTGAATAAAGCCGACCGACTCGTCCAAAGAAGGGGAGCACCGCACGTAGCGTTCCTCATGAGCCTGGCGCTCGTCACGACGCCTTATCCGCCTGGTCATCGCCCGTAGCTTGTGGATCCCCCCGATGTCACGCTCATCAGCCGCTTGCATAGTCTGGTCGTCGGCTCCGGCCGCGAACAGCCGGGCCATGGCTGTGGCTCGATCAAAAGACCACTCCCCAGACTCCAACCGGGCCATACGCTCAGACAACTCGGGGCTCCGGGTAGCAGTCTCCAACAACGCTCTGGCAGTATCAGCCGACACGTCCAACTCGGCTGCAACCTCGGAAAAGCTAAGAGCACGCACAGAAAAAGAACGGCGCCGCATCAACTCGCGCAACAACCGCACCTGGCGGGCCCGTCGGCGGCTCACCTCCCGCTCCCCATCCCGCAACCGGGCAAACAAATCCGCAGAACTAGTAACCCCCAACTCGGTGTCTACCTGTAGATCGAACATATGTTCTATAGTAGATGCTGCCTGTGACACAACCCTGAGGTCCCCCCAGATGTCATGGAATTGACGAGAATCTGGGAGCAGGCTGATCGCTGGAAGGTTTTCGCGTTCGAGCCGGCTAAGCGCCCTCGCTTACCTCGTCAACGATTCCGACTACCACTGCCCTGATTGGGGCGACATCTGCCCCCACAATCTGTCGAGCCGAGGTGCCTTCATCGAGTATCAAAACCAGATCTCCTGGCCCGGCGTTAACTGCTGCAACGGCAATGGTGTAGTCGTCCTCAGGCTCCCCGCTCGGGTCCACAAGGTCGCACAGCAGCAAACGGCGTCCATCGAAGATCGGCGCGTTGATCGTTGAAATCACTGTGCCGACCACCCTCCCGATCTTCATGAAAGACTCACCTCGTCCACAATCCCGACTATGGCGTGGTCAACGGGCACGAATGGATCCGGCATAGCCTGCGCCGCCTCCCGCGAGCCGACGAAATACACCAACTCTCCGGGCCCCGCCGTGTGGATGGCGTCGGCTGCCACAATCGGCTTGCCCCGGTCGTGCTGGTTCCGATCGAGCGGCTGCACAACCAGAAAACGGACGCCGTCGAGCTGCTCGGCCCGTACGGTGGCGACCACCGTGCCGATGACCCTGCCCAGCTTCATTTGTCTTCCAGCTTCCGGTTGCGCTCCCAGAAGTACGGGCTCTCAATGACATCCTGGCGCATTTCCTCATGGAGCTGGGCGATGACCACCTGGGCGAGTAGTTGTTCGGCGGTGATGGCGCGGGTCCCGGCTTCGACTGCGGCCTGCACGTCGCCCAGGTTGCCGGCGAATAGGGCGTATCCCTTTCCGCCGAGGCCGTCGGCCATCTCGATCTGGGTCATGGTCACCGTGGCGGCTTTCACGGCTGCGTCGGCGGCCTGGATGATCCCGGCAACGGTTGTGGTTTCGATGACGCCGAGAGACTCCTCATCGCTCAGGCTCCGATTCCCCTTGATGGCAGCCACTACGTCCGGGTGGATGTCGGGGAGGAAGACGGTATCGAGCAGGTACTCCCCGGCCAGTTCTTGCCCGGCTACCAGCGATTCCTCAACGCTGCCAACGTCACCAGCTACCAGCACCAGGTATTTGCCGGGCTGGGCGGTGCCGGTGCTCAATGCACCAAGCGGGGCTCGCTTGATCATGGCGTCGCCGGCCTGGATCCCGATCGCAACAGAGCTGAATTCGAGGATGGCCACTGCCGGGTGCATCAGAGACCCTCTTAGACGATCCGCAACGCGCCCACCATGGTGACGCGCCGTTCTCGGGAGAAGGTGCGAGGACGGGTGAGCCCGTCTCCTGTGGGGCTGGCGATCGAGAACGAAGTGAAACCCTCTCCGCCTTCTCCCAGACCAGCGTAGTTGGGGCCGTTGGCCACGAAGATGGAGCAATTCATGGCGACGGCCATGCGGGTTATCCGCTCGACGTTGGTGGAATGGATCGAGGCGGTATGGCGAAAGCCGTGCTCTGACTTCACCGCCAGGTCGATGGCCTGGTCGATGTTCTGCACTCTGGTTACCGGCATGACCGGCATCATTTGTTCGGTCCAAACCAGGCAGTGCTCATTGGGGACATCGGCCACTACCAGGCGAGTTTCCTCGCTGTCTACCTGGATTCCGATCTCGGCGAGGATGCTCGAGGCGTTCTGGCCAATCCACTTGCGGTTGATCACTCCCGGCTTGTTCGGCGGACCGAGTTCCTCGAAGATCACTTTTTCCAACTTGCGGAGCTCGTGCTCCTTGAGCACATAAGCACCGGATCGGCCCATGGCCAGGATCAGCCGGTCGGCGACGGACTCAACGACGATTGTGGTTTTTTCGTCCGTGCAGATCACGTTGTTGTCGAAACTGCCACCCGAAACGATCGCCTTGGCTGCTGCATCGACATCGGCGGTTTCATCGACCACCGCCGGTGGATTCCCCGGACCGGCAGTGACAGCCCGTTTCTCGCTCTGCAGTGCTTCCCGAACGACACCAGGCCCTCCAGTGACGAGGAGCACACGAACATCTGGATGGCGCATCAGTTCCTGGGCGCTTTCTATTGTCGGCTCGGGTATAGCAGTGGCCAGGTTGGGCGGCCCTCCCGCCGAGACGATGGCCCGGTTGATCAGCCGGATGTTCTCGGCCGAGACTCGCTTGGCGTTGGGGTGGACGTTGAACACTGCGGCGTTCCCGCCGGAGAGGATGGCGATGGTGTTGTTGATGATCGTCGAAGTCGGATTGGTGGTGGGGGTCACTGCTCCGATGACGCCAAAGGGTGCGAACTCAGTCACCATCATTCCCGAATCGCCCGTCACGGCGAAGGGCTCCAGATCCTCCGGCCCTGGCGACTTCGTCGCCACGAGGCGGTTCTTGATCGCCTTGTCCTCAGGGCGGCCAAGCCCCGTCTCCTGATGGGCCATATGGGCCAGGCGCTCAGATTCCTCGAGCATCGACCGGCGGATTGCATCGACGACCGCATAACGGCCTCCGAGGCCGATCTTCTGATACTCCCGGAAGGCTCTCGTGGCGGCCGCCACCGCCTCGTCAATGGTCCGAAAGATTCCATCACCCAGCTTGATGTCGGCTATCTCTTCGAGCTCGGCCTGGGCACGAATCCCGGCGCCGGTCATGGGCGAGCCCGATTCGGCAAAGCGGGCCCTGACGCGTTCAACAATCTCCTGCACCTGGGCCTGGTCGACGGAGCTCACTTCCGGTACTTCTCCTCGCCGTCGACCTCCCAGGTGTCGACGATCGCCATGATCACCGCGTCGCATGGGCGGCCATCCGTAGCATTGGTCTGACGGGCAGAACTTCCGGTGGCATACATGACCACCTCGCCGACACCCGCACCGATGGCGTCTACCGCGATCACGTAGCCACCCATGTCGGCGTTCTCGAAGTCAAGCTGCCGGAGCACACGGAAAGACAACCCGTCCATGCTCGGCTCTTTGTCGGTGGCGACAAGGGTTCCCGCTACTCGTGCTAGCTGCATCTCTGCCTTTCAGGCCAACGTCGCGAAGTTCGGCCTTCGAGGCGCAACTCCCTCAACCGGCCTCGTCGGCCGCCTCTTCGGCTCGACCCAGTGGCAGCACGAGATCAACGTTGACGTGGGGCCGGGCAATGACATGGCTCGCCGTGACCTCACCGATCTTCTCGGCGGTCCGTACACCGGCGTCGACAGCGGCCTTGACCGCGGCAACATCCCCACGCACGATGGCCGTTACATAGCCACCGGCCGTCTTCTCGTAGCTGACCAATTCCACCTTGGCAGCCTTGACCATGGCATCGGCAGCTTCCACGACCGCCGGAAAACTGCGGGTCTCGATCATCCCGAGCGCTTCAGCCATTCCTTGTCTCTCCTTTGTTCATCATCTCGGGTTGGCACGTCCGTCCACGCCCTCAAGCGCCGCAACGGCTGCTTGCCAGCCCACATCGATGTCTCGTTCTTCTCCACCCAAGTAGACGCGGCCCACCGATCCAAATGTGCGTACCTCGAGGACGTTAATCTCCGCTGCCTTCTCGGCCTCATTCGTGGCCAATGCAGCATACGCGGCCGGATGGCATTCGAGAACATAGAGGCTCTGACCGGGGAGGAGCAGCTGTCCATGGCGAGTCCGGTTGACCAGCTGAGCCTGGTGATCATCCACGTTGCGAATCACCTGGCTCGAGATTATTCGAGGCTCGAGGCGGTCGGCCTCGGTCACCTCGAGTGCCTCGAGTATTGCCTTTCCGGCTGCCTGGGTCTCGGCCTGGTCGGGGGAGTGGATTTCGAGCATCCCGAAGACCCGTTCCACAATCTGCATGCCGGGCTTGACCCGGGTGGATTTGAGGGCGATATCGGTTAGCCGGTTGATCTCAATCCCGGGGGCGATTTCGACGAACAGCGTCGCGTCATATATGACCGGCAGATAACCCTGGGCCACCGTGCCTATGAAAGACCCGAACTGCGGTTGCAGGCTGTCCAGATAGGCGTAGGCCCGCAGCTCAATATCGCTCATCGGACGAACCTCCAGTAACGATCGCGATTCCTGCCGAAGCACCGATGCGGGTTGCTCCGGCCGCGATCATCTCTTCCACGTCATCTGCGGTGTGAATTCCGCCGGATGCCTTGACGCCCATGTCGGGTCCTACCGCTTCGCGCATCAACGCTACATCGAAAACCGTCGCGCCCGCAGTACTGAATCCAGTTGACGTCTTTACGAAATCGGCTTTGGCTTGCTTGGCGAGCTGGGAGGCCACGACTTTTTCTTCGTCGGTGAGCAGCGACGTCTCCAATATCACCTTGGTAAGTGCGCCTTTTTCCCTGGCTGCGTCGGTTACGCGAGCGATGTCGCTCTTCACCAGCCCGAAATCACCACTCTTGAGGGCCCCGATGTTGATGACCATATCGATCTCCGTGGCACCGTGACGCAAGGCCTGGCGGGCCTCCATTGCCTTGATCTCGCTGGTGTGAGCTCCGGAGGGAAATCCGATGACGGTGCCTACGGCCATTCCGGTGCCTTTGAGGCGTTGGGCGGCTCTCTTCACCCATGAGGGATTGATCATGACCGAGGCGAACTGATATTCCACCGCCTCATCGCAAATCAGGTCGATCGCCTCGGCCGTTGCTTCCGGCTTGAGCAGGGTGTGGTCGATGTAGGCGTGCAGGTCGGACGGCACCTCGGCTGCCTTGCCCCGGAAGCTCACACGGCTGGCGCCGTTAGCCACGATTGCCCGGACCTTTTCGGACGAGTGAACGGCGCAGTCCCCGTCGCAGTCGTCTTCGACTCCAATAGCGGCGATTACTTCTCGAGTAATGGCTTCGACGAGCGACTCGTGATCCATTACCCGGTTTCCTTCCGACTGTACAAGCGCTCTATTTCGGTGATCTTGTCGACGCGGCGGGCGTGGCGGCCTTCGCCGAATGGAGTGTCGAGCCACTCCTGGACGATCTGCCAGGCGAGGCTGTCGCCGATCAGCCCTGCTCCCAGGGTGAGGACGTTGGCGTGATTGTGTTCCCGGCTGTTGCGGGCCGATGACACGTCATAGCAAAGGGCGGCTCGCACCCCCGGCACCTTGTTAGCAGCGATGGCTGAGCCGATCCCGGCTCCGTCAACGATGATCCCGGTGCGGCAAGTTCCGTCGGCCACGAGCTGGGCGACGGCGTGTGCAAAATCGGGGTAGTCGACTGATTCCGGGGCATGAGTTCCCACATCATGGACGGTGAACCCGCCCTGCTTGAGCTTGTATCCCAGCCTCTCCTTGAGCGCATAGCCTCCGTGGTCGGAGCCGATGGCGAGGTCGAAACCTTCAGCATCCGTAGTCGGGGGCAGCTGGGTTTTGTTAGCCGTCGGCATCTCGGCAGGTTCCATACCCAGCCCATCGACGACGTGCGTGACCAATTCTCGAATCTCGCGCTCAGTTGGCATCTTCGGGCAATCCTAGAAGGTCCCGCGGCGCTGTCCCAGGGCACGGGGAGGTGTGAGTTCCTATGCTTGGGGGATGGCCGACGACCTTGCTTTTCTTTTTGCCGACCCCGAGAGGGTTGGCGGTTCGCCTTCCCGCCGGGTGGGTCGCCCCTCCCCGCCTTCCATGCCGCACCCCGCGGCTCCGCCCCCGACCGACATCAATTGGGTCACCCTGCGTGAGGCTCACGAGAAAACGTCGATTCCCATCTCGACGCTTCGTAAATGGGCTAAGAAGGGCAAGGTGCGGGGGCGTCTGACCCGGTCTGAAGGCAAGGATCTGCGTCTGCTGGCCCTGAGTGACGTCCTAGCGCGAGCTTCCCAGCTCGGCCGGTCGGTCCAGCCCATCGAGCCGGAAACGGTAGTCGACCTCCGACAATCAGAAACTCCAACGGTCGATCTGGCATCGGACACCGAGGCAGAGTCGACCGCCGATCCTGGTCCGGACGAGTCGGAGGCCGCTCCCGCAAACACCAGTGGACCGGACGGGTCGATCCTGGTACCACTGGACGCCTGGGATCGCATGATGGGCCAACTGGGCAACCTCCACGAAGCCGGTCAGCAGCTTGCCGATGCTCGCGAGCGTGCCGCCAAGGCCGAAACCGAACTGGAGTTTCTGAAGGAGCGCATGCGCGAGTTACGCAAGCGAGCCGAAGAGGCAGAGCTGGCAGTGGATCTCACCCAGAAGCAGAGTGCCCTACCGCTGGCGCCTGTAATCGGCGAGCGCCCACTCCAGGCCCGCTGGCGCCAATGGCGCGACACCTGGCTGCGGTAGGTCTCTTATGTCCTCCTGGGGGAGGACCGCCTGAGCGAAGCGAAGGCGAGGAGGGAGAGCCCTAAACCCTCTCGAGTCCGGTTTCCAGCTTCCCGCTCTAGACCTTGTTGATTTGGGAGTAGCGCCAGGCTCCGTAGCCGATGGACGCGGCACCCACGATCAACAGGACTAGCTGTCCGGGGCCAAAACCATCCGATCCGAAGCCGATAACGTCCGAGAGCGAGCCCACCAGGACGAGCAACACACCCACCGCCACCGCTCCGAGTGCCAGTTGTCTGTTATCCATACGTTCCAAACTACGCCGATTGCCGACGCTGGGTCGGGCCGATCAGTCCAACTCGAGCTGGGAGGCCGCCGCGTCGTCGAGAAACCACGTCACGTCTGCCATTCCTTGCATGACCTTGTGGGCGGGGTGCCCGACTCCTTCATTGAGGATTTCTGCCACCACCTGGGCCTTGCCTATTCCGGTGGCAAGAAAGATCACCTTGTGCGCTTCGTGAAGCAGACGATAGGTAGCCGTCAATCGCCAGGTTTCCTTCTCCGGCACCCAATTGGCGACGTACAGGCGCTCGTATTCATCCAGGGCCTCTGTCCCGGGGAACAGAGAGGCGGTGTGGCCGTCCGGCCCGAGCCCGAGGATCACAAGGTCCGCTTTGACCTCATCACGTCCAAAGACCTCGGCGAGAACCTCCTCGTAATGTTGGGCCGCCTCGGCGGGTGACTCGAGATGGGTGGGGAGGACGTGGAATGTTGCCTCGATGTCTTCAATGAAGCTCTCCCGGGCCATCCGGGCATTGCTCTCGGCGTGATCATGGGCGACCCAGCGTTCGTCACCAAGGAAGAAATGGACCCGCGACCAGTCGACCTCGGCGTCCCGTAGCCGGGTATAGGTGACTCGAGGTGTGCTCCCACCTGATAGGAAAACCGTGACCGGACCGTCCTTCGCGGAGATTCTCTCTGTCAGGATGCGAGCGATCATGTCTGCTGCCAGATCCGCCAGCGCGTCGGGGTCGTCGACCACCTTGATTGTTGGTCGACGATGCGTGCTCATTCGAGGACCCGGCGGAACGAGCGAGTGGCCGCAGTGAGGGTGACCACCGAGAGCCCGGCAGTGACCGCAAGCGCCTGGCCAATGTCCCCCCAGGCCCAGCCGGTGTTCACTAAGGCGCGTAGCGCGTCGACCAGATAGGTGATCGGGTTGAAGGTTGCCACTATTTCGAGCCAGTCGGGCAGTAGGACCTTGGGCATGAAGCCCGTTGAGAGAAAGAGAATGGGGAAGGTGATGAGGATGCCGATGAGCATGGTCGCCTCGGCATTGCGGGTCTGAAGGGCGATGACGTTGGAGATACCGGCCCAGGCGATGCCGAACAGCACGGCGATCGCCGTCATCGCCAGGACACCGAGAAACCCGGTCTTGATGCTGGCCCCCATCAAGAGGCCGATCGCCACCAGGATGAGGGCTTGGATAGCCATGCGGGTGGCATCAGCGAAGACCTTTCCGAGCAGGATCGATGAGCGGCGGATGGGGGCGATGAGGAATTTGTCCAATAGCCCGTCGTCAATGTCGGTGACCATCCCCATGCCCGACTGGAAGGCGGAGTTGAGGGCGGTGAGGCCCACCACCGTCGGGAGGATGAACTGCAGGTAGTCGTCGGTCGGAAACCCCGGCAAGTTGGCCAACCCACTGAATACCTGGCTGAATAGCAGCAGAAAGAGCAGAGGCTGAAAGAGGCTGAAGAAGACGAGCGTGGGGACCCGCACCAGCTTGCGAAGGTTGCGCCCCCAGAGAACGGCGGCCTCCGCGACGGATCGCCTCACGTTCTCCTCCTGCCACGCCGGCCCAAGACCATTCGCGCCGGCGCCGTGACCTGGTCGACTCGCAGGCGCTCGCCGGTGTGGCGTAGGAACACGTCGTCGAGGCTCGGCTCTGCCACCTCGAGCTTCACCACCGGGATCTGGTCGGCGTCGAGGCGCCGCACCAGCGCCGCCATCTGGGTGCTGCCCCGGCGCACGTAAGCAGCCACTGAGTGGTCGTACTTCTTGGACTCGCCGGAGCCCTCGAGGGATTGGAGGGCGGCAAGCGCTCTGTCCACCAGGTCCCCGGTGGCATCCTCGGGCAGCGTGACTCTGACCACGTCACCGCCCAGATCCGATTTCAGGCTCTCGGGGGTGCCCTCGATCACGATGCGGCCGTTGTCGATGATGGCCATCCTCTCCGCCAACCTGTCTGCCTCCTCGAGGTATTGAGTGGTTAGAAAGATGGTGGTCCCCGACTCATGAAGCGCCCGCAGGTAGGTCCACAGCGCTCGACGGTTCTGGGGATCGAGGCCGGTCGTCGGCTCGTCGAGGAAGAGCAACCTCGGCTCGTGCACTAGGGCCTGGGATAGGTCGAGGCGACGCCGCATGCCCCCCGAGAAGGTCCCGGCTCGCCTGTCGGCCACGCCGGCCAGATCCATCAAGTCCAACATCTCGTCTGCCTTGGACCTGGCACGGGCTTTAGCCAGCCCGTGCAACCTGCCTTGCAGAACCAGGTTTTCGTGGGCGGTGAGATCGTCGTCGACGCCAATGAACTGGGCGGCGTAACCGATCCGGTGTCGAATCTCCTCGGCCTCGGCGGCAACGTCGAGCCCGTCAACTGTGATTTGGCCCGACGTGGGGGTCAGGAGGGTGGCAATCATCCGGATGGTGGTGGTCTTGCCGGCTCCGTTCGGGCCGAGGAATCCGAAGACCTCGCCTTCATGCACCTCGAACGAGATGCCGTCCACAGCCCGGACATCCTCGCCGTACAGCTTGACAAGGTTCGAAACTTCGATCATCGCCATGCAGCCGAGTCTATGGCGCTGCCCGTATGGCCCTGTTGGGCTACGAGCTAGCCTGCCGCAGCCTCGAGATACTCACTGAGCCAGCCGTCATCCAGGTCGCCGAAGGGCTCGGGGACTCCGGGCAGAGTCCAGACATGAATCATCTCGTTGGTCTCCGGGATTGAGATCGATCCGATGGGGCAAGTCCCGAACGGCGACTGCAGGCCTGAAAACTGTGAGGGGGAGAACCACCCTGGTGAAGGTGGGGACCAGTTCCAGGCTTCTTTGTGCCAGGAGGATGGCCAGAAGCAGATCCAACGCGGCCACAATCAGGATGCCGACCTGAAGCCAGATGGCGAACTTGCGGGCTCTCTTCGAGCGACGTCCGATGCCTTGCACAAGCCACAGAGTGCCGGCGGCCGCGATGACCGCGGCCAATACCAGCGGCGCGGCGGCCGGTCCACTGAAAGCGATGGCAGCCAACGCTTCAATCACCATCACCGAGGCGATGGCGGCTTCTACCAGCACCAGGATGCGGATGATGTCGACCCGGCTGTCGCCCCAAACTGAAGTTTCGTATGTAGTCATACCGACATGGTCGGACGGGACCATTAGTCAACGGTTGGGTCAGCATTAGAGGTCGGTGAGAGTGCGGCGGCCTCCCTCCCGACCGGATATGTGGCCCGATGGTCTGGTGCCCGGCTACCGGCAGGTGTCAGACGTGCTGAGTACGCTCGATCTGGACGATGAAAGCAGCATGATGAGCAGCGTGGCGATCAATCTGGGCGCAGGAGAAACGGCCGTCGTCGGCTACGGTCTATTGCTCTCGCGAGACACGATCGACAAGACGCTCGGTCGGATCTACGAGGGTCCCTTCGCTTCATGCCACATCGACGGGTGGCGCAGGTCGTGGGATGTGTCCATGCCCAACGCGGCCTTCTACTACGAAGAGGAAGGCGCTCGCGTCTATCCAGAGCAGATCCTGTATCTCAACGTGCGCCGCGATTCCGGCACACTGATGAACTGCACCGTATTCGTCCTCCGAGAAGACGAGCTCGCAGTGATGCATGGCAGGGAGTGGATCTACGACGGGCTTGTTGTCACGACCGACCTCAGGGGTGTCCGTATCGAGGGGGGTGACTCCCTGATGTATGTTGGGAAGGCAGAACACCGAGTTCGATCCGCCACGAGCCCCCGCGATGTCGCTTTGCGCAAGTCCTACCTCCGAATGCTGGATCGTGTCCTTGACGCGGTCGATCCTGCCATCCGGGCCGAGTATCTTCAGACGACGGATCCCATGCCCGAGCACCTGGTGATCGACGACTCGCTGGACCGTGATAGGCCCAACCCGTGGGAGGCCGCCGGGCACAATTTCCGCCCCGAATTACCGCAAGAAGGGGCGCACTGAGCACGGCCTGGGGACGCGGGCCGGATGACCTTGAGCCCGCAGCCGATTGGGCGCATGCTCACATGACGGGTTTCAGGGCTGCAATACGGGGCGACATCGCGCGCTAACGCCTTTTGTGGCGGCTAGAAGTCCAGAGTCACAAGACGTAGCATCAACGAGAAACCTCCGGATGTTGGGCGTCAAGCTCAGTGAGGGCGTCGATGGCTCCAGACACTCGATATACCAAGAGCGGCGATGTACACATCGCCTATCAGGTTGTGGGAGACGGTTCCCGTGACCTCGTGTACCTGCCCGGCATTTTCGCCCATATCGAGCTCCAATGGGAGGAGCCCTCCTACGCCCGGTTCCTACGGCGGCTGAGCTCGTTCAGTCGTCTCATTGCGCTGGATATGCGCGGAACGGGCCTCTCGGACCGATCGGCTCAGCTTCCACTGCTCGAACATCAGATGGACGACGTCACCTCGGTCCTCGACGCGGTGGGATCAGACCGGGCTGTGCTGTTCGGCGTTTCCCAGAGCGGTCCGATGGCGGCTCTCTACGCGGCCACGAACCCCCAACGAACGCAGGCTCTCATTCTCTACGGTGCCTACGCTTCCTCGGTGGCGAGGCCTGGCTATCCGTGGGGTCGGTCGCCCGCCTGGGTCGAGGAGTTTCATCAGGCACTCGATTCGAATTGGGGTCAGGGAGCCTTCCTGGGGGATGTTGCTCCCAGTCGCCAGCGTGACGATAGGTTTCGACGGTGGTGGGGTCGATTCGAGCGTTACTCGTCGTCGCCGGGCAACGCTCTTGCCTTTGGCCAAGCTCATGTCCAGGACGACGTGAGAGATGTGCTGCCGACGATCTCGGTGCCGACTCTCGTCATACAGCGAGATTCGGACTCATATCGTGAGGTGGGACACGGGCGCTTCCTGGCAAGCCATATTCCCGGGGCCAAATATGTCGAGGTGCCCGGTTCGGACCACCTGCCCTACGTCGGAGACCAGGACGCCATCGTCGATGAGATCGAAGAGTTTCTGACCGGCGTGCGTCCTGGGGCCGAGCCGCAACGTGTGCTGGCCACCGTTCTGTTCACGGACATCGTTGGCTCGACCGAGATGGCTGCCAACCTGGGAGATCGTGAGTGGCGCAACCTGTTGGAAGCGCACTTCCTCAGGGCAGAACAGGTCCTGGAGCGATACCGGGGGCTTCTCATCAAGACGACGGGCGACGGTTTGTTGGCCACATTCGACGGGCCGGCCCGTGCGATTCGTTGTGCGACCGAAATACTCCACTCGGTCAAGGACATAGGCATCCATATTCGGGCCGGGCTTCACACCGGGGAGGTCGAGCTTCTCGGCGAGGATATTGGTGGGATCGGCGTTCATATCGCCGCCCGGGTGGCGGCCCTTGCGAAGTCGGACGAGATCCTCGCCTCGCGCACCGTCAAGGATCTAGTGGCGGGATCAGGAATCGAGTTTAAGGACAGGGGAACACATACCCTCAAAGGCGTGCCCGACGAATGGCAGCTGTTCGCTATCCGATGAGCACGGGTGCACTCTCCAGTAGGCATTCCCCTAGGTGTGAGCGGCTTAGGTAGCTAGAACCGGGTCGCTTTGATCATGTAGAAGTGATCGCCGTGATGTTCGAGAGACGCATCCCAGCCTCGTTTCATGAATAGGTCAAGCACGTCGGCCGGATTGTGACCTACCTTTACCAGCCGATAGTCCCGGCCGTCCTGCACGGTCCGGTGCGAGACCCATGCGTCGTCGTTCCGAGCCGCGGCGACAGCAAGCCCTGGATCGTCAAACGTGTGCTCATCCACCAGGACATTCGTGCCTCCCGACCTGCAGGCACGCTCGATTTGAGATACAAAGTTCGACACGAGCATTGGTGGGATATGGCACAACCAGAAGGATGAGAAAACAGTGTCGTAGAGACGATCCGGATTCCATTTGAACAAATCCGTAGTCACGAATTCAACATCCCGGCCCTGGAAGCGTGTTCGGGCGATTTCAAGAGCACCCGCAGATGCGTCAACCAGCGTCACAGTTTCCGCCGAGTCGATGAAGAGTTCTGTCCAACTGCCCGTCCCTGCGGCAAGGTCAAGAACGGCACCCGTTAGCCGGGCAGAGCGAACCTGGTTCCTGAGTTGTTGCCACTCGGCGTAGACGGAGTCCGACTGATCAGGTTCCATACTGTCGTCGTACTCGGGAGCCCTCGCCTCGAAGTAAGCGATCTGCTCCTTGATCAGCTGATCCTGTGGTTCCTCAACCTGACTCACATCACCAGTTTACGAGGCGGGACATCTACCAAATTTGGGGTCCCGAGAGGTGCGTGTTGGTCGGGCAGCGACGCTGGATAACGTGTACCTTTGTCTTCGCGGGGAGGAAAGGAGAATTATGGCTCGGGACATCACAGTGATTATCGAGGACAAGCCGGGGACACTCGCCGAAATGGGTGAAGCGCTCGGCAACGCTGGCATCAATATCAAGGGTGGCTGTGGCCTGCCCTTCGAGGGTCGGGGGATCATCCACCTGCTGGTCGACGATCCTGATGCCGCTATAGCGGCGCTGGCCGGCGCCGGCATCGAGGCGCATACTCCGGTCTCGGTGATCCAGAAGAAGCTTCAGGACCATCCGGGCGAGCTGGGCGAACTGACAAGACGCATGGGCGACGCCGGAATCAACGTCTACATGTTCTACTTGTCGGCCGATGGCGAGATCGTGTTGGGAGTTGACGACATCGAGAAGGCTGGCGCCGTCAGCTAGGTCGCCACGGGAGCTTCTCCTTTTTGACCAGTTTTCAGAGGCGCTTATAGCCAGGTCATGCGCGAGACTTGACGTGCCGACCTAGGCGAAGTGCTTGATATCCGGGAGTCCGTCTCCGTACGGGATCGGGTTCACCGCCGACATCCTCTACGTGGGCCTCCTGCCATGCGGTGTTGTCCTCGACGGAGTCCCGATCAACGGTGAGAGCTCCTACTCGCTGGTGCTGAACGGCGGATACTGATCGGTCAGCAGAAACGCGTACGCGCTTAGACGCGTGAAGTAGCGGAACGTGCTGATCACGAAGTTCCGCATCCCCTCCGGGTAGCGGCCTGTGAAGAGCACCGCGAACCAGGCTAGGAACGTCAGGAAGGCGGCGATGAGGAAGAATACGTAGCCGACAATGTACAGCGGGATCAGAAGGATGAGGCGAAAGAACACCGTAAGCCGGTTACGTCCGTCCAATTCTGCTTGGACCGACAGCTGGATCGAGTGGTCGCCCGGGTCGTCGGCGACTGTGTCAAAGCTGAACGGCGGATAGTCCTCGGTGAGCCAGACTGTGAAACCGATCGTTCTCGCCGTGTAGCGCTGGTACATGATCATGAAGTTGGCCATACCCTCGGGAAGTTTCCCGGTGATGACGATGATGAACCAGCTGATAAACACAATGATCCCGTTGACGGCGCCGATGACGTACAGGATGATCTGGTGGGGTATCGCCATGAGCCAGTGCACGAGGGGCCGCCAGTTGGCGACCTCGTTGCTCTCTGGGACGGTCAGCTGGACGGGATACCCGGCCGTTGCTGTTGCGTCGACCATTCTCGTCCCCTTGGTTGGCTCCACGCGTGGCACAGCCTAGCTGAGGGGTCGGGTCGCATTGGGGACTCTTGCGGTGCAGGGAACAGGTGGGTTCTCGCCGAAGATCAGGTGAGGGCAACATTTATTGCCGTTCGGGTGTCTCAGCATGTCACCCGGATCGAGGCCTCGGTCGTCTGTCAAGTAGGACGGACAAACAGCCGGGGAGAATGGTACCTAGGTGGACGAGGAGCAATCTGTAGCTGGGGACACAGGCATGGCGTCCCGCGACAACTCGCAACGCCCCCACCGCAGCGGAGCGATCGACGCGACCCTGACTTCGGTAGGAGTCGGGGCGGTGGCCGGTACGTTGGCGGGCTTCGTCTGGGGGGGCGTCGGAGGACGGGTAGCCATGCGTATCCTCTTTCTGACATCGGACGAGCGACTCAGGGGCCTTATTTCAGACGATGGATTCGAAATCGGTCGTATCTCCGGCGACACCATCTTCCTTCTGATCTTCACCTCGATTCTGGGTGCGCTTGCGGGTCTCGTTTACGGACTCTTGAGGATGTTGCTCAGAGGCCCCAAATGGTTGGTCGCGAGTGCCGTTGGCGCTACGGTCGCTGCGGGAGCGGGCGGCGGGCTTATCGTTAGGGCCGACGGAATCGACTTCCGGGTGCTCGAACCACTGTGGCTCGCGGTCGGTTTGTTCCTGTTGATTCCAGGGGCTTGGGGGGTGACCGTCGTTCTGTTGACCGAGCGATTGCTACGACCTGGCACCCTGTACCAGAAGCTGCCCTCCCAGATCAACAAGCGGTATTGGGGTCCCATCGGCAACACTCTCGGATGGCTCATCCTGACGGGCATAACGACAATTGGCCTGATCGATCTCACTCGCGATCTGGCCACACTCACCTGACGTGCCCCACCATGCCCTCCTCCACTAAGTTCGAGACACGCGTCATGTGGAATCCCGGGGTCACAACTGTGGAACTCTGTTAGGGCGGTGGATGGCCTGCCGGGAATGAGGCAGTGAACAGTGCTCCGCCTTCGGCCCGGTTGGCGGCGATGATCGTTCCGCCGTGAGCGCTCACTATCTCCCTGGCGATGGCCAGTCCGAGCCCGTATCCCGCGGAATTGCGGGCCGGATCGGCGCGGTAGAAGCGCTCGAACAGGCGGTCGACGTGCTCGGTTTCGATGCCGGCACCGTCGTCGGCCACGCTGAGGGTGATGGTGCCATTGTCCGGAACCACCGTTAGCTCGGTGTGTCCATCGCGTACTTGGCAGCGTTTTCCAACAAGATCACCATTAGTCGTGTCAGGGAGGACTCGTCACCGCTAATTACGGCGTGGCCATCGGTGCGGATCGAGACTCCGGGGCGCTTGCGGACCACATCGTGAGCCAGGGCGCCGAGATCAATGGGCTGGTGCTCGACACCGCGCCCGGCATCGACAGAGGCCAGGATCAACAGGTCGTTGACCAGGCCGCTCATCCGCTTCCCCTCGCTGACGATGTCTTCGATTGCGCTATCGCGATCGGAATCGGCTGCCTCCGGACGCTGCGCCAGGAACTCGGCGTTGTTGCGGATTGTCGTCAGGGGGCTGCGGAGTTCGTGCGAGGCATCGGCGACGAAGCGACGCTGGGCAGCCAGCGAGTCTGAGAGCTCGTGGCGGGTGGTCTCGAGCCCTTCGAGCATGCCATTGAAGCTGCGGGTCAGGACTCCCACCTCGTCCCTGTTGTTGCCGGCCGGGGGTAGGCGCCGGGAAAGGTCACCCGTCTCCCGGATCTCTTCGGTGGTGTCGGCCAGCCGCTTGAGCGGGCGCAGGGCCCGTCCGGCCACCAGCCAGCCGACAATGCTGGCGGCGATGGTCATGATGATGCCAACGATCCAGAACAGAGCGTTGAGCCCCCGCAGTTGCTCATCGATGACGGCGGTCGACTGGCCCGCTATCACCACCCCGCGCTGCTCTGCCTCTACCCGTTGCCAGGGCCGAGCGTGGATGTTGAGCTCTACGTTTGTCACCGGGCTGTAAACGACTGAGGATTCGCCTTTCTCCAGGGCTTCGACGATCACCGACGCCGGGATCGGGGGCGGTGCACCACCCGCCTGCCCGGACGAGTAAAGGACCTCTCCCGACTCATCGACCACGGCGATGAAGGGCTCGGTGCCCTCCGCCAGGTCGATCTGTACCGGAGGGTCGTCCGGCAGGAGGGCGGCGGCCCCGCCGGCCAGCTCGGTGGCGGCGGATTCGACCAGCTCGACGAGTGCCTTGTCTTGATCATTGGGAGCCGTCTGTTGAGCAAGAAGATTGATGAGAAAGCCGAAAGCGAACATCGCCAATGCCACTACCAGGGCGCCGAATAGCGCAAGGCGGACCCGGATCCTCATCTCACGTCCCCTTGAGGATGTATCCGACACCCCGGACGGTCTGCAACAGGCGCGACTCACCGTCCTCCTCGAGCTTCTGCCGCAGATAGCGAACGTATACGTCGACGATATTGCTGGTGGTGTCGCCGTCCAGGTCCCACACCGCTTCGCGGATCCGGGATCTGCTCAAGACGACGCGGGGGTTGCGGGCGAAGTACTCGAGGAAATGAACTCAAGCGTGGTGAGCTCCACGTTCCGGGTGCCGCGCCGCTCTCCCATCGACGCAACGTCGATCTCCAGGTCCGCGAAGGTGAGGATCTCCCTCTCCTCCGGCGGGTGGCGGCGCAGCAACGCTCGTACCCTGGCCAGGCAGCTCGTCGTGAGCGAATGGCTTGATCAGGTAGTCGTCGGCCCCTGCCTCGAGACCGTCAACCCGGTCGGGAACTGAAGTACGCGCGGTCAGCATGAGGATGGGTGTGTTGTTGCCGGCCCGTCGCAAACGGCGAGCCACTTCGAGGCCGTCGTAGCCGGGCATCATGACGTCGAGGACGATGAGGTCGGGGTCCCCGGAGCCTGCCGCCGCCACCGCGGCCGGCCCGTTGTGGGCGACCGACACGTTGTAACCGGCGTAGTCCAGGGCGCGCCGCACGGATGCGGCGATCCGCTCGTCGTCGTCGACCACGAGAACACGGGGTTTCATACCTCTCATTATCGGCATTGAGGATTAGAGCCGAATGAGAATCACAGCCACGTGGCCAATCATGATTCACCGGGCAGATCCCCGCCGTTCAGGCGAGTTTCGCGATAGCTAGCCTCGGTCGGGACCGCGAGCGAGGAGGATTGACCCATGGCCGACTACACAAAGGTGACGCTGGACGAATCCGAGATTCCCACCCAGTGGTACAACATCATTCCGGACCTCCCCTCACGCCCACCACCACCTCTGCACCCCGGCACTCGTGAGCCGATCGGCCCTGAGGACCTGGCTCCGCTCTTCCCCATGGAGCTCATTAAGCAGGAGGTCAGCCAGGAGAGCTATATCGACATTCCCGGCGAAGTGCTCGATGTGTACCGGCTCTGGCGGCCGAGCCCGTTGTACCGGGCACGGCGGCTCGAGAAGCTGCTCGACACTCCCGCCAAGATCTTCTACAAGTATGAGGGGGTGAGCCCTGCCGGTTCCCACAAGCCTAATACGTCGGTTCCGCAGGCTTTCTACAACGCCCAGGAGGGGACCAAGAAGCTCACCACCGAAACCGGTGCCGGCCAGTGGGGTTCTGCGCTGGCGTTTGCTTGCGCCCAGTTCGGGCTGGAGTGCGAAGTGTGGCAAGTGCGGGCTTCCTATGACCAGAAGCCCGACCGCAAGACGATGATGGAAGTGTGGGGAGCCACCGTGCACCCCAGTCCGTCGGAGGTGACCGAAGCCGGCAGGCAAATCCTCGCTCTCGATCCCGACTCGCCCGGCAGCCTCGGGATCGCCATCTCCGAGGCGGTGATGCGGGCCGCACCCGACCCGGACGCCAAGTATGCGCTCGGCTCGGTGCTCAACCACGTTCTCCTGCACCAGACGGTCATCGGTGAGGAGGCGCTGCTGCAGATGGCCAAGGTGGACGAGACGCCCGACCTGCTTGTGGGATGCACCGGTGGCGGATCGAACTTCGGCGGGCTGTCATTCCCGTTTCTGCGGGAGAAGCTCGCCGGCAAGATGGATCCGACCATCCGCTGCGTGGAGCCGGCCGCGTGCCCTTCGCTCACAAAGGGCGAGTATCGATACGATTTCGGGGACACAATTGGCATGACGCCCCTGGTCAAGATGCACACGCTCGGGCATGGATTCATCCCCGATCCCATCCACGCCGGCGGACTGCGCTACCACGGGATGTCGCCGCTCGTCTCGCACATCCATGAGCTGGGACTGGTTGAGGCCGAAGCCATTCATCAAACCGAATGCTTCGAAGGTGCGGTGACTTTTGCCAAGACCGAGGGCATCTTGCCGGCCCCCGAGCCGACCCATGCGATCGCGGCGATGATTCGCGAGGCCAACCGTTGCAAGGAGGCGGGCGAGGAGAAGACCATCCTCACGGCCCTGTGCGGGCATGGTCACTTCGATCTGCGCTCATATGAGGTGTACCTCGACGGCAGCATGGTGGACTATGAGTACCCGGAGGAGAAGGTGGCTGCGGCCATGCAAGACGTTCCCGTGGTGGCCTAGCACAGGTGGGTATCTCAAGTCCCCCGGGAGCGTATGGCTAAGACGCTGAAGATCGATTGGGGGGATGGGGTTGTTACCGGCCGCTTCGTCGACGCCGGCGGCTCAACCGGAGTTCTCCTGGCCCATGGCGCTGGTATCGGGCAGGACTCGCCCTGGATGATCCAGGTCCGCGACGGTCTGGCGGGCGCTGGCTTCCCGGTCCTGACGTTTAATTACCCCTACATGGAGGCTGGCAAGAAGGCGCCGAATCGGCCTCCGGTCGTGCTGGCCGCCCACGCCGCCGCTGCCGCCGCTCTCAGGGAACGGGTTGGTCGGATCGTGCTCGCCGGCAAGTCGATGGGGGGACGATTGGGCTCTCACCTGGCAGCCGAAGGTGAGGAGGTGGCCGGCGTGGTCTTCTACGGCTATCCCCTCGTGGGAGTCGGGAAACAGGAGCCCCGCGACACATCGCACCTGCATGACGTGGGGGCACCCATGCTTTTCGTTCAGGGCACCCGTGATCGCCTTGCGCCGCTGGAGCTCATCATGGCGGTTGCCGAGCGCCTTCCCAAGACTTCATTGCACGTCGTCGAGGACGGGGATCACTCCTACAAGGTGCCCAAGCGAGCCGGGCGGGACCCGACCGAGGTCCTGGATGAGGTGGTAGCGGTCACCGCAGTTTGGCTCGAGGCCCTTTAGGAGGCCGACCTAGAAATTCTCCTCGAGGGCCTTCACCTTGTTCACCCGGCGGACGTGGCGTTCGTCGCCGCTGAACTTGGCATTGACGAAGGACTGGACCAGCTCCCAGGCCTGGTCGGGGCCGATCACTCGGGCGCCCAATGTGAGCACATTGACGTCGTCGTGCTCCACCGATTGGTGGGCGGTGTAGGCGTCATGCGCTACGGTGGCCCGGATTCCCTTGAGTTTGTTGGCGGCGATTGACGCGCCGGCCCCGGATCCACAGATGAGGATTCCCCGTTCTGCCTCACCGTCGAGCACTGCCCGGCCCAGAGTCTCGGCGACATCCGGGTAGTCGACTGACTCTGTCGAATGCGTGCCGACATCGACAATCTCGTACCCGGAGTCCACCAGTCGGGTGGCCATTTCCTCTTTGAGCTCGTAGCCGGCGTGGTCGGCGCCAAGAACGATCTTCATAGGCGAGAGGGTAGCGCTGCGCTCGAATCCGAGCCGTGGTCGCGAACCGCCTCACACCAAGTGCGGGCAACAGTCCTCAGGATTGGCGCCGGCACTGGCTAATCGTACGGTGGTTGCTGCCGGGTTTCTCGCCGTCGCGGCCGTCGTGGTCGTAGTCATCGTCCTCTGATCGGGGGGAACTGTCCGCACCGGACGGAGCGTCCAAAGACCGTCAGCACGCTCCGACCCTTCATATCATCGAAACATGGCAGAAATCATCGTCACCGGGGGCAACGCCCTGGCCGGGAACGTTTCCGTCCTCGGTGCCAAGAACGCCGTGCTCAAACAGCAGGTGGCAGCGCTGCTGGCGCCCGGCAAGCACATGTTGGAAAACGTTCCCCACATTGCCGATGTCGAGCTGATGAGCGAGGTCCTGGGCTTTGTCGGGGCCACTTGTGAACTAGAAGATCACACCCTGGTGATCGATGTCCCCGACGACATCACTCCCGAGGCCCCACTCGACCTGGTTCGTCAGATGCGGGCTTCGATATTGGTGCTCGGCCCGCTCCTCGCCCGGTGTGGGCAGGTGCGGGTGGCACTGCCCGGGGGAGACGATCTGGGTGCCCGCCCCATCGACATGCATATCGAGGGGCTGAGGCAGCTGGGTGTTGACTTCGAGCTGCGCCACGGCGTCCTCGAGGGTCACGTGGCCGACGGGCTCGTGGGAGCCGAGGTGCACCTTGACTTTCCCAGTGTCGGCGCGACGGAGAACATTCTCCTTGCAGCCGTTCTGGCCCGGGGCGAGACCGTGATAGAAAACGCCGCCCGGGAACCGGAGCTCGAGGACCTGGCGGCATTTCTAAACGCCATGGGGGCCAACATCTCCGGGGCCGGGACTTCGACGATCAGGGTGCTGGGGGTTCCAACCCTGAATGCGGCAACTCATCGAGTGGTTCCCGATCGGATCGAAGCCGGAACGTACGCGGTGGCGGCTGCCATCACCGCCGGCGAAGTGGTGGTGAGCGGATGCGTTCCAGATCACTTGCGTATGGAGCTCCGCAAGCTTCAAGACGCCGGGTGTCGGGTAGAAGCCGGGGAAGATTGGATCCGGGTGTTGGGACCCAAGAGGCCGAACGCGGTGAACTTCGCCACACTGCCTTACCCGGGCTTCGCCACCGACCTGCACCCGCAAGTAGTGGCCTTGTTGGCCGTGGCCGATGGAACGTCGGTGATCACCGAGAACGTCTACGAGGCTCGTTTCAAGTACATCGGTGAGCTGGCGCGCTTGGGGGCGGACATCTCAACCGACTGGCAGCACGCAGTGATCCGGGGAGTGCCGTTCTTGTCGGGATGCCCCGTGGTGGCTCCAGATATCCGGGCCGGCGCTGCGCTGATACTGGCGGGTTTGCGGGCCGAGGGATACTCCACCATCTCCAATGTGGAGCATGTCGACCGGGGTTACGAGGGATTTGTCGACAAGTTGGCGGCCCTCGGTGCCGATATCGAATATCGAACGTGACATCTCGTAAAGGCACTCCGGTCAGCGCAGGATCTGCTCTACACTTAGGTACAGCAAGGCACCTGGAAAGGTTGCATCTACCCCATGAATGAATCCACGGTCGCGCACGACCCGATGACCACCGACGAGCTCGACGACGAGTCGACTCAGGAGGCTCCTGCCACCGATGCGGGGTCGGTGGACATGGAGGCATTGCTCGAGACCATCGAGTACATCCGTCCGGCCTTGCAGGCGGACGGCGGAGACCTGGTTCTGCTTGGAGTAGAGGGCGGGACGATCAACCTGCAGATGGTGGGCGCGTGCGGCGGGTGCCCGATGTCGATGATGACTCTGAAGGCTGGCATCGAGCGGATCATGTTCGACCGGGTTTCGGGTGTAACCGAGGTCAACGCCATCTAACCTGAGCCGAGCTGTGCCCGGCCTCGAATCTCTCCTTACTTCAGCCCTTGATGGTGACCGTCGCGCCCTCGCCAAGCTGCTGACCGTCATTGAACGCGGCGATCAGGACAGCAAGCAAGTCCTCGCGGCAATGTATGGCAGGGGTGGGGGAGCGCACGTAATCGGCATCACCGGACCGCCGGGAGCCGGCAAGAGCACGCTCGTGGACCGGCTGGTTGGAGAGATACGAGCCACGGGTGACGAGGTGGCCGCCTTGCTCGTCGACCCTTCAAGTCCCTTCAGTGGCGGCGCGATCCTCGGCGACCGTATCCGCATGCAAGACCGGGTGTCAGATGCCGGCGTCTATGCCCGGTCCATGGCAAGTCGTGGACAACTCGGCGGGATGTCCCGGGCCGCCCCCAAGGCGGTGGTGGTGCTCGACGCAGTTGGATTTCCCTTTGTGATTCTCGAGACGGTCGGTGTCGGTCAGGCCGAGGTAGATATCGTCGAGAGTGCTCACACCACTGTGGTGGTGCTCAACCCCGGCTGGGGAGACAGCATCCAGGCCGCCAAGGCCGGACTGCTCGAGATCGGGGACATTTTTGTGGTCAACAAGGCAGATCGGGACGGCCTCGAGGCAACGGTGGCAGACCTCAACCACATGCTGGCCGAAGGCGCCGATCGAGAATGGTCCCCGCCGGTAGTCGCCACCGTCGCCACCGAAGGAACCGGGTTGAGTGAGCTCTGGGAGACAATTGGGGCCCATCGCGACCACCTGCGAGGGCAAAGCGATGGGTCGGTCCATGTGCATGCGCGGCGGGAGATCCGGGCTGCCGCCGCCGAGATCATGACCCGGGAAGCACAAGCGAGGATTTCCCAGGAGGACCTCGACGGAATGGTCGAGGAAGTCGTCACGAGACGAATCGACCCCTGGTCGGCAGCCGAGCGGCTTCTGGAGGCTGGTTAGGCTCGGTCCATGTCTCTAGTTGAATTCACCACCCGCGACGATGTCGCTCTAATTCAGCTCAACCGACCACCGGTGAACGCGTTGTCCGCCGAGCTGGTTTCAGATGTCGACGAAGCTGTCGGCCGGGCGGAAGACGCCGCGATCCGGGCCGTCGTTATCGCGGGCGGCGATCACTTTGCAGCAGGCGCCGACATCAAGGAGTTTGGGGAGATCTTCGCATCGGACTCTGACGATCAGCCGGCCCGGGGACTCTCGGAAGTGGTTGGCCGGCTCGAAAGCCTGGCCAAACCAACGATCGCAGCAGTACGCGGGTATGCGCTCGGCGGTGGCCTCGAATTGGCGATGGGGGCCGACTTTCGATACCTGGCTGAGGACGCCAGGGTGGGTCAGCCTGAGATCAAGTTGGGAATCATCCCCGGAGCAGGTGGCACGCAGCGCCTCGCCCGGCTCGTCGGCTATCAGAAGGCCAAGGAGCTGATCTTCAGTGGGCGAATGGTGGGGGCCGAGGAAGCGCTTGGCACAGGCCTGGCGGACAAGGTCTTCCCGGCGGATGAGCTGGTCGAGGCAGCGCTGGCCGATGCTGCCGAGTGGGCGTCGGGGCCCACCCTCGCCTTCGGGGCTTCCAAGCGGGCCATGGCGGCCGGCTTCGGTGTCGAAGATGGCCTGGCCGTGGAGGTCGCCGAGTTCCGATCCTTGTTTTCCACTGCCGACGCTGCGGAGGGCGTGGCCGCGTTCATACAGAAACGCGATGCGGACTTCAAGGGCGAATAGCCCGGTTGGCCCGGTCCGAGATGGCC
>Ga0255057_10000146_pt1 | contig 39823 bp, 37 predicted proteins | sample Cases_109_6_MG_FD_189022 | JGI IMG/M metagenome (GOLD analysis project Ga0255057, IMG submission 189022) | Seawater microbial communities from Amundsen Gulf, Northwest Territories, Canada - Cases_109_6 | ecosystem: Environmental > Aquatic > Marine > Gulf | place: Canada: Northwest Territories... | reverse complement strand
CATATATCCCAAGGGGTTTCTTTCGTAGCGGGGGCGGGATTTGAACCCGCGACCTTCGGGTTATGAGCCCGACGAGCTACCAGACTGCTCCACCCCGCGTCGCAATATCAACTATAGGAGCGCCGCGCAGTACATCGACAGCGTCATCTGTCGAAGTCGCCCTGGACATCCTGGGGCAGAGGCTCATCGAAGTCGGCCGGGACCTGCAACACATCTTCGTCAATTCCGAGCTGGCGCCTTCTTCTCGCCAGATGAGCACGGAGCGCGGGTATCACCAGCAGGTCCTTTTCGCGACCCAATGCTTCCTTGGACATGATCACGTCTTCGAGGCCGGCTACCGGCACCGCCCAATCCCCGTAACTCAGCGTTTGGCGATTCAGGATCAAATGATCGAACCCCTCGATCCCCGCCGGACGAAGGCAGACATCGAACGGTCCGGCACTCGTGGTGAAGGTGACGGTGATCATCGACGCCAACCATTCAGCAGTGATGCCATTGGGAATCTCGAATCCTTCCCGCGGGCCGTCGACCACCCTGAATCGTGCATCGAGTTCAACGAGCGCATCGGCCAGGCGAGTCAGGTTTTCGAGCTCCATCGAGGGGGTGATATCGATGTCACGGGTCGGCGGAATCGCGACGTCATACAACTCTGCCGCAAACCCACCGATGACGACGTACTCGACACCATGCCGGTCGAGCACAGCCAGGATGGCATCGACATCGACGTCAGGAGTCGGCATCTACTTGCCCCGTATCCGACGGAGGCGAGCCTCTTCCGCCCGAACTCGGCTCTCTTCCTCGAGATCGGCCTGCTGTTCCGGCGGGAGCGAGGCCATGAATTGGGCAAGGCTCTTGTCGTGACCATCAAGAGGTTCGAGCTGGATACGCATCTCGAAACCGGCCGCGGCGAGCAGCCTGATGAGCGTCGGCATCGTCGGTTCCTTGCCACCGGTCTCATATGCGGAGATCGCCTGCTGACTTACCGCGGCCTGCTCCGCCAATTCACGCTGGGTGAAGCCGGCGCGGTCGCGTGCCGTTCGCAACAACCCAGCTGCAAGCGTCGGGGCAGCGTCGTACTTTCCCATGGAAGGAGCTTACCACAACCTTACGTTTGTTTACATCTGATTAGTTGTAAACAATCTATAATATGTTGACTACTTCGGTGGCAGGCTTTCGGCGTACCCGACGCCGGTGTCCACCCAGCGCGCCAGATCGTCCTCGGACTCGGTGCCCTCGACCGCAACGAGCACCCACCCCGCCATGGGGCGACCCGAAAGGTCGAACGGCCGGGCATGCGCCTCGTCCAGCGCTTTATCGCCGTCTTCTTTGCCAACGCGGACCATCAGCTCGTCTCCGGCGACCCCGACCGACATGTTGCCATGCACCATGAAGGCGATCCCGCCGAACATCTGCTTTTCGACCACGGCGGGATGTTCACCGATCTCGTCGCGAATGCGCTGGGCCAATTCCTCGCTGTATGCCATGGGTTGCTATCTCCACTCGATCGTTCGAACCTCGACCGGGTCGCCGACACCCTTCAACTCCACCGTTCTCACGTCAGACAAGCCGAACCTGATTGCGCCGGCGTGTTCGATGGCCTCCGTCGACGCAACGATTTCCTCACGCTTACCAATGTCGCCCACGCGCGCGGCGACGTGAACTCCGTGCCCCGCATAGTCGCCACCCTGAGGGGTGGCCTCCGCGGTATGGAGCCCAATGCGTACCCACGGTGCGAAGCCGTTCTCGCGCCGGTGCGTTTCCAGTCGCCGTTGAATCGCAACGGCGGCATCGACCCCGTCAGACGCGGCATCGAAAGCGACGAAGAAACCATCGCCAGTGTGGCGAACCTCTTGGCCCCGGTACTTTGAGAACTCCGCTCTCAGCGCTTGGTCGTGCCAGTGCAGGAGCCTCTCCCACGCGTCGTCGCCGAGCAGTCCGACCAGTTCGGTCGAGGTGACAATGTCGGTAAACATGAAGGTCTTGGTCACTCTTCGCCCATCGCTGCCGGCGGGAACCGCCGATACGCCAAGGAGCCCCGCCGCTCGGCGGGCATCGAACGCCGCTCCGATGCGCTCGAACACCGCGCGTGCTGCCTCGAAATCCATCCGTGCCGTGGGCTCGTCACCAGCCGCGGCCTGAGCCTGGCCGAGGAGAAGCCTTGCCTGCGCACTCTCGTAGGGAAACCCGACATCGCGCCAGCGTCGCCACGCTTGGTCGAGATGCTCGATTGCTTCAACGTGCCGGTTCTCGTGAAGAGCCACGGCACCAAGTGCCGCGAGAGCGGCCGCTTCGAACGCCGGCTGCTCGAACTCATCGGAGAGGTGCTCGAGCTCCTCGGCGGCTACCCGGGCCGACGCCGGATCGTCGTTCGCCAGGGCAATCGTCACCTTCGCCGGGAGCAAACGAGACCGGCTCAAACGGATCTTGGCTGACTCGTCATCGATCCGAGCGGCACCGAGTGCAGAATCGATCGACCCGGCAGCACCTTTGACATCGCCCCGGGCGAGCAATACGAGCGCCCGCGCCGGCTGGGCATCGCTGCCGTACTGATAGGCCAGCGCCAGAGACTCGTCGGCGGCGTCGAGGTCTCCTCGCCGCAGTCGAACATCACCCATTTCCTTGTAGGCCGACGCGACGGCGTCGAGTAGGCGATATCGCTCGAGCTCGTCGCACGCAACTCTTGCTTGCTGCTCCGCCTCGGCGTACGAGCCGTGGAGCTTGCTCAGCTCGGCGCGGTGTACCCGGCAGATCCCCGGATAGCCACCCAGTGAATTGCGCTGCATCCAGCGATCGGCTTCCTCAGTCCACTCTCCGGCACGTCCATAATCCGCCATGTTCCGGCAAGCGGCAATGGTGTTGCAATACACGTCACAGGCAATTCGCAGCTCGAGCTCGCCCGAAACGGCCGTGGCTGCGGCCTGATCGACGAGCGCGATCCCCTCCCGCCAATCCCCCGCGCCAATCATCGTGTATCCCTTGACACTGGTCGCCATGGCGAGGACCTCGGGGACGTCGCGCTGCCGCGCAATGGCAATTGCGTCGTCAAGCGCCAAGACCGCGGCCTTGACGTCGCCTTCCGACATGGCGACCCCGGCTGCATAGAGCAACTTGATCCAGGCGTGCTCGCGGGCCTCGGGCTCGTCCTCCAGGATCTGTTCAGCCTTGGCGATCCATCCCCTACCGACGGCGAACGACGCGCGGCGGAAAGCCAGGTAGGCGAGCTGGGCGGCCACATAGGCAGCGGCGCCATTGTGTCGGATCGAAGCGAAGCCTGCGTAGGCACGCTCGTAGGCCTCGATCGCATCGTCGGGAAAGCCGACCCACCACGAGGCATCGCCAAGCTGCTGCAGATCGGATGGGCCGAGTGCATCCTGCTCGTCGGCCTCGATAAAACTCTCGCGCGCTGCCGTCCAGTCGTGGCGTTGTGCCGCGTCCCGGGCGGTGTCGAGCGCCTCAGCCATGTTTCCTTGCCCCGCTTGGCTTCTCTGTCGGGAACGATACCGGGCAATCAAGCCGTCTGGTGCCGAGCGTCAAAGAGCTGCACAGAACGGATCAGTGCCGCAGTCGCGTACGGTGGATGCCCGGTTCCTGATCTTCGAACAAGAACGGCGGTTCCCCATCTCGTTGCTCGTCGGTGCTCTGCCAGCAGCCATGCTCTGGGGCGTGACTTCCTGTCGGGCGTCCTGATGGTTGCAGCCGGCACTCGCCGATTTCACCCGCGAGCAGTGGCGGAGATTGCGCGGCGGGCGACAGGAGCGCGTCTAGGCGTCGGCACCGACCCCGGCGCCGGAAGCCAGGCGCGCCGCTTCCTCGACCGCCTGCTGGGCCTCGTCGATCTTCTCGGTCCAGGTGACGATGTCGCCACGACGGAGCGCGGCGTCCGCGGCAGCAAACGCGTCCGCCGCCTCCTGGAGCAGTTGAGCGACCTGCTCGTCGACGGTCCCAGTCGGCAGCTGCGGCGTCTCTCCATCGCCGGTGCCATCGCCGCCGCCCGCGGACGGGCCGAAGATCGCCTCCAGAGCCTCCTCGAGGGTGTCGCGCATCTCGATCTGGCCGTCGAAGGAAATCACCACCCGCTTGAACTCGGGGATGCCCCTGCTGGTGCCCTCATCGTCGGCCGAGATGTACACCGGTTGCACATAGAGCAGCGACTCGTCGATCGGGATGACCAGCATGTTGCCCTGGATCACCCGAGACCCGGTCTGGCCGAGCAGGGTGAACTCGGCAGAGATGGTCGGATCCTGGTTGATGAAGTTGCCCACCTGGTTCGGGCCGTCGGTCTGGACGTCCGACGGCAGCGAGAACTCGATCATTCTCCCGTACTCCGCGAGGGGCCCGCTCTTGGCCACCATGAACGAGACCATGTTTGGGCGGTCGAGGGGTGTGAACGGCTGCATGATCAGGAAGGTGAGCGTCTCGTCACCCGGAAGCTTCATCAGCAGGTAGTAGGGCAGCATCGGGTCATCGGCAAAGGGGGCGCGTAGCGGCGGCTTCTGCGAGGTCGAAGGGTCCCTGGCGATCTGCCACGGGTCGGCCACGGTGAAAAACTGTTCGGGCTCGAGCATGTGGTAGAGCGTGTACATGTCGGTCTGGACCCGGAACAGGTCCTCGGGATACCGGAAGTGGCTGATGATGCCCTCCGGCAGCTCGCTCTTCGGTTTGAACACGCCGGGGAAGATGTTCTGGTTGGCCTTGATCACCGGGTCTTCTTCATCGATCACGTACAGGTCCATCGTGCCGTCGTAGGCATCGATGACCGCCTTGACCGAGTTGCGAATGTAATTGAATCCGTTTGGCAAGCCCGGGCCCTGGTTGAGCCGCCCGGTTATCGCCACCGCCGAGTACGGGTACCGGTCGGTGAGGGTGTACAGGTCCATGACCCACTTGAGCCGGCCCCCGGTGATCACGATGTATGGGTCGGCGTCCGAGAACAGGAACGGCGCCACCCGGGCAATGCGGTTCCTGATGTCGCGCTCGAGCAGCACCTTGCTGTCGGCGTTCAACCGGTCCGAGATCAGCGTGTCGAGGTTCCCGAAGCGGAGTGCCCAGGCCAGCCGGTTGATGAACCCGCCGAGGGGAACGCCACCCAAACCGTCGTAGCTGTTGGTCGCCACGTTCGACGAGCTGCCGCCGATCGGGAAATCAACCTCCGGCTGGGTGGTCCCGGCGATGACGTAGTCGTCCTGCAGGTGATCCGAGAAGTACACGCGAGGCTGTTCGATATTGAGCGACGGGTCGTCGGTTTGGTTGTCGGGGGGGATGTCGCTGACGAAGAAGGTGGGGCGGCCCCCGCCGGTGACGTCGTTGGCCGGGCTGAGCACCGAGCCGAAGCCGTGGGTGTACACCAGGCGTTCGGTCACCCACCCCTCACCGGGGATGTTTGGCTCGTCGAGCTCGCGGGCCGAGACCATCACCTGGGTGAGCTCGCCATCGATCACATAGCGATCGACGTCGACGTCGGCAAGGTCGTAGTAGGTGACGATGTTCTGCAGCTCCTGGTACGTGATGCCCAACACGTCGGGGTCCCACAGGCGAATGTTCTCGATGGTGGGATCGTTCGCCACCAGGTCCCGGGCCGTCAGGTCCGGAGAAGCATCGAACGGCTCGATCTCGATTTCGGTTAACCCGTAGGCCTCACGGGTGAACTCGATGTTGTAGGCGACATAGGGCGCCTCCTTGTTCACCTCGTCGGGCTCTACCTGGAGCCGCTGCACCAGCGCCGGATAGATCCCACCCACGACGATCGAGGTGACCAGCCAGAGGCCGGCGGCCACCAGCGGCAGCGTCCAGCCCCGGAACCAGACGTTCACGAGGAGAATCCCAGCTGCCACGAGCGAGATGATGATGAGCAGGTTCAGGGCGGGCACCTGGGCGTTGACGTCGGTGAAGGAGGCGCCGAACACCTGGCCGCGCTGTGAATAGAGCAGGTCCCACTTGTCGAGCTGGTACATCGCCGCCTTGAGCAAGGCGAGCAACGCAAGCAGGATCGAGATGTGCGCCTTGGCACCTGAGCTGGTGTGGGCCCCGGGGCCCTGGACGCGGATCCCGCCGTTGAGGTAGTGGACGGCCACAACGACGAGCGACAGCACCAGGACCAGCTGAAACGCCCAGCCGGCGAGGTCGCGCAGGAAGGGCACGTCAAAGACATACAGCCCCACGTCATGTTTGAAGATGGGGTCGATCAGGCCAAATGAGCCACCCTGGGCAAATAGCAACCAGTCCTGCCACCACCCCGAGGCGCCGAGACCCAGCAGGACACCGAAGAACACCGCAGCAATGATGCGCAGCCACCCGGCCCGTGGCTCGACCCACAGCTGGTATCGCTCGAGGAGCTCCTCGTCTGGGCTCCCGGTAACGACACCGAGGCGCGGCGACAGGCGGTCGGCGATGAACAGGTTGAGCCAGAACAGCGCGAAGGCAAAGAGGGCGGCGACGAGGACAAGCCACACCTTGGTGAACACGAGCGTCGACCAAACGTTGGTGTGGCCGACCGAGTCGTACCAGAGGTAATCGGTCCACAGCGTGGCCAGCGACCGGACTGCGATGATGGCGAATACGAAGAGACCCAGGGTGATCCAGATCCATCTCCTGGAACTGCGGCCGGAATAGGGAATTGGGTCTCTGTCGATCACAGGGCGAGTCTACGTTCGTTCCTGATTCAGCAGTCGTCGGGTACAACCGTGCACGAGCATTCCAAGCTCGCCGGCGGGATCAACACCCCGGCTGGAGGACCCTCGGCGATCGCCCACGGCCCAGATGCATCGCCATGGTCCCTGCAGGAGCGATCGAAGAGAGCGACTACAACGGTGCCACAGCCCATTGCCTGAAGCGACGCGAGCAACCCGAGGTGGTAGGCGGCCCGCGAGCGCAGCCGAACACGGCGCTCCGCGTCGTCGGTCCGCCAGGCACGGAAGACCCGCGACAGCGACGATGAGGTTTCTCGTTTCCCTGCGCCTGCGCCCCTTGAGCGCTCCAACGTCTGGGTCACCGCTTCAATGAAGGCCCCGGTGAACTCAACGCTCGGGTCTTCGATCTCCACGGTCGGTGTGGCGGCCTCTGCGCTACCGAGAAGCTCTGCGGCCGCACCAACCCCGGCCGCGACGCTCTCCTCGACCAGCTCGACCAGTACGCCGGCGATCTCGCCGTTGAGAAGGCTTGGACCCGGCGACCAGTCGGCATCGAGGCGCAACTCCTCCAGTGCCTGGTTCTGGGCCGACACGAGGCGGCGCTTGATCAGGCGGAGTGCCCGATTCTGTACCGGGAGGAGCAACCGATCACGAAGTGCGAACGGGTCTGAGTCGCGAGTCGCGAGTCGCGAGTCGCGAGTCGCCTCGAGTGTCTGCGACGGCTCTTCAGCGAGCACGGTGACCGTGGCGGCATGCCGCTGTTCGGCCTGGCCGTTTGGACTCTCCGCGACCGTATCTCGCGGGGCCCTGAGCTCGTCGAACAATCCAGCCAACGGATCCGGGCCGGACTCCGGCTCCGACTCCGGTTCCGGGACAGGGTCGGCTTCCTGGACCGGCTCGGATTCGGGCTCCGCGGCGACTTCCGACGCCGGCCTCGGCTCCGGCTCGAGTTTCGCTGCTCTCTCGGACTCCGATTGCTCGGTCTCCTCAACCGTTGGAGAAGATGCCACCCCCGTGGCGTCCAGCGGTGGGGGCTTGGTCGCGCCCCCACCCGTTTTGGAGGGAGCGCTTGCGGGGTCGCCTCCCAGATGGGGAACAACGGAGCCGACCCGCATCGCCTCAACTTCCGCGGCGAGGGCATCGGCATCCACCGCCTCTGGCGGGACGTTGGCAGGGGCAGCGACGATCCGCACCCCGCCTTCATCATCAGGCCAACGGGAGCGACCCGGGGACGCCGGTTCGGGCCCTTCGTCCCCTTGACCCTCGGCTCGATCCTGCACGGTCTGGTCCTCGATGCCAAGCACCGCCTTCTGCGCCGCTTCCAGCTCATCCATCAGCTCGGCACGCCGATCCTCGAGTGCCTTGGCTCGTTCCTGAGCAACCTCGGCCTGGTGGCGGGAGGCCATCAGCACGCTGTCCGCCTCCTTTCGGGCAGCGATCACGGTCCTCTCCGCCTCGTCACGCCCGGCCCGTGTCAGCTCTTCTTGCTCTCGCTTGGCGTCGGTCAACAAACGGGCCGAGTCGCGCTCCGCACCGGCACGGAGTTGGTGGGCGACCTCTCGAGCATTGGCAATGAGGGACTCACTCTCGGCGATCACCTGGTCGAGCATCTCGGTACCGGCTTCCCACGCCGCCCGTCTCAGCTGCTCGGACTCGGCCGCAGCGTCGGCGCGCCATCGTGCCGTATCCGAAGTGGCACGGAATCGCATCGCATCCGCCACGGATCGCGCCTCCTCCAACACCCTGGCCACCTCAGCGCCGACCGCCCCATACTCGGCAGCAAGATCATGGGCCGGTGAGAGCTCGGTGATGCCGATCTCATGGAGTTGTTGTTGGACGGCATCGAGATAGCCGGCGAGCTGTTCGAGATAGCCGTCTACTTCGCCCTGGTCGAAGCCGCGCATCGCCACCCGAAAGGTGCGAGCGCGAACTTCACCTGCGGTGAAATCTTCCATGCATGCTGAGCGTAACGATCCGCTCCGGCCCTTCGCCGGATTACGCAGCTAAGTCAACGCCCAGGTATTCGAGCGGGTCGTCGATGGTCACGACTCGGACGACGATGATGTCGTCTCCGGCGGCCAGCAACGCATCGTCGTAGTTGTCGGCAGGGATGAAGACCACCGTCGCCCCGGCGTCGATGGCGCCGTACACCTTTTGCTTGACCCCACCGATCGGCCCGACCGTCCCGTCGCGCCGGATGGTGCCGGTCCCGGCAATCCGGATGCCGTCGGTGATGTCGTCCTCGGTCAGCTGATTAATGATCTCCAGTGTGAACATCATGCCCGCCGAGGGGCCGCCGATATTCTGGGAATCCGTGACAATCTCCACGGGGAACTCGATGATCGGCTCGTTGTTGGCGACCATGATCCCGATCATGGGGGCCTCCGCGATATCGACGTGCTCGACGAGCACGACCTCGAGGTCGAGCACTTCGAAGTCATCGGTTCCGTCGACCGAGCGCTCGACGGTGACGATCACGGTGTCGCCGATCGCCTTCTCGGGGACGATGAGTTGGAGATCGTCGCGAAACGCCACCTCCTCGCCATCGACGGCGATGATGACGTCGTCGGGTAACACGATGCCGACAGATCCGGTGCCCTCCACGGTATCGATGACCAGCGCTCCGGTGCCGATGTATGTTGGCTCGTACCCGAGCTCGGTGAGCGCCACGAACTGGGCATCGGTCTTCGATTGATCCATCCTGGCGAGATTCTCGCGGCGAAGGTCGTCACGTGACACCCCCTCGGGACGGATGTTCTGGCGGGGTGCCAGATCGACCCTCGGGCTCACCTGGGCCGCTATCCACTGGAACACGTTGGCCTCTTGTAGTGCAACCGTGAGGAAGAAGAGCTCGCCGCTGCCGTCGTCGAGCGGGTCGTCGTCGACGACGTCGATGAAATCCGACGTGTCATACACCGGTCCAGGCGACAGCGTGTAGTACGGGACGTTGATCGGCCAGGCCGCAGCGATTGCGATGCCGATCGCCAGCAGCACAACGGCAAGGGCCAACGGCCACTTCGGCACCCGACGCGACCGCTTGGGCGCGCTGGGCTGCGACCCGCCTTCGGCCTCGTCAATAATCGCAGTTCCGCTGCTCATTGCTCTGCGAGCCTACCGGTAGCACCCTGGTAGGTCCGCGTTCCTCACCGACTCTCATCGTGGTCTTAATTCGTATGTGGGTGGTGGGAAATCCGCGGAGCGGGGCACGGCTTCAGCCCTCGTGGCAGGCTGGCAGGGCGTCCTGCAACATGAGTCATTTCGCACCACCCTCTTAGAGTCCCTCCATGGAACGCATCGAACGCATCACCGACCACCTTGAGGCCGACCCGTATGCGCGTTGGCTGGGGATCACCCTCGACTCGGTCGATGACGGCTCGGTGACCGTGACGATGCCGGTCACCGTTGATCACCTGAACTTCCTCGGTGGCACCCACGGGGGGGTGCTGTTCTCGGTGGCCGACTGTGCCTTCAGCCTCGCCGCCAACGCCAACGGCGAGCCGGCCGTCGCGATAGACACCCATCTGGCCATCACCACGGCTACGACGGCCGGTGACACGCTGACGGCGCGGGCCATCGAGGTGCACCGTGGCAAGACCCTGGCGACCTACCGGGTCGAGGTGACTCGCGCCGACGGCAGGGTGTGCGGGCACTTCACGGGGACGGTTTTTATCAAGAGGTGAGTCTTCAGTCGTCAGTCAACAGTCAACAGCAAGAAGAGAAGGAGAAGGACGCGACTCGGGCTGAAGACTGAAGACTGAGGGCTGAGGACTCAATTCCCCAGCTCTCCTCCCAGATAGGCGCGGATGACTTCGGGATGGCGCTGGACTTCGGAGGGAACGCCGGTCGCGATCACCCGGCCAAAGTCGAGGACGGTGACCCGGTCGGCGATGTCCATGACCAGGCCCATGTCGTGCTCGACGAGGATCATCGAGATCCCGAGCTCGTCGCGGATGTCCAGGATGAAACGGGCCATGTCCTCGGTCTCCTCGAGATTCATCCCGGCCACCGGCTCGTCCAACAGCAACAGCTCCGGCTCCATGGCCAGGGCGCGACCGAGCTCGACACGCTTCTGAATGCCATAGGGCAACAGCAACACCGGGTAGGCGCGCCATTGCTCGATCTCAAGGAGGTCGATGATGTCCTCGGCGATCGTCCGATTCGCCATTTCCTCTCGTTTTGCGGAGCCAAACCAGATCGCCCCGTCCCACCAGGACGTCTTGGTGCGGATGTGGCGCCCGAGGGTGATGTTCTCCAGCACGGTCATGTGGGCGAAGAGCTCGATGTTCTGAAAGGTGCGGGCGATGCCAAGCTGGGCGATCCGATCGGGACGGGTGCCGAGAATGCTCTCCCCCTTCCATTTGATATCTCCTACTTGCGGCTTGTACACGCCGTTGAGGCAGTTGAACGCCGAAGTCTTCCCTGCGCCGTTCGGCCCGATGATGGCGAACAGCTCGTCGTCGTCGACGTAGAACGACACCTCGTCCAACGCGACGACTCCGGCGAACGCCAGACCAACGTCGTCGAACTCGAGCAGGTGCCCGTAGTCTCCGCCACTGCGGTCGGCACGCATCTGGAGCGAGGTCCGTCTGGCCGTCACGAGAGCCACCGCTTCCGGCGTTTGTAATGCTTCACCTCATGGAACGACTTGCGTTCGCCCTCGGCATGGAGCCCGAGGTAGAACTCCTGAACATCCTCGTCGTCGAGCAGCTTCGCCGGATCACCGTTCATCACGACCTTGCCGGTCTCCATGATGTAGCCGTAGTCGGCGATCGAGAGCGCCATCACCGCGTTCTGCTCGATGAGCAGCACCGAGGTCCCCTGCTCGTTGATACCGACGATCACGTCCCGGATCTGCTGGACGAGCAGCGGCGCCAACCCCAATGAAGGCTCGTCGAGGATGAGCAGCTTCGGATCGGCCATCAAGGCCCGCCCGATGGCCAGCATCTGCTGCTCTCCGCCCGACAAGTAGCCTGCGGCGTCCTTGCGGCGTTTCGCCAGCTGGGGGAACAGGTCCATCACCCTGGCGTGCGATTCCTTGATGTCGGCAGAGCTGTTGTTGGTGACGGCACCGGTGCGGAGATTGTCGTCGACGGTCATCTCGGCAAAGACCCGCCGACCCTCCATGACCTGGGCGATCCTGGCTCGCACGATGTGCGACGCCTCCTCGTCGTGGATTTTTTCGCCATCCCAGACGATCGTTCCCTTGGTGATGTCGCCTTCATGGATGTCGAGGAGCCCGGTGATCGCCCGCAGCGTGGTGGTCTTTCCTGCACCGTTGCCACCGAGCAGGGCCACGATCTGCCCGTCCCGGACTTCGATCGACAACCCGCGTAGCACGAGGACTACGTCGTTGTACACCACCTCGAGGTTGGCGACTTCGAGCATCGTTGCCCCTATGAGTGGGTGGCCGGGTCCGAAGACCCGGCCACCCGATCGGTCAGTTGCCTATAGCTCGTAACAGGGCGCCGAGAATTCGAAGTTCGCTGCAGCCTCCGACACGAAGAAGTCCTGCACCAGCAGCGAGCCCGTCGTGGCATCGTCCTGCGCGATCGTCTGTGCGGCGCCACCTGCGGCCAGGTAGGTCGCAAGGTCCGGATCGAAGATCGCGGTTTCCCTCGTCACATACTCGTCGGGTGTGCCCGAGTAGTTCTGGTTCGGCGCAGTGCCCGCGAAGTCGACACTGGTGGTCTGCGACACGGCCACCTGAACTCCTTCACGGGTCAGGTCGCCATTGGCGATCGCCGTCGCTAAGACGCTGTGCATCGTCTTGGCCTCGTTCCAACCGATGATGAAGGCATCGGATGGCCGCTTGCCGGGCTCCACGGCCTTCAGGATTTCCGCCATCTCGACCTGTCCGGGCGCATCGCTACCCCAGGGCACGTTGTATGCCGACTGGTAGTACACCTGATCGAAGAGCGGAGCCGCCGGGCTGTCCAGCAGGCGGAAGTCGTAACCAGGGACCGATCCGGTCCACAGACCGGTGAATCCGGCCCCGAACGCTCCGCCGAGCAAGATGGCAGAGGTCGTTGGGTTTGTGGTCAGGAACACCCAGTCGGCACCCGATCCTGCGATTCCGGCGATGACCTCGGGATTGTCCCCGTTGGGCACAACCAGGCCTTCACCGTCGTAGACAATCTCGATGCCGTAGAACTCGGCAGCAAGTTTGACTCCTGCCGCTGCGTCCAAACCGTAATCGCCGGGGAAGGTCGCCAGGGCGATCGTGGTACCACCCATCCCGTTGACGAATTCAAGGATGTTCATCGCCTCGATGCAGTAGTTGGTGTTCTGCTCGAGGGCAAGGCCACCGTCGAACTCGGGGATACCCCAGCCGGAGTACCAGCTCAGCGGGATGAAGGTCATGTTGTCTTCCATGAGCGCGGGTAGCGCGGCGACGCTCGTCGGTGAGCCGGTCGATGCGGTGATCGCCAGCACGTTGTCGCGCAGCTTCTCGTACTTCTCGAGATGCGTGTCGACGTCGTAGAGCGTGTCCTCGGGGATGTACTCGATCATCCAACCATCGATGCCGCCATTGGCGTTCAGGTTGTCGTAGTAGATCTGCATTGCATCATTGATGTCGACCACCAGCGGTGAGAAGACCGGGCCGGTGAGATCGTGCAACGCACCGAGCCTGATCGTCATCGTGTCCGCATCGACACCGATGCCGGTCTTCATGCCGGCTTCGGCGGAGGCCGTGGTCGTCGTCTCCCCCTCGGCCGCCGCCGTCGTCGTCGTCGCCGCCGCAGCAGCCCCGGTCGTCGTGGTGTCGTCTGAGCTACCGCAGGCAGCAGCCAGCAGAGCAAAGGCGAGCACCACGCCCACAATGTGTAGCTTCTTCACGTGTTTCCTCCTCCGTTTTCATTGCAGCCTTCGTATGCACGAAGGACATCTGTCCGAACCTAGTAACTGAATGGCCATGCCTTCCAGTAGTTCCTGATCCGTATCCAGATCCCGTATAGCCCCAGGGGCTCGAAGATCAAGAACACGATGATCAGGACGCCAAACAACGCAACGTTGAGTTGGAAGATACTCAATCCGGGGCCGGCCGCGGTCGTTGAGACCAATCCGAAGTCCTCGGGGCCGGTGGCAACGATCAGGTTGGCGATGGACGAGAACACGCCGTCGCCGGCGGCAAGCTCGGAGAGCGAAAGGGTGAAGTCCTCGACAACACGAGGGATGAGCACGACAAAGATCGTACCAAGGAATGTCCCGGAAACGGTGCCGGCACCCCCGATGAGAATGATGGCGATGAACACCACGGAAAGGAACAGATCCCAGGACGTGGGGATCCTCCTCCCGATGAACGACGCCAGAAGGGCACCGGCGACCCCGGCAAAGAACGAAGAGACGGCAAAGGCCTGGGTCTTTCCCCTGGCCTCTGCAACGCCCATCACCTCGGCGGCGATGTCCCGATCCCGGATCGATGCCCAGGAACGGCCGATCCTCGTTCTCATCAGGTTCTTCGCCAAGAGCGCGAACACGATGACGACGCCGAGGAGGAAGAAGTATGCCTTGGCTTCTCTGACCAGCTCAACGCCAAACCACGGTCCGTCGGTGGCAAACGAGATCAGCGGTTCCTGGCCCCTCCACAGCGCGAGCTCCAGGGGAGGCCATGGCCTGCCCGTCGTCGGTCCACCGGCGATCTTCCCAAGGTTGGTCCACAAGTACAGGCCGATGAAGACCAGCCCGAGGGTTACGAAGGCAAGGTAGAGGCCGCGGACCCGCACCGCAGTCGGAGCCACCAGGATTCCGATGAGGGCTGCCACGAGCCCCGCCGCCGGCAGCCAGATCCACATCGGCAGCTCGAGGCCCCAGACCGTGTTCCCCGGCTCACCGCCGATCAGGACGGCGGTGTACGCCCCGACGGCCATGAAGAAGGCGTGCCCGAGCGAGACCTGGCCGGCTACGCCGGTGAGGAGATTCAAACCGAGCGCAGCGACGGCGAAGATCAGGGCACGGTCGATCAGAATCAGCCAGGCAGAGTCGCCGAGGAAGCCGAGGCCGGGCAGCGCCTTGAGCGGCAGAAGAATGAGGACGATCAGGAGCAGGATCACCGCCACCCGCTTGGTGGTCGTCGGGAACAGCCGCATCTCCTCGGGATACGATGTGTACAGGAGCGGGCGCCCTCTCATACGCGCCGGATCTCCTCGGTACCGAAGATGCCATAGGGCTTGACCAGAAGCACCGCCATCATCAGCAGCCAGGGCACGACTGCCGAAAATCCCGTTCCCAGAAAAGAGACTCCGGCGAGATAGGTGCCGCCCATGACCTGGACGATCCCGACGATGAGGCCGCCGACGATCGCCCCGGCGATCGAGTCGAGGCCGCCGATCACGACCGCGGGAAAGGCGGTGAATGCGATGAACGCTGTGACGGGAGAAACCCCGCCGGGGCTACGCGGAAAGATCGACGCGAAGATGCCGCCGATCGCAGCAAGCGCGGCGCCGATCGCCCACGCAATGGCAAAGACCCGACCCACGTTGATGCCCTGAGCCATCGCCGCCTCCTGATCGAAGGCGGTGGCGCGCATCGCAACCCCGGTTTTGGTTTTGAAGAACCAGGCCAGCAGCAACACGGCCAGCACCGCGACGAAGACGGTCACGATCTCGGTCGCCGCGATCCGGATGCCACCGTATTCGATGAGCTGTATTCCCCATGGGTCACCCAGGCCGCGGGACTGGTTGCCCATGAGGTCGTTGGTGACGGTGCGGATGATCAGGTCGAGGCCAAGGGTGATGATCGCCACGGCAAACAGCGCCTTGCCGATCATCGGCCTGATCGCCAGACGCTCGATCACGATGCCGACCACGGCGGTGATGGCCACCGCGAAGACGGCCGAGAGGGTCCACTGCGCCGTGTATGGCAGGAAGTCGAGGAAACGGCCGGGCACATTCAAGACGGTGGCGAAATACACCACCATGTAGGCGCCGAAAGCGGCGATGGCGCCGTGCGCGAAGTTGACCACTTGGGTCGCCTTGAAGATGATGACAAAGCCGAGGGCGAGGATGGCGTAGATGGCGCCGAGCGAGATGCCCGAGGCCAGTGTGTTGATGAACTTGTCGAAACCTTCCGCCGCCTGGGCGATGACGAGGGTGTCGAGCAGAGTCACGAGTCGCGAGTCGCGAGTCGCGAGTCGCGAGTCGCGAGTCCGGAGTCGCGAGGCGAACCTCGCATCACTCGTACATGTCTGAAATCAGGTCGCCGAACATGGCATCCATTGCTTTTCGTTTCAGCTTCATGGTGGCGGTCAATTCGCCGTCCTCGTGATCGAGCTCCTTGGGGATCATCCGGAACTTCTTAATCTGCTCGACCCTGTTGAACTTCTCATTGGACCGGTTGACGATTCCCTGCATCAGCTCGATCACCTCCGGTTTCTCGGAGAGATCGCGGTAGGTGGTGTAGGGGATCGTGCGGGCCAGCGCCCAGCTCCCCACTACCTCGTACTCGATGGCCAGGAGAGCGGTCACGTATTTGCGCCGGTCGCCGATCACCATCGCCTCCTTGATGAACGGCGAGGTCTTCAGGCTGTTCTCGATCTCGGAGGGTGAGATGTTCTTCCCACCTGACGTGACGATGATGTCCTTGATCCGGTCGACGATCTTGACGTGGGTGCCGTCGACCCATTCGCCGACATCGCCGGTCTTCAGCCACCCGTCCTCGGTGAGCGCCTCGGCGGTCTCCTCCGGCTTGTTCCAGTAGCCGACGAAGTTGCTGTCGTGTTTGGTCTGGATTTCCCCGGTCTCGTCGTCGATCCGCAGCCCGATGCCGTCGTACGCCTCGCCGACGGTGCCAACCTTCACCCTGCCGGGAAAGTTGGTGGTGGCAACTGCGCTGTTCTCGGTCATCCCGTAGATCTCGTACACCGGGACGCCGAGTCCCATGAAGAACTCGAGCACTTCGGGGGCGATGGGAGCCGCACCGCTGCCGGCGAAACGGCAGTGCCGGAGCCCCGCCTTCTCCTTGAGGGCGCGGAAGGTAAGCGGGTTACCCACCAAGTACGCAAGCCTGGCCCCGAAGGTGAACTCCCCACCGTTGGCGACCCGTTGCGCCCCGATATACCGGGCAAGCCGCATACCCACAAAGCTGAGCATCTTCTTGAAGGTGCTCGCATCCGCCAGGCGGATGAGGATGCCCGCGTGGATCCGCTCCCAGATGCGGGGCACGGCAAAGAAGAAGGTCGGCTGCACCTCTCGCAAGTTGACCTGAACGGTCTCGATCGACTCGGCAAAATACAGCGTGATCCCGTTTGCCGACATCGTCCACGTCGAGAAGATCCGCTCCGCAACATGGGCAAGCGGCAGATAGGTGACGCCGATGTCATCGGGTCCGACCGGGTGCTTGCCGAGCCGCCCCGTGGCATTGATCAGCGTCTCCTGACAGAACGTGATGTTGCGATTGGACAGCATGGCGCCCTTTGGCGGGCCCGTGGTTCCCGATGTGTAGATCAACGTGGCGATGTCATCGGCCTCGGCTTCGCCCATGATCCGCTCGACGGCGTTCGGATGCTCGTCTCGGTGGCGCCGGCCAAGCTCGATCAGGTCGTCCCAGAACATGAGGCGATGGTCGTCGTAGTCCCGGAGACCCCGCGGCTCTACGTAGAGCACGGTGCGGACCCTTGGAAAGGCGTCGGGACCTGCGTCGATGATCTTGTCGACCTGCTCCTGATCCTCGGCGAAGTGCACCACCGCCCCGCTGTCGTTGAGCAGGTATTTGACCTCGGCGGTGGGGTTGGTCGGGTACATGCCCGTGGTGATCGCGCGTACCGCCACCGTGGCGATGTCGAGGATGATCCACTCGGGTCGATCCTCGGAGTGAATCGATACTACGTTGCCCCGCTGGACCCCGAGGGCGAGCAGTCCGTGGGACACGGTCAGAATCTCATCCCAGAGCTGAGCCCAGGTGCGCTTGTGCCAGATCCCGAAGTCCTTGTGGCTCATGATCACCCGCTCGGGATCCCGTTGCGACCACTCCCGAACCAGATGGGCGATCGTGGGATAGGCGTCGGAGAGATCGGGCGAGTCGGTCCGCTCAACCGTCGGTGCCGTCATGGTGCCTCCGTGCTGCGCCGCAGAGCGCCTCAACGATAGAAGACTCGGTGGTCGGCCGCAGCCGAGCCGCAAGTCTCAAGTCGCAACCAGGATTCCGACTCGCGACTCGCGACTCACGACTCGCGACTCAGACCTCTCTTCGGACACCGATCACTTTGAAGCGACCGGCGACGAACGCCGGGTCGGTCAACGAGGCGTTGCCGGCAGGGTTGTGGCCGGTGACGTGGAAGTCCGAGAAGGCGGCGGACTGGTTGACGAACAGGCCGCCGGTCAGGTTGAACGCGATCGACACTCCGCCGTCAACCGCATGCTCGATGGCCGTGTCCATGACCGCTTCGTCCGTGGTGTAGACGAGCCAGGTGAGTGCACCCATGTCCCTCGCCGATTCTTCAGCGAGCGAGAGGGACTCGTCGGTGGAGTCCGTGGCCACCACGTAGATCACCGGCCCGAACATCTCCCGCATGTAGATGTCGCGATCGGCGGCGTCAACCTTGACGACGACCGGGCTGCGAACGGTGGCCCCCGGGAACGACGGATGATCGATCTCGCGGGATTCGAGCAACACGTCGCCCGCTTCGGAGGCCTCGGCCACCCGTGCCAGGATCTGCTCGGATTTGATCGCTCCGAGAAGGCCGGCGGCCCGTTCATCGTCGCCGAGCAGGCCACCAACGGCCTTGGCGAACCCGGCGGCGACGTCGTCGAACGGAACCACCTCGCCGCCCACTGTCACTCCCTGTCGCGGGACGTACAGGTTCTGCGGTGTCGTGCACATCTGACCCGAATACATCGACATCGAGACCGACAGGTTGCCGAACACCGGGCCGAGGTCATCGGCCGAGTCGAGGATCACCGAATTGACTCCGGCCTTTTCGGTGAAGACCAGCGCGTGGTGGACGTTCTCCTCCAGCCAGGTGCCGAATCCCGGACCCCCGGTGTAGTCGACGATGGCCACCGCAGGGTGCATCACCAGGTCCTTGGCGACCGGCGCTCCGGCGGTGTCGGTCAGCAGCGTGACCAGATTGGGGTCGAAGCCCGCCTCGCGCAACACCCGGCGCGCCGCCTCGACCATGATGGCGAGCGGAAGAATCGTCGCCGGGTGCGGCTTGACAATCACCGGGTTGCCGGCCGCGAGCGATGCGAAGATCCCCGGGTAGCCGTTCCACGTTGGAAACGTCGACACGCCGATGGTCACCGCGACGCCGCGGGGTCGCACGACCCACTGCTTGTCGATACGCAACGGATCACGACTGCCCTGGGGCTTCTCCCAGGTGAGCGGCTCCGGCAGGCGGGTCTGTTCGCGATAGGTGTAAGCAATCGCTTCGAGGGCACGGTCCAACGCGTGGGGCCCACCTGCCTGAAAACCCATGATGAAGGTCTGGCCGGTGGTCGCCATCACGGCGTGGCCCATCTCGAAACTGGCCGCGGCGAGCTGGTCGAGGATCTCGATCAAGACACCGGCGCGGGTCTCGGGAGAGGACCTGCCCCAGTCGGCGGTGCCGGCTACGGCGGCTTCGACCAGCTCGGAGACCGTCGATTTCGGGTACTGAATTCCGATATCGATCCCGTACGGCGAGGTTTCGTCGACGGCCTGGTAGCCGTCGTGAGGCTGGTCGATCTCGAACGGCTTGCCAAGCCTGGCCTGAAAGGCCTGCTCGCCTTCGCCCGGCGCCTCGTCGCCGTAGGCCTTCGGGCGCTCCGGGTAGGGCGACCAGTACGAACGGCTCTCGATGGTGGCGAGCGCCTTGTGGAGCGTGTCCTGGTGCTTATCGTAGAGATCGGCCATGGCGATGCTGCCTCCTTCATGGTGCTTCCCTACCCACCGATCAGGCTACAAGAACCGCCGCATCAGTTAGCTTGGGCACAACAGAAAGTTGCTATGACCACGATTGAAGACATCACCTACGAGGTTGACGACGGTGTCGGTCTGCTCACCCTCGACCGTCCGGAGAAACTCAACGCGGCAACCTCCCAGATGCTTCGCCATCTCCTGGCCTCCATCAGCGAGGCCGACGCCGACGACGACGTGCGGGCCATGCTCCTCACCGGAGCCGGGAAAGCCTTCTGTGTCGGCCAGGACCTCAGCGACCCGGCAGCCTCCGGGGATGTCCCGGACCTCGGCGCCCTGCTCGAGGAGCGCTGGAACCCCGTGATTCGCGAATTACGGGCGCTGCGCAAGCCGGTCGTGGTCGCGGTCAACGGCACCGCGGCCGGGGCCGGGATGAGCCTGGCCCTGGCCGGTGACATCGTGCTGGCAGCGCGGTCATCCCGCCTTTATCCCGCCTTTTCGTCGATCGGCCTGCTGCCGGACTCCGGAGGGACTTGGGCGTTGCCAAGGCTGATCGGGCCCGCTCGCGCCAAGGCGCTGAGCATGGTGACCGACTCGATCTCGGCGGAAGAGGCGTTCGAGCTCGGCATGATCTGGCGGGTGGTCGATGACGATACGTTGATGATCGAAGCGAGGGCGGTGGTCGACCAGCTCGCCGCCGGGCCCACGCTGGCCTATGCCGCGTTAAAGGAAGCAATCGACGCCGCAGAAACCAACACCATCTCCGACCAGCTCGACCTCGAACGTGACCTCCAACGAGACCTCGGCCGTAGCGCCGATTACCAGGAGGGCGTTGCGGCGTTCATGGAGAAGCGCGAGCCGCGCTTCCAAGGACGATGAGGGTTGGAGGGCTCGTCGTCCTCGTCGCGTTTGCGCTGGTGACTGCCGCCTGCGGCGGAGGCTCCGATGAAGGCGAAGGCAGTGGGCCGGAGATCACGACGGAACTCATCGTCGACCCGGGCGCTGTCGCCGGCCTCGATGACGGCACCGAGGCCGTCACCCAGGGGATTCTCGTCATCGACGGTGAAACCAGGGTGTGCGAGCTGCTCGCCGAGTCATTTCCACCACAGTGCGCAGGTGACTTTGCGCTTGTCGCCGATCTTCAGACCGACACGGTCGTCGCCTTGCAGTCGCCGGACGATCCAACAGCGGAAGGGGTGATGTGGACGACGTACCCGCTGGCGGTGGTCGGCACGGTCGAGGGAGGCGTCCTGGTCGACGCACAAGTCGCCGGTCACACCTACCAACAAGAGGGCAACGGCCTCCTCATTCGCCTGTACACCGCGCAGACCCCGTTCTTCCCCCAGGAGCTGCGTTCCGGTGAGGCGATCTGGTGGGTCATCGACGCCACCAACGTGACCGATGCCGCGATCCCCATCACCTTTGGGAGTGCCCAGGTCGCCGAGGTGACGGTCAGCGACGGAAGCAGCGAGCTGTACCGCTGGAGCAACGGCAAGACCTTTACCCAGGCAATGCAGGAGGTCGACTTTGCCGCGGGCAGGTCCGCGGGGGCGACACTGGCCGACCCGTTCGCAGTCGCTCCGGGAACGGATTACACGCTCCGTGCCTGGATCACGGGAATCGGAGCGGAAGACGTGGTGGTGACCGCCCCCGTCGAGGTAATCCAGAACTAAGTCGCGAGTCGCGAGTCGCGAGAAGAAAAACGCGATTCGCGACCTGAGACGGTCACGTTCAGCAGGCTCTAGCCTGTCGAATATGACCCAAGCGTTCATCGTCGATTCGATCCGAACCCCGATCGGCCGGTTCGCAGGGGCTCTCGCCCCGGTCCGGCCCGATGACCTTGCCGCACACGCCATCGAGACACTGCAAGAGCGAAACCCGAACGTCGACTGGGGAAGCATCGACGACGTCATTCTCGGCTGTTCCAACCAGGCAGGAGAGGACAATCGCAACGTCGCCCGCATGTCGCTGCTGCTCGCCGGCCTCGATGAGACAATCCCCGGGCTCACCGTCAACCGATTGTGCGGGTCCGGTATGGAGAGCGTCGGCCTTGCGGCGAGAGCCATCAGAACCGGAGAGGCTGACCTGGTAGTCGCCGGGGGCGTCGAATCGATGAGCAGAGCCCCCAAAGTAATGGCGAAGGCCGGTTCGCCGTACGACCGGTCGGTCGAGGTCCATGATTCGACGATTGGATGGCGCTTCGTCAACCCGAGGATGCGGGACCGCTTCGGTGTCGATGAGATGTCGGGGACCGCGGAAAACGTTGCGGTCGAGTTCGGCGTGTCGCGCGAAGATCAGGACTCTTTTGCTGCAAGGAGCCAGGAGCGAGCCGAGGCCGCCATGGCCTCCGGCCGACTAGCCGACGAGATCACCGCGGTGACGGTCCCGCAACGCCGGCGCGACCCGATCATCGTCGACACCGACGAGCACCCGAGGCCGGACACGACGCCGGAGTCGCTGGCGAAGCTGCCACCGCTGTTCGAGGGGGGCACGATCACTGCGGGGAACGCCTCGGGAATCAACGACGGCGCGGCAGCGCTTCTGGTCGCTTCGGGCGATGCGATCGATCGGTTGGGTCTAGAGCCACGGGCTCGGGTGGCCTCGATGGCAGTCGCCGGCGTGCCGCCTCGCATCATGGGCATCGGTCCCGTGCCGGCGACACAGAAACTGCTCGACCGGACCGGCGTCGCACTCGCCGACATCGAGGTGGTCGAGCTCAACGAGGCCTTCGCCTCCCAATCGCTCGCGGTACTCCGCCAGCTCGGCCTCCCTGACGACGCCGAACACGTCAACCCCAATGGAGGGGCGATCGCCCTTGGACATCCACTCGGCATGTCGGGCGCCAGACTCGTTGCCACCGCTCATCGCGAGATGGCCATCCGGGACTCACGTTATGCGCTGACGACCATGTGCATCGGCGTCGGCCAGGGCATCTCGATGTTGTTAGAGCGGCCTTGAACCTCTCGTTCGGCAACGGGCCTGAGCAATGCTTGTTTGGGCGGCTCGCGGGGGCTCGCCGCCTGACTGCCTGAACGACACACTCGCACACCGGGCAGCGATTCAGTACGGGTACGCGACAGATGTGAGCCGGTGTAAATGGGCGGCTCGCAGGGGCTCGCCGCCTGACTGCCGGAGCGACACAATCGCTGTCGAGAAGCGATTCGGTGCGTTAGTTGGTGTCTCGGGTCTCGCGACTCGCGACTCGCGACTCTCTCCCCACCACCATCTCGGCTGCCTCGCGGACACCGGGGTTGCGGTCTGTGGTCGCCTTGCGGATCGCCGGTTCGATTGCGGGGTCGTCGAAAACGGTCAGGGCAACGACGGCCCTTCGACGAACTCGCGGGGGCCCGTCGGTCACGAGCTCGAGCAAGACGGGCAACGCCCGGTCATCTCCGATCGCTCCCAGCGCGGCCACGGCGGCTTCCTGAACCAACCGATCCTCATCGCCGAGGGCACTTTCGATCAGCCAATCCACCGCAGCGTCAGATCCGATCTCGCCGTAGGCGGTGGCGGCCGCCTCCCGGACGCGGTCGTCTGAATCGTCGCGCACAGTATCTACCGAACCGATCGAGGTGAGCGCCTCGACCGCCAGGGCGCGCACCGAAGGCTCCGGATCCGAAATCGCAATCTCGCCGAGCTCGGCCTCATATCGCGCCGGGTCCGTGCTGCACACCGAGATGGCGAGCCGCCGAATCGCCGGCTGGTCGTCGGCGAGAAACGGCAGCGGATCTGCCAATGCGGCGACCAGCTTCTCCCGTTCCAACCCGGTGTTAGTGATCGAGATCCTCCCGCACCCACTCGGCTCCGCCCGGCCAGTGCTCCTTCTTCCAGATGGGGGCGCGACCCTTCAGCTCGTCGATGACGTACCGGGCGGCGGGAAATGCGTCGACGCGATGCGCCGATGAGACGGCGACGCCGACTGAGACTTCGCCGACCTCGAGTGAGCCGGTGCGGTGCACGGCAGCTATCGCATCGACCGGCCACTTTTCCCGTGCCTCGGTGACGATCTCGGCGATCTTGGGCTCCACATGTTCGCGATAGGCCTCGTACTCGAGATGGGTGATCCCGGCCCGCCCCGGTGAGTGATCGCGCACGGTTCCCAAGAAACTGACGATTGCACCACTGTGGGGGCCGCTCACAGCCTCGACGAGGGCGCCGGGATCAATGGGATCGGGCGAAACCGACACCAGGTCGATGCGGCCGGATAGGCGGTCCTGGGGCATACAATTCCCTCCGTGGAGCACCCTACAGACGGCTACGAGCCTGAGGCGCCCGCAGCGGATCCGGTCGACGGTGCCGGCGACGCAATCGCGCCCTGGCGCTCGCCATCCGCCGGTCTCGACTACGCGATTGCCCCAAACCCTGATCCGGTCCAGCCGGTGGTTTGGGAGCACCCGTCTCCGATTCCCATTGCCATCGTCGCCTTTCTCGCCGCAATCGCCGGGTCATTGGTGACTGTTGGGCTCTTGGCCTTTGGCGGCTTCTTCGATAGCACCGAGCCTGCAGCGATCGCTCCGCCGCCGGCCACCGTCGTCACGACCACGGTCCCGCCTACGACGGCGGTCGTGCCTGAGTTCGATTCGCTGGTTAGCGAGGCCGTCTGGGAGAAGGTATCGCCGTCAATCGTGACGGTGGAGGTCGGGTCACGGAGCGGCGAGACGATCACGATCAATGCCAGCGGCTCCGGTGTTGCGCTCGGAAACGGGCACATCGCCACAAATCACCACGTCGTCGAGGGTGCCAGTTTCGTCCAGATCGTGCTCCAGGACGGGCGAATCTACGACGCCACCGTCGTGGGGAGCGACGCGCTCACCGATCTCGCCGTCCTCTCCACCGAAGCGACCGACCTGGTGGCAGTCGAGCTCGGCAGCACTGCGGATCTCTCCATCGGCGAGTTGACGATTGCGGTGGGAAACCCGCTCGGCCAGAGCGGCGGCGCATCGCTGACGGTCGGCGTGCTCTCCGCGTTGTCTCGTCGTGTCGACTTCCAGGACAACACCACGCTGTTCGGAATGTTGCAAACCGACGCGCCGATCACCAACGGTTCGAGCGGCGGCGCCCTGGTCAACGAAACCGGTCGGCTGATCGGTATCACCTCGGCGATCGGTCTGAGCGAGGCGGGGGCCGAGGGCATCGGCTACGCCATCCCCGTCGAGCTTGTCCGGCGCATCACCGACGAGATCATCGAGGTCGGAGCGGCCCATCACCCATTTCTTGGCATCGAAGGGCAAGACGCCATCGAAGTGGCGGACGATGGCGCCCGCATCCCAGCCGGAGCGGCGGTCAACAAGGTGGACCCGGTGGACGGGGCAGCGGCACGCGCCGGCATCGAGGCAACCGACGTGATCGTGGGAATGGACGGTGTCGCGATCAGCACGATGGGCGAACTCGTGGTCCAGCTCCGCCTCTTCCGGGTCGGCGATACCATCGAGATCGACATCGACCGCGGTGGCGAGGAGCTGCGGCTCACCGTGGTACTCGACGAGCGACCGGAAGGGCTGTAACGCATGAGCGAGGGCGACGACCTCTTCCAGCAGCTATTCGAGCTGTTCCAGTCGTCAGGCCCGGTCAACTGGAAGCTGGCGAGGGAGATCACCAAGAGTCTCGCCGGGGAACGCGAGCCGGTCGACCCAAAGCTCGCAGAGGAATACCTCGAACTCGCCAACGCAGCTGAGCTCCGGATCGCCTCAGTCTCTGCGCTGCCCGCGCCGTCACCGGGGGACTTGAATCCGGTCGACCGGGCCACTTGGGCCGCCGACAACCAGCAAACCTTCCGAATCCTCGTCGAGCCGCTGTCCAGCAAGCTCACCGGCGGCTTCACCGACGTCGCAGGCGCCGCGCCGTTCGGTTCGCTCGGCTCGATGATGGAGCCGATGGGCCCCGCCATCCTCGGCATGCAGGCCGGCACCATGGTCGGGTTCCTGTCCCATCGCACCCTCGGTCAATTCGACACCGGAATCCCGGCAATGGATCACGACCGGCCCTATGTAATCGTTCCAAACGTCGAGGCGTTTGCGCTCGACAACGAACTCGACGCGCAGCAGGTCAGGCTGTGGGCGGTCCTCCACGAGATGGTTTTTCAAAGACTGATGGAGATCGAGTGGCTGCGTGGCCACTTCGTCTCGGTCGTCGAAGCCTTCTACCACACGGTCGAGTTCGACCTCACCGACCTGATGGGGAATCTCGGTGCTCTCGAGGATCCCACCCGGGTCCAGGAGCTCCTCGGTGAGGACGGCGCACAAACCCCCTCGCTGCTCAAAGGGACATCCGATCCCGACCGCCTCGCGTCAATTCAAGCATTCACCGCCCTGGTCGAGGGGTTCGGCGACTACCTCGTGCGCATGGCAGGCGCGGAGCTCCTCCCCGACCTCGATCGCATCGAGGAAGCAAACGCCGTGCGCCGGGTGGAGCCGGATCAGGCAGAGCAGTACCTGCAACAGATCGTCGGGCTCGAGTTGCAGCGATACCGTGCCCGGGACGCAGCCGCGTTCTGCGTCGAGGTCAAGCAACGTTGGGGTGACGATGCGTTGAACCGGCTCTGGGAAGACCCGGAGCATCTTCCAACCCTCGAAGAGCTCACCGATCCATTGGGTTGGGCGGCGAGAGTGCTGTTGGGGGACCAACTCGAGTAGAGCGTTTCTCCTGGCTCCCCCCTGAGGGTGAACGGTCGCGTGGGGGTGCGACGCTTGCCTCGGAGGGGCTGCTTCCTTGCCTCCCCCTCAGCTCAGGGGGAGGTGCCGGGCGCAGCGAGGCTTCTTCCTTGCCTCCCCCTCAGCTCAGGGGGAGGTGCCGGGCGCAGCGAGGCTTCTTCTTTGCCTCCCCCTCAGGGGGAGGTGCCGAGCGCAGCGAGGCTTCTTCTTTGCCTCCCCCTCAGGGGGAGGTGCCGAGCGCAGCGAGGCTTCTTCTTTGCCTCCCCCTCGGGGGAGGTGCCGAGCGCCAGCGAGGCGGAGGGGGTCAAAGCGTTGTCGCGACCACGGTCTGACCCCCCTCCCCGCCTGGCGGCGGGACTCCCCCCTGAGGGGGGAGCAAAGAGAAGGCCGCGGCGATGAGAGCCCGATCGTCGCACTGTCGCGAAACACGACACCCTGAGGGGGGAGGCAAAGGAGCCGCCCAACAAGCATGGCGCAGACCTGATCAGCGGACCTGACCCCAGAGGAATAGCAAGCAACCGAATTGCTTCTCGCTCCGACGGGCTTTCGCTCAGGCAGTCAGGCGGCGAGCCCCTGCGAGCCGCCCAACAAGCATGGCGCAGTTCAGGCGCGATTAGATTGCCGTTATGCCATTAGCCATAGGAACCCAAGCACCAGCATTCGAGCTCATCGACCAGGAACGACAGCCGGTCTCCCTCCACGACCTCAAGGGGGAGAAGAGCCTGATCGTGTTCATTCCGTTTCCCTTCTCAGGAATCTGCGAGTTCGAGTTGTGCACGATCAGAGACCGTCTCGCCGCGCTCAACGACCTCGATGCCAAAGTGGCCGTCATCACCGTTGACACCCATTTCACCAACGAGCGGTGGTCAAACGAGAACGGGTTCCAGTTCCCCGTCCTTTCGGACTACTGGCCGCATGGGGAGACCGCCATGGCCTACGACGCCTTCAACGAAAAAGTCGGCGCGGCCAACCGCATCACCTACGTCCTCGACGAAGAAGCGGTGATCCGCGAGGTGATCGACAGCGGTTCGCTCGGCACCCCTCGCGAATTCGACGAGTACGTTGAGGCTCTCGCCGGCATGAACTAGGAGGGTGCTGAGCAATCCTCCAGCGGGCCGTCGCGGTCGGTTGAAACCGAGTCACCGCAACCCTCGAGCACGCGGCAAACACTCGCACGCCTCGCTGTCGGCACCCTTCTCGTCGTGATCAATCGATCGAGTCCTGGTCTAATGGGCATCGTCTCGGTTCCTCAACCACGAAGGCACGTTTGACTACCGATCAAGACCCCTCGGGCATAAACGGTCCCAGGAAGGCCGTCGCCGTCGCCCTCGCCGTTGTAGCGGCGGTGTTCGTTGCCCTTGCCGTCGACGCGTTCTTTTTCCAAAGCGCCATCTCGGATGAGGACAGCTTCGTTGGGCGGGTGGCGCCGTTGCCGAAGGACCGGGCCGTGTCGACAGCGCTGGCGATCGGAGTGGTCGAAGCACTCGAAAAGCAGGGAACGATCGAGGAGCAGCTGTCGAACGCCCTTCCCGATGAGCTCGATTTTCTGACACCGGTCCTCGGCGGGGCTGCCACACAGCTGGTCTTCGACGCCACCAGGGCGCTCGTCGAAACCGATGCATTCGCCGCGATCTGGCGGCTGATCGCCGCATCCACGCATCGAGCAATCCTGGCCGCGATCAACGATCCGACGATCAGCGGAGACCTGGTCTTCGACCTCGACGCCGCCGCCGAGCCCATCCTGGAACGGCTCGAGCTCGCCGGCATCAGTATCGACATCGAACCAGGGACCTCGTTTGGCGCCATCGTCCTGATCTCGGAGGATGCCCTTGACATCCCACGTCGTATCGCCCGAGCACTTCAGACCGCGCTGTGGGTGTTTCCGGTCGCTGCAGCCGTCTTGCTCGGCGCGGCCGTTGCGATCGACACCGATCGGCTCCGCCCCATCCAGGTCGCAGGTTTTGCAGTCGGAGGCGCAATCTTGTTGAACGCAGCACTCCTCGCGGTAGTGAGAACCACCTACATCAACAGCGGCAACACGCTGGTCGACCAGGCGTCTCGCCGCGCAGTATGGGACGCTCTCACCGCGGGCTACCTCCAATTAGCGGCGCTGGTAGCCGTTGTCGGAGTGCTGATCGGGACGGGCGCCTGGTGGTATCGCCGCTCGGTGGTTCGCCGACAACGCGCGCTCGCGGTCTAGGAGGGTGCCGAACAATGACGCGTGCCATACGCCTCACGTGCCGCGAGGACCCGATCTCCCCCGACCCCGACCGCCCGCTGGTGGATTGTTCAACACCCTTCTAGTCTCTTGGCGCGAACCCAACCAGGTCAAGGACCTCAGCTTGCGCTTCGGCACGCGTTTTTGTCGGCCTAACCCAGCAGGGCAGGAGCAGACCTGGTGACCGCAGCAGAATACGAGGGCGAGCCCGCAGCCGAGCTTGCCGAAGAGGCACGACAAGGACAGATGCCCGGCTGGGCTCGGCTGGTGTTGGTCGTCGGCCTCCTCTACCTCTTCCTCGTCGGCGTTCGGCTGCTCGAAACCGGGATCGAGGGGGTCACCGGCGGGGCACAAGAGACCCTGTTCGAGGGAATCACCAACCCGCTCGCGGCGCTTGCCGTCGGGATCCTCGCCACGGTGCTGGTGCAATCTTCGTCGGTGACGACGTCGACCATCGTCGCCCTCGTCGCGGCCGGCAGCTTGCCCTTCGAGACCGCGGTGCCCATGATCATGGGTGCCAACATCGGAACCACGGTCACCAACACCCTGGTCTCCCTGGGACACGCCAGACGGTCCGAGGAGTTCCGGTTGGCATTCACCGCCGCCACCATGCACGACGTCTTCAACGTCCTCGCGGTGGCGATCATCCTCCCCCTCGAGTTGCTCTTCGGCGTGCTCTCCCGACCGGCCATCGCGCTATCGGAAGCATTCGCCGGCTCGGTGGGTGGCGGTACCTTCAACAGCCCGATCAAGGGCGCGGTCAGGTGGGGCGCGCGCCAGATCGAACAGGTCCTCGAGCTGCTGACCAGCGACCCGCAGGTACTCGGCGGCGTGACGCTCGTCGTCGGTCTCCTGATCATCTTTTTCACCCTGATGTTCATTACCCGCAATATGAAGGTGCTGGTCGCCGCCCGAATCGAACGGTCCCTCAACGCAGCGTTGGCGAGAAGCGGTCTCGTCGGAATGGTTGTCGGAGTCGTCATCACCGTCGCGGTGCAGTCGTCCAGCATCACCACGTCGATCCTCATCCCCTTGGTGGCATCGGGCCTCCTGCTGATCAACAACGCCTACCCGATCACGCTTGGCGCCAATGTCGGGACAACGATCACCGCGCTGCTCGCCGCCTTCGCCGCCGGGACGGTTGACGGGCTCGCCATTGCACTGGTGCACCTCGCGTTCAACCTGCTCGGGATCCTGCTGTTGTACCCGATTCCCGCCATCCGGCACATACCGATTCGCCTGGCCGGCGGTCTTGCCCGCATCGCCGTCGATCGAAAGTGGATCGCGGTCGCCTATGTCGCGGGAATCTTTATCGCCCTTCCAATACTCGTTATCGTCATTTCATAGGAGGCAATCGTGGTATTCGACTTCTTCAAGGGCGGCCACTCGGCAATCGAGGCGGTCGAGGAGACCCTGGCCCAGATGCTCGTCGACGGGAGAGAGGTATTCGACACCGCCACCGATGCGCTGTTCGGCGGGGGCAAGTCCAAAGAGACGAAGCGGGAGGTTCGCAGCACCGACCGCGACATCAACGTCGCCCAACAGGACGTTCGCCGCGAGCTGATGATTCATGCTTCGGTGCAGGAGACGGTCGACCTCCCGTTGGTTCTCGCCTATATGAGCACCGTCAAGGATGCCGAACGCATCGGCGACTACTCCAAGAATGTCTACGACATCGTTCGCTTCGGCGCCAACTTCGAGCACGCCGAGGATCGCGAGGAGCTCGCTGGGTACCGGGACCGAGTGTCACACCTCATCGGCGAGGCTGCGGAGGCTTTCGCCGCCAAGGACACCGAGCGGGCAAAGCAACTGATCAACAAGGCCGATGGATTCCTCGACGACTACGACCGCCATGTCAAGGCGGCGTTCAAGTGGGAAGGCTCGCCATCGGATGCGGTATCCCGAGCGCTCTACTTCCGCTTCCTCAAGCGGATCACGGCACATGTGATGAACTTCTTGACCTCGCTGGTGATGCCCGTCGACCGCCTCGACTACTACGACGAAGCCAAAGAGGACCGGTAGATCGGACGATCAGTACTTGGCTACTTCGCTACTTGGCTACTTAGCTACTCCCCATGGACTTTTCTCACAGCGAGCGGACCCGCGAGTACCTCGAACGGCTGAACGCGTTCATGGACGACCACGTCTATCCCGGCGAGGCGATCCACCGCCAACAGGTCGCCGAGCAGGGCAGCCCCACCGAAGCGACACCGCTCCTGCAGGGGCTCAAGCGAGAGGCCAAGATGCAGGGCCTGTGGAACCTCTTCCTGCCGGACACCGAATACGCCCCCGGTCTTGGCAACATCGAATACGCCCCCCTCGCCGAAGTGATGGGCAGAAGCATCGAACTCGCCCCGGAGGCCACCAACTGCTCGGCGCCCGACACCGGCAACATGGAAGTGATCCATGACTTCGGGACCGACGAGCAGAAAGAGCGATGGCTCACGCCTCTCCTCGAGGGCGAGATCCGATCATGCTTCTCGATGACCGAGCCGGATGTGGCGTCGTCTGACCCGCGGAACCTGGAGACCACGATTACGAGGGACGGCGACTCCTATGTCGTTGACGGGACCAAGTGGTGGTCGACGGGCGGCGTGTCCGATGACTGCAAGGTCGCCATCGTGATGGGCGTGACCAACGAAGACGCCCCCCCGAAGGAGCGGTACTCGATGATTCTGGTCCCCCTCGATACAGAAGGGGTCGACGTCGTCAGGGACTTATCGGTCTTCGGTTACCACGATCGGGGCGGCCACGCCGAGATCCGATACGACTCGGTGCGGGTCCCCGCATCGAACCTGATCGCGGGGGAAGGCAGCGGCTACATGATCGCCCAAGCACGACTCGGGCCCGGCCGGATCCACCATTGCATGCGCTCGATCGGCATGGCGGAGCGCGGATTCGACCTGATGGTCGCCAGGGCCAAGGAACGCGTCGCATTCGGCGGTCGGATCGCCGACCAGGGTGTCGTCCAGGACTGGATCGCCGAGGCCCGCTGGCGCATCGACCAGGCCAGGCTGCTCGTGCTGTACACGGCCTGGCTGCTCGATACTGTTGGCAACCGGGAGGCCAGGCGCGAGATCTCTGCCATCAAGGTGGTGGCCCCGCGGGCCATGTTGTGGGTGCTGGACAAGGCGATCCAGGTTCACGGCGGGGCCGGGGTGTCCGAGGACACGCCACTGGCCCGCATGTGGGCGATGGGAAGAACGCTCCGCATCGCCGACGGACCGGACGAGGTGCATCAGATGGTGGTGGCCCGCGCCGAGATCGGAAGGGATACCTGAGTCGCGAGTCGCGAGTCATGAGCCGTCTTGCTCGCGACTCGCGACTTCTTATCCGAACAGACGTCGCCACATCCGGGAGAACCAGTTTCGCTGGCCGGGCCGCGGCAGCTCGGCGACGACCGCCTCGATGTGATCGGGCGGCAGATCGCCGACCAGCGCATACGTGGCGTCGGGCGAATTCCACAGCACCCACACGTCGGCGGGGGTCACGACGCGCAGATACTCAAACCCGTCCGACATCCAGGTCTCGCCATCCGGCGCCAGTGTCTGGAGATCGGCACGACCCGAGATCGTGAACAGGGAGTGCCGGAACAGTCCATCACTGTAGAAACCCTGCTCCGCATCGCCCGGTCCGCGGTAGGCATCGACGAGCTGGTAACGCCCGAGGTCGCCTGGCAGTTGGGCCAGCTCGAGGGGGAGCATCATGTAGTACTCGCCATCGTCGACGTAGTCGACCATCGCGGGCGTCTCTGGAGAAAACTCGACCATCGTCGAGGAGCGGAAAACGGCGCCTTCGCTGTCGTAGACCTCGGTTTCGAGTGGGGCACCGGTGGCGGCATCCACGACCATCCGCATCCGGAGGAGCTCACCTTCGTACACCTCGAACACGTTGATCGGCCGACCGCTCCGCACGGCCATGCCGCCACGGGTGATCCGGTAGCCGTCAGCCGCCGGTAGCTCAGAGCGCTTGGCGTACTCGATCGCAACACCGGACGATCCGACCGCCCGCACCTTCCCGTGCCCGACCATCGTGTACGACTCGCCGGAGCCGATCATGGTCAGGCCGCCAGCGTGCTGGACCTCAATGACCCCCGTGCTCTCGATCCCGTCCCAGCTGGTTGAGACCCACCGCGTGCCCGAATAGGCCGCGGCATCAGCATCTTCGAGATACTCGGACAGCTCGTCGGCTATCGCTGGTGATACCCCAAACGCGACGAGCGCGACTGCAAGCGAGCCCAGGAACGCGAAACGCCGGATCGTCATGGCGATGACACTTCCACCGCAGGCGGGAACACGGCAAACCCCGGCTCGGCGGATGCCCTGGCGATGTGATGGCTGCCAAGGTCGTCGAGGGAGAAGGCCGGCTGGGGCTGGCCACCGATGGTAAGTGCGAAGAACAGTGCTGCGGCCGCCGCGATGCCAACGCCGCCCGCGACGACGTAGCGCCGGCGGCGGGGCGGCTCAATGCTCGGGATCCGGTCGAGCTGCCCGGTGTCCATCCCCGGCAGGGACCGCACCGCGGTTCTCGCCCGGTCCAGATCGTGCAGCTCCCCCCGGCACTGGGCACAGGTCACCACGTGGTCGGACACCTGCCGTTGCTCGGCGGTCGACAGCTCACCGTCCAGATACGCGGATAGGCGGTCCCCAAGGTGGCCGTCCGGCAGCAGCCGTGCCGGAATCTCGAGATCAGGCAGCATGCGCATCGCCCGCCGCACCTGCTGGATGCCGCGGAACTCGTCATTTGCTTCTCGGTCACTTTCGAGCAGGTCAACAACGAGATCCGCCTCGTCGGTGCTCAGTTCGCCGTCGAGGAACGCGGAGATCAGCTCCTCGCGGCGAAAGAAGAGCGGATTCACAGAGGCCACGTCAACAACTCCCTGAGCATCTTGCGGCCGCGGTGGATCCGGCTGCGAACCGTGCCAACCGGGATGTCGGTGGCATCAGCGATCTCGTCGTAGGTGAGCCCGACGACGTCGCACAGCACCACGGCTTCTCTGAATGCATACGGCAATTTGAGCAGGGCAGCCTGAATGTCATCGGAGAGCCGAACCGACGCCAGGACTTCGTCCGGTGACGGGCTGGAACCAAGGGAATGGTGATCGCCCTCGGGGAGTGCGGATTCCGGGCGGCGCTTCTGCTTCCGAACTCCGTCGAGAAAAGCGTTGCGGGTGATGCGCCACAGCCAGCCCTCGAAGGAGCCGGGGCGGTATCCCGAGAGCCCTTTGCGGACGCGCAACAGCACTTCCTGTACGAGATCCGCTGCGTCGTCGGGGTTTCCCGTGAGACGATATGCGAAGTTGTAGATCTTCCGCCCATAACGATGCGCGACGTCTTCCCAAGTTGGTGTGAACTCGTCAGCCATCTACTTCCCGTGCCCCATGGAAGAACGCCGATCGCCGCGTTTCGGTTCCCCTGAAGGAGGCCTACGAAACGTCTGACTCCTCGGCTGGCTCATCGGTTTCGCCGCCCTCTTCGAGCCCGTCCTTGAACTCCTTGGCGGAGGCGCCGAGTGAGCGCGCCAGACTGGGGAGCCGCGAGGCACCGAAGAAGAGCAAGACGACGACGAGGATGATGAGCAGTTCCGGCCCGCCGATGTTTCTTATGAACGCGAAAAGCATGATCTCTCCCGTATCGCTCCGCCATTGTAGGTGAGTATTCAGATTTCGGGTACGAAGTGTTCGTAAACGTCAACAGTCACGAGTCAAGGGGAGTCGAGAGCAAGACTCCGCACTCTCGACGTCTCATTGCATGGCAAAACCATCGACGAATGCCTGGAGGCGCTCCCGAGTGATGTAGCGACAGCGCGGATCGCGCCGCTCCCGCTCGTAGATCGCATAGGGACCGAACTTGTCGGTCACCATCATCGCCCGGGTGGGATTTTGCGCGGCGACGGTGAAGACGAACTCGTCGACGGCCTGTTCCGACAGCTCGGGATGCTCACCGGAGCGGTGGGCCAGCACCCCGACCAGCGTTTGCTCTCCGCCGCTCGTGGCCAGATATTGAGCGGATCGCGCCGGTCCGCCGGCGAGTGCGCTCACCGCATAGCCACCCATCGAGAGCAGACCGAGCGTCAAATCCTCGAGGCCGATGTTGTCGGGGTCGATTCCGCTGGCGCGTAGCGAGGCCTCCACGCGACCCGGGAGCTCGACGGCGGCCCCGAGTGGCTCCAGCCCTTCCTCATCCCTCGTCGTAGCGATCCCGGGCACCGCGAATTCCTGCTCGCCGATCTGAGCCAGCGGGTCGTATCCGGCGGTTGGCAGGTGGGGGACGAGTTCGGGGGCGGCGAGTTCCGGGATCACCCCGGGCTCGCCGAGTTCGAGTATGCCGATCTCGGCGTACTCGCCGTTGCGCAGGCCCATGGCCCGTACCCGCTTCACCTGGTCGATGGGGAGGCCAGCGGCGCTCTTTTCCCCCACCACCCTTGCCGCGTCGTGGATCATCAATTCCCGGAGATGGCCGTGGACCTCGCCTGCAGGCAGCGGCACTTCATAGAGCACCGTTGCCGTCTCGCCTTTCACGTGGAAATCTGCAACCCGTGGGCGTAGCTCACCCTGGCTGGAGTCGGCGTGGGCCGCCAGATCCCCCGAAGAGGTGCCGCGAACGGCGAATACCACCGCAGCAAGGATGGCAATAGCGACGGCTGCGGCGAGCAAGGCGATGACAATGGTCACGAGACCGTGAGTCTACCGTCGTGCGCCGACCGGACTGGATGCCGTCATGGCTCGCGACTGGTGACTTGCGACTCGGGACTCATGGCTCGCGACTAGCGACTCGCTAGCCTGCCTCGCGCCGGCGGGCGGCGATATGGCGCTCCTTGCGGATCTTGCGCCGCTCGCGCTCGGACATCATTCCCCAGATGCCGAATTTCTCGCTGGAGACGATGGCGAACTCCAGGCACTCTTCGCGGACCTGACAGTCGCGACAGATGCCCTTGGCCGTTCGCGTCGATGCGCCCCGCTCGGGAAAGAACAGGTCGGGGTCGGCACCGCGGCAATTGGCAAAGTCCTGCCAGGCCATGTCTAGGCCGTCTGCGGACAACGATTGCAGAAGGTCGGCGAGCATCATCTCTCCCTACGCCGAGGTAATTACATCTTTGTAATTCTTGCACACCCTGCGCGGTCATGTCAATTCGGAGAGTGACCTCCCGGTTCCTTCCAACTCTCCCATCGCCGTACAATCGGCCATAATCAGCCGACGACACCAGGAAGCACATGACGTCGACCAACCAGCGGAGCGCGGTCACCCGACGGTCGGGGTGGAACGGATGGCTTGGGCCGTTCTTCACATCCGACGTTGGGATCAAATGGATGATGGCCCTCACCGGGATTGGCTTGCTCGGCTTCGTGCTGGTCCACATGATCGGCAACCTGAAGGTGTTCTTCGGCGCCGCCGAACTCAACCTCTACTCCGAGAACCTGCGCGTGCTGCTCTACCCCCTTGTCCCCAAGCAATCAGTGCTGTGGCTGTTCCGGCTCGGGCTCATTGCGATCTTCGTGATTCACATATGGTCGGCCTACGTCACCACCCGGCGCAGCCATCGGGCCCGTGGTGACGAGCAGTACCAGGCCAAGCGCCAATACGTCGCGGTCAACTACGCAAGCCGGACGATGCGCTGGGGCGGGGTCATCATCCTGCTCTTCGTGCTGTTCCATCTCGCCGACCTGACGTTCGGCAACGCCAATCCGGAGTTCGTCTCGGGCGACGTCTATCACAACCTGGTCTCCAGCTTCGAGCGCACCCCGGTGGCGGTCATCTACATCGTGGCTCAGTTCGTGCTTGCGCTGCACATCTATCACGGGGCATGGAGCATGTTCCAGAGCCTGGGGCTCGCCAACCCGGGTTTCAACGACTGGCGGCGCTGGTTCGCCGTGGCGTTTGCCCTGCTGATCCTCGTCGGGAATACCTCGATGGTCCTGGCCGTGCAGTTCGGGTACCTGACGCTGTGAAGAACGACTCACCGATGCTCGATGCCAGGGTTCCGAGCGGGCCGATCCAGGCCAAGTGGGATCAGCGGCGATTCGACGTGCGGCTGGTCAATCCGGCCAACCGGCGAAAGTACACGATCATCGTGGTGGGCACGGGCCTCGCCGGAGCCGGGGCCGCCGCCGCCCTCGGTGAGCTTGGTTACAACGTCAAGGCCTTCACCTACAACGACTCGCCGCGACGGGCCCACTCCATCGCCGCCCAGGGCGGGATCAACGCCGCCAAGAACTACCCGAACGACAACGACAGCATCTTCCGGCTGTTCTACGACACCGTGAAAGGTGGCGATTTCCGCTCCCGCGAGGCCAACGTCTACCGGCTGGCCCAGGTGTCGAATGAGATCATCGACCAGACCGTTGCCCAGGGTGCGCCCTATGCCAGGGAATACGGCGGGCTGCTCGACAACCGCTCCTTCGGCGGCGCCCAGGTGGCTCGCACCTTCTACGCCCGCGGCCAGACCGGCCAGCAGCTACTGCTGGCGGCCTACCAGGCGCTGGAACGCCAGGTAGACGAGGGCACGGTCGAAGTGTTCAGCCGAACCGAGATGCTCGAGCTCGTGACCAAGGAGGGAAGGGCGGCCGGGATCGTGGTGCGCGACCTCGTGACCGGCGAGGTCTCGAGCCATTCGGCCCATGCGGTCGTTTTGGCCACCGGCGGCTACTCAAACGTCTACTTCCTCTCGACCAACGCCATGAACTGCAACGCGACGGCGATCTGGCGAGCGCATCGCAAGGGGGCGTTCTTCGCCAACCCATCGTTCACCCAGATCCACCCCACGTGCATCCCGGCGAGCGACGAGTTTCAATCGAAGCTCACCCTGATGTCCGAGTCTCTGCGCAACGACGGTCGCATCTGGATTCCGTCGAACCCGGGTGACGTTCGTCCACCGAACGAAATCCCTGAACCCGACCGCGACTACTACCTGGAGCGGCAGTATCCGGCGTTTGGCAATCTGGTGCCACGCGACGTGGCATCCAGGGCGGCGATGCGGATCATCGATCAGGATCGTGGCGTGGGCCCACTCAAGAACGGCGTCTACCTCGACTTCGCCGACGCGATCGAACGGCTGGGGCGCGACACGATCGAAGATCGCTACGGAAACCTCTTCGAGATGTACGAGCGGATCACCGACGACGACCCGTACACGGTGCCGATGCGGATCTATCCGGCCCCGCACTACACGATGGGGGGCCTGTGGGTCGACTACGAGCTGCAGACGACGATCCCGGGCCTGTTCGCCTCCGGTGAAGCCAACTTCTCCGATCACGGTGCCAACCGCCTCGGGGCGTCGGCACTGATGCAGGGGGTCGCCGACGGCTACTTCGTGCTCCCGGCGACGGTCTCCAACTACCTGGCCGACTGGCTCAACGTCGAACCGCTACCCACCGACGACCCGGTATTCCTCGCGGCCGAAGCGGCGGTCGCCGACCGCGTCGAGCGCCTGCTTGCGGTTGGAGGGACGCGTTCGGTCGACCATTTCCATCGCCGCCTCGGCGCCATCATGATCGAGTACTGCGGCATGTCGCGTAGCGCCGAGGGCCTGGAGAAGGCGATCGCCGAGATCACCGCACTCCGAGAGGAGTTCTGGAGCGATCTGCGGGTCCTTGGAGAGAACGAATCGATCAATCAGTCCCTCGAGCGCGCCGGCAGAGTCGCGGATTTCCTCGAGCTCGCCGAACTGATGTGCCGCGACGCACTGGATCGCGAGGAGTCATGCGGCGGGCACTTCCGGGTGGAGCACCAGACCGACGAAGGCGAGGCGCTGCGAAACGACGAGGCGTTCTCCCACGTCTCGGCGTGGGAATGGGGCGGAGACGCGGTGTCACCGTCCCGGCACAAGGAGCCGCTCGAATTCGAGTACGTGGAATTGAGCCAGAGGAGCTACAAGTAATGGATGTGCGGCTCCGCGTCTGGCGCCAGCCAAGCCAGGACGCCACCGGCGAGTTCAAGACCTATGCCGCAGACGGGGTCAGTCCCGATGCCTCCTTCCTCGAAATGCTCGACCTGGTCAATGAGCGGCTCAACGAAGCCGGCGAGGACCCAATCGCCTTCGACAGCGATTGCCGGGAAGGGATATGCGGTGCCTGCGGGCTGATGATCAACGGCTCTCCCCACGGACCTCAGCGCGGCACCGCCACGTGTCAGCTGCACATGCGAAAGTTCTCGGACGGCGAGATGATCACGATCGAGCCGTGGCGAGCCACAGCGTTTCCCGTTCTGAAGGACCTGGTCGTCGACCGGACCCCATTCGACGAAATCATCCAGGCCGGCGGCTACATCTCGGCGAACATCGGAAGCGCCCCCGACGCCAACTCGATCCCGGTTCCTCGCCCCGCGGCCGACTCGGCCATGGATGCGGCGGCCTGCATCGGCTGCGCTGCTTGCGTCGCCGCGTGTCCCAACAGCGCAGCGAACCTGTTCACCGCAGCCAAGATCGCCCATCTGGGGTTATTGCCGCAGGGACAGCCCGAGCGATATCTGCGCACTGTGGCCATGGTTGAGACGATGGAGCAGTACTTCGGGTCGTGCACCAATTTCGGGGAGTGCGAGACGGCATGCCCGAAGAACATCTCGATCGACGTCATTGCCTGGATGAACCGCGATTACGTAGCGGCGCAATGGAAGAATTTCCGGAAACAGGGCCAGCAGGCGTAGGAAGTCGTCAGTGACCAGTTGCCAGTGACCAGTAGGACTTGACCCGGTCTGGTGACCTACTGGCGACTGAGGACTGAAGATTTGAGATCTCTGAATCGCGAACTGGGTCAAACACTACAATCCGGCCTCTTCGACAACGGAAGGACTTTCCCAGTGGCCAAATTTCTGAGCTCGGAGCACATGGAAGCCGCCACGGAGGCGTTGAACGCCGATGCGGCCTTCCAGGAGGCCATGGCCAGTATCGATCTCGGCCTTCAGTTCAACGTCACCGGCGGTCCAGACGGGGACAGCGACTACTACCTCAAGATCTCCGACGGATCGGCGGCGCTCGAACTCGGCGAGATGGGCGATTTCGACGCTTCTGTGGCGAGCGACTACGAATCGGCGAGCGCCATCTCCCAGGGAGAGCTCAACGTCCAGATGGCGTTCATGACCGGAAAGATCAAGGTCGGCGGAAACATGGCCAAGGTGATGATGCATCAGGGCTTGATCAACGAATTCGCCAGGGTGTCGTCAGGGTTGGATCTCGAATACTGACGATGGTCTCCGACCAAGCGGTATTCGGTATCAAGTAGGCCCCGAGTCGTAATACCCAATACTCGATACACCACAAGAAAGAGGCGCCCGAAGGCGCCCCTTTCGCAATCGTGGCTCTTCTCTAGCCGGGTTTCACCGCGGTCTTGAAAGCTTGGCCCGCCTTGAATGCTGGTACCCGGGTCGCCGGTACATGTACCGGGGCGCCGGTCTGCGGATTTCTCGCCGTACGCGCCTTGCGGTCGCGTGCCTCGAAAGTTCCGAAACCGGTGATCTGCACCTTGCCCTGGGAAACCACACCCCCCACGATGACATCAAAGGTCT
>Ga0255057_10000145_pt1 | contig 39849 bp, 43 predicted proteins | sample Cases_109_6_MG_FD_189022 | JGI IMG/M metagenome (GOLD analysis project Ga0255057, IMG submission 189022) | Seawater microbial communities from Amundsen Gulf, Northwest Territories, Canada - Cases_109_6 | ecosystem: Environmental > Aquatic > Marine > Gulf | place: Canada: Northwest Territories... | reverse complement strand
TAGAAAAGGTCGAGAGCCGCTACTACCCGGCTGGCTAATGATGCGGCGACCGTATGCGCTCGTGTTTGCCAACGCAAAGGGCGGGGTAGGAAAGACCACTTCGGCGGTCCACGTTGCGGGTGCGTTCGCTGAAACCGGCATCGAGACGATTCTGATCGATCTCGACCCCCAAGCGTCAGCAACCCGTCATCTGGGAATCGATCCCGACAGCCTCGACGTCACCGTCACCGATGTGTTGATCGACCCGGCCGGCGGATTGGCGCGCGCGACGCTGCCCACCCGCTACGAGCGGTTGTTCTGTGTCCCGGCCCACGAGAGCTTGGGCCAAATGGAATCCGAGCTAGCCAATGTATCCGGCCGTGAGGAGCTCTTAGCGGACGCCTGGGAAGCCGGGCCGGGGCTACCGTACCGCATGGCGATCATCGACGTTCCGCCGGCGCTATCGCTGTACACGGTCAACGCACTCCGGTTGGCCGACACCGTTGTGATCCCGGTACAGACCCACCCCTTCGCACTGAACGCTGTCCCACGCACCCTCGACCTCATCGACAAAGTTCGAAGGCGGCTCAATCCGCGACTGGAATTATTGGGCTACCTGGCCACGCTTTACGATCGGCGGACCCGCGTGGGTCGGGAATGCGTGACAGCGATGGAAGAAAAGTGGGGCGGGATGCTGTTTCGCGAACCGATTCCGATCAACATCGCGCTCGCCGAGGCCGCCCGCGATGGGCGGCTACTGTTCGAGATCGACGCCAACTCGGCTGGGGCGGCAGCCTATTACAGCGTGGCCGCCGAAATCGCCGAACGCCTCGCCGCACGGCGCGAAGAGGCGGTCGTCAAACAGGCGTCGTGATTGTGCAGCGGCGTGGAAGCCGGCCCGTCGTCTCGGCCGACGATGTACGCGCGATACATCGTGATGGGGGGATTCAGCTGCTCGTGCCCGAGCATGCGATCGTGACGCCGTTGGCCAAAGAAGAGGCTGACCGCCATGGCATCGAGCTAGTCGACCAGGCGCGGAGACAACCACCCACCTCTCCAGTTTCCCATCGTCACGTTCCGACCTGCAATCCGGACGATGTGGAGCGCGTCGTCGAACGCGTTCGCGATCTCGTGCCAGAAGCGAATGCGACCCAGGTGCGTCAGATCGCGGAGCGAGTCCTAGCCCGTTGGGGTCAGTGAACGCGGCTCAACTAATCGCGGACTTGAGAAGCCGGGCGGCAGCTGGCGATCACCGAATCGTGCTCGCCGACGGCGCCGATCCGCGGGCGGTAAAAGCTGCCCAGACGATTCACGAGCTCAACATCGCCGAGGTCACACTACTCGGTGGCGGCTACGCGATCCGCGAGGCGGCCGAAAAGGCCGGCGTCAGCCTGGACGGCACGACCACCATAGCCCCGGCGCAATCTCCCCGGCTCGATACCTATGCCGACGCCTTCCGAGCACTGCAGGCGAGCCGCGGTCGCGAACTGAGCGCCGATGAAGCACGAACCGCCCTCGAGAACCCGCTCATGTTTGGCGCCTATCTCGTCCAGTGCGGCGAGGCTGACGCGTGCGTATCAGGGAACCTATCGACGACCGCTGACACGGTACGCGCGGCGATCCGCGTGATCGGGCCCGCGGCCGGCATTCGGACGATTTCATCGGTTTTCCTTCTCATCGGCGAGGCTGGAGCGTTCACCTTCGGCGACTGCGGTGTCGTGCCCGACCCAACGCCCGACCAGCTGGCCGACATCGCGATCGCATCGGCGGCCACGCATCGCGCGCTGATCGGTGGGGAGCCGCGGGTCGCGCTGCTGTCGTTCTCGACCAAAGGAAGCGCCAGCCATCCCAAGGTCGATGCCGTCGTCGAGGCGGCCGCGATCGCCCGCTCGCGCGAACCGGGACTGATCGTGGATGGGGAGCTTCAGGTCGATGCCGCCATCGTTCCCGATGTAGCCCAATCCAAGGCACCCGGCAGCCCGGTGGAGGGACGTGCCAACGTACTCGTCTTTCCTGACTTGAATAGCGGCAACATCGGTTATAAACTGGCACAGCGATTGGCGGGCATGATAGCGCTCGGACCGTTGCTCCAGGGACTGGCGGCTCCGATGCACGATCTGTCACGAGGCGCTTCGGTCGACGATATCGTCAACGTCGCCGCGATCGCCTGTCTGCAAGCGTTTCAACGCGAGCCGTCCGGTCGTCGCTAACGATCGTTCAGGCGCGCCGCGCTCCGGCGCATCACGCGCTCACCCGAACGACTCCGTATTCGGAGTAGGAGCTGAATGGTGGAAGCACTGGGGATGATCGAGACGCGCGGCTTGGTCGCTCTTATCGAGGCATCGGACGCCATGGTCAAAGCGGCGCGTGTCAAACTCGTCGGTTACGAGAAGATCGGCGCCGGCTATGTGACCGCTTTAGTACGTGGAGACGTGGCCGCCTGCCAAGCCGCTGTCGATGCCGGCGCGGCCGCCGCCAAGAAGGTCGGCGAGGTAGTCTCGGTTCACGTCATCCCGAGGCCGCACTCGGACTTGGACCCGCATTTCCCGATCACGACCGGCTAGCAAACCCGGTCCCTACAATTCCGTTGTCCTAGGCGAGCAACGTGCCGCTCACCGAGAGCGAAATCTGCGCTATCGTCAACCGAATCACCGGTGAGCTTGCAGGCTCTGCCCCGGCGACTGAGGTTGCCGAGCGCCCCGCTCAACGCCGGCTCCCGACGACCCCCGAGCCCGCCGGTCAACTCGGCATCTTCAGCACCGTAGACGAAGCGGTAGAAGCCGCCCGCCGCGCCCAGGCCGCTATCCGTACGCTCGGGTTGCGCGACAAGATCATCGCTAATCAGCGCCACCGGCTGACCGAGCAGGCGCGATCGCTGGCCGAAGACGCCATCGCAGAGACCGGGCTCGGAAACGTCGAGAGCAAGGTGCTCAAGAACCAACTCGTCATCGACCGTACGCCAGGCACTGAGGATCTCGTGCCAGAGATACTGTCGGGCGACCACGGCCTGACGCTGACCGAGCTGGCGCCTTGGGGTGTCATCGGCGCGGTGACCCCATCGACCAACCCGGCCGCTACCATCATCAACAACGGGATCTCGATGATCGCCGCGGGCAACGCGGTCGTGTTTGGCGCCCACCCCCAGGCCAAAGGCGTCACCAATCGCACGATCCACATCATGAACACCGCCGCGGTCGAGGTAGGGGGGCCGGAGACGCTGCTGACCGCCGTCGCCGAGCCATCGATCGAGGCGGCCCAGCAGCTCTTTCAGCATCCGGGGATCGACCTGTTGGTGGTCACCGGCGGGGGAGCAGTCGTTCGGGCAGCCCAAAAGTCGAACAAGCGAGTCATCGCGGCGGGGCCGGGCAACCCACCGGTGGTGGTCGACGCGAGCGCCGATATCGCGCGGGCCGCGACCGACATCGTGCGCGGCGCATCATTCGATAACAACGTCGTCTGTACGTGCGAGAAGGAGATCCTGGCCGAGGCACCGATCGCCGATGAGCTACTCGAGGAGATGCAACGCAACAACGCCGTACTGCTGACGCCGAATGAGGCCGAGTCGTTGGCGAGGGCGATGTTGAACGACTATCCGGGTCCCGAGCCACGGATGAACAAGGAGTATGTAGGGAAAGATCCGTCGGTCTTGGCGAAGTTGATCGGCAAACACGTTCCCGAGGAAACCAAGTTGCTGCTGGCTGAAACGGATCGTCATCATCCGTTCGCGGTGCTGGAGCTGCTGACGCCGGTGGTGCCGCTTATCCGTTGTCCCGACGTGGACACCGCCATCGACTGGGCGGTCGAGCTTGAGCACGACTTCAAGCACACCGCCTGCATGCACTCCAAGGTTCTCGACCACCTACATCGCATGGCGGTGGAGATGAACTGCTCGATCTTCGTCAAGAACGGGCCCAATCTGGCCGGATTGGGTTTTGGCGGCGAGGGACCAACCGCGATGACGATCTCCACGCCCACCGGCGAGGGTCCGACGTCGGCCCGGACGTTTGTCCGCCGACGCCGATGTGTCCTGGTCGACTACTTCCGGATCGTCTAGAGGCTCAACAAGACCACTGCATGAAGCCAGGGCACTAAGAGAGGGAGGGAGCCCGGGGATGCTCCTCTCTATGCGTGAGTTTACATAAGATACGTTATGCGCCATAGAGCTCTCAGGGACGTCTCCCACCCCCGGAGCTAGCCCTAGGAGCCGTCTTCGGCGTTGCCCCCGACTACCAATGGCTCCACGGATAGCTCGGCCTCCCGGCGCAGCGCTCGGGCCGCGACCTCCGTGTCCGGGACCAGTTCTGCGATCCGGAGGTACTGGGCCGCCGCGGACGCGTTGTCGCCCTGACTCTCGTACAAGCGGGCCAGCTCTTCATGGATACGGGCCCGTTCGACGTCAAAACCGGCCTCCGCGATCGCTCCCTCGTACGCTGCTTGTGCATCTTCGTAGCGATTGAGTCGGGCGTAGACGGTGGCGCTCAGGAGCCGCGCCGTTGGGGCGAAAGGTGAGTCCCCATGGCGACTCAAGAACTCCTCCAGGGCCTCCGCAGCGGCCTCATTGTTCCCGGCCTGATAGAGCGCGTCGGCCCGAAAGAACCGCGCATCGTCGGCGAACGACGTATCGCCGTGAAGACGCATGAAGTCCTCGAGGTCGCTCGCAGCAAGCGGAAAGTTCCCCGCGAAATACGCCTGCCGGGCTTCCAGGTAGGCGCCCGAAGCATCCTCCTCGGCGCTCCGCGACATCGTCCGAAACACGAAAAAGCCGCCAAACGCCAACGCAAGGACGGCGGCCCCGGCCAGGAACTGACGCCGATGGGTTTCGGCCCAATGCGCCCAGTCGAACGTCTGCTCAACGAACCGGTCCCGCTTTAACTGATGTTTTGATAACCGTTTACGACTCATTGCCTCGAAATCACATTAAATGTCATAAGGTCCCTGGAGCCCCCGGCGCGATTCGAACGCACGACCTGCGGTTTAGGAAACCGCTGCTCTATCCACCTGAGCTACGGGGGCACAAACGCGAACTTTGAATCTAATCCCCCAGCGTCGTGGCGGTAAAGGCGCGACCGGGCAGGTACTTTCGACCCATGATCAACGGAGTGCTCGTTCTTGCCGGTGGTCGCGGCCGCCGGCTCGGCATGCCGAAAGCGTGGCTCGAGTGGGACGGCCAACCGCTGCTTGTGCGCATCCTCGACCGGTTGGCGCAGCTGTCCGCCGAGCCACCGATCGTCGTCGCCCACCCGGGACAGGAGCTTCCCGATGGCGACTTCCAGCGCGTGGACGACCGGATCACCGACTGCGGTCCGATGGCCGGCTTGGCTGCGGGGCTGAAGGCTTGCGCGGAACGCCATCCCAGCGCCCGCATAGCAGTAACCGGATGCGACTACCCCTTCGCTGAGACGGTCGTGTTCGAAACACTGGCCAATCTGGCTCCAGAGGCGGCTGTGGTACTTCCCCGCTGGCGCGGTAGAACGCATCCGCTACACGCTATTTGGAGCGCTGATCTGTGGGTCGAATGCGACCGTTCGGTCGCGACTGGCCAGCTGGCGGTTCACTCGTTGGTGCAGAACTCCTCACACCACGTCGTCGACGCGACCGAGATCGATGCGCTAGCGGATCCTGATCGCGCGCTCTTGAACCTTAATGATCGGGGGGACTTGAAACGGGCTCGGGCTTCTTCGTGAGGAGATCGAGGTCCAGTGGCGGGTCGGGTGTCCGCTCGTCCGGCGGCCCCTCCCCCAACCACGCGCCCAACAACAAATGGATGCTCGGGCTCAGGTCGCTCGCGGATGCCAACCTGAAATGAACCTCGGGCGGCGCGTCCTCGCCTGGCGTTAGGCTTGCCGATACGCCAAATCGATAACTCAACCCCTTGAGCGTTCCCTCATCGGCTCCAACCAGTTGCAAGTCGACCCACGCCGCCCCTGGAAAGACCCGCAGCGAATGCTCGTGACCATCGAACCGGACCCAGTCTTCCCCGCTCCACGCAACCTGGCTCTCAAGCTCGCGACAACGCATCTCGACCGTCGACAGCAACCCGGCCGTCACCCCGCCGGTATGGTGCACGTAGGTGTCTCGACGGCCGCCCGCTTCCTCCGGCACCGGGCCGGCATCGGCCGAGTGCGGCCATGCGCCCGCCACCGGTGTAGTCCAGTATGTGATCGCTTCGCCGGATTGCATCCGACGAACCTCGTAGCCGGCGATCTCGCGACCTTCGGCTGCCAGCCAGTCGATCGTCCTGCGCACACGTAGCGGAACGCTGCCCGCGATCACCCCGACGATGGCGCGCCCCTTGGCCGGCGCTTCCCCCCAGGCAGCGCGGGTCCAACTTTCCAACCGCCAGGGTTCCGACGACAGCTGCCAGCAACGAGCGACGCGCTGCTTGAGCTCTTGATCGGCGCCCGCCCAGAATGCGGCCAACGCTTCGTCCCACTGCTCAGGCAGCCACTCGGCGCTTACCCCGGCCAGCTGGACCGTCTCCACCAGCAGCGCCGGATCGGCGACACCGGTAGTGGCTCCGACCAGGACTGGTCCACCGTAGCGATGCCAGCCGAGCACCGACCGTCTGGCGGGATCGCTCTCTGAAAGCACACGGCCGTCGGCCACAAACACGACATCCGATGACAGCCAATCCGGATGTTGCAACAGCAGCGCGAACAACGACGCATCGTCCGACAGCGCCAGCGGTCCAATCGCGGCGCTCTCGAACCGGCCGTTGAGAACTCGGTACGGTCTTCCTGTCATCGATGCCCTTGTGTGTCCGCGCACGCCGCGTTCATTCGTAGACCGCCAGACTCAGATACTCGAAACCATCGAGCTTGTCACGACCATTGAGGAACTCCAACTCGATCACGAAGCCTAGGCCGCAGATCTTACCCCCGGCCGCCTTGACGAGACCGATCGCGGCCTCAGTCGTTCCACCAGTCGCCAGCAAATCATCGATCACCACCACGTTCTCGCCGTCGGCGATCGCATCGGTGTGGAGTTCCAGAGTATTGGTTCCGTACTCGAGCGCGTACGACTCGCGGTGGGTGTCATAAGGAAGCTTACCTTCCTTGCGGACGACCACGAGCCCGACCCCAAGGCGGTTGGCTACCGGGGCGGCAAACAAGAACCCGCGAGCGTCCACGCCGATGATCTTATGTGCATTACGGGCTTTAGCGAACTGAGCAAACGCTTCGATCGACTCTTCGAACAAAATTGGGTCGAGCAAGATCGGTGTGATGTCCTTGAACTGAATACCCGATTGCGGGAAATCTGGGATGTTTCGAATCACGCTTTTTAGCCGCGTTTCGAGGCTCTCGTCTCGCACATCTCCTCCGTCATGCCACTACCGGCTCGAATGTTCGAGCGGCGGCAGTACTGTTAGGGGATCGACCGTACCACCCCGCCACCGCAGCTCGAAGTGTAGGTGATCACCGGTCGCGTTCCCGGTGTGCCCCACCCGCGCTATAACCTGGCCGCGCCGGACCGTTTCGCCTTCCTGCACCATATTCCGGACGTGGTGGGCGTACAGCGAATGAAGATCGGCCCCGTGATCTACGATGACCAGGTTCCCATAAGCGCCTGACCGTCCACTCGTCATGACTCGACCGCTGGCAACCGCGTGCACGGGCGTTCCCTGATCGGCGCGCAGATCGAGCCCGGCATGAAACCGCCTCCCGTTTCCGCTTGGATTGCGTCGGACACCGTATCTTGAGCTCACGATCGAATCCCGATCCGACGCTAGCGGCCAGACGAGCGAACCGAGAACCCCAGTCAGCGAGCCGACCGCGGCGGCAGGCGGGCGGGCCTCCTCCCTAACCGGTGCCCGCGTGTACACCGTCGAGCACCCGACCAGCAAGATCAGGGCCGGTAGCAGTCTAACGCTAGCAAAGATACTCAGTTCTCACTCCGCTCGATAGCAAGTACCCGTTGAGTTTTTGCGTTTTCGTTTCTATCGTATCTATATACACATCAGTTGAAACCGAGATTGCAATGGCTCAAACCCGACGGGAGCCGTTATGAGACACTTTAGTTGGAGAATCGCGACGTCGATCCTGACCACACTCGTACTCGTGGTCGGTGCTGCCGATCGCGCCCAGGGCCAAGGTACGGGTCGGATCACCGGCGTCGTGACCGAAGCGCAAACGGACGCCAGCGTCGGAAACGTGCAGATCTCCGTCGAAGGCACCGGACTCGGAACCGTCAGCGGGCAACGCGGCACGTTCTCGATCGCCAATGTCCCCGCCGGCGATCAGACCCTTGTCTTCAACATCCTTGGCTACGAGACCCATCGCGAAGCGATCACTGTAGAGGCTGGCGGCGTAGCCAACGCAGACGTGGCGCTCATCGAGGGATACTTGGAAATGGGGACCATAACCGTTGTTGGCGCCTCACGTCGACCGACGCGAATCGTCGAGGCCCCGGCCGCCGTAAGCGTCGTCTCCGGTGAAGAGCTCCAGCGGCAAGCATCCCACGGTCAGCTCCCCAAGCTGTTCCAGGGCAAGCCCGGAATCGACGTCGTCCAGAGCGGCGTGCAGGATTTCAACATCAACGCGCGGGGCTACAACTCGTCGCTCAATCGCCGGGTGCTCGTCCTGCAAGACGGCATCGACCGGTCGCTTGGGTTCCTGCAATCACAGGAGTGGACATCGCTTTCGATGCCGCTCGAAGACCTGGGGCGGCTCGATTTCGTCCGCGGTCCGGGTTCGGCGCTCTACGGCGCCAACGCGTTCAGCGGCGTGTTAAACATCACCACCCCGGCGCCGGGAGACATTATCGGCAGCAAGCTGTCCGCCAGCGGTGGCGAGCGTGAAACCGGGAGGATCGACTTCCGTCACGCCGGCCAATCCGAGAGCGGCAATTGGGGCTACAAGGGCAACTTCGGGTACGTCTCGGTCGGTAACTCGTTCTCCGAGTCCCGAACCCGGTCGGACGCGGTTGGCGCCTGCCCGGCCGGACAGTCGGCCTGCCAATTCGAGTACGGTCTGCGGCCGGAGAAGGCGCTACCGGTGGAGGCGGCTCCCGTCGATGAAGACGCGGTCAACTCGCTATACGGCAGCGCGCGCCTCGACCACAACTTCGACAACGGGTCGCTGTGGTCGGTCGAGGGCGGATCGACGCACGTCGAGAACGAGATCTTCGTGACCGGCATCGGGCGCGTTCAGATCAACGGCGCCAACCGCCCGTGGTTCCGCAGTCAGTACGCATCCGAGCGCTTCACGGCGATGGGGTGGTACAGCGGGCGACGCAGCAACGATCCTGGAGCCGGCGGAAACAACCAAACGGCGCTGGCGTCAGGGCTCGAACTGCGCGAGGTGTCGGACATCTTCCACGTCGAACTGCAGGGCAACGTCACCGCCGCCGACGGCGCGTTCCAACTTGTCGGTGGGGTCTCGAACCGCTGGTACTCGGTCGACACCGAGGGAACGTTGATGGACGACAAACAGGATGACACGATCACCAGCGTGTTCGGCCAGGCCGAGTACCAGTTCAACCCGATGTTCAGCGGTCTGTTCGCCCTTCGGTACGATCACTTCACGGTGATCGACGCCGACAAGGTGGCACCCAAGGCGGCGGTCGTCCTGTCGCCGGACGCCAACAACTCGATCCGGTTCACGTTCAACCAGGCGTACCAGATCCCCAACTACTCGGAGCTCTTCCTCAACGTCCCGGCTGGCCAACCGGTCGACCTCGCGCCGCTGCAGGCGGGGATCGAAGCCGCCGTCGCTCAAGCGACAGGCTGCCCGGCGGCGCCAACCTGTGTTCCCGCCCTTCCGCTCGGCTTCGGTCTCACGCCGGTGCTGGCACGCGGCAACGCTGATCTGAAGGTCGAGGAGTTGACCGGCTACGAGGTGGGTTACAAGGGGACGCTGGCTGGAGGGAGGGCGTTCGCCACCGTGGACGTGTACTTCAACAAGATCGACGATTTCGTCACCGACCTATTGCCGGGTGTGAACCCCGACGACTTCGCTCCATTCGAGCTGCCACCCAGTTTTGGTCCCGGCGGGCCGCTGGAACCACTCGCACCAACCGTGCTCGGGGGGATTCAACAGGCCCTGGGGGCCCGGGGCGCCGCGTTCACAAACCTGGCCGATGGCAGCCCAGCGTTCGTCGTGTCGTACACCAATGCCGGCGAGGTCAGCGAACAAGGCGTGGAGCTTGGTTTCACGTTCCTCGTGACCCCGAACCTGGAAGTTGATGCCAACTACACGTTCTTTGACTTCGAAATCGATGACAACACGAGCACCGAAGGGGCCGAGATTCCAGAGGAGGAGCTACTTCCAAACACGCCGGAGAACAAAGGCAACATCGGCATTACGTACAGCCAACCGGATCGGTTCCACGCCGGCGTCAAGGTCCACATGCAGGACGCCATGGACTGGGCGGCAGGAGTCTTCGCGGGGAGCGTCCCGGGTTACGCCACCGCGGACCTGACCGGCGGTTTCAACTTCAACGAGAACACTCGGGTTAACTTGGTGTGGTCGAACGTGCTCGACAAAGAGCACTACCAGCTCTACGGTGGCTCGGTGCTTGGATCTCGCGCAATCGGCGGGGTCACGTTCACATTTTAGCAAAAAGGAAGCGCGCGGTCGGGTGACCGCGCGCTTCACATCATGGTCGGGGAGACAGGATTTGAACCTGCGACCCCTACGTCCCGAACGTAGTGCTCTACCGAGCTGAGCTACTCCCCGACAGTGGGACACGCAAAATAGATCCTGCCTATAAGAGGGTCAATCGCGTTCAGCGACCTCTTGACTCTCTTCGCGCCCAAAGCGCGAGATCAGCAGCGTCACCGTGCCGCCGACTAGGATGAGCGCCATCGCCCCAGCTACTTGATTGGATTTCGGCGAGAAGAAAGTCGTCGGGTAATCCTCGGGGTCGAACTCGGCGATGTTCTCCGCGGTCACGACCTGCCCCTTGATGACGGTCTCCCCGAGCACCGGATCCGCCGCTCGCTGGAACGGCCACAGACCCACCACGGCGCCGATCAGCAGCCCGAGGAGCACACCGAGCGTTGGCTTTGCGTGCTTCGACAAGAGCCACCGCAACAGATTGCTGACCGCCACTACGCCTACGATTACGCCGATTCCGACCGGTAGGATCACTCGAAGCGCCGGCTCCATGGCGGCGCCCAGCTCGCGCGCCTCGAGCGCGAGCTTGAACGCGTCGATCGCCGAGAGGATTGGGATGTACTGGCCCAGGACCAGGAGCAAGTAGCCGCCGCTCACCCCGGGAAGGATCATCGCGCTGGCACCGGCGACCCCGGCGAACAGCAACATGACCCTGTTGCCTGCGGGGGCTCCTGCGGTGTTCGTCCCAGCTTGTTGGAGGATCGTCAGAATCGTCATCGCGGCCAGCCCCCCGAGGGCCCCAACCCACGTCGCCCGCGTCGCTGGGCGGACCATCCGCCACACCACCGGTATCCCCCCGAGCGTCAAACCGATAAAGAGGCTGTACATGATCCAGCGCTGATAAACGACCAGCTCCTTGATCGCACCGGCGAACAGCAGCACGGCTATCAGCGCCGCCCCGACAACCGTCGCCAGCACGACAACCGAGGAGCGCACGAACCGCAACGTCGAAACCTCGGCCACGGCCCGCACGAAACGCGGGTACACGCCAACCGCCAGCAGCATCGTGCCGCCGCTGATCCCGGGCACGAGGTTGGCCAAGCCCATCAGCACACCGCCGATCGCGCCCCGTACCGCCAGCAACGGGAGCCGGACCGCCGTCAGCGTTCCCCCCACAGCGACACGTCTTCCCAGCGCTTGAGATCGGGGATCGCTCCATGATTGGTAAGGTCGAGCTGAATTGGCGTGATCGAGATGTAGCCGGCCTGGACCGCCAGAAAGTCTGAGCCCTCCGGCCCCTCCCACGTTGGAGCGCCACCGCCGATCCAGTAGTACGGCTTGCCGTGCGGGTCCACGTCGGTCACCACCGGGTCTTTGTACATCCTCTTCCCCAGCGAGGTGACCTTTATGCCCCGTACGTCATTCGGGTCACGATCCGGCAGATTGATGTTCAGCAGCGTATCGGCAGGGAAGGTTTCGTCGACCGGCTCCTGGGCGATCTCTTCAGCCAATCGCCGCACTACCGATTCGTACCCTTCGATCCACTGCTCGTTGCCCCGCGAGAGTGAGATCGCGATCGATGGGATGCCGAGGATCGTTCCTTCCATCGCCGCCGACACCGTGCCGGAGTACAGAATGTCCTCGCCCATGTTTCCGCCATGATTGATGCCGCTGAAAACGAAATCGGGCTGCTGTTCCAGTAGCGCGCTTACAGCCAGCATCACGCAGTCGGTCGGCGTGCCATCGACGTGGTACTCATTGTCGGCCGTTTGCCGAATCCTGAGCGGATGGTGCAGCGTCAGGGAGTGACTGGTAGCGGACTGCTCGCGATCGGGCGCCACGACGACCACATCGCCAACGCTGTCCAGCGCACGCGCCAGGGCTTTGATGCCTGGGGCCAGGTAACCGTCATCGTTGGTGACCAGAAACAACATGTGCCCGAACGTAGGAACGACGGTGCTGTCGCGCTAGGCGGGACGGAGGGGCTCGATCAATACGTCGAAGACACCGCCACAGATCGCCGGGCTCCACGAGAAGAGGTCGGCGGTGAGATCAACCCGCACGAGCCGCGGTCGACCGTCAGCCAGCGCGGCCTGAGCCTCGGTCATCACCTCAGCCTCACCACAGCCGCCGCCGATCGTGCCGATCGCCCCCAACTCGGGGTCGATCATCATCTTGCTCCCTACCCCACGCGGCGTCGATCCGCGCGCCCGGACGATCGTCGCCAACGCGACCGAGCGGTTCTCCCGCGCGGCATCGTCCAGCGCAACCAGAATCGCCTTCGACTCGCTCATGATCCCCTCGCTGCAGAGTCCGTCAACGCGCGAACGTACTTGACGACGTTGGTGACGTCGCGCAGCGGCTGGCCGGTTCCGCCACGAGCGCGAAGCACGATCTCGGCCGCGACCGCAACCGCGATCTCGGCCGGCGTCTCAGCGCCCAGGTCGAGTCCCAATGGAGCGTGAACGCGAGCTAGCCACTCACCATCGACGCCCTCGCTCGCGAGCTGCTCATAGGTCGCCTTCACCCGCCGCCGGCTGCCTATCATGCCCACGTAAGCCGGCTGGACGGCGGCTTTTGCCAACACCAACATGCAATCGTAATCGTAACGATGACCGCGAGTCACCATGACGATGTGGGTTTGCGTCGTAACCTGTATTCCGGCGAAAGGATCACTGAAGTCGGCGACGATTACCCGATCGGCGTCAGGAAAACGCTCCGTCACAGCGAAATCCGGCCGGTCGTCGAGCACCGTCACACTGAACCCGAGTAGCGCGCCGAGGTTCGAAAGCGGAACCGCGATGTGACCGGCGCCTACGATCACCAGCTCTGGCTCGGGCGCGATCGTCTCGACGTACAGCTCAACGTCCGAATCCGGGATCGTGACACAAACGGCGTCCTCCGCAGCCTCTGCCAGCAACGTCTGCGCGGCCGATGTCAGCGCCGCGTCTCCGAGGTCACCGTGGAGTTGCTGGCCATCCCAAATGACCCGCTGACCCACGAGCTCCGTTCGTCCTGGCGCCTCGACCACTACGCCGTGCACCGTCGCCCGACCGTCGTCGAGCGCCTGCCCCGCCAACCTCGCGGCTTCAGCTAGCCCGATCGTCTTCATACCGGTCCGATTTTACGGTCTCTGAAGATCTTCCGCATCGCCGTCCGATTGACGCCGCCACTCAAGTTCTGATCTGCATCAATGATGGCCCTCGCACCTCTGGCAAAGTTCGTGAACCCATCCTGCTGAAAGTGGCTGTCCACGATCAGACGATCGGCCACCTCACCGCCAAGCCTGCTTCGTATCTGCCACAATGTTGCCGACCAAATCTCACCGTTGTTGTGCTCGTCATCTCCCTTTATGAAGTCGGCGTATGTCCAGTCGTTGTCCACCCGTCGTAGACAGGGTGGGTCCTGATCGTCAGCGAGTCCGATCAGCAATCCGTCCCACGTTATGACACAAGGCTGATACCGTTTTGGTTTTTCATCGGCGAAGATGCTCGCGGCAAGGTAGTCCCCGAACCCCTCACCCATAGCAGCCGCCTCTTCGGATTGCCCGAAATCCGGTATGATCGCGTCTTGCAATGCGTGACCAAACTCGTGCACGATCGTCTCCCCATCTTCCGCGTCATCGATGCTTCCGGTTCCAAACGTCAACAACTTATTCCAGGGGCTATACCAGGAGTTATCCTCGCGCGAACCATTGACGTTCACCCGTACCGGTGCGCGGAAGATGGTGTGCCTCCCGCGAAACCCAAGCCGCTCGAGGTAGCGGATGGCACTATCGATATGATGGTAGACCATCGCCTCTTCGAACCCCTTTTCGCTCGAGTCGAACAGGAACCGGTGACTGGTGCGGCGGACGCGGCGCCTGAATCCGGTCGGTCGGGTGGTCACTCGCTTGCCCTCCAGAAATCCGTTTCCGGTGAGGCTCCAGAGGGAAACAGTTTTGTACGACGCGCTCGGTGGTCTGCGAGGGCGCATCCTCTCCGTCAACAGGGTCTCATGTCCACCGATAGCGGTCACCGGACTGGGCTGAAAGACGCGAGCCCTACCCCGAACAGCCGCGGCGAGATTGTCGTAGCTACTCAAGATGCCGCCGGTCTTGGCGTTGACGTACACGATCCACTCCTCGACCGGCCGACTGCGTTCCAGCCGCACGCGACAAACCGGGATAAGCCGCGCGCCCTTGGGAAACCACATCTCCTCCAGATCCTGCACTCGCACCCGCCTTCGGCTGCGGGTCAGCGCGCGCCGCGCACGACGGATTAGCTCCTCCTCCGCGAGTCGGAACTCTGCTTTGAGCGGCAAGAACTCGCCCGGCACGGCTCGATTCTTGGTCAGATAGACACGACCGTCGTTATCGATATGCACCGTGACATAGGCGCGGTGCACACGGCGGCCAAAGAGGATCTGCTGAAAGATGACGTGCTGCGCGCCGAGGCTCGGGATGACCTTCTGGAGCCCGAGATCGGACGCGTCACCCAAACCCAACAGCTTTGCATTGGCACGCAGAAAGTCTTGGGCGATGTCGGCTGGTCGGCCTACACCCCGCGGTGAGCGAAAGCCCCAGAGCTCCTTCGGCGTCCCGTAGTACTCCCCCGGAACCGTCTTGTAGGCTCCTTTCTTCAGGCCTCGCATCGTCGCCGCTCCAACTCCCGCGCGTAATCATCCGGCGTGTCGATGTTCGCCAGCACGCCGGGGTCGTCGACCACAACGTGATCGATCTCAGCGCGATGCCGGCGCACCACCGTGCGCGTTCCTTCCGGCAGATCGGACTGGGCCAACTCGTCCCAGATCGAGCGCTCCAGGAGGATCGGATGGCCCGGCCGGTCTTCGAACACCGGTCGGACGATCACCGCTCCGCGAGACTCGAAGGCTTCGAGCAACGCCGCGATCGTCGACTCTCGCACCACTGGATGATCGACCGGCAGCATCGCTGCGGCTCCAAAGTCGAGCGGTGCGGCTTCCAAACCGATCCGCAGCGAGTCGATCGGTTCGGACTGTGAGTTTGGGTTCTCGACCGCGCGAGCGCCGGCCGATTCAGCGGTTTCCCACGTTCGCGACGCCGATTTGGACGGCGGGAGGACCGCGACAACCGACGCGCAACCACCATTCAGCAACGTCCTGATCGCACGCTCGAGAAACGTCTGGCCGTCGATCTCGAGCAGCGCCTTGGGCTCACCCATCCGCTGCGAGCGCCCGGCTGCCAGCACGATCCCCACCACCGCCCGCGATCGGCGTGTCATCGGTGGCTCGCGAGATCCTCGAGCGCGCGCCGAACCGTCGGACGGATCATCTCTTTCCGCCAGTACAGCGTGAAGTCGGTATTGTCGAGTGGCCGTCCGTTCTTCCACGCCAGCTGGGCCGCTTCCTCGATCGGTTCCGCCGATAGCGATGAGCCGATCAGCGCTTCCGCCGCGGCCTCAACCACCACCGGCGATGACGCGACCCCACCCAGAACGATTCGCGCGTCTCGGACGACGCCATCCGAGTCCAACTCGGCCCACGCACCGACCCCCAGAACCGGGAAGTCGAATGCGCCGCGCCGGCGCACCTTTCGATAGCTCGATCGCCAACCGTTCGGGCTCGGCAAGTGGATTCGCGTCAGCAGCTCGTCCTGCTGCTTCGACAGGTAAAGGATCCCGTCGTCTCGGTAGAGACCTTCGATCGGGATCGAGCGCTCGCCGTCCGGGCCGACGAGATCGACGGTCGCCCCTATCGCCACCAACAGCGGCACCGAATCGGCCGACTGTACCGCCCAGCATCGCGGCGACTGCGGCGCCACCCAACACACCTCGCCGTCTTTCTTCATGCAGAAGTCGATCGACTTCCGCCACTCATGGTTCTGGTCGTAGTAGTTGCACCGCGTGTCGAGCAGCAAGTTGCCGCCGATCGTTCCCATGTTCTGGAGGATTGGCGTGGAGATGAGGTGCATCGTCTCGACCAACGCCGGACACACCGCCTGTACCGCTGGATGGCTGGCGACCTCGGTCAGCGTCGCGGTCGCGCCGATCGACACCGCACCATCCGCTTTGGTCACGATCGTCCGCAACTCGTCGATCGCGTGGAGCGCGATCAGGACCGACGGCTCCTGGTGGCGGCGCTTCATGTTCGGGTAGAGATCCGTTCCACCAGCCACGTACGCCGCGTCGGGCGGGGAGTCGCGCTTTTGGGTGATCGCCTCGTCGACCGTCTCCGGCACCTGGAACCCGAAGTGCGGCAACCGCATCATGCGCGCACCCCTCCCCCACCGATCTCGCGGCCCTCCTCGAGTGCGCGACCATCGCCACCGGCCCACGGAGGTGGCACCTGAATCGCAGCCGGCCAGTCGAATGTTGGAGCCTTCTTGGGGCCCTCGCGTGGCTCCTCCTGTTTTGCCTTTCGTTTCAGCGCCGCCAGCACCTTCTGCGGCGTCACCGGGACTTCGTCGACCCGAGCACCGACTGCGTCATAGACACCATTGACGATCGCCGGTGGGATCGGCAGCAAAGGCCCCTGGCCAACCTCCTTGGCGCCAAACGGTCCGTTTGGATCGGGGTCTTCGATCAAGTACGTGTGCACCCGACACATCTCGTGGGTGGTCGGGCTCTTGTACTCAAGCATCGAGGGATGATGGTGGACGACGTTGCGATTCCCCCGGTACGTCATCTCCTCCATCAGCGCCTCGCCGAGCCCCATGTAAACCGAGCCTTCGACTTGACCGATCGCAACGACGGGGTTGATCGCACGTCCGATGTCGTGCGCGATCCAGACATCGTCGACGCGGGTTTCGCCGGTATCGACATCGACTGATACCTCGGCCACCGCCGCCGCGTACGAGTAGGCTGGGCTCGGCCCGACACCGGCGCCACGATAACGGCCCGGCGAGCGCGGCGGCGTGTACGAACCGACCGTGCCGATCGTTCCGAACTTCGACTCGGCCAGCACAACCGCTTCAGCGAACGTCATCGTGCACGCGGGATCCTGAACGTCGAACACCTGGCCCTCGGCCATCGCAACCCGCGCCCCGGACACGTCCCACTTTTCGGCCACCGATCGAACGAGCAGCTCACGCGCCCGCTCGGCGGCTTGTAGCGCGGCGTTGCCAGTCATCAGCGTGACCCGACTCGAATACGAGCCGAGGTCAACCGGCGTCAGCGAAGTGTCGGCGGTCACGATGTCGATCTCGAAGGGATCAATGCCGAGCACTTCGGCCACCACGTAAGCGAGCACTGAATCCGACCCCTGACCGATCTCGGTCGAGCCGCAGAAGACCGTCACGCCCCCCCCGCGATCGAGCTTTAGCTGCACGCCCGAGTGCGGCATGTTGTTCCAGTAGATCGGCAACCCCGCACCCGAGATGTACGACCCACAAGCGAGCCCCAGCCCCTTCCCTTCGGGCAGCTTGCCAAAGCGATCGTTCCACCCCGACTCGGAGACGACCTTCTCGATACAGGCGCCGAGTCCCATCGATCCGATCTTTAAGTAGTTGGCGGTTACCGAATCGGGCGCAACCAGGTGATCGAGTCGCATGCGGGCTGGATCGAGACCCAGCTTCTCCGCCACCTTGTCGATGTGAACCTCAAGCGCAAATCGTGGCTGCGGCGTCCCGTGTCCGCGCTTGGGACCACAAGGCGCTTTGTTGGTGAACACCCGTAAACCCTCGAACTTGTAAGCCGGCACCGGATAAGTGACGGTCTGCAGCGCACCGGTGTAGTACGTCGACGCGACCCCGTACGAGCCGTACGCTCCGCCATCCAAAAACGATCGGAAGTGCATCCCGGTGATCGAGCCATCTTGCTTGAACCCGGTCTTGATCCACATGAGCGTCGGATGGCGTCCGCGGTGACAGTAGAAGACCTCTTCCCGGTTGAGACAGATCTTGACCGGCCGGCCGGTGCGGCGTGAAAGCTCAGCAACCACGATCTCGTGGTTGAAGGGATCGGACTTGCCACCAAACCCGCCGCCGTTGGGCGTGGCGATAACGCGGATCCGGCTGGCCGGCATCTCGAGCACGGTGGCCAGCGCGCGGTGGACGTAGTGCGGTGTCTGGCTCGACGACCAAAGTGTCAATCGGTCATCCGGCCGGTAGTCGGCCAGCGAGGCGTGCTGCTCCATCGGCAGATGCGTGCTCCCTTCGTAAAAGAAGAGGTCCTCGTGGACGAGGTCGGCCTCGGCTAGCGCGGCCTCGACGTCACCGAACTCGAGCGCGATCGCCTTGTGGACGTTGTGCGCATCGCCGTAGAGGTGGATCGCAGGATCGTTGCCACTGAGTGCATCGTCGATGTCAGCCACAGAGTCGAGCGGCGCATACTCGACATCGATGAGCTCACACGCCTCGAACGCCGTTTCCTCGTCGATCGCCGCCACCGCCGCCACGGGGTCACCGATAAACCGCACTTTATCGAGGCACAGGGCGTGCTCGTCTTCGCTAACCGGCAGGATTCCATACGGAATCGGCAGGTCGCGCCCGACCAGGACGGTCACACCACCGGGGTGCTCTTCCGCCCGCTGGGTGTCAATCGAGACGATCTCCGCGTGTGGTGTCGTCGACCGCAACATCCGACAGTGGAGCATCCGCGGCAGGAAGAGATCGTCGGCGAACTTGGTGCGACCCGTGACCTTGGCTACCGCATCGACCTTTGGAAGCGAGGTGCCGACGACGCGCAGCTGATCTTCAACCGGCGCCATAGAGCATCTCCCTGGTCGGCTCGGCGGGCTCACCCCGCATGCGTGCGGCAGCAAGCTCGACCGCCTCGTAGATCTTGAGATAGCCGGTGCAACGGCAGAGGTTGCCGCCCAGAGCGGTCTCGATCTCGGCCCGCGAGGGTTGCGGGTTACCATCCAGCAGCGCTCCTGCCGCCAGCAGAAAGCCCGGCGTGCAGTATCCACACTGGGCGGCTCCCAACTCAACGAACGCTTGCTGAAGCGGATGCAGGCCATCGGCCGACTCGAGCCCTTCGACCGTCGTGACGTCGCGGCCTTCTAAGGCAGCTGGCAGGGCGAGGCACGATAGGACCGGTTGCCCGTCGATGAGCACCGTGCAGGTGCCGCATTCGCCGAGCTCACAGCCGTGCTTGGTGCCGGTCAATCCGATGTCTTCGCGGAGCACTTCGAGCAGCGTCTTGTGGACGGGCACCGCTACAACGTAGGGCTCGCCATTGACGCGTAGCTCGAGTGGGACCTTGGCCCCCGGTTCGATCGCGCTGCCAAACGGTGCCATGAAATCCAATCTACCGGCCGGATCAGGGCGTCGCATCCGAAACGACACCCCGACGCGACTTGCTTGTAGCCGGCCACGCCACGAACTTGGCACCATGAGTGATTCCCGGGAGCCGATCGACCGGCGCCTCATCGTCGTTGGCGATCGCGTCCTCATTGAGCCCGATGAAGGCGAGCACCGGACGGAGGTTGGCCTTTACCTACCCCGGTGGGCGGTCGAGAAGGAATCGGTTCAGGCCGGTCGGATCGTCGCCTGTGGCCCAGGCATTCCGCTACCCGATCCTGGCGACGTCGAGGACGAACCGTGGAAGATGGGCGAGGGCTCGACCCGGCACGTTCCGATGCAAGCCCAAGTCGGCGACTATGCGATCTTTCTGCGCAAGGCGTCGGTCGAGGTCAAGTTCGAGGGCCAGACCTATCTGATCGCCCCGCAAGGAGCCATCCTGATGATCGAGCGAAACCCTGGAGACGACCCGGTCGACGAGCTGCTCGACAGCGAGCCCGACGATTTCGACGAGCACCTGCCGTGAACCGCCGGCCCTAGTACAGCTACGTGGGTCTGTACGCCGAATACGTCTTTCCCTGGATCATGGAACACTCCGACAGCGACTGCCTCAAGGCTGAGCGCAGCGTCGCGGTGACCGAAGCCACCGGCGAGGTACTCGAGATCGGCGTCGGCACAGGGGCCAACTTCGCGCACTACCCGTCGGCCGTGACGACGGTCATCGCGGTCGAGCCATCGAATGGCATGAACATCCGGGCTCAACGGGCGCGCGATCGTGCCGCGGTTCCGGTTCAGCTAGTAGCCGGCGACGGCCAGTTGCTCCCTTTCGCCAACGGATCGTTCGACACCGTGCTGGCGTTGTTCATCCTGTGCACGATCCCCGATCCCGATCGGACGCTCAGCGAAGCCAAACGGGTGCTGAAGCCTGGCGGCACCTTGTTGTTCATGGAACACGTCTCGGCCCCGGAGCCCGGCCTGAGGCGTTGGCAGCGGCGGTTGGAGCCGGTCTGGAAGCGCATCGGCTGCGGATGCCACCTGACTCGCGACACGGAGCCGAAGATCGCCGAAGCCGGTTTCGAGGTCACTGACATCGATCGCTACTGGCTTCCCAAAGCACCACGCATCGTCGGCTGGGTGATTCGGGGCTCGGCCCGTGTCGTTGCCTAGCCGTTTTCGATCCAGCTACTCGGCGGTCGTGCGCACTCCCAACTCACGATCGAGCATCAACAGTGCGGCAGTGTTATCGCCAACCAACTTGAGCTGATCAGCGAGCTGCTTGGCGGTCGCCTCTTCCTCGACCTGTTCGGTCACAAACCACTGTAGCAAAGTTTGGGTCGGGTAGTCCTTGTGCTTCACCGCCAACTCGTACAGCTCGTTGATGCGTTGGGTCACCTTCTGCTCGTGACCAAGCGCTTGCTCCATGACCACCAGCGGGGATTCGAAATCGGCCTGCGGCTTGTCGAGCGCCTGCAGCTCGATACGGCCATCTCGGTCTTGCACGAAGTCGAAGATCTTCATCGCGTGGGCGATCTCCTCCTCGCGCTGCATCCTCATCCAGTGGGCGAAACCCTCCAGATTGGCGGCCTTGAAGTAGGCCGACATCGATAGATAGAGATACGCCGCGTAGAGCTCGTTGTTGATTTGATCGTTCAGCGCCTTCTGAATTTCCTCGTTCAGCATCGAATCGCTCCTCGTTGGGCCCCCATCCAGCGGGCGGGTGGCATGGCTCTTCCATTGGGTAGCTGAGTCGGTCCGCTGGACCCGAATGGTGTACCGGAGCGGCCGTCGACGCAACCCGCGGAAACAATCCGCGCTCGTCTTCGGTAGTAGACGCCAGATCACCCCGAACGAGAGGATGGAGGAAGATGTGGGAGATTATCGCGATCCTGATCGGTACGTCGATCCTGGCGGGGCTCAAGCCTAGCAAGCAGCAGGCGCGGCTGGCAGCCGGCCAGCGGCAATAAAGATCCATCCTACCCGGGCGTAGATCATGTTCAACCAGCGGTTGATCTGAATGCCATCTAGCTCTTTTAAATCAACTACTTGCGCGGTCTTAATAGAATGCTCGCCGAGGTGCGTCCTGGTCTAGAACGGGGCCCAGCTGAGGGCCTGCAAAAACGTCAGGATAACGGCGGTGCGGGTCATCGTAGTCCCCTGTCTCGACGGGTCATGACGATCGTCGTAGGGTCCTCACCGGTCGCACGATGCGGGCCGCCCCTTGGTCCGAATCGGCGCTGCCGGGTTGCTTCCCCTCCCCACCGAACGGCAACTTGGTCACTCGAACGGCGCTGGGGACACCCAGTGCCCGTTCTCGCATTCTGCGGCATGTCGTTTTGCCTGGGGGGCCGGTGGATCGCATCGAAGGACTCGCCAAACTGACCGGTGCCGAGCGGTACGTGGACGATCTGCCGCTCGACGACGCTCTGTGGGGGATGACCGTTCGCACCGCCGCGCCGCGTGGACGGGTGACCGGCGTCCGTTTCGGACCGGGCGTCGATTGGGACGAGTTTGTGGTCGTCGATCATCACGACATCCCCGGTGACAACACGGTGCTGCTGATCGAAACCGATCAGCCGCTGCTCGCCGGTGACTACGTGCGGCATGCGGAAGAGCCCGTCGCGCTAGTCGCTCATCGATCGCGAGAGATGGTGCGCCGGGCGATTCGCGAGATCGAGGTCACGATCGACCCCGACCCCCCGATCTTCGACTTCACCACCGAGCCAACCCACGACCAGATCCAACACGGCTCCGACAACGCCCTCAAGCGGATCGAAATCGTGAAGGGCGACGTCGAAGCGGCCCTCGCTCGAGCGACACACGTCGTCGAAGGCGAGTACCGAACCGGGGCGCAAGAACACGTCTACTTGGAAAACCAGGGCATGATCGCTTGGGAAGAGGACGGCGTGCTATTTATCAAGGGCAGCCTCCAGTGTCCGTACTACGTGCTCAAGGCCGCCGTCCGAGCGCTGGCTCGGGATCGAGATCACGTGCGGATTGTTCATGCACCGACCGGCGGCGGCTTCGGCGGCAAAGAAGAGTACCCGTCGATGATCGCCCTCCACGCGGCACTGCTCGCCTTAAAGGCCGAGCGGCCGGTCAAGATCATCTATGACCGCGGCGAGGACATGCGCGCGACGACCAAGCGTCACCCATCGCTGGTCCGACACCGGACGGGCGTCGACGCGGACGGGCGGCTACTGGCCCAGGACATCGAGGTCGTGCTCGACGGAGGTGCGTACGTCACGTTGTCCCCGGTGGTTCTCAGCCGAGGCGTGATCCACGCCGCCGGGCCGTACGCGTGTGACAATGTCCGCATTCGCGGTCGCGCGATGTTTACAAACTCTCCCCCGCACGGAGCCTTTCGCGGCTTTGGCGCGCCGCAGACTCATTTCGCCAACGAGCGCCACATGGACGTGATCGCGGCGACGGTCGGCATCGATCCCGCTGAGATCAGGCGCCGTAACTTGATCGCAGACGGCCAAACCACCGCCACGAGTCAGCGAATCACCGACGGCACCGACCGCGTGGCGCTGCTCGATCGTGCGCTCGAGCTGTCGAGCTATCAACAGCGGCAAGACGAACACCACGCGCTCAACGCGTCCCATCCCTTCCTGCGACGCGGGATCGGCATGAGCACGTTTCACCACGGCGCCGGATTCACTGGCAGCGGTGAGGTGATGCTCGCGTCCGAGCTCGAGCTGGCAGGGCTAGCCGATGGCCGGGTCGAGGTCTTGAGCGCCAACATCGAGATGGGCCAGGGCACGTTGACCGTGTTCACCAAGCTGGTCTGCGACCGCTTGGGAGTGACCCCCGAGCAGGTGGTCATCGCCGACGCTGACACCGGTCGAGTCCCCGACAGCGGTCCAACGGTCGCTTCGCGAACCACGATGGTCGTCGGTCATTTGGTCGAGCGCGCGTGCGACGATCTTCGCCATCGACTCGGGCTCGACGATACGGATCGTGGCGAGCGCGTGATACGTGCGATCATCGATTGGCATGCTAAGCACGGCGAGTCGCCACTCGGTCGCTCCAAGTACGAACCGCCACCCGGAATCGAGTGGGACGAGGAAACCTACCGGGGCGACGCCTACGCGACCTACGGATGGGCGACCTACGTGGCCGAGGTCGAGGTCGACCTGCGGACCTACACCACGCGTGTGATCGATTTCGTCGCCGTTCAGGACGTGGGCACCGTGCTTCACGAGACGCTGGCCCGGGGACAGATACAGGGTGGCGTCGTCCAAGGCATCGGATGGGCGTTGATGGAAGAGTGCGCCTGGAGCAACGGCGTCATGCAGAACAACCAACTCACCAACTACATCATCCCGACCAGCGACGACGTGCCGCCGATCCGGGTGAGCTTCGTCGAGAACCCGTTCGCGCATGGCCCACACGGCGCAAAGGGACTGGGCGAGCTGCCCATGGATGGGCCGGCCCCAGCGATCGCCAATGCGGTTGCCCGGGCGATCGACGTCGACCCGCGTGAAATCCCGTTGACACCCGAACGCCTGATGGATCTGCTATCCAATGGACGCTAACCCAATGCCAACGAGCCGATCACCGATCGACGTCGCGTTTATGCTGAACGGGCTGGAGGTCGCAGTCACCATCGATCCCACCGAGCGGTTGCTCGACACGCTGCGGTATCGCTTCGGCATGACCGGCACGAAAGAAGGGTGCGGCGAGGGCGAGTGCGGCGCGTGCACCGTGCACGTGGACGACATACCGGTGAACTCGTGCTTAGTCCCCACGTACCAAGTGCGTGGCGCCCGCGTGCGCACGGTCGAATCGATCGACCCGGCCGACTTGAGGGCCCTACTCGTCTCCGGCGCGACCCAGTGCGGTGCGTGTACGCCGGGCGTCGTCATGACTGCGGTATGGGTCCGGGAGCACCCCGAGTTGCTCGAGAGCCACACGCTGCGCCAGCTCATGGCCGGCAACTTGTGCCGCTGCACCGGTTACGACGGGATCATCGATGGCGTGGGTCAGACGCTGGAGGAGGACGGTCGATGACCGTCTTCATGCCAACCACGCTGACCGAGGCGCTCGAGATTCGACGCGCTGAAGACGCCACACCGATGGCCGGCGGCACCGACTTGCTCGTTCACTGGCCTGAACAGCTCGAGCGCCACGATCGTGATTACTTGGATCTCTGGGGTTTGGACGAACTCCGTCTCATCGAGTGGTCGGACGACACGCTCGAGCTCGGCGCGCTCACGACGTACTGGGACGTCATCACCGACGCTAGGGTCGGCGCCGCCTTCCCGTTGCTGGTCGACGCCGCGCGCCAAGTCGGCGCGGTCCAGATCCAATCGCGCGGGACGTGGGCCGGGAACATCGCCAATGGCTCTCCCGCTGCCGACGGGGTTCCGGTCTTGATGGCGTACGGCGCGTCGGTGATGATCGCCTCGTCTGAGGAGCGCCGTGAAGCGCCGCTCGAGCGGTTCTACTCGGGCTACAAGGAGATGGACCTTGCAGCGGACGAGCTGATTGTCGCGATCCGGATTCCGAAGCGAACCTACCGGCACCAACGGTTTATCAAGGTCGGGTCGCGTCGCGCGCAGGCGATCGCCAAGGTGGGTGCGGCGATCGTGTCTAACGGCTCGGGGTGGCGCGTGGTCGCGAGCAGCGTTGCTCCAACGATCCGCCGGTGTCCAACAATCGAAGCGCGGATCTCGAACGGTCAGCCGCTCGCGCTGCCCGATGATCTGCTGCCAGCGATACGCACGGACGTCTCGCCCATTGACGACCTGCGGTCGACGGCGGCGTATCGCGAGCAGGTGATGAGCCGAGTCCTTTATTACGCAATCGAGGAAATGAACGACCGATGAACGACACACCACGAACCCTCAAGGATGCGGCCGTCGCCGCAGCTCTGGACGGACTCGCGTCCGCCAACCGAAACTTCGCCGCCGCGTATCCTGGTCCACGTCCCGGGCGGCAGCCCGTTCACACCGTCTACGGCGGAGCCGACCTCTTCCGTGCTGATTCGGCAGCCAAGCTCGGGGCTGTCGCACGCCAGGCGCTTAACCGTTATGCGCCAGACTTCCTGACGTTCGCTGAGGTGGTCGGAATCCCAGACGAGCAGACTGAGTTGGCTGAACGCGTCTACTTGCGTGTCGCCGACAAGCTCGAGCAGGAACCGGTCGAGGACTTCCGTATCGATTTCGAGGACGGCTACGGCCACCGTCCCGACGACGAGGAAGACGCTTGCGCGGCGAGTGCGGCCCGCGAGGTCGCCACCGGTCTCGACCGCGGGTCGCTGCCCCCGTTCATCGGCATTCGGATAAAGCCGCTTACCGACGCGCTGGCCGAGCGCGCGATCAGCACCCTCGACATCTTCATCACTGCGCTGTTGGACGCTACCGGCGGAGAACTGCCGCCCGGTTTCGTGGTCACCAACCCGAAGATCGTGCTGCCCGAGCAGGTCGCCGTGCTGGCCGACCTCTTCGACCAGCTCGAAGCGGGCCTCTCTCTCCCTTCCGGGACGCTCAAGATGGAGATCATGGTCGAGACGCCCCAGTCGATCATCGGCCCCGACGGCCGGTGCGCGTTGCTAGGCCTGGTCGCCGCTGGTCGCGGTCGCTGCATCGCGGCCCACTTCGGCGTCTACGACTACACCGCCAGCGTCGAGATCACAGCTCATCATCAGGATCTCGATCATCCCGCTTGCGACTTCGCACGCCACATGATGCAAGTGGCGCTAAGTGACACCGGAATATGGCTTTCCGACGGCGCGACAAACGTCCTACCGACGAGGATTCACCGACCCGTATCGGGCTCGACACTGACCCTCCAGCAGGAGCACGAAAACCGGCTGGCCGTACACCGCGCATGGGCGCTCCATTTCCGCCACGTATTGCACAGCTTGAGGCATGCCTACTTCCAGGGGTGGGACCTGCATCCGGCCCAACTCCCGACGCGGTACGCCGCGCTGTACGCGTTCTTTCTTCAAGAGCGCGACGCGGCGATCGAGCGGTTGAGTCAGTTCGTCGGCCAGGCTGCACGGGCCACTTTGACCGGCGATGTCTTTGACGACGCCGCCACCGGTCAAGCGTTGCTCAACTTCTTTTTGCGGGGCGTCAACTGTGGTGCGTTCGATAACAACGACATCGAGCGAACCGGCCTCACTCTAGCCGAGATCGAAACTCGCTCGTTCGCTCACATCGTCGCCGTTCGCCAACCGAGCTGACGAGTCAACTTCCGCGATAGGTCGAGTAGCCGAACGGATTGAGCAGGATCGGCACGTGGTAGTGTTGGGTTGGGTCGGCGACCGAGAATGTCACGTCGACGTGTGGGTAGAAAGCGGCCACGCCGAGCCGATCGAAGTAAGCGCCGGTTTCGAACCGGAGTCGGTACTCTCCCGATTCCAGTGTCTCGGCGAGCAAGTCCCCCACCCGTCCGTCACCATCGGTTGTGCCGCCCCCGATGTCACGCCACCCTCCGTTCGCGTCGCGGCTCGAGAGCCGAACGTCGATTCCCCTGGCCGGGCGCCCGGCCGCGGTGTCAAGTACGTGGGTCGTGATCGGGCTCGTCAACGAGCAGCTTCTCCAATCGTAGGATCGTGATTTTTCGGAGTTCTTCGGCCGCCACCGCCAACTCTGTGTCTGGGCTGTTGCCTAATCGCGCTTCCAGCGCGATCGCGATCTCGTCCCCGCTCTTGCCGGTGGCACAGATCAGAAAGATATAGCCGAACTTCTCTTCGTACGCTTGCTGTGCTATAGCCAGCCGGTCGCGTGTTTCTTCGCTGGCCGTGGCCAGCCCCGATTGCTCCTCCCGCGACCATTCACGGGTGCCGTGGAACCGGTTTCCGTCCGGACCCTCGCCGATACGGGGATGGTGATCGATCGCCTGGCGCCAATCGTCTTCGCCCAGGTCACGCCACGCTTCGTCGGCTGCTTGGCGCAACTCCTCAACGCTGTCGTACGGCCTACCGTCGACGACCCGCCTTGCCCATCGTTCGACCGCACAACAGCGAAGAAGCTCGGCTCGCGCCTCTTCCGGCGAAAGCTCGTTGACGCGCTCGAGTCCGCTCACAAAACTCGGGATTCGGCCAACTCCCCGTAGGCCCGAAAGCGTGCCACGCCACCATCCGGATAGATGTTGAGCCGCAGGTGGGTCGCGGTATGGGGCACCGTCGTGGGTGGCTCGAACCGGTGCTCGCGGTCAGCCTCCAGCTCGGTTCGCGCCAACAGCTCAGCCCACTCGCCGTCCGGAACGTTCAACTCATCGGCGGCGGTCTCGACGTCCAGCGCCTCGACCGAGCAAGCCGCAGGGTAGTTCCCCTTGAAATGGTGCGTATCGATCTGGACGATGGACATCATTCCGCGCCGGCCCAACCGAACGACGACCCAGTCGCGTCCCGGACCGCGGCGACGGCGGGTCTCCCAACCATCGAACATGCCGGTCGACTTCCCAGGCAGGAACAGATTCCCGGGCTGACTGAAGAACGCGTCCGAACAGTCGATCACGCGACCACCGCACACCGCAGCGGCCAGGTCGATCTCGCCGGCGATACGCTCCCAGTCGGGTCGAACGAGCCCGTGCACGCGCAGCCTCGCCACACCGCCATCGGGGTAGATGTTGAGCCGAACGTGGGTGTACCGCCCGGTCTCGCCGAGCTCGAACGGGTTGGGCGTGTTGGGCTCGAGATCTACTTCGCGCAGTATCGTCTTCCAGTCGGTGTGTTCGATCCACTCCGGTTGGTCGGTCAGGCCCTGTTCAACCGCGCACGCTTCGAGCGACGCCCTGGCGGGGTGGTTGCCACGAAAGTGAGTCGTGTCGATTGTCACCCCGCGAGGCTCACCCGCGGCGCCAAGACGTACGACACACCAATCGTGACCCGCTTCGCGACGACGGCGCGTTTCCCATCCATCCATCCACTTGCCGCGATCGGTGTAGCGGTCGGGGTCGAACACCGGAGGGCCGGGCTTTAGCAGGTTTTTGGCGGGCGCGAAGAACTCATCGTTAAACGCCACCACCTCGCCTCCCAACCGCTCGGCCACGAGATCGCAGTAGCGCTCGAAGCCAAACTCTTCCGGCTCGTGATCCATCATCCCTCCGATTTGACCCATTCTCCCGACCTGTCGGCAAAGGTGCCGCGGTCGTAGACCAACTGGCCGCGTAGAAACGTTTGCTCAACCACGCCGTACAACGTACGATCCTGGTACGGCGTCAACGTGTGGCGGTGGTGAAGCTTCTCTGCATCGACCTCAAACGCCTGATCGAAATCCCAGATTACCAGGTCGCCGTCGCGGCCGACCGCGATAGCTCCCTTTCTGGACTCGAGGCCGGCCAACCGTGCCGGCCGATCGCACATCCACTTCGCGATATGGTCGACATCAAAGCCCCGGCCGCGGGCGACCGTCCAAACCGCCGCCAGGCTCAGCTGGAGCGACGCGATCCCACCCCATGCGGCCACGAAGTTACCGCTCGCGATCTGCTTGAGGTCGGGTGGACACGGCGAATGGTCGGAAGCCACCAGATCGATCGTTCCCTCCGCCAAGCCAGCCCAGAGCGCGTCCCGATCATCGGTTTTGCGGATCGGCGGCGCGCACTTGCACGCCGTGTCACCGTCGCCGATCTCCTCGGCAGCGAACGTCAAGTAGTGGGGACACGTCTCGACGGTGAGCGGGACCCCGGACAGCTTGGCATCCCGGATCGCGCCGAGTGCGGTTCCGCTTGCCAGGTGAACCACGTGCACCCGGCACCCGGTCGCACGGCTCAGATCGATCAACCGAGCGATCGCTCGCTCTTCGCACTTGGGGGGCCGCGACGTCAAGTATTCACTGTAGGGTTGCCATGACCGTCCTTCGATCGTGGTCAACGATGGTCCGTCTTCGGCGTGAACCAGCAGTACTGCATCGCGCCGTGCCAATATTTCCATCGCGCGACCCAACTCCTCGTTGCCTATCGCTTCGAACTCAGGCACACCGGACGGCACCAGAAACGCTTTGAACCCGAGCACGCCGGCATCCAGCAACGACTCGAGCTCAGCTTCGTTACCCGGCACGACGCCACCCCAAAACCCGACGTCGACCGAACACTTTCCGCGCGCCGTCGTGACCTTCTCGCGCAAGGCATCAACAGTAGTCGTCGCCGGATTCGAGTTCAGCGGCATGTCGACGATCGTCGTCACACCACCCGCTGCCGCTGCGCGGGTCGCCGTCTCGAACCCTTCCCAATCGGTGCGACCGGGCTCGTTTACGTGGACGTGAGTATCGACCACCCCTGGCATGACGACGTGATCTCCCGCGTCAACGACATTCGCATCTTCCGAATCGACGTCATGACCGTCGATCGACGCGATCACGCCGTTGTCGACCCTCACCGTCGCCGGCCGGATCCCGTCCGGAAGGACGACGCGCCGACCACGCACGACAAGCCGAGGCTTGGTCACGCCGCTAGCTTTTTTGGAGTACGGTTCATGGCGTCAATCTAGATCGAGGATCGATCTTGCACGCACAGAAACAGGAAGATCTAACCGACCAGCGAGTGCGACTCGATCGCTGGCTCTGGGCGGCCCGGCAATACAAGACCCGGTCGCTGGCCTCCAAGGCGGTCGGCGGTGGCAAAGTCCGGCTGAACGACCGCCGAACAAAGCCCGGTGTGGCGGTGCAGGTCGGCGACCGGGTGACGGTCCGCAAAGGTACGTACGAGTTTCGACTCGTTGTCGAGGCGCTCTCCGAACAGCGCGGTCCAGCGAGCGAGGCGATCACGCTGTACCGAGAAACACCCGACAGCATCGCTGAGCGCGAGAAGCGACGCGCGCAGATGAAACAATCGCTCATACAGGGTTACGAAGGCAAAGGGCGACCGACCAAAAAGGAGCGCCGTGAGTTGGAGCGGCTACGCCGACGCTCGCCGCACGACCCGCATGATGGCGACTAGGTTGGCTTTGTCGAGTTGACCGTCGGCAATTCGGCCGCAGCGATCAGGTCTAGGGGGTCGGCCCGCGGCGCGGCCTAGCAGCCGCACTCCGGCTCGGGTGCGTCGCTGCGCATCGCCGCGCGACGGCCGAGCACACGCCAGGTTGCGAGGCTGAAGATCAGCGTCCCCGCGCCGATCAGCCATGGATTGTCGAGGCGCGCGGCCGTCCCGGCCAGCGCCGCCCCGCCCGCAGCGACGAGCACCATCGGAAGCACGCAAAGGAAGAACAAGGACACGCCGAAACCCACGGCTCCGACACCGGCGAAGCGGCGGAGGCCACTCCGGGGAGGCGCGGCCTCAGGTTCGACGGTCGCCAGCACGCTCGCCCCCGGATCCAGGCCAGTCACTTCCAGGCGAAGCGCGGTGTTCGCCCGCACCGGGCGCAGCTCCCAACCGAGACCCGGGCAGCAGACCCGCTCGAAGGTCACGAGCTCCTTGAGCTGGCGTTCCAGACGGGGTTCGCGGGGGAATTCCCAGGCGCGCCCGTTGGCGAGGGACTCGGTCGAGCTGGCGCGGGGAAGCAGCTCCCGGCGGATCAGGGCGAGACGGCTCTCGCGTTGCTCTCCCGGGAGGTTGCACACGTCGTCGGTAGTGAGCGTCAGTTCATGCGTCGTCATTCTCCCTCCTCATGGCGCGGCGCGCGGCCACGCCTGCCCAGAGTGTCTCGATCACGGCGAAGGGCCACGGGCCGATCAGCGCCGCGTAGGACGCAGCAGCCAGGCAGGAGGCGGCGAACAGCCAGCGGTAGGCCGATCCCCGCTCCTCCAGCGAGTAGCTGAGCGCCATGCCGCTCACCGCCACCGTTCCGTACAGCTCGATCACGGTCCGAGTGTACGGCTTGAAGTGCACTTCAAGTCAAGGGCTCGTTTCGGAGGGCGCTGGAGCAATCCTCGAGCGTCGGACAGTGGCAGCCGGTGACCGCCTCGAGCACCCGCTTCATGCGCTGGATCTCCTCCGCGCGCCGATCGAGCTCCTCAAGCTTGCTCTCGGCCAGGCTCCGCCAGCGGACTCCGGGCGGCGTCTTGCGGGCGAAGCCCGAGAGCAGGCGCTTCATCTCGGCCACGGTGAAGCCGGCGGCCTTCGCCACCTCGATCAGGGCCAGGCGATCGAGGATCGACTCCTCGTACACCCTTGCGCCCCCACGACGGGCGGCGCGGGGGATCAGACCCTCGCGTTCGTAGTAGCGCAGGGCCGAAGCAGCCACGCCGGCTCGTTCTGCGACTTCTCCGATCCGGAGCATCGCTGGTACCTCCATCGGAGCGGCACTATGCGCGTCGCGCCGTTCCATTCGTTGAAGTCCGTCAGCGCCCACATCGAGTTGCAGACGGTGGGCGGGTGGGGCTTGGGGATCGGATGCAGGTGGTCGTCCGCATGGATCCCGCTCGCTCGTTCGGGCCGATCGTCACCGACGACACGGAGGGTCTGGATTCGCGTCATCGAACTCAATTCCCGATCGCACTTGCGATTGACGCCGCCACACGGGCGTTATTAACGAGCAGGTCTCGATTGGCGGCTAGCGATCGGCCGTCGGTGTGGGCCACGATCCGATCGAGCAGAAACGGCGTCAACTTCGGACCCTCTACGCCTTCAGCCCGTGCATCAGCGAGCGCTCGCTCGACAGCGCGTGCCGACTCGCCTTCGGTCAGCGCGTGTTCGGCTGGCGGCGGGACGCAGACCAACAGCGCTCCCGGAAGCGCCAGGCGACGCGACTCGCGCCAGGTCGCCGCCACTTGCTCGGCGTTGTCGACCGATTGTCCAAGTCCTATGCCACTAGACACCGTCCAGAATCCCGGCCACTCATCCGTTCCGAAACCGATGCACGTGACACCCAAGGTCTCGAGCTTCTCGACCGTCGCCGGCAGGTCGAGAATCGCCTTGGCGCCAGAACACACCAGCACCGCCGGCGTTCGCGACAGCTCGATCAGATCGGCCGAAACATCGGGTGATCCCGTGCCCCGGTGGACTCCACCAATCCCCCCCGTCGCCATGACGGTGATCCCGGCGCGGTGCGCGAGGAACAGCGTCGCCGCTACGGTCGTGCCGCCGCTGCCACCGGCAGCAATCGCGGTCGGGAGGTCTCTGGTGCTGAGCTTTGTGCCCGAGCCGGCCAGCCGGATGAGATCCTCAGGCTTCAGCCCGTCGATCGGCTCGCCCTCGAGAACGCCGATGAACGTCGGTCTGGCGCCATCTTCCCGAACCGCAGTCGCCATATCCCCGGCGACCTCGAGCCGCACGTCGGCCGGCAAACCACTTGTCAGGAACGCCGTTTCCAGCGCGACGCGAGAACGCTCGCTCGATGTCAAACAACCGCCGCGCTGGACGGTGCGTCAACCACCCGAATGAAGCGACCGGCTTCCACTGACGCGATGCAGGCCAGTCCCGCCTGCACCGCGCGCATGCCATCGTCGAGCGTGCACGCAACTGGTTCTCCACTCCGCACGCAATCGGCAAAGTGGCGCCATTGATTGCGGTAAGAATCGGCGAACCCGCCGCCCCGGGCGGCGCTGGCAACCCCGCGCGGCAACTCCGTGATCGTATGCACTAAGCTCTGCAGCCGATCAATTGGCGATCCCGGGAATTGGGTGCTCGGCGCGAACTCCAACCCGTCGAACCGACACAGGGAAATTCGCAGCCGGCCGTCCTGACCAAATAGCTCGATATCATGACCAGTGGCGGCATACTGCGAAAAAGCGGATGAAGTAAGTGCCCCATTGGCCATGCGCGCGATCACAGTCGCGGTCAGGTCATCCGCTTCAGCTGATCGACTCGAAGCAACGACCGCTTCGATCTCGCTGCCCAGCAGGTAGCGCCACAGGTCCAGGTAGTGAACTGCCAACTCGAGCAACGCGCTGCCCCCCGTGGCGCGACGGCGACGCCAATCGGGAAAGCCCCGATCGATCCGATAACGACTGCTCCACACAGCGTGTACGAACTCGATCGATCCGAGGACACCCCGCTGAATCATCTTCCGCGCCTCCACCGTGTGATGGTGATGGCGCAGGTTGTGTCCGACCAGCACCGTGCGATCGGATCGATTCGCGTGAGCGATCAAACGCTGGGCATCGTTGAGATCGAGGGTCAGCGGCTTCTCGACGAACAGATGCTTGTTGGCATCCAAGGCTATCGTCGCTAGCCCTACGTGATGTTCAGGAGGGACGCAGATCGCCACCGCATCGACGTTTGGATCCACGACCAACGCCTCAGGCTCCGTGTACCGTCCGGGAATCGAGAACTTTTCCGCAGCCCGCTCCAACTGCGTGACATCGACATCGGCTAGCGCGACGACGTTGATACCGGGATGCGCTTTGATGGCGGGGAGATGCAGTCCCACGGTGGCGTGTCCACATCCCACAATGCCAAGCCGGATCGGCTCAGCCGCGTTACGCATCGGGATCCGCCGAGCCGTCTGCCGGTCGATCCCCCTCGGCGAGGTGTCGGAACCGGTCGAGCTCGATGCTGCGCCGACGCTCGGCGGCTCGTCCCTCACCAAACAAGTAGCCAGCCACTTCGCCGACGGTGTGCGAGACCAGGCCGAGCATGAGCGGGGGGAGAACCCTGGGCATGAGCTCGCGCACCCGTCCGCAACGCCAAACCTGCCCTACCACTCGCTGCAATCGGACCAACAAGATTACCGGTGCTCCGACAGAGTATGCCACGCGCCGCACGTGCCACCCATGCGAGTGAGCCCGCGCCGCGCCGAACAAACGACCGCCGAGGAACTCCCCCAGCATGTATGACTTTGCTGCGGACACGTTGACGTGGCGGGACACGGCTTCGGGTTCGAGATAGAGCCCGCTGCCCTGCTTGTTCAGGTTGGCGATCAACACCGTCTCCGTCTCGAGCAACGAGGCAAGGCGCGATCCGTACTCTTCCAGGACCGCCTTCTTGTACGAGGTGTGATGCGGCGGCAAACGATCGACTTCCCCGCCCTGAGCCGGCGCTATCCACGGACCAAAATCGGTCAGCATGCTGGCCCAGCTCACCATACTGCCCGGATTCGCGTTCAGCACGACGCCGCCGACGGCGTCCCACGGCCCATCATGGGCCTCGATCAGCGCCGCCGCCCAACCGGGCTCGGGATAGGAGTGCTCCTCGACGTAGACCACCACCAGCGCCCGCGCCTCGAGGACCCCGGCAGCGCACGCCTCACCGGTGTAGTTGATCGATCCCGTCTCGACAACGCGTACGCTGTGAAAACCAGCCACTTGTTCTGAATCGTACTCCAAGCCATCCGCGGACGGTGTCACAATGAGCAACTCGATTTGACCGCGCGCTCTTTGATCGTGCAGGTGTCGAACGGTGCGGCGGATCACGTCGAACCCACCCAGCGTGATCACGATGGCGGAGAGCGCCGGCGTCCCCGACTCGCTCATCGGGTCTCCGCTGAAACCCGGGTGTCACTCGAGAACACACTCGCCGAATCCCAATCCGACTCGATGTAGCACACGCGATCGAACTCATACCGAACGAGCTTCGCGCGCGCATCGCCTGCCCCAAAAAGACATCCGCAGAACTGTCCGAGAGCATCCACCGTGAGTCCATAGACGAGGATCGGGAACACCGAAAACGACGCCTGCGGATGGCTTCGCACGATTCTCCACAGCCGGACAAGCGGGACCAACGGGACGCCTGCCGCAAAAGACCACCGACCAAGCGCAGACCAGTGCCGGTGACGAGCGCGAGTCGTCGCGAACATTCTGCCGCCATTGAAGTGGACGTCTCTGAAAGCTCCGAGTTGTGCGAAGTTGAGATGCGCGATCCTCGCCCTCGGTTCCAGGCGGAGCCGATGTCCCGCGGCGCGTAGGTTCCAATGCAGAATCGTCTCTGCCTCCATCATAGTGTCGAGATCCGCGCCGTACTCAAGCAACAGTGACCGCTTGTAGCTAGTGTTGTGACCCGGTAGAAAGTCAACCTCGCCGCCGACAACCGGTTCCACCCAAGGTCCATAGCCGATAAGCATATCTGCGCGGCTCGTGCGCGTGCGCGGGTTCCCATTCCGTACCGCAGGTCCAACCGCTGCCCAATCTTGTCCATGTGCCTCGATCAAAACCTCGGCCCAATCAGGGTCCGGAAATGCGTGATCTTCGGCTAGCACGACAACCGGCGCTCGCGCTGCACGGACGCCGGCAGCGTTGGCCATGCCGCACGATTCGAACGGGCCGACGAAGAGTGTTTTGACGCTGAAGAACTCTCCTAGCTCGCCTCGTGGGACGCTCATCTTCGACGGAGCCACGATCACGAGCTCCACAGTGTCGACGACGGTCTGCGCGCGCAGAAAACCGATCGTACGGCGAATCATCTCGTAGTCACCGGGGGTGGCCAGCACAACCGACAGTGCAGGTGTTGAAGCCTTCTTCATGACGAACGCCGTGCCGCGACAGTCTTGCGACGCGCCCTACGCTCCCAGAAAAAGCCGGCCGCGTTCGCCACCTGAGCAACCCCCAACAGCGGAGCGATCTTGAGAGCCGAACCGACGGGCAATTGCGCGAAGGGATACCGAAAGAGATTCACGTAGAACGCGAGCGGCTCGATCTCCATGGAGGTCTCACCCCGCATTGCGCGGGTCACGTGAAAATAGTACGCGCCACGTCCGTAGCCAAACTGCTGGCGCCAGAATCTACGAGCCGTCAGGTCATGATGATGGTAGACGACCGCCTCGGACGCATAGAGCATCGGAAACCCGTGATGCAACCACCGGTCGCACAGCTCACGATCCTCGGCCGCCGGACGCGGAATGCTGGTATCGAAACCGCCCACGTCACCGAACCCTTGACGCGAGAACGCCATATTATTCGAAGTGATAAAGCTCGCTTGATCGGGGGGTGTGTTGTAGTAGGAGTAGAGATACCCGATCAACGTCTGACTCGCGCTAGCGTATGGGTTTTGGGTCAGCGAGTTGATCGTTAACCCGCCGACGAGAAGATCCGGCGTGTCAGCGAGTCGCTCCGCCAGCTTGGCCAGCCAGTCCGGGGCCGGGGTACAATCGTCGTCGGTAAAGGCAACGTAGGTTCCTCGTGAATGGGCGACGCCCGTATTGCGAGCGGTCGCCGGTCCCGACGGAGGTTGCGTGACGAGCTCGACGTCCATGGAGCCCGCCACATCCTCAACGATCGAATCGAGCGGGGCGTCGCTCCCGTCGTCGACGACGATCACTTGGAGCGCTTCCCGCGGATACTCGAGCCGAGCCAGCGCGCGCAAGCACCGCTCCAGCGAGGTTGGCCGGTTGCGTGTCGCGACGACCACCGAGAACGAAACCGTAGCGTCCGTCAATCGATTCCATCCTTCACAAGAGAGAGCGCCCCGTAGCCGAGTGGCCCGGGGCGCGTCAAACTCACCGTCGGTACCCGTTTAGAATCTTACTCTCTGATCACCCCGCTTCAAGCCCTTGTGACGGTCTGCCTAGTGGCTGCCTCCGGCAGCTGCCTCTGGTACTACGCTCGGAATCCCACGAGCTGTCATCAGCGTCTCGATGTCCGCGATCTCGCGTGGCGCCCCGTCCGAGAGTAACTCGTATCCGTTCTCGGTAACGACGACGTCGTCCTCGATCCGAACGCCGATGTTCCACCACTTGGGATCAACGCCTTCGCTACCCTCGGCGATGTAGACACCCGGTTCGATCGTCAGCACCATACCGGGCTCGAACGTTCTCGGCTGCACCGAGTCCGCCTCCGTCGACACCATATACGCGCCAACGTCATGGACGTCGAGCCCTAGCCAGTGACCGGGTCCGTGCATGAAGAACCGTCGGAAGGCGCGCGACTCGATGTTCTCCTCCACCGTGCCTTCCAACAGTCCGGCATCCACGAGCCCCGCGGTTACGACCTCCACCGCGCGGCGATTGATCTCGGCGACGCTGGCGCCTGGTCGGATGACTTCCATGGCTGCGTTCTGCGCATCCAGTACGATCTGGTAAACGGTCGCCTGCTCGACATCGAAGTGGCCATCCACCGGGACAGTACGTGTGACATCTGCAGTGTAGTAGTGCCACTCAGCCCCTATGTCGATCACCATCATGTCATCGGCCTCGAGCTGTCGATCGCCACCTTCGTAATGGAGGATCGTCGAATTGGGACCGGCTCCTACGATCGATCCAAACCCCAGCCTCGGACTACCGGAAACCTTGAAGACGTACTCGATCAATGCCTTGACCTCGTACTCGTACATCCCAGGCTGGATGGCAGCCATCGCCGCTCGATGCGCATCGGTCGTAATGTCGATCGCGCGTTCCAGCAGCTCGACCTCTGCCGGCGACTTGATGAGTCGCATTTCATCCAGGATGCCGGCGGTCGGCATGATCTCGCTGCCGTTCGTGTCGGCCCACTCACGTAACGTCGCCACCGTCTCGGTCTGCGCCCACGGATGATCGTTCGAGAAATCGAAGAAGACGCCCGTCGCATTGGACAGGTACTGTGACAGGACCGCCGGCAACGAATCGATCGGATACGCAGCGTCGGCTCCGTACCGCTGGCGAGCGCCGTCGACACCCGCTCGGTGACCGTCCCACGTCTCCCGCAGTGGATCGCGCGGCCGCACAAACAGCACAAACTTCACTCCGTCCGTTGCCTGCGGAACGAGGATGGCGGCTGTGCCCGGCTCCTCGAATCCAGTCAAGTAATAGAAGTCCGAGTCTTGACGATATGGATAGCCTGCATCGTCGTTGCGCGGGATTTCCGGCTGGCCGGTAAAGACGGCGATCCCGCCGCCCATCTGTTCCATAAAGGCTGCGCGATGCACAGCAAACAAGTCTGTGCTGACGAGCTCGACCTCTTGGGCCGGTAGCACACCCGTCCACCCGATCGAGATCATCAGTATGGTGATCAGCTTCTTCATCGTTCCTCGTCCCCGAATTGTAGTCACGCGTGGTATTAGGAGGGTTCTCTCGTATTCCATACCATAGGCCTCTACAGACAAGTGTGTCTGTCGGGAGTAGCCGACATCTAGTGTAGGGAGCTTCCCTTCACGCCGGTGCTTTCTAACCGACGCTCTCCCGGGCTTCCTGGACCATGTCGACCAGCGCTTTGCGGCAATCGTCAGGTGAGCGGACCTCGGACGGAAATCCAATGCGAACGCTGCGCACGCGTTCAGGGGTTTTGAGGCGGACGTGAAAACCGAGACGATCGACTGCGGTCATCTTGGCCTCCTCGGCTTCGATGCCTTTGACGCTGCTCGCTATGAGGACAAGAGCATCGGCGTGGTCCCCGTTCATGTGCGCCAGTATGCCCGCCGCGGTCTCGGCCAGCGGATCCGGCTCGGCCCGGCTGAACTCAGGCTTGGCCACCCAACCCATCACCGCAAAGCCGCCTACAAAATAGAGATCCACGACTTTCATCAGGTAGAACGCGAAGTCCTCGAAATCGACCCAATAGCGCGCATTCTCGTGCCGGCTCAGATACGCTTCTCGCACATTATCGATCTCTGTTGTTGGCACTTCCGTCACCTCGCCGATCACGGTTGCGCGTTCGGCTCCAAGGGGATCATGTGCGGCATCGGGCGCGGTTACAAGCAAACTGGCGTGTGGATCGCGCACCAGATTTTGGGTGTGCATCGCCATGCTGCTGATCAGGAAAAGTGGACTCCCCTCCGCATCGAGCGCGTAAGGCATAACAGAACCGAAGGGAAAGCCTGGTTGTCTGTGCGAGTGTGTTGCTAACACTCCTACTTTGGTGACATGTAACAACGTGCGCGACCTCTCGGCGTAACTCGTCTCCGGCGCCGGATTGGGCTCGGGCTCGTTGGTGGTGAAGGAGTGTTGTCGAGTGCTCACGTGTCCACCCGCGTCACGCTGATCACGTTGCCGACGAGGTACTCGAGGCGAATCCGGTCGCCGGGCTCCAGGCCCGTGGCCACGGATTCGGGACTGACACGCGCCATCTCGATCGAGCCGTCCGGATCCTCGGCGTCGTTGAAGTAGACCTCCCAAGACACTTGGCCGTGGATGCTAATCGTCCGAATCTGCCGGAAAACCGCCTCGCGAAAACCCTTTAGCATTAGGAGATCATAGTGCTGGAGTGGTCGGGGCGACAGGACGACCGCCGGGCCTTTCGTTGCGTGACTCGCACGCCTACAGTCCCTCTCGATCTTGCAGCTCGTTACGTCGTCGAGGCTCGCCGTTGTGCGATCACCCGCTTCACCAGACGGACGACGAAACGCAGCAGGATGAGGCTGACGATCAGTGCCAGGGCCGCG
>Ga0255057_10000144_pt1 | contig 39940 bp, 41 predicted proteins | sample Cases_109_6_MG_FD_189022 | JGI IMG/M metagenome (GOLD analysis project Ga0255057, IMG submission 189022) | Seawater microbial communities from Amundsen Gulf, Northwest Territories, Canada - Cases_109_6 | ecosystem: Environmental > Aquatic > Marine > Gulf | place: Canada: Northwest Territories... | reverse complement strand
ACCTGCACCGGCCTGGCCAGACGCTGTGGCTGGATTTCAGCCGGCACAGCGGACTGGGGCCCGCCGGCGATGATGAGGCTGGGCGTTCTGATCCGCTGATAGCTGCGGGTCGGCGCAGCAACCTGCCCTGGCCTGGCCGTACGCTGTGGCTGGATTTCAGCCGGCACAGCGGACTGGGGCCCGCCGGCGATGATGAGGCTGGGCGTTCTGATCCGCTGATAGCTGGGCGTCGCGGTAGCGACCTGGGCCGCCTTGGCGTTGCCGACGATGATGAGGCCGGGTGTCTTGGCACACTTATAGCTGCAGGTCGGCACAGCAGCCTGGGTCGTCCTAGCCTGACGCTGTGGCTGGATTTCAGCCGGCACAGCGGACCCAGCCCAGGTGCTGGTGGCCGCGGTCAAGCAGGCCAGCGCCACAACGAACCTCAAAGCCCAGTGTTTTCCCATTTCGACGCCGCAAGTTGCAATTTTCTTGCCGACGGGTCGTATGAGGAGGGAGTCCGTAAGCCGTATCTGGTTTTATTCGAGGAAGCGCTGAAGGAGAGTGTCTATGAGGAAGAGTTCCTTGCCAATGTCTCCTTCCAGGAACCGCAAGCCGTGGACGACGTGGGGCACTTCGGGATGTGCCCGCGTCCACATCACGCCCGCCTCCATGGGCGGAAGACCGAGCGCCCCAGGAACCTTCAGTTTCACACAGGTCTGGGGCGGAACCGCCTGAGGGAGACGAACCATCATGCCGCCATCGCTGAGATTCTCGGCCCGACCCCGGAGGCGCGTGTCCGGAGGGATAACGCACGTAACCTCCAGGTCGACAGGGATGCGCACGGAGGTTCGGGGGTCCTGACCCGTTTGCCCGGCCAAGAGCTGCTCCCATGCAATGGAGCTGGCCTCCACCATCCTGGTGAACCGCAGGCCCATCAGGCCTGGGGAACCCTCGGCCGCCCAGACCACCACCGCCTCGGCTCGAGCAATAAGGTCTCCCGAGAGCAGGCGGAGGTCCGTCGACGTGCCCTGAGAGAGCGGCAGGACGGCCTCGACCAGCAGCCCGCTCTGGCTCACATTCCGCGTGATCCCGAGCGTGCGATAATCGCGCACCATCGGGCTCTCGCAGAGTACCGGCATTCGCAGGACGAAGCGTGAATGCTGACGTTTTTCCATACCACCTATCATGCCTATTCAGAGTTCATGCCCCCGTCCGCCCCGCCCATCACGAGCGGGGGAAACGGAATAACCCTACTGGCGGTTCAAGCGGTCGACGGCCTCCTTAGTTAGGATGCCAATGTAAGGAAGGTTCCGGTACCGTTGGCGGTAGTCGAGACCGTAGCCGACCACGAACTTGTCGGGAACCTCGAACCCCCGATAGGCGATGGGGAGGTCGACAATGCGGCGAGCTGGCTTGTCCAGTAAGACACACACCTTCAGGCTCGCGGGAGCCCGCGGCTCGAGGTTCCGCAACAGGTAACTCAAGGTCAAGCCAGTATCGATGACATCCTCGACGACAAGGATCTCGCGGTCGGTAACGCTTTCATCGAGATCTTTGAGGATCTTGACGACCCCCAACGGTCTTGCATCGGGGCCGTAGCTCGACACGGCCATGACATCAATGGTCACCGGAAGCGTGATGACTCGGCAGAGATCGGCCAGAAAGACAAAGCCGCCTCTCAGGACGCTGATGAGCACCAGGTCCTTACCGGCATAGTCCCTCGAGATCGCTCTTCCCAGCTCGCGGACCTTGGCCTGGACCTCTGCTTCTGGGATCAGGATCTCGGCAATATCATCGGCCATCTCGCCTTGGACATGGCCGGATGGCTTTCTTGACACGTCAGTATCCACGTCCTATATTCATAGTGGGTCCCGAGAGGTTCGATCCGATTGTGATACCGGGTCTTTCGATCCGGGGGGACCGGTAGTTTCTGGGACACGACAGGTTTTTCCCCTCATGCAGTACGATGGGGGGTATGGGTCTCAGGGCATCCGGCCACCGAGGTGGAGAGTCGGATGGGGTCACTCGGGGCTCATTATTTTTGGGCAATTCCAAACCTCTCCAGCAGCTTTCGATAATCCCGCCCGTAAAAGACTTTGAGGTTCACTGTCGGATAAAGCTCTCGCAGCTTCCGGATCTTTCGATTCTTCTTGGTCACGAGGTCCTGCTTGAGCGTGGTCAGCTCGATATAAAGGTCGAACTGCGGGAGATAGAAATCGGGGGTGAAGCTTTCGGTGACTTCCCCGCTGCCGTTCCAATCGATCGGAAAGCTTCTCGGCTCGTACTGCCATTCGACCTGATAGAAGTCCAGGATCCGGGCGAACTCTTCCTCACTCGGGTTGGCAAAGGGGGCACGATCGGCGGCGGCCCGTCCCTCGAGGGTCGAACTCTCCTCGGCTTCGTGGAGGATCTCTCGAAACCGATCGAGCAGGTCAGCCGGGATCTGCAACCGCTCCTCTGCCGGGACCCACTCCCCCTCGGGCGTACGACGGAACACTTGAACGTCGATTCCGGCTTCGGCGAGGAAGATGCGGATCTCTTCATTTTGATTTCGCTCTAACCGCTCGATCAGGTCCCCGCGGCCCTCCATCTGCATCACCTCCGAGCCCTGGACCGGGGTCCCTTCCCAGGCGCTCCCCGAACTCGCCGAGGAGGCGCACCCACGATCACACCGTACTCAGTGTTGATTGGGACCCCCTTCTCACACAGGGGACACGCGTCTCGCGAATACGTGGGGAAGTTCTGACTCACGAGCGCGAAGAAAGGGCAGCTAAACTTGATTCCCGGGTGCCGATTCCACAGGCTTCCGATCCCGACAACCCGTCCACCTCGCTTTTCCACCAAACGAATCAGGGCGCGGACGGTGGAGCCGGTGGTCAGAATGTCCTCGATAATCAAGGCAGAACTTCGGGGGTTCAGGAAGGGGAGGAACTCCCGGGGAAGCGTTACCTCTGTCTCTCCCTCTTTTCCCTTTCCCTTGACTGCGTAAAGCAGCTTGGGGCGAGAGGGATGGGCCCTGGCCACACAATGCCCCAGGGTTGTAGCACCGATCCCTGAGCTCAGGACAACATCTACGGGGGAGGCGGCGAAGTGCGCGGCGACGATCTCCCCCAATCCCTCGGTAAAGGCCGGCTCGGTGGTCACGAGCCGTTTCTCCACATACTCCCGGGCGTGCCGTCCCGATGAGATCATGAAGTGATCGTTGGTCACGTACGCCCCAGTCCGCATGATAATCCCGCGGCTAATTCGCTTGAGAACCTCCGCCTCCATCACCTTCTCCTCCTCGTGTGTCCAGCCTCCTTTGAATCCTTACTCAAAAATTATAGATCCGCGGGATCGATAAAGAGAGGTCCCTCAGTCTGCCTCTCTTGTTGGGAAATCCCGCGCACATACAGCGTCATTCCAATGCGGAAAGCCTCCTCAGGGACAAAGGCGCTCAGTGGATCTCCCGGGACATACGAGAGGAGTAACGTTCCGCCCTGCGCGGCAATCATACCTTGGGCCGCGCAAAGCGCCTCCCGAAGATGTTCAGGATCCCGCCACCCCAAGGGGTAAAGGAAGAAGGGACGGACCTGAGTTTCCGATCCCCCGCCGCGAAAGGCCATCTGCATCACCCGGTGGTAATCCCAGAGGCCGAAGCATACGGTCCACCTTCCCTGAACCCGCTTTCCATACATCCCCTGCCACCCCAGCGGCACCAGCCGATCTGCCGTGCTATACAGGGTTGGCACATCCCATTGCGGCGTGAATTGGTACGCACGGTAGGTAGCTTCCAAGAGAGAAGCCACCTCGTCGCTTCGCTCCGTGATCCGCTCAAAGCCGTCAGATTTTTCACCCGCCGAATCAGGCAAGAGCGCAAGGGCGGCCCGCTTGCGGGGAGTACTCCCCCGACGTTCCACAAACGTTTCTGATGGCGTATTGCCCTCGACAACCCAGGAATAGGCCCCGCTGACGCCCTGTTCGCGGATCACATCCCTGAGGGCATCGGCAACCAGGGTCGCCACCCCTCGCCGACGATGGGTCGGACGCACCCTGAGATCATACAAGTAGGCCCAGCAGCCGGTTATCCCATTCACCCGAAGGGTCTTGAAACTCACTCCGCCAACCCCGATAATGGTCCCTTCCTCCTCGGCCACAAACAGGCGGAAAGCGCTGTAAGCCCGGGAGCGGGCAAAAAAATCGGGGGATCGATCCAGGACGAGTTGGATCGTTCCCCCCATGGCGTACTGTCGGTCCAGCTCGATCAGCGCTTGATTGTCCGCTTTCCGGGCATCTCGGATAACAACGACCGAAGCCAACGAGCCTTTTCCCAAACTTTTCTCCTCTCCCAGGGTTCCCCCCCCAAGAGCCTCCACAGCCTTTTCTTATCATATGATAGACGGGGGGTCAAGGACTCCAGGCCCCTAGTGTGGTCGCATGCGCGAGTAAACGATCAAGAAAATCCCCACGAGAGGCAGTATTCCTGTCAGCCCAAACATCCCGTAATAGCCGATCTCCTCTGCCACGACCCCCATGGTCATTGGACCCACGCTGTTGCCGAGGACGATGGCACCACTGAAAAGGCCCAGCATCCTCCCACGACGCCCGGGTTCCACTTGATCCATGTGGAGTGCGGCCAACGTGGGATAGAGAAGGCCGTGAGCACCGCCCGTCAGTGCCCCGACCCAGAGCTGGGCCTCGAGTGGCCCTGGCCAGACAAGGAGGAAGAGTCCCAGAGCATAAAGGAGGAGGGCCGGGATAACCACCTGCCACCGCCCCCACTTATCCGCCCAGCGCCGGCCCAGGAGCCGGAGTCCGATTCCAGAGCATGCATACGCAATGTAGAAACCTCCTACTCTCTCTACCCCCCCCACCCCTTTGGCAAACGGGGGGAAGAAGGCAAAGAGAGTTCCGATGCTTATCCCGAAGATTCCAGAGATGACCAGGGGAAGAAAGATGTTTCCCCGAAGGATCTTCTCCCGCTTATTGAGATCAACGGGAACGACCTCCGGGGGCTTCAGGGCCCCGACCACCAAGAGACCACCGAGAGAGAAGAGAGAGGCCGAGACGAAAAATGTCGGATACCCGTAGGCCTGAATAACGAGCTCTCCCAAGGCGGGGGCCGCACCCATCGTGACGAGACCAGAAATCCCGAAGATGGCCACCGCCTCGGCCCGGTGTCTGGCCGGGGCAATTTCGGCAATGAGGGTCAGATTGGCAATGAAGAAGGCTGAGTAACCGAAACCCTGCAGAAAGCGGAAGAGGGAAAAGAGAGGACTTAACTCTGTCAGAAAGGCGAAGCTCGCTGAGGCCAGGAAACCCGTTGCACCACCCAAAAGGAGAAATCGCTTGATTCCAAATCGTTCAACCCACCGCCCCACCAGAGGTTGGAAGATGATGGCGGCCAGGCTGTAGACTCCCATAATCCATCCGATGCGCGCTACGGACCCACCAAGATCCTTGACATACAGGGGGAGGAGATTGAAGGCGCTAATATTGGAGAAAAACAGAAAATTGGCTGCTGCGGCTTGCCAGAAATCTCGGCGAGATATGCCAGGAGATAAAAATAGAGGTCGCCTCATGCTGCCCTGGCGGACTTGAGCAGGCGAGGGACGATATCTTTGACGCGTTCAGCCAGCTGGGGCGGAGCGACGTCCTTCCCCTTGTTGAGATACAGCGCCGGAGCGCAATCTTCGGTCATCCGACGAAGGGAATCGTCTGCCCGGATAGCACTTCCCGCGCCCACGGAGTATGTGGGAACCTCTTCGCCGCAACTCAAACAGTACAGCAACTTTGTCTGTTTGGCCTCGTTTATGAGAGCTGTATCCCCTCTCGGTCAATCGCGAGGACCTTGACCTCTGCCCGCAACCCTATGCGGGCCCAGGCCTCTGCCATCTCTGCCCCCACCGTCTCGGCCCCCTGATTCACCAGGGCCACCACCGTGGAGCCAGCACCACTTAAGAAAGCGGCCAGAGCGCCTCCTCGCCTGGCCACCTCTAGGACCTCTTCCATACCCGGCAAGAGTTTGGCCCGGTAGGGCTGGTGCAGGCGATCCCGAGTGGCCTCATCCAACAGGCTGAGGTCCCCCGCCACCATTGCCCCCACCAACAGAGCTACCCGGCTCACGTTGTGAACCGCGTCGGCAAAGGGGACCTGCCGGGGGAGCGCCCGCCGGGCCTCAGCGGTGCTCAACTGCTGCTCTGGAATCACCGCCACAACGGTGATTGCTTCGGGAAGAGGGATCCTCACGTATCGGACTTCTCCTTCTGAAAGACAGGAGGCGGTCAATCCTCCTACCAGCGAAGGGGTAATGTTATCTGGGTGTCCCTCGAGGGGGAGCGCCAACTTGAGTATCTCTTGGGGAGATAAGGGGCGTCCAGTGAGTTCAGCCGCACCGATAATACCCCCCAGACACGCGGTTCCACTCGAGCCGAGCCCGCGCTTCAACGGGATCTCGTTCCTGAGATGGACCTTGAGACCCGGGGGGGTAACCCCGAGATGGGCGAACGCCGCCTCAGCGGCCCGCACGACCAGAGATCTTTTCCCTTCCCCCTGCAGGCGTTCCGCGCCTTCCCCCTCGACGGTCACCTCGACTCCCCGAGAGGTCGTCTCCATCTCGACCGTGTTGTACAAGCCGAGGGCCAAGCCCAGGACATCGAAACCCGAGCCTAAATTGGCCGTCGACGCGGGCACCCTGATCGTGATTTTTCGCCCGTTACCCATGAGCGCTTTTCTAACAGAGTCTTATAGGAAAATCAAATATATGTGCGGGTTTAGTCCTCATCGAGAAGCCGGCGAAGTGTCGCCTCCATCTCGGCATATCCGCCTTCGCCGATCCGGGTGAAGCGAATGATTCCCTGCTTGTCGATGAGGTGAATGGTGGGCCAATAGCGGGTGCGAAAGCGTTTCCAGGTGGCAAAGTCATTATCGAGGGCCACCGGGTAGGGGATCCCCAACTCCTGGCAGGCGGACCTCACCTTGTCCAGGGGCCTCTCCCACGGGAACTCCGGTGAGTGGATTCCGATGACGACGAGACCTCGGGGGCCGAATCGCTGATGCCAATCCACCAACTGGGGGATCGTGTGCACGCAGTTAATTCACCCGTAGGTCCAAAACTCCAAGAGGATGACTTTCCCTCGAAGGTCGGCGAGTTGGAGCGGCGTTGAATTGATCCAAACGGTATTGGTGAGCTCCGGGGCCGGCTCGCCGATCGACGCCGTTTCTGCCCGAGAGAAAAAGATGAGCACCATCCCCACGAGGGTGAGGAGAAGCCACATACGAAAATAATCAGGTTCTCTTTTCACGCGCACCTCGAAGATCCTACCGGACCGTTACCGTGACCGTATGATACCCGGACGCCTCATCCAAAAAATGGAACTGGACCCGGGCATTTTGGACCTCATAGACGCTCAAACAGCCACTCGGGAGTGAAGCGGAGTGCGAAAGTCGAAAGCAGGGTGAAGTAGTCGGTGAGGAGGAGCACCCCCACCAGGATGAGAAACAGGCCACTCACCCGATTCACCCAGGGAAGGAGGCGCTTGAACCGGTTAAAGAAGAGGAGAAACCGGCCAAAAAGCAGGGCGCTTAAGAGGAAGGGGATGGCGAGTCCCGCAGAATAGGCAACGAGGAGCAGGATCCCTTGGCCTGCCGTTTCGGAAGTCGAGGCCAACACCAGGATCGACCCCAGGATGGGGCCGACGCAGGGGATCCAGGCGGCTGCAAAGGTGACTCCAACAAGAAAGGCACCCAGATGTCCGCTGGGATGCTCCTTCAGGTTAAAGTGCTTCTCCCGCATGAGAAAGGGGAGCGGTAGCCAGCCAGCGATGTATAGGCCGAAGAGGATGACCAACAACCCGCCTGCCTTACGAATGACGAGCTGATAATCGAACAGGAGATGTCCGAGAGCCGTTGCCGAGGCGCCGAAGGAGATGAAGATGACAGAGAAGCCGGTGATAAAGGCCACCGAGCGTATCAGGAGCTGCCGTCGGTGTTTGATGTGGGCGGCCGAGTCCTGGATTTCCTCGAGGGAGAGGCCACCTACCAAGGCGAGGTACGAGGGGATGAGGGGGAAGACACAGGGAGACAGGAACGAGAGCAGACCTGCCCCCATCGCAACCAGGACCGATACCTGTGTCGCCGCACTCATTTTGCCGATCGTCCTACCGCTGCCTTAGCCCTTTTCCCTTCCTTCCAATTCCACCCTCCCATCATGGTAATGGTCGGCCGCGCGTTTGGCAACCCCCGCCTTGAGCCTAACTGCTCAGGCCTACGCCACCTCCTGTACTTGTGGGTGGGCGCTCCCTTGACGTTGAATCTGGGGATGCTGCTCTGGAGGCAGGACCGGCAGGAAATACCGGATGGTAAATCCACAGACCCGGCAGCGGCGGTAATAATAGAGGAATCCCCGCTCCTCCTCGACCTTGCCCACCTGCATCATGTGGTCAGCACAGCAACTGTCGGGCTGGAATGGGGAGACAATCCGTTCCGGATAGGCGTTGAGGGGCTCCTTACGGGAATCGTACTCGACGATAGTGGCCATCGTACCCTCCCTTACAGGATGTATTGGTTGACCTGCGGAATTACCTTATAAACGGGGAAAGACGCTCCAAGGTTCCCGCAGGTGTTCAAGGGAGGCTACGGCCCACAGCACTTTTCCCCCTCTTTGGCTTCATCGCCGTGCTCAAGAGGCACTCCCGCTTTAGTTAATCGTTCTTCAAACGATTTCCGCCATCCGGGTGAGAGCGCCTGGATACGCAGCGCCTTCTTGGCCCCTTCGAGATTCTTCTGATCGAAATAGAGTAAATGGCACACCTCCTGAACCGTCATGCGTTCGGGGTCAGTCTTGACTCGGGCCAGGACATCGCCCGCGCCGACCTCGCCCTCTTCCACGACCCGAAGGTAAAACCCCGGTCGGCCGCTCGCCAAGAACACCTTGGGGAATTGTGCCATTCCCATCTTGATCCCTAGCTTGAAACAGGGAACACGCGGCTGGGTCACCTCGACGAGCGCGGACCCCACGCGAAACTGATCACCAATGCAAATGTCATCGTCTAGCATTCCCTCGACGGTGAAGTTCTCTCCGAACTGGCCAAAGGTGAAATCCGCTTGCCCGAGCTCCCGCTTCCAGTAGTCGTAATTCTCGAACGAATAGGCGTAGGCTGCCTTGTAGATCCCGCCGTGGTTTTTCAAGTCCGCTTGGCCATCCCCATCCAGACTGAGTGTGCGCAGCATGACCCGGCTGGTCACTGGTTCTTTGAAAATACCCGTCGTGGTCGTCTTATTCATATATGGAATTTCCTTGGGCAATGACACATTCACCGAGAGAAGCTTCACTCCTTGTCCCCCCTAGTACTCAGTTCCTCCTCCGAACAGAAATCTCATGGGCAAACACGTTTACTTTCGCCGACGACGGCGTCACACCCCGACGACCACATTGCTTTTTGGCTTGGAGCAGCAGATCAGGACCGATCCCTGAGCGGGCAGGTCAAGTGGCTCTTGAACGTACTCCACTTCACCTTCCTCGAGCGTGCATTTACAGGTATGACATATCCCAGACCGACAGCTGTAATCCGGGCTCAATCCATTTGCCTCAGCGAGGTCAAGAATGCTTTCGAATGACGGGTTCCAATTTACCTTGACCCCCGACTTGGAAAACGTCACCTCGATTTCTTCGCAGCACTCAGAGGCTGCTGCGGCACGCTTTGGTGTCGCAACCTTTGCCCTCTCTGTCAGCGCAGAGGCCGGCCCGAAAAACTCGTAATGAATCCGGGTCTCAGGGATCTCCCAGGAAAGGAGCCCGTTGAACAGCGATTTCATGAAGGGTGTGGGGCCACACAGATAGAAATCGAAATCTGTGCTGGGTAGCAGACGTTTCACGAGTTCGATATCCACGTGTCCCTCGTCATCATAGTCGCGTCCTACGGTGTCTTCGGGCAAGGGTCTGCTGTATCGAATGTGCACGTGGACGTTGCTCTTTTCTTCGGCAACGCGCCGGACATGTTCACCCAGGGCATGCTCCCGGCTGTTTCGGCTGCCGTGAATAAACCATGTCGGTCGATTCGAACCCGCATCTACAATGGAGTTTAACATGCTAATTAAGGGCGTCATCCCAACGCCGGCACTTAAGAGAACCACGCCGGTTTCCCCATGAGAGCCGAGGAAGAATTTACCTCTGGGGGACTTTGTTAATAGCTGTGAGCCTAGTTCCACCTGATCATGGAAGTAGTTAGAAGACGCTCCTGGGTATACGTCTGGTCGGTTAGGTGGGGCGAGTTCTCTCTTGATGGTCAGCCGGTAGTAATCCCTGGTGGGGCTGTCAGATAAGGAATACGTCCGCAGAACCGGCTTCCAATGCCCTGGGATGTCCAGCTTCAAGGGCAAAAACTGGCCTGGCAAGAAGGGTGCTAACGGCTTTCCATCCTCGGGCACGAGATAAAACGAGGTGATGGTTTCACTCTCCAGCGCTTTCCGGTTAACAATCAATGTTCGAAGTTCCTCTTGAGTCTCAGTTGCGGCCTGAGCTTTGGCCAACCGGCCTTCAAACGTGACTCGCCACCCCGGGGAAAATGCGGCAACACCAAGGGCTTTTCTGAATCCCTCCAGGTTGTCCTTGTCAAAATACATCAGCTTGTTGGCCTCGATGATCGTCATGCCGACGGGGTCAACTCTTACTCTCTCGATCACATCGCCCGCACCAACCTCCCCCTCTTCCAGCACGCGAAAGTAAAAACCCAGCCGCCCGCTGGCGAGAATCTGACTGTAAAATCCCTCAACATTCATTTTGATCCCTAGCTTGTAACACGGGACGCGAGGCGCCGTGACTTCGAAAAGGGCTGTTCCTATTCTGAAGATATCGCCCACATGAACATCTTGATCGAGCATACCCTCGACTGTGAGGTTTTCGCCGAACTGCCCAAATGTGAAATCCGTCCTTCCAAGTTCACGCGCCCAGTGGGCATAATTATCGAACGAATACACATACACGGCTCTGAATTCCCCGCCGTGACCAACCAAGTCAGCCTGGCCGTCACCCTCGAGGTTGAGAGTCCTAACCTGTACCCGTCCCTGTACGGGCTCTTTAAAGATGCCCGTTCGAACCGTCTTTCCTTTAGACGTGATCTCTTTGGGAAGGGAGACATTCACAGACAAGAGCTTCATTACATGCTCCTCCATTATTTCCTTTGATTCCTGCCCTGGTTCCATGTTTGCTGCGCCTGGAAGGGCCCAAGTATCCCCTACTGGGCAAGAGGTGTCAACCTTGCTCAGCTAATTCCACATCCTTTTTCTTCCCTCTGTGCCTCAGTGGTTAGGGAGGCTACGAGTTGCGCGCTAGGTTCTCTCTCTAGATCTTCAGGTGCAGCTTCACCGAGCTTCTTTCTGAGAGCAGCATTCATTTCTTCCAGCTGAGCAATACACCGTTGAAGTTTGTGAACCTTCGGTGCCATTTCTTCGACCGTGAATCGTTGCTTGATATGTTGGGGGCAGTTGGGGCTCCACGCCTTCACGTGGAAGAGCAAGACGCGCTCCGGCCGTGCCTTGTAATCGGCGTCAACAATCCTCTGTAACAGTGCAGGGTCATCTTCGATGAATTCGGCGGTACCCCAAATTTTGACCCGATGGCGGTTCGGATAGTCCATCAGGAAGATGAACGCCTTGTTGTTTTCCCTGAGGTTGCCAAGCGAGATGTATTGGGCATTCCCTGCAAAGTCCGCGAACGCGAGCGTGTGCTCGTCGAGCACCTTGAGGAAACCTTTCGGACCGCCGCGGTACTGAATGTAGGGTTGCCCATCCGCGCTGGCAGTCCCCAAGTAGAGCGAATCTCGCTCGGCGATGTATTGTGCAAGCTCCGGCGTCACCACGTCCCGCCAGGGGCCCTGCTCGCCCCGCTGCTCCATCTTGGCGTAGGAAGTGCGTGAGCCGCGTTTCTCCTGGGCTACCTTGACTATAGGGGTAAAGGCAATTTCACTAATCGGGTGTTTCATGATAGGCCCTCCTTTCCTGCACGGAAACCGTCGCGGTTGTATAGCCGCTGACAGCCGAGCTATCTCCTGGGTTTATGGGCGCTGAAGCAGGTCGTGGAGTTTCTCGATAGGCACTCTCTTTGGTACCACACCGACTACCTTCTCCACAACTTGACCATCCTCCTTTATTTCATCCGGACATTGCCGGTTCAACCGGGCGCTCAGGCATTGAGGGTGAGGTGTGGCATGCGCTCACCCCTGATGTAGCGTAGGATATCAACCGCGTCGAAGATCAGTGAGAGGCTGTCCAGGACGATGACTGCAATCAACCAATACCCGAAGAAGCTGCCGAAGGACGTGAAATCAAGTCGAGTCCACAGCCAGGGAATCATGGGAACCCATGCAATGTGGCCAATTCCCAGCAAACGTACAAATCCCTTGGCCCCGAAGATTGCCGTCATGATCATCAGGCCGAACATTGCGGCGATGAGCACGACTTTGGCTTCGCGGGTGTGGATGTAGTAGAGCGGGATCACCATGTTGACAGCCACGAGCAAGCCCATCCATCCCAGCCAGGGTTTTGGCAATAACAGCATGGTCTTCGTGAATTCGATCATCACCTTCATTTGAGGTACCTTTTTCCCTTCCTGACTATTCGGCCCAGGGAAGAAGCACGATGTTGCCGGCGACCTGGTTCGTGGAGATCAACCGATGTGCCTCGGCCGCCTGGCTCAGCGGAAGTTTTCGGTCGACCAACGGTTTGATCCGGCCTGCACGGACCTCTTCCAGTCCCCACTTGAGATCCTCTGTATTGCTCGCCATTGATCCGCGTAACTGCTTCTCGGCGAAGAAGAGATTGCGGATGTCGAACTTGACCTCGGGGCCAGCCGCAAATCCATAAGCGACCACCACACCCAGTGGCCTAGCGGCATCGATGCTCTTGGGCAGCACGTCGCCAGCGAGGTTGTCGATCACTACATCAGCGCCACGGCCGCCGCTCCATTCCTTGACGCGCCCGACAAAGTCTTCTTTGCGCGTGTTGATCACCAGGTCGGCGCCAATCTTCTTGGCAAACTCGCCCTTGGCATCGTCGCGGACCGTGGTGGCGACTTTCGCGCCCAGGGCCTTGGCCACCTGGATCTGCATGCTGCCAGAGCCCGAAGCGCCCGAGTGGACTAACACCTTGTCGCCAGCCTTGACCGCGCCCACCACTTTGACGGCCCGAACACTCGAGCCCAGGACTACGGGGAGCGTGGCTACTTCTTCCGGCTTCAGCCCGGTGTCATCCTTGATCACCCACTGCGCAGGGATTTCGATATACTGGGCATACATGCCCGGTATTCCGAGTCCGGCAAGCGTGAAGCTGGAAGCTGTTGCCGCTGGACGAATGTCGTATTCCTCTTCTTTGACCGGGAAACCGGGCACGGGAATCACGCGCTCACCGATTTTGAAGCTTTTGACTCCCTTGCCCAGTTCAGCCACCTCACCGGCGGCGTCGGAACCCAGGATATGGGGAAAGGGAAGCTCGGGGACGATCGACCCCTCGCGCAGGTAATCATCGAAGCGGTTAATGCCCGCGGCGAGGACCTTGATCAGAACGTGTCCGGGCTTGGGTGTTGGAGTCGGGACGTCTTCGTACTTGAGCACGTCGGGATCACCAAATTTGTGAATCACTGCTGCCTTCATTTCAGTTCCCTCCTATCCTTTTTATTGAGAAAGGTTGAACCTGGTTAGCACTCGTTGATCGACCGAGGTTGAGGCTGGAAATCATGTGGAGCGTAATGCGCTCCAGAATGCGGGGAATATTGTTCTGAGGCGGGGCCATCCCCGGATCCGCCATGCCTCTTTTCCCTCGTCTGCTGGGCCGATATGACCTCCAACGAAGGTGTAGAGGCTCCGTGGCCGTAAAATCAGGCAGGTATGACTATCGGGAGATACAAATGATAATAAACGGACTCCAGGTTGGCAACCACTCGCTTCGGAGCTTCCTGAGTCTGGAGAGACAACAAACCCGCCGCTCTAACGATATTCGTTACGAGGGCGGGTTTAGAAGGAATGTTTACTCTTAAAGAAGACTTCAGCACATTGGAAAAGCTCGTCCCAGCCCACATCTGAGACCAGCGCGTAGGTCATCTTTCCGCTTTCCCAGAGGAGAATCTGATTCATGAGATACTCTCCGGTCAGAAAAGTTCTGCCGTTCCGCCGGATCTCTTGCAGGCCACTGAGGGAGGCCTCGTATCTTGGGAACGCAAAGAGGGAGATGATATTGCGTCCCTTTTCGTACACGATATAGCCCGCGCGGCGACCGCGCAACTCCGTGACCCGTCCCCCCAGCAGTTGGATCCCCGAAGCGCTATAGTCAGGGACCCGAACCGAATGTCCTGTCTGCCGCTGAACCCAAAAGGCGACCTGCTCGGTATTTTTACTGGGGAGTTCGGCAGGGTTTTCCAAGGGGGCGAATTTCATGTGCTCCGACACCATTTCCGTTACCAGGGGGTGAATCCCGGGCTTGGAAACAGGCTGCGCGATGAGATACCCGAGAACCCCACCGAGGGCGAAGAAGGCAATCGAAGCGGCCAATGCCAATGACGAGACCGGCACCCGAGAGGGACGCTGCGGTTGCTCCTCCTCTGCGATCCTCGCTCTGAGACCTTCTGCGAGATGAGGTGGAACGGGTTCCCGAGCAATTTTTGTCCTGAGCTCCTCCCGGAAAGCCTGCTCTGCCTCCACCGCCTGGCGGCAGGAGGGACATGACTGAAGGTGGGCTTCCACATCCAGCATCTTGGGCGCCTCGAGCTCGCCGTCACAATAGGCTTGAAGATACGGCGCTATTTCGTGTGAGGTCATTCGTCCTCCTGTGGTGCTTTGTCGCCCCCCGCATACTGCTTCAGGGCGTCTCGAAGAGCCTGCCGGCCCCTGTACAACCGGGACATCACCGTCCCGATGGGACACTCACAGATCTTAGCGATCTCTCGATAGCTACAACCCTCGATATCCGCCAGGACTACTGCCACCCGAAGCTTGGGGGAAAGCGCGTCGATGGCTCGTTCGATGTCCTCCCCCGCCAACCGGTGGATCAGATCGACTTCCGGATTCCCCGGAAGTGAGCTGCTCGTCCCCCCTTCCCGGTACACCCGCTCTTCGTCTAAGTCCACCGTGGGGTACGAGGCTCGCCGGACACGATTCACAAAGAGACTGTGAAGGATCGCAAAGAGCCAGGCCCGACAATCGGTCCCCGACCGAAACTGGTGGAAGAAGCGGTAGGCCCGGAGAAATGTCTCCTGGAACAGGTCCTCCGCATCCGTCTTGTTTCGGATCAGCCGCAGGGCCGTACTGTATATACTTTGCATATGGACCAGGGCGGTCTCCTCAAACTCCTGCCGCCTCTGGTCCTCTTGGTCGGGTCCCATCACCGACTCCCGGTGGAGGGGGAGAGGACCCTATTCTCTGCAAACACCTTCCGTGCCGAGAATATTCCTTTCCCCCGAGGTCGATACCCTGCCATCTTTGACGAATCTCCGCCGGCTGTCAACCGCCCAGGGCCGTCCCCGCATCAAGCCTTTCTGGCTGCAATGGGGAATATAACTCGCCATCGCCCTGTTCATCACATATATATATGAGACTGAAGAGGCATTGGGGGATTCCGTGTCCTCCATGCCAGTGAAAAAAGGGGGACAACAGTGAACCTCATGAGGGGGAGCATGAAGGGATTTATCCTTGGTGCTGCATTCCTCCTGAGTCTTGCGTGGGTCCCTCATGGTCAGGCTAGTAGCCTCCCCTACCAGGGAAACCTGACCATTGATGGAGAACCGGTGATCACGGTACTCGGGAAAGATGCGATCCCGGCCATCGATCGGCCGGAGTTTCTGTCCCTCGAGGAGGCCGATCGGTATATGCAAGACGACGAGCCAGTCTTGGGGGTCCGCCGAGGCGAGGAAGCCCGAGCCTACTCTCTCTGGCAGCTCAATCACCACGAGATTGTCAATGACCAGATCGGGGATCTCCCCCTCGCCATTACCTGGTGACCCCTCTGCTTCTCGGGCATCGTGTATGTCCGACCCACGCATCAGGGAAAGCCGCTGACCTTCGGGGTCAGTGGGATGCTCTGGAAAGATGCGCTGGTTATGTACGACCGGGAGACCGAGACACTCTGGAGCCACCTCAATGCCAAGGCCATCCACGGCCCTCTCCAGGGGATGCAGCTCAAACCCTATCCCGCAATCCACACAACCTGGGAACAATGGAAGCAACTCCATCCCGATGGCCAGGTGTTGTCTAAGCGCTCCATTCTCGGTGGCACCGGGGTTCGGCATGACGTCTACCAGGGATACATGGCGGATCCGAATCGTATGGGGATCTTCGGGAGGCGCAATCCGGATACCGCCCTGCCCGGAAAGGAGCACGTCTTTGGCCTCACCCTGCATGAGGCGAGGGTTGCCTATCCTTTTCGGTATCTGAGCCGCTCCCCCCTCGCGCACGACACCGTGGCAAACGAACCGATTCTGGTGGTCTTTGCAGCCACGGAGGCCACCGCAGTCGCCTTTTCCCGTCGAGTTGATGGAAAGACACTCGATTTTACCCATCTGCGCCGGATGAACGGAGATTGGTTGATGGAAGATTCCTCGACCGGGTCCCAATGGCGGGCCGTGACGGGGGAAGCGATCGCCGGCCCATTAAGAGGGTCCCAGCTGACTCGAGTTCCCGGCCACCAGGTGTTTTGGTTTGCCTGGAAGGGATTTTATCCGAACACGCGCATCTGGACCGGTTTATAAGTGGGAAAGGTCTGTATCTCTGTCCCTCCTTGAGTGTAGAGTAGGGCAAAGTGCGTAGGCTCACAGGGCATCCTGAGGAAGCCGGACCTGGGCTTGGTATCATTGGGTCCTGTGACTCACAGGAGACTCGGACGTGATAGCGACGGATCACAACGAATTATCCAAAACGGAATCCGCCACTCCACGACCGACGGTACCGTCTGACACACACAAGAAGCGGCACGACTGGTCGCGGCCGGTCGTGCTTGTGGTCGCGATTCTGGCCATGCTTGTGCTGGCCAGGGTCCTGGGACTCGGGGAGCGCTTAGGCGAGCTCAGAGACTGGATTCAAGGGTTGGGCCCGTGGGGACCTGTCGTCTTCGTATTTCTGTACGCTGCTGCGGTCGTGGCCGCCATCCCGGGCTCGGCTCTCACCATTGCGGCCGGAGCGCTCTTTGGCTCCGTCCTCGGGGTCATCCTGGTCATCAATGCCGCCACCCTGGGGGCCAGCCTTGCCTTTCTCGTCTCCCGCTACTTTGCTCGCGAAGCCATTGCCCAGCGGCTCGCTGTCAATGAGAAATTCCAAAAGCTGGATCGTCTCACGGAAGAGCATGGGGCCATCATCGTAGCCATCACCCGCCTGGTCCCCCTCTTTCCCTTCAATCTTCTCAATTACGGCTTCGGCCTCACCCGCGTCCCCTTCTGGACCTACGTGGGCTGGTCCTGGCTCTGCATGCTGCCTGGCACGATTCTCTACGTCGTAGGAGCGGATGTCTTCACCACGGGCCTGTCCGAAGGCCGGGTCCCCTGGCCCTTGGTCGGGGCCCTGGTTGTAGCCGTGCCGATCCTCACCGTCCTCGTCCGGCAGGCCCGGCGCAGGCTGAAAGAGAAGGAAGCTCAGGCAAAAGTGAACTAATGCGTTTGAACTACTAGGGGTAGCTCAACCATATGCGGTAGATTCGAGCCTCTGCTTCGGAAATAAATATTGACAATTTCACTGCGGCTTACTAATAGAGGAAGGATTCTTTTGTCCACCCCCTCCCCGGAGAACGGCGTGTGCCTGCCCCCCAAGTCCGGGGCGGAGATATCAGATAGGCCCCAGGACTTCGACCCGGGGTCAACGATGTCCACGCTAATATCCATGAATTTCGGCGAACGCGTCTCTGCGTATGAGGCCTACCTCGAGAGCCCACACGGGCGCCTCCGCTCGGAGATCGTCTGGCAACAGTTATCGAGCTTCATGGCAAAGTCATGGAGCCCTGAACCGCCCCCCCTTCAGGTCCTCGACATCGGTTGCGGGACCGGAGAACTTGCCCTTCGCCTTGCCGCTCGGGGCCACGCGGTGACCCTCCTCGACCCTGTCAAGCAAATGCTTGATCGCGCTCAGGAAAAGGCGCAAGTGCTGGAGCCTACTCCGAGTGTTCCGCCGCGGTTCATCGCTGGATCCGTCGAAGAAGCCCCCGATCTTACCGAAGGAAAAACCTTTGACCTCCTCCTTTGCCACACCGTTGTCGAGTACTTGCCGAGCCCTGAGAGTGCCCTGGTCCCGTTGTGTTCTCTTTTGAACTCGGGAGGATTCCTCTCCCTCGTTGCACTGAACCACTGGCAAGGGCCCCTCCGACATGCCATTCGGGACCACAAATTCGATGAAGCGAAAAGGGCCCTCGCCGGAGAGTCATTCAGAGATACAGTCTTCGAACTTCCCCGCAAGGCGGTGGTCCCCGAAGAGCTTCACAACCACCTCGAGGCCGCCGGGATCGAAATCATTGATCAGGGAGGAATTTTGGTCTTTTCAGACTACCTGCCGCCGGCGATGCTCGACGATCCGTCCCATGCCCCCACCCTGTTTCGCCTGGAATTGGAGGCCGGAGCCCTCTCTCCTTTCAAGGATGTGGCCCGCTACCTTCATCTTTGGGGACGACGGGCAGGATAACCAAAAAGGACACGAATGCACATCACGGTCATCATTCCAGCTCTGGATGAAGAGGCGGCCATCGGTGCGGTGGTGCGGGACATCTCCCGAGACCTCGTTGAGGAGATTGTCGTCGTGGATAACGGAAGCACCGACCGCACGGCAGAGGTGGCACGAGCTGCCGGCGCCAGGGTGATTCACGAGCCAATGCGTGGCTACGGTGCGGCCTGTTTGGCCGGAGCAATGGCGGCGCAGGATGCCGACATCCTCGTCTTTCTCGATGGCGATAGAAGCGATGACCCCGCTGAAATGCCCGTCGTCTTGCGACCGATTCTGGATGGCCAGGCCGACCTGGTGGTTGGATCGCGAACGACTGGCGTCACCGAGAAGGGGGCCCTCACATCCCAACAGCGGTTTGGCAACCGGCTGGTGACGAGGATGGTGTGGCTCCTCTACGGTCTCACCTTGACCGACATCGGTCCCTTCCGGGCCATCAAAGGACCAGTCCTTTGGGACCTCGGGATGGAGCACAAGACGTATGGATGGCCTGTGGAGATGATCGTCAAGGCGGCCAAGAAGGGATATCGAGTCGTGAACGTCCCAGTCAGTTGTCGCAAGAGAATCGGCCGGTCAAAGGTGGCAGGCACGCTGAAAGGCAGCCTCCTGGCCGGCTATCATCTGCTCTCCACCACTATGCGGTATGCCTGGAGGAGGTAACGCAATGGCATTCTCCGTCGGTATCGGTCTCACCAACGAATGTAATCTCCGTTGTCCTCATTGCTACCGGCCGGATATGGTGATTGACCGTCTCACGTTTCAGGATATCCGGCAGGTTTGCGAAAGCATTCCGATCAGATCGATGAACCTGGGGGTCGGAGAAAATGGACTCCACCCCGAATATCAGGCCATTCTCGATTATCTCTGGGACCGAGGGGTCAAGACGACGATCACCTCCAACGGCTTGAGCATTCAAGCCCTCACAGACCAGGCGGTGAAACGCTTTCACAGCGTGGAGTTCTCACTGGACTTCCCCACGGAACGGGAGCATGACGCCTTCAGGGGACAGGGGAACTGGCGAGGAGTGATAACCGCGATCGAGCGGTGTGCCGACATCGGCCTCTCGGTCACGGTGACGTCGGTCATGATGAGCATCAACTACAACAAATTGGGGGATCTTGCCAAGGTGGCTTCCTCGCTGGGCGCCAATCTCAGAGTAAACGTCTATCAACCCGCAAAGACCGATCAGTTCACTCTGACGTACGACCAATTCTGGCAAGGCATCAAGCGGCTGCTGGGGAGTGCTCGTCTTGTGGCCACCACCGAGCCCGTCCTCGCCGCAGTGTTGGGTATCGAGGAGTTCGCCGGCCCGGCATGTGGCCGTACGACGGTCCGCGTGGCCCCTGACGGCCGCATCCTTCCCTGTACCTACTGGCCCAACAGTCGACTGACCCTTGCCGATCTCGCCACACTCGGAGAGCAAATCGTGCAGGCGCCGGAGTTCCTCGAGGCAACGCAGCCCCCCCCAGCGTGCGACGGCTGTCCGTGTCTAGGAGGCTGTGCGGGCAGGCGAGCCTTGGTTGGTGGCCTTCATCAATCCGATCCGTACTGTCCCTTTGTGCGAAAGGATAGGATCCTTATCGACTGGGAACAGGTGCCGGGGCAAGATCTCCCCAAGGTGGGGAGTGCCTGTACGACCGTTGTCTCGGCGAGGTAGAGCTTGGTTTGGAGGAATGAGATGAACGAGCCAAAGCGTCCACTGACTGTCGCAAAATTACCCCGGACTCTTTATCTTGAAACGACCAATCGCTGCGACTCAAAATGCCAGACGTGCATCCGGACCTTTCTGACCAACGAACCTCCCAAGGACCTCACGCTGGCGGAGCTCCAGGGAATCGTGGATCAGTTCCCGGTGCTGGAGCGGGTGGTCCTGCACGGGATCGGTGAGCCCCTCCTGAACCGAGAGCTTTTCGAGATGGTCGTGTACCTCAAGACCAAGGGGGCGGCCGTCGTGTTCAACTCTGACGCCATTAGCCTCACCCCGAAGCGTGCCATCAAGCTCATGGAGAGTGGCCTCGACGAATTTCGGGTCTCCATGGACGGCGCGACCCGTGAAACGTACGACAAGATCCGTGGCGTAGATCAGTTCGACCGGGTCGTCGAAAACGTGACGCATCTCATGGATCAGCAACGGAAGCTCGAGCGGCAGACGCCCCGCGTCTCCCTCTGGTTTACCGCCATTAAGGCCAATCTTGATGAGCTTCCGGCCTTTGTCCGCCTGGCCGCTCGCGTGGGGGTCCCAGAAGTCTACGTCCAGCGCCTTGTCTTCAACAACCTGGGGATGGCCGTGGCCGAGCAGTCGCTGCACCACACGCTGCAAGAGCGGGAACAACGCTTGATCGAGGAGGCGGAAGGGCTGGCCCGCGAATTCGGGATGGCGTTCAAGGCCTCAGGCCTGACGACACCGATGGCCAGTCTCCAGGGCACAGAGCTCGCCAGTCGTCCCTGGTCCGGCTGCCAGCGACCATGGACACTCAGCTACGTGACCGCGAATGGCAACGTCCTGCCCTGCTGCATTGCCCCATTCTCGGCCAAAAACTATCGCGGGGCCCTTCTAGGTAATGCCTTTACCGAGGATTTTTCACGCATCTGGAACGGAGAACCGTATCAGCAGTTTCGAGAAACCTTTGAAAGCGATGTCCCTCCCGATGCCTGCCGGGGATGCGGACTGCTGTGGAGCATTTAAGGAGGACACCATGGGGTCTGGATTGATACGGGGCGGTCCCCCGATTTCCGTTGCACTCTTTCGGATGACGTTCGGTATCCTCTGGCTCGATTTGGCCTTGCAAAAGGCCCCGTGGGTCATCAACGACGGTCATCGCTTCGGGTGGCTCTACGGTTTTATCTGGACAGAGATCAAGAATCCCACGTTCGAATTCTATAAGAGCTTCCTCCATGACATCGTCCTGCCCAACTTCAACACCTTTGGCTATCTCACCTTCTTCAACGAGATGTTTTTTGGGATCTCGCTCCTCCTGGGATGCTTTACGGTTCTTGGGGGGATTGGTGGGGCCCTGTTCCAGGTCAACATTATGTTAGGCGCATACTCGGTGCCCGGCGAATGGTACTGGGTGTGGCCGCTCTTGATCTTCCCACAGCTGGTCTTTGCGCACACCCGGGCGGGACGCACCGTGGGAATAGATCGGCTGCTTTACGACCGGCTTGCTGGCGAGGCCGAGCCAGCGGGGATCAGAAAACTGCTCCTCTGGCTTGTCTAAGGGGGTGTCGATGGGCTGGAGGAGTCGCTCCTTCCTTTTGCTCGCCGGGGTGGGGATTATATCGACGCTCCTATACCTCGCAAACTTCCGGCTCGCGCCCTTCCTGCAATATCTCGGCATGATCGACCCAAAACGGGGAGCGCTTGCCGCATACCCCTATCTGTTCTTTCTTCTCTTCGCCCTCTACGGACTCGCGCTTGTTTCCGTCCTCAGGAAGCGGTCCGGACCTTCCCTGCTCGGCCTGATCCTAGGAATTGCCCTACTTTTCCGGGTCACCCTGCTTGTTTCCCCCGTCGTCCTCTCAAGCGACATTTACCGCTATGTCTGGGATGGTCGGGTCCAGATGGCCGGGATCAGCCCGTATCTGTACCCCCCCTCAGCTCAAGAGCTCACTCCGCTTCGAGATGAACAGATCTTTCCCCACATCAATCGACCAGAGGCTCGCACCATCTATCCTCCGGGCGCGCAAATGTTCTTTGCACTGAACGCCAAACTCTTCCCCGACAGTATCAATGCCTTGAAAGCAATCATGATGCTGTTCGACATCGGTACAATCCTTTTGATCCTGACTCTCCTGAAAAAAACAGGATTCCGTTCGGATCGGGTGCTGCTGTACGCGTGGTCACCCCTGGTGCTTTTTGAGCTCGCCGGAAGCGGCCATCTCGAGGCGGTGATGCTCCCCTTTGTTCTGCTCGCCATCCTGGCGAGAATGAGCGGAAAGCCGGGCCTCGCTGGAGTGACGCTCGGCATGGCCACTTTGATCAAACTGTATCCGGCGGCCCTGCTCCCCGTTCTGTACCAGAGGGGTGACAGGCGGTTCCCGCTTGCCTTTGGGGCCACTATCCTCCTCGGGTACCTGCCCTATTTCTACGGCGCCGGCGGGAAGGTGTTGGGTTTTCTTCCTGCCTACTTCGGCCGCTGGGAGGACTTTAACGTCGGTCTCCGGTATTTCCTTACTTTGGCCCTGACTCCACTCACCGCCTCTCCCCGCCTCGTTGCGATGCTCTGCGTCACCGCCCTTCTTGGTGCGATAGCCCTCTACCTTGTACGGAAAGGGGAAGGACAAGACTTTCCCTGGCGCGCATACGTGATGGTGAGTGCCTACCTTCTCCTGCTGCCGACGAGTTTTCATCCATGGTACCTGATCTGGATCCTCCCCTTCCTTTGCCTCTACCCCTCGTGGGGCTGGCTGTATCTCAGTGGATCGATTAGCTTGTCTTACCTCAAATACGTCCAAGACCTCGGGATCCTTCCCCTCGGGATTCGGCTGTTGGAGTTCCTCCCCCTCTACGTGCTGCTTGGGTTGGAGGCCTTCCGGCATCGTCACTCGGAAGCGCATTCCGACGAGGTCATGACGTTCATGATGGAGAAATCGCCATGATACCTTCGAGCATCCCCCTCGTGCTTTTGCTTCTCGTCTATTTTGTCTCGCTCTTTTTTCTCTTCCTCTATGGGATCAATTGCTACGTCATGATCTTTCTCCACCGCCGCGCGAAAGCGCAGATGCTGCGACAAGATGAAGAGGTCTGGAAGGGATGGCAGGCTGCGGACCACCAACTCCCATGGGTCACGGTGCAACTGCCGATCTACAACGAGCAATACGTCATCCAGCGACTGATCGAAGCCGTGGTGCTCTTGGACTATCCGAGGGACCGGCTCGAGATCCAGGTCCTCGATGACTCCACAGATGAGACCACGGCCATCGCCACCCCGCTTATCGAGCGCTATCGGCAGGCAGGATTTGATATCACACTCCTTCATCGCGCCAAAAGGACCGGATACAAGGCCGGAGCGCTCAAGGAAGGACTCGGCGTCAACCGGGGAGAGTTCATTGTCATTTTTGACGCCGACTTCATTCCCGATCCGGATTTCCTGATGAAAACCCTCCCCTTCTTCCAGGATCCTTCCATCGCCATGGTCCAGGTCCGGTGGGGACACATCAACCGCGACTATTCCCTCCTCACGTTAGCCCAGAGTTTTGGGATCGACGGCCACTTCTACGTGGAGCAGGCAGCCCGCTGTTGGTCGGGCCTCTTCATGAACTTCAATGGCACCGCCGGGATCTGGCGGCGAAAGGCCATCGACGACGCCGGGGGTTGGCAAGCGGACACCTTGACAGAGGATCTGGATCTGAGCTACCGGGCGCAGCTCAAGGGCTGGCGGATGAAATTCTTGCCGCAGGTCGTTTGTCCGGCCGAGGTCCCGGTGCAGATGTCCGCCGTCAAAAGTCAACAGCACCGATGGGCCAAGGGCTCGATCCAGACCGCCATAAAGCTCATTCCACAGATTCTGAAGGCTGATGTCCCCCTGTTTACCAAGTATCAAGCGATCTTCCATCTCACGAACTACATGGTCCATCCCCTCATGCTGGTCGTGGCCATGAGCTCGCCACTGCTGCTCTGGTTTGAGGGATTCTTTTCACTCCGGGAGCATCTCTTTGCGGCGGCAGCCTTCTTTTCGATCGCGACCTTTGGGCCTTCCAGCATGTACCTGTATGCGCAAAAGCATTTGTATCCCGACTGGAAGCAACGGCTCCGGTACTTTCCGTCCCTGTTGATCTTCGGGACCGGAATCGCCCTGAACAATACCAAGGCTATCCTGGAGGCCTTCTTGAACGTGGACGGAGCATTCGTGCGAACCCCGAAATTCCGCATCGAAAAAGGGTCCGACACCTGGGTGGGCAAGCGATATCGCCCCCCCATACCTTGGTTGAGTTTCCTCGAGGGCCTCGTCGCGCTCTACTGCATCTACGGCGTATCTCTATTTATCGAGCGGGCCCGGCTCGTCGATCCCTTCCTTCTCCTCTACACTATGGGATTCGCTACTGTGGCCTTGTATAGTCTCTGGGAGGCCCTTCGGAGTGCCACAAAACGCCCAGAAAGCATCAGCGAAGCCCCGGCAGAGCCTCAGCCCGTCACGGCGTCAGTCGTCTCAGCGAAAGGGAGACCGATGACATGATCCGACCGCCGTGGAGAGTCGTGGGGAGAACTGCCCTCGGGGCACTCAGCGTCTTTTTACTCGGGATGCTCTTGTATCTCGGAGAGGGTTTCCGTCCCGCCACCGTTGCCGGGCAGGCAAGCCAAGCCTTGGCCAAGTCTCCCTGGCCCAAGTACCGCGGTGATAAGACGCTTACTGGTCGAAGCACCCACACCGGACCCGCATCGAACCGGCTCAGGTGGACCTTCTCAACGGGCAGGCGGGACAAGGAAGGAGGAATCGAAACGGACCCGGTGATCGGTCCGGACGGGACCGTCTATTTTGGGGCGAACAACGGGATCTTTTACGCGCTCGACCCCGACAACGGGGATATCCGTTGGGCCTTTCCGACCGGCTTTGACATCTTTGCGATTTATTCCTCGCCCTATGTCGACTCGAACGGGATCGTCTATTTTGGCGCCAAGGACGGGACCGTGTACGCTCTGAGGGCACCGCCCAGGGGGATCATGGGAGAGGTGGTATGGTCCTTTAACATCGGAACCACAATTCAGACCTCGCCGACCTTCACCCCTGATGGGACCCTTGTCATCGGTGCCGACGACTGGGCCTATTACGGGATCACCCCACCTCAAGGGACCGCGGGCCCGAAGGTGAAGTGGCGGTTTCAGACGCAAGGGACCCTCATCACCTCTCCCGCGGTAGACGCCGATGGGACCGTTTATGTGGCTTCAATGGATGGGAAGGTCTACGCCCTCGAGCCGCCCAAGGACGCGGGACAGCCGGTTAAGGTTCGGTGGACGTTCAGCTCGGGGGCGCGGGATGCCGAAGGGGGATTCGAGAACGCCCCAGCCATCGACGACAAGGGAACACTATACATCGCTGGAAACAACGGGATCCTCTATGCCCTTGATTCGAAGACGGGAGAGGAGAAATGGACCTTCGATGCCGTGGCGCGGGCTGGTTACCGGACGTTTGCGATCTTCTCTTCGGCCGCCATCGGGTCAGAGCAAACCATTTATTTTGGGGGAAAGAACGGTGTCCTGTATGCCATCCGCGAGAGCAGAGGCTTCTTCTCGACTGGTGCAAAAATTCTTTGGCGGTACAATTTGGGGCCGGGCATTCAGACCTCTCCCCTGCTCGCGGTCGACGGGACGATCTACCTCGGCGATGAGAAAGGGACCTTCCATGCGGTTCGGCCCCCCGAATCAGGCGAGTGGTCAACCCCTCTGTGGAAGTTCGCCACAAAGGGGATCTTGATCTCTTCCGCCGCCCTCGCAGCTGACGGGACCCTCTATACCGCCTCGATGGACGGAAACGCATACGCCTTTCACGACACAAAAAAGGGGAAACCTTCCCAAGGGCCCCTATCAGGCACGTGGTACGGTACCTACAGCGATTCCGGCAGCATGGGACGAATCACCCTCGTGCTCGTGCAGAGAGGCGAGGAAATTCAAGGGGTCTGGAGGGTAGAGGGGGGTTCCCGAGGCTCTCTGGAAGGAAAGGCGGAAGCGGGCGGGGGAAGCTTTGCCCTCCGTCCATTGTCGGAAAAATGTCCGGGAAGTGGCGAAGGCACCATCAGGATCGACGGCACAAAGCTCAGTGGCGAGTACCGTGGCCAGGATTGCCGGGGGAAGATCGACGATGCCAAATTCGAAGTACAGCGGTAATCGCCTATGGGTTCGCCTACTCAGCGTGAGGGAAGCGACCCTCTGATGGCTGCGCCACAGACCACTCCCCTTCCGATTGGCGGACGCGTCCTGGCACGTCCCTCAACGTCGCTCGCCCCGCGCATCATGATCCTCGGCGGCGGATTCGCAGGCGTGACCACCGCCCTCGAGCTGGCCAAACGGACCGCCGGCGTCTTGCCAGTCGACATTACCCTCGTGAGCGAGCAAAATTTCTTTTTATTCACTCCCATGCTGGCCGAGGCTGCCACCGGAGCCGTCGAGACTCGTCACGTCCTCTATCCCATCCGTCCCCTGTGTGGGAAATGGGGCGTTGAATTCGGAGAGATGTCGGTCGAGGCCATCGATCTCGATCGGCGCCGAGTGATCGTCCGCCATCGCCGGTCAGCGGTCCGCCAGCGGGTGCACTATGACAAGCTCGTGCTTGCCCTTGGCGCCACCCCCACCGTGGACATCGCCCCCGGAGCGGCGGAGCACGCCCTGCCCTTCAAGGAGGCAGGGGACGCCATGCGTATTCGCAACCATGTGATCAACCTTTTTGAATCGGCCGCCTTGACAGACGATCCCTGGGTCCAGCGGCAACTCCTCACGTTCATCGTGGTGGGAGCGGGTCACGCCGGGACCGAGCTGATGGCCGCCCTGGAGGAACTGACGCGTGGAATCCTCCTCTCACACTATCCCTCGATTCGCCAAGACAGCGTACGCCTCGTCCTCGTCGGAAGCACTATCCTTCCCCAGACGGTGACGAAGCTTGCTGCTTATGCCCAGGAGCAACTGCTTGCCCGAGGGATCGAGCATGAGAAGGCACGGGCTGCCGCGGTATCACGGGAAGGACTGACCCTCAAAGACGGGCGCACCATCCCGAGCCAGTGTGTCATTTGGACTGCCGGAACCCGGGTGAGCCCTGTGGTGGCCAGCCTCCACCTCCCCAAGGCGCGGGACGACCGCTTGAAAGTGAACGAATTCTTCGAAGTCGAGGGGGCGCGTGACGTATACGCGCTGGGTGATAATGCTGCCCAGATCAATCCTCATACCGGAGCCCCCTACGTGGCAACCGCTCAGGTGGCTATCCGCCAAGCACGGGCGCTCGCGGACGTGTTGGAGGCAGAGCTTACCGGCGGGCAGAAGAAACCTTTCCGGTTCCGGGTACTTGGAGAGATGGTACCTCTCAGTCGGCGGACCGCCGTCGCCGATCTGAGTGGGGTCAAGCTCGTCGGCTTTCCGGCCTGGTTTATCTGGAAAACCATCTACATGCTAAAGCTCCCCACCCTGGCGGCCCGCGTGCGGGTCGTCCTGGACTGGACGGTCGAGCTGTTCTTCGAGCGAGATGTTTCGGAACTCACCGTCAAGCCAGAGCAAGAGACCTGACATGAATGAAGGTCCCATACGGAAACCCGTCAAGGCTCGCTTGCCGGTCTGGCGTCGACTCGGGGTGCGCCTGGGTGCCAGCTTCCTTCTGGTCACCGCAGTCGCGATCTTCCTGAGCGGTCTCCTCCAATACTGGGACCAGAAGGAGCGGCTCCGGGAAAACTTGGCATCCCGGCTGCTGGCTATAGCGGGTACCGGTGCTTTGTTACTGGACGGGGACCTTCACCAGCGGGTTGTGACGGAAGGAGGGAAAGACACACCGGCCCATGAAAAGATCCGTTCACAGCTCCTGCAGATTGAGAAGACAAACCAGCTCAGGGACCGGGTCTATACACTCGTTGACGTCAAGGGGGATAAGGCGAAGTTCGCCGTCTTTAGCCGGGGAGAAGAATCGATTGGAAAGCATTATTCGCTTGCTCGGGAGACTCAGCCTATCCTGCATCAGGTTCTGAAGGAGGGGAAACCAGCATACACGGACATCTACACGAACGTGCACGGAACCTGGATTACCGCGTTTGCCCCAATCCAAAATACGGCAGGTGAAATCGTGGCCACTCTGGAGGTCGACTACCGGGTTGACGTCTATCTCGAGCAGTTGAGGACGATAATGCTCTGGCTCTACATCAACTCGCTGGCCGGTGCCATGCTCGCACTGGTGGCTGGGGTGATTCTCGCCCGGCAAATCACCCGCCCCGTGGGCCAACTGTCAAGGATGGCCCGGCGGGTCGTTGAGGGAGACCTCACCACTCCGGAACGCATTAAGTCCCGAGACGAGATTGGCCTGCTCGGCAACGTGCTCCACCTCGTGGTCGAGCGGGTCCACCTTTCCCACCGGAACGTGGTGGATGTTCTGGTGCGGGTGGTACAGGCACAGAGCAGAGAGACCGGGTCACTTTCGCAATTAGCGGGTGCCGCGCTCGCCCTGGCGGATCGCTTGGACCTCTCCACTACTCAGCGCGAGGCGTTAGAGCTGGGTGCGCTACTCCACGATATCGGCGAGATCCGCGTCCCTGATGCAGTGCTGGAAAAGGCTGGTCCATTGACGCCCGAGGAACGGGGACTCGTCCAGCAGCATCCTGCGTGGGGTGTGGAGATCCTCGAGACAGTACCGGTGCTCACCCCGGCCCTTGATGTGGTTGGTGGACATCACGAGCGATACGACGGCGGTGGGTACCCCCAAGGCCTGCGCGGGGAAGAAATCCCTCTCACGGCCCGGATCTTTGCGGTAGTGGACTCGCTGGACGCCATGATCCACGACCGGCCGCACCGGCATGCCCGCCCGGTTTCCGAGGCGCTGGAGGAGCTGCAGAGAGAGTCGCAGAAGCAGTTTGACCCGCGGGTCGTGGATGCGGCTCTGAAAATCCCGCCAGAGCGTTGGGCGGAGCTGTTAGTTCGCCATGTGAGCACTGAATGACTCAAGGGTAACCCACATGGCGCCCGTGAGTGCTAATTGCCGTGTGCGGCCACTATGATCATGGATCTTCTCATCACTATTCGGCATCGTCCCTCACCAACAGCTCCCCGCACATTAGGGCTACTCTCTTTCATCCCTTGGCTCCAGTTGTTCGGCGCACTGTTGGCTTTCGTACTCATCGCTTTCTTTACCGCGACGCAAAGCGATCTCTCCAACTATATCTCCCCGGGAGAAAGTCCGTTCTTCCAGTGGATCAGGATCCACATCACCGAGTTCCTCTGGCTTGGGCTTGCGTACCTCGTGCTCACCTCGATCCTGCAGTACGTGGCAATGCGCGGCGCTCGCGAGGACTTTCCCCGTGCCGTGACTGCTTTGGTGGGGCTGGAATTGTGCGCGGTTGGCATGCTCGCGTACGCGCTCGTCTACCGGTGGGACGGGCTGTTGGGCTGGGGACACACGCTGCTCCAATTATCTCTCTTAGTCCAGATTTATCTGATGCTCTGGCGCCTGCACGAACCAGCGCCAAAGCAACCCGATCGCATTCTGGAGTTCCGGGACACAGGTGGTGTGCTATTTCTCTCGTCGCTTTTCTTCTTCGCTGCTCTCCCCGTGTTCGTCGATCCCTCCTGGCAGCACATGCAGCAATATACGCAGTTGGATTCCAGCCGTGAGCTCATCCTGAGTCGACTCTTCCCGGCAGTGATTTCAGGTGTGACCGGCATGTGGTTCGGGATCGGGACCTTGGTGTTGTTGGCCGGGGTGCGGTTTTTCTCGAGGAGACTGGACGTCTACCCGCGCCTGCGGAGCTGGGTCCCCTTCCTTCCCTTCTTCTCCATCGCTGGACTCTATGTCGCGCTATGCCTGATGTCCCTGGCGTATGCGATCGCATGGGAGCTCCGTGCGCTCCGCCTCGACACTGCCTTAGCGCCCCTGTTCATTTTTCTGGCTGGAGGCGGAGGAGCCGTGAGTTACGCCGCCTTTCGACGGATTGCACCCCTTGCTCCCCGAAATAGCGGCCACAGCCTGATCGGAATGATCACCCTCTCCATGGGAGCTGCGCTGGTATTCCCGGTCACGTGGCTCCTAACCCGCCGCGGGTGCGGTCGATGGGCCTGGCGGCTTGTGCTGGCCTCTTCGCTGTTGGCACCTCTGGTATTGGGGTACTTGGTGGTGTACGGTGATCTTTTTAATCCCTGGTACACGGTGTTTTCCTACCTAAAAGGCGCCATGTTGAAGATCGCCGCCGTGATCGCGGCGGGAATCCAAGTCTTAATCTTTGAGGAGCTTCGCGTATCTGACTCAGTCCGCCAGACTGAAACAAAGAGGCGGTGGGTTGTGATTGCTGCCACCGTTGCCGCAGGGTTCCTTCCGTTCGCTGCGCTTGAGCAATACCGAGAAATCAAGGCCTCCATGTTAGAGTCCAACGAGTTCAGTATCGTCGATGCGACCTATGCGAGAGCGTTGTCCGATCTCGTGGGAGCAGAAAGTTGGGCCCGCCTGGGTCAGGATCCAAAGCCCAACCACCATCAAGAACCTTGGCCCCTCCCCTGGACCTTAAAAAAAACCGGTCCCTCTCTCCTTCCTGAGAATTTCAATCTCATCGTGATTGTCGTGGATGCGCTCCGCGGGGATGCCTTTCACTCCTCAGGATATTATCGCAATCTCACTCCCTTTTTGGACCAGTGGGCCAACGAGGAAGCCATTGCTTTCCGCCGAGCCTATAGTCAGGGAGGCGGAACGTTCGCTGCCTTTCCCTTCTTGGTTGCTGGAAGAAGCCGTTTTACCATGTATGGGCCACATCTGCAGCACGAGAATCTCTTTTTCAAGATCGCACAAGCCGAGGGCATACAAAAGATAATGGTGGTGAAGGAGTTCGGACCTCGGGCGATATTTCCCCCAGATTATCCGGTCATCGAATTGCGTGGATCACGGCCCGCTAGTGATCAACACTCGGTTCCTGCCGACGAAGTGTTCGGCTGGGCCCAAGATGCCATTACGAAGCATGTCAAGGGGGAACGGTTCCTTGCCTTTCTCCACCTGATGGATGTGCATAATGATCTGTGGAAGAAAGCAGATGGCATAGACTTTGGCAACAGCCTGAGGGACCTCTACGACAACAACCTTTCGTATGTGGACAAGGCATTTCACAGGTTCGTCGTGTGGTTGAAACGCCATGGCATTTACGATCGAACCGTCATCTTACTGATCTCTGACCATGGTGAGCAGTTCTGGGAACATGGAGCAAGCCTTCACGGCCACACCGTGTACGAAGAGGAGATTCGGATCCCCCTGATCCTGCTGGTGCACGGCATTCGAGGGCAGGTGGATGTTCCGGTGGTCGCCGCAGATATAGCGCCCACCTTGGCTGAGCTGGCGGGCTACGCAGTCCATCCGCCATACAACGATCCCCACATGGGGATCTCCCTTGTTCCTCTCCTGCTCGGAAAGGAACAGGACCGGTATCTCCACAGGGATATCGTTGGAAGGGCGTCTTTTAAGCGCCGATTCTTTCTGTATCGGAATTGGGAATGGAAATTGGTCTACTCTGCCGAATTCGATCTTTTGCAGCTGTTCAATACAGTCAAAGACCCCATGGAGAGGAGTAATCTGCTCCAAGAGGAACCGGAGCTGGCAACTGAGCTGGAAATGGAATTACTGGGATATCTCGAAAAAGTGGAGGGAAAATCCTATCGGAGGCTTCTCTCGAACATTTGGTGACACCGTCACCAACACCCTCTGGAAAATGTCCACCGCTCTCATGATTGTTGCGGTTGTCGGATGCACGCCGAGCCGTGAGGTCCCCCGCGTCACAACGGTTCCGGTCGGTCAGTGGCCCAACGATGTTGTATTCGACCCGAGTTCAGATCAAGTCTTTGTCGCCAATGAGGGAAGTGCTACCATTACCGTCCTCCGATCGGATGGGCAGAAGGTGGGTACGACGCCGCTCGCAACTAGGGCGCGCCATCTGGCCGTTGATCCTGGGCTCGGCCATCTCTACGCACCGAATGAATGGAGCGCATTCGTTGTCGCCTTCGATACCCGGGATCTCAAAGAGCGCTTCCGGGTCGCTGTGGGGAGAGGGCCCCATGGGATTGCAGTCGATCCCTCATCCCATCGGGTCTTTGTCGGCAATGAAGGCGAGGGAAGCCTCACGGCCTTTGATGGCCGGACGGGACAGGTTCTCTTTACGGTCCCGGTGGGACCGGGGCCCGGGGGTGTCGCCGCGGATCCTGTAACCGGACGGATCTTCGTGGTGAGCGTGAAAACGGATCGGGTCATTGTGGTCGATGGGGAAAAGGGTCGCCGACTCGGCGAGATCCCGGTCGGTCATGGTCCTACTCATCTCGGTGTTAACGCGGAGACCGGCCTCGTGTACGTCCTGAATACTAAGGCCAACAGTGTTACCGTTTTTGATGGTCGAACCATGGGCCTTCTTGCTACCCTCCCCGTCGGCAACTACCCCATCGGTATCGCCCTTGATGAGAAGGCAGGGAGGGTCTATATAATAAACAACCGAGCGAATACCCTTTCCATTGTGAATGAGTCGTCATTGGAGGTGCTCGGAACGAGCCGGATCCCGCAGAACGTCTCGAACATAACACTCAACTCCTCTGAAGGGCTTCTGTACCTCGCGCTGAAGAGCGACAATCAGATTGCCCTCATCCGAGTCCGCGACCTCAGATGGAAAACGATGCAATGATGCAATTTGCGGTATCGATCATGGCAAAGGCACCACGGGCAGGCGAGGTGAAGACGAGGCTCTGTCCTCCCCTCTCGACCAATGAAGCAGCTGAGTTGTACCGCTGTTTCCTGCTCGACAAGATTGAACAGGTGAGGACGCTCACCAAGGCGAGTCCCGCCATCGCCTACACGCCTGACGAAGGAAGGACCTTCTTTGAAGAGTTCGCGCCGGGCTTTGTCTTGCTCCCCCAACGAGGCGCCGATTTGGGGTTCAGGCTGGCAAATAACTTCGATCAGCTTCTTGGAATGGGATATCAGGGGGCACTCGCCATCGATAGCGACACGCCCACGCTCCCCACTCATTTTTTGGAGGAGGCCGTCGATCTCATTGCGACACCAACGATCGATCTTGTGCTGGGCCCGAGCGACGATGGCGGCTACTACCTGATTGGGTTACGCAAACTGTACGGGGAACTGTTTGAGAAGATGGCCTGGAGCACCGCCGATGTCATGCCAGAGACTATCGGGCGGGCCGAGGCCAAGGGGCTGAAGGTGGCCACGCTTCCCCTCTGGTTCGATGTTGACACCGCCGAGGATCTGGAGCGATTAAAAGCCTCGCTCCAGAATGCACAAGAGGATGCGGCCCGTCATACTCGGAGATTTTTCAAGGAGCGCACAGAATGAAGAAACCGTCAGAGATCCCGTGGAAGACCCTCTCCAGCAAACCTATCTACAGCAATAAATGGCTCTCCCTCCGAGAAGATGTGGCAGAGCTGCCCGATGGACGCACGACCATCTATGGCGTGGTCACGTGTGGCCATTGTGTCGGTATCCTCCCCTTCTTAGATCCCGACACCGTGCTGCTGATTCAGCAATACCGTTACGTGGCCCAACGGGTAACATGGGAGATGCCCACGGGAGGATCCCATGCCGGCGAATCGACTGAGGAGGCGGCCCAACGCGAACTCGCTGAGGAGATTGGCTACCGCGCCGGCCGACTGGTCCCCGTGAGCACCTATCACACCAGCAAGAGCGTCATGGACGAGACGGCCCACCTCTTTCTCGCCGAAGAGTTGGTCAAACTGGAGCGGCCGCCCCGCGATGAGACGGAGTTCATTGAGATCCGCCCCTTCCCCTTTCGTGAGGTTCTGCAGATGGTCCTTGCCGGCGAGATCGTGGATGGCATGACCGTAATTGCCGTACTTCTCGCCGCCCGCCTGAAAACCTGCTGATTCCACGCAAAAGGGATTCCCGAACGCACAAAAAACTTGACCCCTTCGCCCTAGACTCAGAACATCTAGCCCTCGCTTACCTGTACCCGCTCCATCCGATCGCCCTGCCGAATTGCGTCCACAACCTCTTGCCCCTTCACTACCTTCCCGAACACTGTGTGCTTCCCATTCAAGTGTGGCTGTGACGAAAGCGTAATGAAGAACTGGCTCCCGTTCGTGTTCGGGCCAGCGTTCGCCATCGCGATCACTCCCCCCTCGTGGTTCAGTGGATTCCCCTCTACTTCATCTTCAAACTTGTAGCCAGGACCACCTCGACCTGTACCCGTAGGATCCCCCCCCTGGATCATGAAATCGCTGATCACGCGGTGAAACGATACGCCATCGTAGAACCCCTCGCGGGCGAGGAAAACGAAGTTGTTGACCGTTTTCGGTGCATATTGCGGAGAGAGTTCCACCTCAATGCTGCCCTTGTTGGTCTCGATCATTGCTCGATACGTCTTGCTTGGATCAACCTGCATTCCAGGTTGAGTACCCCACTGCTTCGTAGCCATAGATGATCCTCCTTAACAAGAGCGCTCAATAACTTTGACAAACGTTCAAGAAGAAAATGGGGTCAGACCCCATTTTTCACGGTTCCCTTCACCGCGACCAGCCCTCCTCTTCAACCCTTGCGCTGTCTAAGTGAAAATAGGGCGACAGCGTCATCAGCCGCGGGTCGTCGACCGGACCGCCAACGGTAAAGTGGTACAGGCTCTGAAAGCGATCTCCGCGCAGGCTGAGCAAGTTATGAAAGGCGTCGTCGAAGTAACATCCGATCCCAGTGCCGCGGACACCGGCGGCCTCTGCTTCTAGGTACAGCACCTGACCCAGCAGGCCGGATTCCCAAAACAGTTTTCGATACCACCATGCACCTGTTCCACGGATGCTTTCGGCGAATTCGGCAATCATACCGAGGCTGAAGGCGCCGGCGGCGGCAATCTCCTGATGGCAGCTCACCACCTCTGCCTGCTCGCGGAAGTTTCCCTCGACCAGTGTGAACAGTGGCAGGTACTCCGGGCATCCCTCCGGACGTTTCCAGAGGAAGTCGGCACGGAGGGCAGACCGTAGGCACTCGTGGACCGTCGGACTTCGCTCAAAGACGTACAGGCCTGACGGTAAACCCTGCACCCGATGCACAAAGATGCCGCAATGGAGATGCGGCGGCCAAGGCCAGACATCCCAGGGCGGCACTCCGGGCCGTGGCAGCAGCCGGTCAAGCATGGCATAAAATGTCTCGGCCGAGATCGAGGTGATGCCGTCGAGAGCAAGACAGCTGCGGCGCTGCTTGATAAGCTGAACAGCGTTGATTTGCGAAGAGACACTCGGGCGAGCTGGCCACGCCGCGTCCTTGTCTCCAATAACCGTGTCACCACGTCTTCGTGTCCCCGTGGCTCCGTCCTCCTGCCAGGTCGCCTCGGCGGCAGCATCAATCGCTGACCAGTGGACATGATCAGGGCTGAGTGAGTTGGCCCGGCCCGCCCAAGCACTAGCATGGAGCACTTCCCGCAGCTTCGCAATGTCAACCCCCTCTGATTCCTCACCTTTCCCGGGAGGATGGGAAGGGCCGATGAGCAGAAGGGCGTCGGGATGTTCGCGGTCCTCCTCGGCAATGGCCGAGAAGCTCTCTAGCTGGGCCAGCCCCAGCACGGCGGCAATGTCCGTATCTGAAACATCTGCTATCAGCCTGGCCGACCATCCCAGCGACGCGGCCGCATATCGCACGGTGGCGATGGCATGGCCGGCATCGTGCTGGCAGTAGCGAAAAGCGCGCTCGCCGTACTTCCAGGCCTCGCGCCAATGAATCGAAGACAGGCCCACGAGAAAGGAAGCTGGCGGGAGCGACTCCGCCAGCTGCTGTGCCGCTCGACCTTCCAGAACACAGCGCCGCTCCAGGTAGTGGTCCCGGCTGACGTAGTGATAGACACCGGCATTCATGCCCGGCATCTCCGGAAGGATTGCATAGCCTTCCGTGGGGTGAAGGTTGCCGCTGGACGGGTTGCAACGCAAGGCCCAGCGACTACCCTTGTACTCCTTCCAGGCTGACAGTCCCAGGGCCAGCTCGAACAGTATAGCCACGCTGTTCCGTTCCAGCGGCATGGGAGGGATGGCACCGGGAAAATAAAGGTCGGGATAGGCCGCGTCGAGCCGGCCAGCTAGAAGAGGAAGTTCGACCCTTTCCGCGCCAACGAAGGTGCGAAAGGGATCAGGCTGAGTGGCCCAGTCCAGATATCCCAGCGACGCGGCGTACTGGTGCAAGTGATGCTTGGTGCGGTGATGGTAGGCCAGCACGGCTTCGACCGAGTCCTGTTCTTTGGTCATTTTCCGAGCTCGCCTAGGAAGAAGAAAATGGGGTCAGACCCCATTTTTAGACATATCAGAACTCATTTCCTTTTGCCGTCAAAAAACTTTCTGTATTTTCCATATCCTTCTTTTTCTAAATCCTCTTTTGAAATGAAACGAAGAGCAGCAGAGTTCATGCAATACCGAAGGCCTGTTGGCGGAGGACCGTCAGGGAATAGGTGCCCTAGATGAGAATCAGCATGTTTACTTCTCAGTTCTGTCCTTACCATAAACAAGTTTCGATCTTCTTTTTCTACAATATTTTCAGGTTCAAGTGGTTTAGTAAAACTTGGCCACCCTGTTCTAGAGTCATACTTATCAACAGAGGCGAAAAGAGGCTCTCCAGAAACTATATCGACATAAATTCCTTCTCTCTTGTTATCCAAATACTCATTGGCATATGCCCTTTCTGTACCGTCTTCCTGGGTAACATAATACTGTAATGGAGTCAGGGTTTTTCTGAGTTGCTCTGGGCTCGGCTTTTCGAATCTCCCAGATGCAGCTTCAGAACGGCTCGTTTCTAATTTGTCTTGCGATTGTTCTCCTCCAGGTGTATTCAGTTCTTCCCCTGATTTCTTTGCTCGAAGTTTTTGTTGCCCAACAGAGTTTTCTTTACACGATGATATGAGAAGCAATAGAGGCAAGATAAATAAGAGTTTAAGTTTTTTCCCTGACATATTTAACTCCCTTCACTACTTAAAAGATTCTACCATTCAGCCTTTCTACCTACAATTACACAGAACTGCCAGGAAATACTGAAGCTTCTTGCAGTCTATTTCACTAATCTCTCATCGAGACTTGTGGTGCATCAATCTGGATCAACAAGTGTCATCTGACCAAGACGAAGTTTCAATTTTACCTTATTCTGGAGCTGTCCGCCACTCACGTCAAGCCTCTTCCTTCGAGGTTATGGAATCATCCACGGCAAGAGGTAGTACTGGACCATCGCTAATATACCGAATGCCGAAGTGAGAAGGAGGATCACACCAAGCAGGCGGCGCAAAAGATCTCCCTCCTGCCCTGGAATACCTCCGGCACCCGTGGCGAGCGCGAGGGACTGCGGGGCGATCGCTTTTCCCATGCTCCCCCCAGCGGCGAGAGACGCCGCCCCAAACACGTCGGGCACGGCGGCCTGGGAGCTAGCAACCGCCACCAAATTGCCAAACAGCGCATTGGACGCTGTGTTGGTCCCGGCCACCGCGTTGCCGAGAAGCCCCAGGAAGACGGCAGCGAGCGGAAACCAAAAGCCCGAGGCGGAGAAGGCAATACCGATGGTCAGACTGAGACCAGAGTAGTTCATCAGGTAGCCGAGACCAAGTATGTTCAGCGTCGTCTTGATAGCGGATGAAAGCTGTCGAATGGTATTCACGTAAACGCGAATGGCTCGGGCAGGAGGAATCCGGAGCACGGCAACCGACAGGAGGCCGGTGATCAGCGCGAGGGTCCCCGGCACCACGAGCACGGGGTAGCTGTACACGGCGGCATACGGTCCAGGCTCGGCCACGATCGGCGTCGTTTTCCAGACGAAGTTGTGCAGACCCGGCCAGTCGACACTGAACGTGCTCAACGAGGCAAGCCCTTCACGCAGCGGCGTCGCGTTGACCAGACCCATGACCACAATCAGAAGACCAATCGGCGACCAGGCCTGTACAATCTGACGCCAGGATAACCGAACACCTGAATGCAACGCCTCCTCAGGCACCCGCTCGCCAGGAAAGTACCAGGCAGTTCTGGGTCTCCAGCGGGATAAGACAACGACGGTCGTCAGCATGCCTGCCAACGCGCCGACAATTCCAGCCGCGTACAGGGTCAGGTAGTTAGAGGCCACAAAGGTGCCCACCGCGAAGGCGAAGCCTGTGGCGAGAGTTATTTGCCATACTTCTTTGAATCCTCGCCAGCCTGACACGGCTATAACTACGGCAGGAGCGGTAACAAGGGTGTAAAAAGGAACCTGTCGTCCGATCATGGCACCGAGCAGATCGAGGTCGAGCCCGGTGGTCACCGAGTGCAGGACGATGATGGGCAAGCCCATAGGCCCCCAGACACCAGGATGGCTGAAGGCGAGCAAGGCTACAATGGCGGCGGTAAATGGGGGAAATCCAAAGCCGACGAGCATAGGTGTACCAATCGCGACGGGAGAGCCAATCGCCACCAGTCCCTCCAGGAGTCCGATAAACCCATAGCCGATCAGCAACGTCTGCATGCGGCGATCGCGTGTAATATATCCGATGGACTCCTTGATCACGCTGAAATGGCCGCTATCCATGAGCAAGTTCACCAGCCACACCGCATTGACCAACGTCCACAGTAAGGGCATTACCGCTACAGCCATTCCCATGAGCGTGCTGGCAACGGCCAGATGCAGCGGCATGTGCCAGATGGTCACCGCAAAAACCAGCGCCGATGACAGCCCGACGAAGCTCGAAAGGGATGCGGGTTTGCGAAATCCCCCAAGCAAGATGAACATGAGGGCAATGGGGAGCAGGGCAACGGCAGCGGAAAGCATGACGCTGTCCAGCACGGGCGAATATGACTGCAGCCACATGCGCTACCCCTCCCGGAGGTCCCCGCTCCTTAGGAATGACGCGTCGGTACCCTGAGATTTGGCAGGCTCGCCTCTGCGAATATTAGCATCCGCCAGCAATTGAGCATAGGACGGTCCTTCCCCCCATCCAACCATCCCGAGTCCGGAAACCCCGCCTCCCCTTTTCGGGTTCATCTCCGTCTAACTCCAGCGCCGAATATTTCTCCTGCTAGGCCTATATGAGCCCAGCAGGGCGTGGCGATTATCCGCGCTTTTCCACCTATTAGCTTGACCTGGCAAACCAAATCCTTTAGAAAGAGAGATTGTGTCTCAGTTTTGCAGGGAGTATTTGCGGGGTGACTTACGCTCATGGATTGTAATGAAAACTCTCAAGAGTGATCCCCCGGACACGGTGTCAATTCCACGAATTTCTGTCATCATTCCGGCACGGAACGACGCCGCCGCCCTCGGCCAGACCCTTGACTACCTGGATGGCCTCGTGAGGAACGACGCGGTCGAGGTCATCGTGGCAGCCTCCGGCGACCCTGGCGGCACGGAACGCGCTGTGGCGGGGCGGGCAAAGCTCCTCTGGCCCTCGGGGTCCACACGATCCGCCCTGATGAATGCAGGTGCGGAAACCGCGCGCGGTGAAATTCTCTTCTTCCTCCATGCCGATTCCTTCCCGCCGGCGAGTGTTTTCGAGCTCATTGACCAGGCCCTGTCCAGCAATGACGTTGCTGGTGGCGCCTTCGAGCATCTCTTTGTCGAACGTGGGTGGAGCCTACGCACCATCACGTGGATCAACCGGATCCGATATCGCTTGACCCGCAACTACTACGGAGATCAGGGCATCTTCGTCCG